>Ga0153915_10000908_pt1 | contig 27486 bp, 25 predicted proteins | sample Opewatmetagenome_2_FD_107003 | JGI IMG/M metagenome (GOLD analysis project Ga0153915, IMG submission 107003) | Freshwater wetland microbial communities from Ohio, USA - Open water 3 Core 3 Depth 3 metaG | ecosystem: Environmental > Aquatic > Freshwater > Wetlands | place: USA: Ohio, Lake Erie...
ATGACAAACGACTACTGGAAGAAGAGGGCGGCAGAAGCCCTTGCCATCACCACACAGGACCGGGACGTCTATGGATGTCTGGACCATACTCGGGGAGATGGAGTAAGGATCTACGATGTAGAAGGCACCGAGTATCTCGACGTCACAGGTGGCGTAGCTGTCCGCGCATTTGGACTGAGATACAAGCCCTTTCTCGCCTTTGAGGCCAGTATTGCCGATGTCGTTACAGAGTTGCCGGGACAGGACTTCGATGCCATTCCACAGACTCTGCTTGCCGAAAGGGTGGCGCGATTGACCCCTGGAACGCATAGGAAGCGTGTAGTCTTCACAACCTCTGGGGCTCGTGCTGTCGAGGGATGTATGAAGTCAGCAATGGATGTTTCTGGCAAACGGAGGTTCGTGGCCTTCAGACCTGCATTTCACGGTCGGACTGGCTATGCGCTGGCACTGACAGCCTCCAACTCTCGTCACAAGTCAGGATTCCCACAAGGTGTCGATGTGACACGCGTTCCCTACCCATACTGCTATCGCTGTCCGTATGGCCAGCAGGTCGAGAGCTGCAATATCCAATGCGTGGAGGCTCTCAGGTATGCACTTCAGGTCGAGGGTGACGATATCGCCGCCACAGTCATGGAACCGATCTGTGGTGAGGGCGGTCTGATTGTGCCTCCTGCCAAAGCAGTCAAAGGCATGTATGAAGTAACCAAGGAGTTTGGTGCCTATTTCATGTCTGATGAGGTCCAAGCGGGCATGGGCCGAACTGGCAAATGGTGCGCTGTCGAGAACCATGGTGTTATTCCAGATTTCGTATCGATAGCAAAGGCATTGGGAGGAGGTTATCCCATGGGCGCGTCCATTGGACCCGTGCCAATGTTCACTTCAGCATCTCGTCACTCGGAAACATTCTCAGCCGAGCCGAAGCTCTCGCTATTGGCCCTGTGGCTCATCAAGCATATGGAGGATGGAGGTTTTCTGAAGAAGAATGCCGAGAATGGTGCTTACTTGATGAAGCGGCTGGGTGAATTGGAGGACAAGCACGAGGTTGTGGGTGATGTCCGGGGAATCGGCTTAATGGTTGGTGTCGAGTTCGTGAAGAACAAGACGTCGAAGGAGAAGGCCCGCGAACTCAGAGAGCGCGTGGTAGAGAACGCAGTCCAGAAGCAGAAGCTCTGGATCCTCAGCGCTGGTCAGAACTGCATCAGGTTCACCCCAAGCTACGTGATAACGAAGGCAGACATCGACGATGCTGTGGACAGATTTGACAGGGCAATCGCAGGCGCCTTGAGCGCATAATGATGGAGTCGGGTGTGCCCATCACCTAGTCGCTGTTCTGACGGCTATCTGGCCGCGGTCGGATTCCTCTTTCAACCTGAAAACAATAAGAGCCTTCACAGTAGAATACAAGGGACACTCAATGGGTACTATTCCATCACTGATCGACGACACCGGGAAGCAATCTGCAGGCCGTCGCGGCAGCAGAAACGTCAATGTTGTCACAGAGATAAATGGTGACATCCCGATCGACTCTGACATCCCAGATGGTGCTCATATCCTTGTCATCAGCAAGGACCAGACATACCTGACCCATGGGATACACAAGTTTCCTGCAAAGTTCTTCCCGGAGCTTCCTCGCTACTTGATTCAGAAGTACTCTCAGGTCGGTGCGACTGTCTTGGACCCCATGTGCGGTAGTGGTACTACAGTGCTTGAGGCGATGTTGAGCCGCCGGTTCGGCATAGGGATAGACATCGACCCAATGGCGCGTTTGCTAACAAAGGTGAAGACTACGGCGCTTGACTCTGGCCCGCTGGAACGAACCAAGCTTTGGGTCATCGAGCGAGTACGGGGTATGCTGGAAGATCACTCGCATGAGCCTCACGTCCCGGGCTTTCCCTACAGGGACTGTTGGTTTGAGCCCTTCATTCTGCGAGAGCTCGGGATCATAAGGGACGCAATCGACATGGCTGCAAGGGCACGAGCTATTGAAGGCGGGAACTCTGAGGAACGGGAGAACATCCATGATTTCTTGAAAGTGGTTTTTTCCTCAATAATAAGGGAGGTTTCGAACGCCGATTCCCACTGCACACGCACAGTCGTGAGAAAGCGGCTTCACAAGGAAGTCGCTGAGGGCATGGCTGCGAGTCGTTTCATCTCGGCGCTCTCCAGACAGACTGATGCAATGACAGCATTTTCGCGTGCCTGTCAGACCGGTGGTCTTCCGGCTGCCAAAGTCTGTGAAGGAACCGCGACCAAGACTGGTCTTGGAGATGAAGCAATTGACCTTGCCGTCACATCTCCTCCCTACATCAATGCGGTCGACTATCCACGGACTCACCAACTTGAGATGTACTGGCTGGGTCTCATGAAGGCGGGACCGCTGTCCGATGTGAAACGGAACTACATAGGCACAGAAACTGTGTACAAGGAGGAGTACGCAGATCTCCGACAGTCTGGTTTTGTAGCACTTGATCCATCGCTGAAGAAGATCCACAAAGTCGACCCGCGTCGGTCCTATATCACGTACAAGTTCTTTATGGACATGAAGGAGCAGTTCTGTGAAACCCTGAGAATCCTGAAACCGGGTGGACACTACTGCGTAGCGATTGGCAACAATACTATCCGCGGGGTGAACATAAGGTCGCAGGACATCCTCTCCGAGATTGCCGTTTCTGACGACGTTGGTTTCACACTCGAAAAGCGGTTTTTCTCAGGCCTTATCAGGCACTTCATTCACATACCAAGAAAGGAACGCATGTCGGGAGAGTGGATACTCATTCTGAAGAAGGAATAGCAACATTTCGATTATGCTAATCCTTATTTGGATGGATTCTGCTTCGAGCCACAAGAGAACTCAGGAGGTATCAGTACATGGCAATGACCCAATGGGGGAATCGCGTTTGCGCGGCACTCGTTTTTGTCGTTGCCTCCCTCTGCGAAGTTCGTCTACGTGCTCCTTAAGGACAGACGCCGTTTGTCACGGCAAGACCTGATCACTCTGAGCTATCTGCCACCGAGAACAGTGAACTATGGTGTCAGTCGGCTTAGGGCCCTAGGCCTCATCCATGAGGAGGAGCACAGCGACGATGCGAGAGAGAGGGTCTATGTGCTTGTGTCGGCGCCAATGTGATTTCACCAATGCATTCGCATGATATCAGACGTTGTGGGAACGCCGCACCAGACTCTGCGGCGCTCTCTTTTCTTTCTCTTCAATTCGACCTGTCTTGTTTTCGCATCCAAAAGCCTCTTAATGCATCCGAGAGGTGGCATTGCGGCAGAGTGCGGCGACATTCGCCTGTGCTCAGCATTGAGTCCTCACGCACAGTTGGCTGATGAGAAATGAGTGATCTAAATGAACAAGACTTCTATGCTAAGGCCGGTGTTGAGCGCATTGGCAAAGATAGGCGTTCGCATTTCGCTAGCGAAGTGACCCCAAAGATCGCTGGCAAGCAGGTGACACTCATTGGATGGGTTCACACTCTCCGTGATAAAGGGAGAATCAAGTTTCTTATCCTCAGGGACGAACGTGGCATGGTTCAAGTGACAATACCGCAGGGGAAAGTCCCAACGGATGTGTTCGAGGTATCTGGTCAGCTCAAGCCCGAATCGGTAGTGGTTGTACATGGAACGGTGGTTGCGGCAGATCAGGTCGAACGCGGAGTGGAAGTCATTCCAAGCAAGATACGCCTCATCAACACCGCTGAACGACTGCCAATCGACATTGTCGAAGGCAAGGTTGACATTGATCTGGAAACCCGGCTTAACCACCGCGTTCTTGACCTTCGCAAGCCCAAGGTGAATGCGATATTCAGGGTACAACATTGCCTCGTGAAGCATGCACGTGAGTATCTTGAGAAGAATGATTTTGTCGAGATACACACGCCAAAGATTGTTGCAGCAGCCACAGAAGGCGGTGCGAATCTCTTCGAGGTCAACTACTTTGACAGAAAGGCCTACCTTGCACAGAGCCCGCAGTTCTACAAGCAGCTGATGCTTTTGGCCGGGTTCGGTCGGGTCTTTGAAATTGCACCGGTCTTCCGTGCCGAGAAACACAACACTCGTCGCCATGTCAACGAGTATACTTCTTTCGACTTCGAGATGGCGTGGATTGGCAGCGTCGAGGATGTGATGAGCATGGAGGAGAAGATGCTCCACCACTCCTTCGAGAAGACCACGAAAGAGGCTGCCGCAGAGCTCGAGCTATTGGGAATCGATTTGAAGGTCCCAGAGGTGCCGTTCAAGAGGGTGAAGTACAAAGAGGCCATTGACATAGTCAACGAAGCCGGGAAACAATTGTCATATACAGACGACCTCGACCCAGACTGCGAACACATCCTAGGAGAGGTATTTCCCAGGAAGTATGGAACCGACATGGTGTTCGTGACCCACTATCCTCTCGAGTTGCGACCGGCTTACACTATGCCAAGTCTGACAGATGAAGGAATGACAGAGAGTTTCGACCTCCTGTACAAGGGCATGGAGATTACAACGGGCAGCCAGCGCATACATCTTCACAATCTACTAGTGGAGCGCTTCAAGGCGAAGGGGTTCAATCCTGATAACTTCAGTTTCTATATTGATCCATTCAGGTACGGTGCACCTCCCCACGGAGGACTTGGTCTGGGTGTGGAACGCCTGACAATGCAGGTCCTAGGGATTGACAATATCAGAGAAGCGACTCTGCTCCCACGAGACCGCGATAGACTGACGCCGTAGCACCCGCCTCAATAATACTCTCACTTAAAGCATAAGCAGTGCGGATTCATAGTGAATCAGTAGTAGAAACTGACAAAGAAGGGATTCGAGCCGATGAGTGAACGACTCCAATCCGAGCTATGGGCGTCGATTGCGACGCTGGATCAGCTCAAGAAGATGTACGACATGGGGACCGTGGATGTACGGTCATTTCAGAGGGAATCAGATGCGCTTCTTGCGGAGGTCAAGGACTGTATCGAAGACCTTCGACACATGGGCATAGATCCTGTGAATTTCATCGACCAAGAGAGGGTGCTTGAGTCATTTCCGGATGCATCAGTCCTGTTGGGTCTTCACGGCAAGAGCGCAATGGCCTCAATGGAGGGCATGACCACCGAGGAATACTATGACCACATCGGATTGGCCGTGCTCGATGTTGCTACGGCAAACGCATCTAAGGGCCTCATGGGACTGGCAGAACTCATAGTGGAGGTAGTGCGCCTTATCCCAGAACTCAAATCTGTGAGCTACAATGACGTGATCGAGGCTGTGAACCGCGTCGCAGAACACGGTCTCATCCCTGGCATCAGAACACTAAGGGGCGGCGTAAAGGTCGTCGAGCTGCGTCCACTTGAGCTGCGGAGAGACCAGGCTGATGTCATCAACATAGCCGCTACAAAAGGGCATGTTTCTATAGAGGAACTCATGATGCAGCTGAAGTGGTCTGAAGATCACGCGCGCCAAGTCCTGTCTAGCCTGGTCGACTCAGGCATGGCTGTCGCCGACATCCGTTTCTCCACGGGGGGACGGTATTACTTTCCAGGACTTCGAGGCAGGAACGGCTCGGTATAGGGGAATCACACTCGGATTAGTATTGCCCCCCTCTTCCTATCCACCCACTCTGCCACTTTTCTGTCTACAAGCATCTCCATTACTTGATGCAAGTCTCTCTCAGGAAGACTGGCAAACTCCCTACTAGCTTCCTGTATGATTATGGATTTGACATCTAGGTGCAGGTTTCCCGTTTCAATGGCCCACCCATATACCAAATCGGCCCATTCCTCAAGGGGTCTCCAGTAGACTCGGAGTTGGCGCTTCTTGTCATCAAGCCATTCTGCAACTCCCTTGTCGACCAATGCGTTTCCAATCAGTCTGAAAGCGTCTACCTTTCCAAGCATGTCTCTGAAAGGTGGTTCCTTGATGAAGGCTGAAACAGAGAGGACATGAAGGCCTTTTGACTGCGTCCACTGGATCACGAAGTCGGCCCACTCATTCATCCACATATCTCTGTCCTCATCTCTGGGAGGAATCTGGTACATCCATTCTGACTCTTTGTTGTCACCCCACCGCGGCAGAAGTACCTGTGGCACGAGAGCCTCCTCAGTGACGGGCTCCGAAACCTGCGGTTCGGGCTCGGCAACTTGAGTTGTTTCCGGAGTCTCGAGAGGGGATTCGACTTGCTCGGAAGTGACGAAGCTTTCGATGCTGGCCTCAGTGTCCACCGCACCCTCCTGATGCTTGGACTCACTTCGGGGCTTGGATCGCTCCTTCTGCCTTCGTCGTTCCTTCACACTCACAGCCTATGTTGCCTCCGCCCAATCGACATACTTCTTCACGTCCTCGGGAGAAGTACCGGGTCCAATGCTGTCAATGGCTTGGAGGAAATCCTGCCTCGAAACAGGTCGGATGTTTTCAATCGGGCCATCGCGGTCCATTTCTCCAGTACTCTGGAGATCTCTTATAGGCTCCATGGCAGCTTCCCTGCACACAACGCTGATGTCCCGACCACTATAGCCCTCTGTCAGGTCCGCAAGTTCATCGAAGTCAACGTCGTGTGAAACCTCTACATCCTCCATATGTAGCTCAAACATCGTTCGTCGTGATGTCTTTCCAGGAAGGGGAATATGGATTCTCTTCTCAAACCTAGACCTCAGGGCAAAATCAAGTTGCCATGGTAGGTTGGTGGCACCGATGACTGTGACTCGTTCCTTTGGGTTGCTGGCCACTCCTTGAAGCTCAGTCAGCAGCTGAGTCTTGAGCCTCCGCTCGCCTCCAACATCGTGATCGGATCTGGAAACACCGACTGAGTCAAGTTCATCGACGAAGATGATTGCCGGCTGGTTCTTCCTCGCCATATCAAACAGTGTCATGACAAGCTTCTCAGACTCTCCCAACCACTTGCTCACTATGTTTCCTGCTGACACGTTAAAGAAGGTCGCGTTCACCTCCGAAGCAACAGCTTTTGCTATGAGAGTCTTGCCGCAGCCCGCTGGTCCATAAAACAGGATTCCTCTCCAAGGCTGTCTTGCCTTTCCCTTGAACAGCTCCGGGTGTTTCATCGGGGCGACTACAGCCTCTTGGATTGCCTGCTTTGCCTCCTCTAGTCCTGCCACTTCTGACATCTTTACGTCCGGCCGCTCAGCTATGATGGTGTCCGCAATCATCTCACGAAGCCTCTTTGTGTCCTCGTCGATTTCCCCTGTTTCCTCTGATGCCGATCGTGTCGCAGTCTTCTGGATCTTTTCTCCTGGTTGTGTCACCAGTCTTCTGAGGCTGTCTGGTGGGCCGGCGACTCCCTTTGCTCCAGAGATGCGCTTCACACGATCCACACACTCCTGAGCCCTGTTGAAGTAGTGCTTGCGGAGTGATGGCAGTGAGGTCGAATTGGAGAGTTTGATGAGGATCTTGCTGGCCTTGAGATAGTATTGGCAGGCCTCTTTCTTCATCCCTCTATAATCAAGGTCAATGGCCTTGTCTAGGAGAGCCCTTAAGCCCAAGTCCAGCCGGTCAGCATCTGATCCTGACATTTCGCGTTCGAATGCCATTTGCTCTTCAGCGGTTAAGAGTTTGTGTGTTCATGGTCTGTGTCGAGGTTTCTCAAACTCGCCCTCGGCGAAGATGTCTTGTCTTCTGCGAAGGTTTAAACGGACAGCCTCCGAAATCGACTTGGGAGTCTCTCCCCGGATGCGGTGAGCTCATTGGGTACAATCAAGAAAGCCATGTCTTGGGGTCGTAGGAAACCCGACATTACAGAGGTCACATCCCAGCTCAGAATACTGACCAAGCAGCTTGAGCGCGAAAGGAACAGGCTTGAGAAAGAGGAGCGCGATACTAAGGCGCGAGCGGTTCGTGCCCGCAAGGAGGGCCAAACAGACGCATACAGGACCTACGCGGCGGAGATGATTCGCTTTAGGAGATTCGCTCTGTCAGTTGACCGTTCACGGCTTCATCTCTTGAGGGTGCTTGCTCACATCACTCGGGCCCAAGCTACCGCCAAGACCGGATTAGCAGTCGAACAGGTTGCGAAGATACTTGGCATGTTGAGCGACGCAACAGACTCGACAAAGGTCATCCAGAATCTGGACGAGATCACTCGCAGGCTTGAAGAGTTCGAAATTGAGAGCGGAATATCAGAAGAGGCTCTCGTTTCCACAAAAGAGAGCCAAGTGACCTCGGAAGACATGGCAGCCGCCATGGAGGAGATAGATGCGGCCGCAGGGGTTGTTGGCGCGCCTTCGGGTACAAGACCAGTGACAGAAGCCGAGGAGCTCGAAGAAGCCATCAAGTCGCTTGAGAAAGAGCTGGGCGTCTGATCACCGCTCTACACTCTGCGCATATCTTGAAACAGACTCCAGTCTTCTTCTAGTGTCGTATGAGTCACGCATGAGCCCCTTGTATCGCCTGATGAAGTCCTCGGGCACCAGTTGCCCGCTCCTGAAGAGATGCACTGTGTCCTTTATTGCATCATCGATGACCAACGTGTCACTGCTGGACATGTAACTGCTTGAACCATCTGGTCGGTGTGGCTGTTCTCGGTTCTCAAACATGCCTTCTATGTCCCTTCTCAGTCGGTCACGCGGGTAGGGGCTGCTGCTCTGCCGGAAATCACGCCGGAACTGGGCGCCGGCCGCATACGGCCCTACATGCCTCGGATATGCACCAGATGCCCTCCCCGTTTCTCTGTCTTGCTCTACGGCGGCGCCTGAGGAGATGAGCGAGTACACAAGCTCCTCGATCTTGAGTCTAACATCACTGACGGGGATATCTGATTGACCGAGCTTCCTCGTTCTCTGGAGATCCGACTGCATGTATTTGTCGAACTTCCTGGCGATTTCAACATAGTCTGGCAGCACCTTCTCCGTCTGCTCGTTACATGAGAGCTTGACTTCGCCCTGCTTCATCTTCAGGACAACCCTCTTCCTCAGACGACCGTCACCTTCGATGCTTTTCAGATACATGAGAGGGAAATCGAATATGATGTCAGTCTTCTTGCGTAACCGACCTGTTTCAGCAATGAAGATGAGTCTCCTGTTTGTTATGTAGAGCGTGCCCAGAGCCTTGTCATTCTTGAGGAAGTCACTGCCTGCAATCCTTATCTCAGGCAGAGCACAGACTGGCAGTTCGTTGACCGACAGCTCCGCAGTGTCGTAGAAACCTGCAAACTGCTTCTTGTAGTAGTCCAGTCCATCCAGTTGCTGTTCCAAATCTGAGATTGTAAGTCGTACACTCTCAAGAGCCTCATCGACATTGCGCCTGTACTGATTGCCAAGTTCTGTTATGCGGTTGGTCACTCCTCCTATAAAGGGAAACTGAGCCGCTGACCATGTGTTGTAGTCGAGGAAGCCCTTGGTTTCGGCCGTCATCTGTCTTGCAATGATCTCTGCCTGATTGGCAACTCTGTTCTTGATTGCCGGAAGCTCGGACTGTATGTCCTCGATCTTGTCTTCCAACCATCGGTAGTGAAGGAAGTTGGCCATCCTAAGAGATACCAGAAGCCTCTTCGCTGATGTGAGCCTGTTCGTAAAGTCTCTCAGCCTCATGTAGCCGTACTGAATACTCATGATTGCACGACGCATGTCCTGTGCTAGAGCTCTTCTCTTCTCCTCGATTGGAGCTGTACGCGAGGAGTGACATCTTGGACAGATCTCTTCTAGGCGTTTGCCAAGACTCAGCTCCTTCGAGTCACATTCTGGGCATCTCTCGAACTTCTCCCCCGGCGGCGGTGTCCCTAGCGCATGATGGCAATTGCTGCACACATAGTGCACGCTGGATTTCGTTTCCATACAGTCCAGACACAGTATCTCTCCGCAGTCCTCACAGAGATGAGTGGCTCGATTGCTACCGCACACTTGACATGCATGAACTGAGGGATCTTCGTTCAACTGTTTTCCTCCGGGCCTCTGGACTCAAGCTTTACCGTGGTATAGTCTTGAATAATTGGCTGTGTATCACGTCGGTATTAGCAGGGAAACCCAGTTTGAGGCTAATTGTTTCCAGGCGTTGAGTGTGAATGCAGTCTTCAAATCGGTTATATTCCGGGTCATAGCCGCCATATGTAGGGACAGCCGATTATGGAGAGTCTTGCAAAAGCAGCAATTGATGCAGCCATCAAGGTTGGAGTCGCTTTCTCTGATGTCCGTATTGAGAACACCATTACGACAAACATCGAGATGAGTGATGGGATCACAAAGCGTGCGACCATGTCGAGACTGAAGGGTGCTGGCATAAGGGCACTTATTGATGGGGCTTGGGCATTCGGTCAGTGTACCGACCTCACTGCAAGTGGTATGCGTCGGACTGGTGAGTCTGTTGCGAAGCTGGCACTTGCCACACATGAACGTGTGGCTGCCAAATTTGGCATTGAAGGGAAGACGTTCATTGACAGCGTCCATCTAAAGGTCAAGCGACCCTTTCAAGACGTGTCAATAGAGGAGAAGGTCGGGCTCGCCAAGATGATAGACGACCAAGCTCGGGGGTTCGATAAGAGGATCTCCAACACCCGAACGACATATGCTGACATGTGGAGCGAGCTATATGTTGCCAACTCCTTGGGCACGGCTGTGCACATAGAGAACTCTCTTCCGCGGATCACCTGCATGGCGACAGCCAAGGATGGTGCCAACAGACAGCGTGCATACAAGTCAATTGGCGTGAGGGGCGGCTTTGAGCAGATGCAGACGGAGCCAGTGCAGGTTCTGGGAGAGGAGTCTTCAAAACTGGCTGTTGAGCTGCTCTCGTCAGTGGCCGCAAAGGGCGGTGTCCATGATGTGATCATGGATCCAATACTGAATGGTGTCATGGTCCATGAGGCATTTGGCCACGCATGTGAGGCGGATAATTGGCCGGCTCATGCGACCGTCCTTGAGGATAAGGTCGGAACGAAGGTGGGTCCCGAAAGCCTCAATCTTAGCGATGATCCGACGCTTGTCGGTCAGAGAGGCACTTTCGAGTACGATTGGGAGGGCACCAAGACTCGCAAGAGGCATCTCGTGAAGAACGGAATCCTGACAGACCTGCTTCATAGTCTTGAGTCATCCAGTAGATTGGGGATGGAACTTAATGGCGCAGCCAGGGCCCAGTCTTTCATGTATGAGCCTATTCCTCGCATGAGCAACACCTTCATGGAACGTGGTGATTGGGAGGTGGACGAACTCATTGCAGACACCAAGCAAGGCGTCATGTTATGCGATTTCAACTATGGCTACACCGAGCCGTCCAAGGGGCAGTTCATGTTCCAAGCGAGTCACGGTTACCTCATTGAGAAGGGGGAACTAGGGCAAATGGTGCGTGATGTCTCTCTCGCAGGTCAAATCCTAGATGTACTAGCCAAGATAGATGGAATTGCCAAGGACTTCGAGATGGAAGCTGGCACATGTGGAAAGAATGGGCAGTTGGTGCCCGACAACAGCGGGGGGCCGCATGCTCGGATACGTGGCGTGCCAGTAGGAGGTATGTAGAGTGACTCAACAGTTGTTAGCGATTGGCGAGAAGGCTGTCAAAACAGCGGAGCGCCTTGGAGCAGAACAGGCTGAGGTGTATCTGGCCTCAGCAAGATCGTTCTCTGTCGATGTTGAGAATAGTGCCATAAAGAGCGCTTCGGAGAGGCGCGATGCAGGCTGTGGAATCAGATCAGTGATCGGCAAGCGTGTGGGCTTCGCGTACGTAACAACCCTGCTTGAGAAGGATATTGAAGAAGCGGCCAAGAACTCTGTAGGGCTCGCGAAAGCGTCTGTCGCTGACCCGAGCTTCATGAGTCTCCCGTCCTCAGAAGAGCGCTACCCCGTAGTGAGTGGTCTCTATGACCGCACCATTGTCAGCCTGCAATCAGAGGATGCCGCGGAGCTAGTGATCAGAGCTGTGGACTCAGCCAAGGCCGTGCTTGCTGGCAAGAAGTTCGCCATCGAGGCTCAACTGAGCGTTTCGTCAGGCGCAAAGGCCATCGTCAGTTCGCAGGGCATCTCACTCTCTGACCAGACCACTTCTGCGACGGTGTACACTTACCCCACAATCAAGGAGGAAGGCGAGCAGACTGCAAGCTACGAATTCCAGATCTCGCGACACCTCAAAGATATAGACCCCGAATGGGTAGGCAGGTCATCGTCGGAGAACGCCATACACTGCTTGGGTGGCAAGACCGTCGAGGGTGGAGTGATGCCTGTAATACTGACTCCTCTTGCTGTCACTACTGTGATTGGTGGTGGCTTTGCTGGGGCCATCAATGCTGAGGAGGTACAGTTCGGGCGGTCATACGTTTCAGACGCCATTGGATCTAGAATTGCTTCTGAGGAGTTACACATAGTTGATGATGGCATCCTTAAGGGGGGCGTTGGGTCACGCGTGTTCGATGCAGAGGGAGTTCCATCACAGCGCACAGAGATACTGAATGGTGGAGTATTGAAGAGTCTCCTACACAACTCCTATACAGCGAACAAGGACCGTATCAAGAACACAGGCAATGCAAGTCGTCCTTCGTACGCAGGCACGCCATCCATTGCGAGCTCCAATTTCATGATCACTCCCGGGAAAGGAACACTTGATGACCTCGTTTCGGAACTCAAAGTTGGCATCCTATGCCGCAACACCGGGGACAGGCCTAACATGACGACTGGCGACTTGAGTGCCATGGTGATGGAAGGGTTCTACATAAAGGACGGAGAAGTGAAGCATCCTGTCAAGAGCACGCTCGTCGGTATCAACATGCGCGACCTGCTGCAAAGGATCCACAGAGTGGGTGCTGATACAAGGGCGACTGGAACCATGGTGACCCCCTCGATTGTGGTCGAGTCGGCCCAAGTGACGTCTGGATGAATCACATTCTCTCCACTACGGGTATTCCAAGCACTTCCAGACAGTTCGCCATTGTCATCTTGAAGGCCTTCACTAATTCCAACCGGGCTGCAGCTACTGCTGGCTCAGCTTTGAGCACTGGGCACGAGTCATAGAACCTACTGAAGAGGTTCGCCAGTCCGTAGCAGTATGATGTGAGTCTGTTGCAGTCGAAGCTGGTCCCCCACGTGCTCTTCTTGAGTCCCCTGACTACATCGAGCACTTCTTGGGGGAACATGGCAATCGCCTTCACCAGAGCGAACTCGACTTCGGTCGACAGGAGCGTCAAGTCTGCAGGCGCAGAAACAATCTCGCCTGCTTTCTCGAGGATTCTCTGAGCTCTCGCGTGGGAGTATTGGAGGTATGGGGCAGCATCTCCATCAAAGTCCAGTGCTTCGCTCCACCTGAAAGTGATCTTCCTGTCAGGAGAGGCTTTGAGCAGCATGTACCTTACTGCACCAGTTCCGACTTGTGTCGCCACCTTGTCCTTGAAGTCATCACTCTCATCTGGATTTCTCTTTGCGACCTCTTCCCTAGCGAGCTCTGTTGCCTTGTCAAGAACCTCGTCGCAGGAGTAGCCTATCCAAGTACCCTTTCTACCTGATAGATCGGTGCCCTCGACGTCTACAAACGCGTATGCAATGTGGTGGGAATTCTCACTCTCTTTCTTGTATCCCAGCAAGTCGAGGATGGTGTAAATCAGTCTCTGTGGTTGGGCCTGTTCTGAGCCAATAACATTGAACACAACATCGAACTTTCCGATGCGTGACTTTCGTCCTTTCAGTGAGGTTCTGAGGACATCCTTACCATTCGGCTGGTGATCGAAGACCTGATAGCGGAGCGGGTCCTGGATGATGCCGAACTTCCACATCTGCAAGGCAACATCTGCCCCGGTGTAGGTCCTTGTCCCATCAGATCTGAACAGAACCTTGTAGGGCTCTTGCATGTCCTTGAACTCCTCGATTGTGTCTAGTCGGACAACTATGCACCCTGCCTTTTCACCCTCCTCGAGCTTGACCACGTTGTCACATTTCAACATGATCTCTCTTGCCATATCGAGCAGACCACTATGCGCAATCATGCTCTCCCAGACCTGATACTGGTGATAGATACCTAGACGGTATGCAGTCTGGCATTGTGCAAGCAGACACTTTGTCACCATGACGGCACTCGTATTGGCCGCGTCCGAGTTGAGGTCTTCTAGTTGCCTCGCCACCTCACGGATCTGTTTCTCGGCCTGTTCATCATTCTCGAATGATTTCTGAACCTCAACGTAGAGCCGACCGAGATACTGGTCGTATTTCATGTTTGGCTGTTCTTGTGGCACTGGCTGCTGCATCATTCTCCAGCAAAGCTGTGCAATCTGCAGTCCCAGGTCGTTGATGTAGTCCAGCTTGACCACATCGTAGCCTGCTGCATCAAGGATGTTCCCGAGAGTGTCACCGATTACTGCATTCCTTGCATGACCTATGTGCCAAGGTTTCGATGGGTTCACAGCCGGGAACTCAATCAGAGCACGCTTTCCAGTGTAAGCGTCAGTTCTCCCGTACTGTCGACCCAGACCATTGGCCGCTTGGATAGTGTACTTGGCGAACTGCCCCCGGTCAAGAAAGACATTCAGATATGGTCCCTTTGACTCAATACGGCTGAGGACCGGTTCAGATTTGATCCGCTCTGCCATCCTGCCCGCAATGTCTCCAGCGATATTGGCTGGATTCTTCTTGAGCTGCTTGGCCAACTGAAATGCAATAGTCGCAGCTAGGTCTCCAAGCGTTGGGTCAGGCGGTATCTCGACTGACTCCTGAATCGTCCCGCTCTCAAGGGATGTGGCTTCCGCAAGGAGTTGGATGACTAGCCCTTTGACGGAGTCCCAAGGATTTGTGACTGGGACCTTCCTGCTCATGACGGCCATCTCCTCTATTTCGAGAAAGCATGCCCGCCTCGATTCATAAGTGTATGCTCAGACAAATCATCAGTCCAAGTGAATGTGAGTATGCTGGCTCAAGGGTATCAATTGTGTATGTGTGGATACAAGCTTGATAATGACTGCGAGGAGAAGAATGACTAGCAAATCATGAAATGAGCAACACAACAAAAACCGTGCAAACGCTTATAATGGTTCGACGTCTGCGCAACACAGTCGCTCCCCATGGAGCACTTGCCCCAGGATTGCCACCACAAACGTGCTCTCTCATACGCCGTGAGTAGGCACAGCAGAGGAAACATCGACAGCTCTGACAGCGCACCTACCTAACGGTAGTGACTGCAGGGAGATGATTGGACTGGCCAGCGGACAATCAAAGACGAAAAGACCTGGAGAGCGCATGGATGCAACCACTTATGTTTGTTCTGCTTGTAGTTCTCGAGAGATGTACATTGATCACACCCGGGGAGAAGTGATCTGTTCCAACTGCGGGCTTGTTTTGTCTGACCGATCTATCGACATGGGTCCAGAGTGGCGTGCCTTCACTGCTGATGAGCAGAATGCCCGACAGCGTGTAGGAGGCCCCACTGACTGGAGCAAGTTCGACCAAGGTCTCACGACGATCATCGGCAGACAGAATGTTGATGCGTCAGGACGGAAGCTCTCATCTACACGACGAGCACAGATACACAGACTTCGCAAGTGGCAGATTCGCACTAAGGTGCACTCATCAGACAAACGGAATCTTGCTGTTGCAATGACAGAGCTCCACAGAATCAGTTCTCAGCTGAGTATCCCGTATTCAATACGAGAGACTGCTGCTGTGATCTACAGGAAGGCCCTCCGGAAACGTCTGACGCGAGGAAGGACTATACTTGGTATGATCGCAGCTTCGCTCTACCTTGCATGCAGGGAACATAAGGTGCCCCGTCCCTTGGAGGAGGTTACTGAACAGATTCACATAACACGGAAGGAACTGAGCCTGTGTGTGCGGTTAATACTCAGATACCTCAACCTGAAGGTGCCCCACAGTAATCCTGTCGAGTTCGTCCACCGGTTTGGCACAGAGCTCGGCCTGCCGGGTGAGGCCAAGAAGAAGGCGATAGACATACTGGAGCTAGCACGAGCAGAGAGGCTTACAATCGGTAAGGACCCGAAGGGGATGGCTGCGGCCGCAATCTACGTCGCTAGCATTCTCACGGGTTCACGGAAGACTCAGCTCGAAATAGCTCGCACTGCTCGTGTCACAGAGGTCACTGTCCGCAACCGGTACAAAGAGATGGTGGAGCGATTAGGCATCTCAACAACCTAGCCGCAGGTATGTTGTAAGAATCAAGGTTCTCGATAAGTAGTCTGGTCCATCGGCTGGTGTGAGATGCGGGCTCCCTTCCGCCAAAGAGGAAACTCTGCACAAAGGCTGCCAGTGGGAGTGGGGATCTCCTTCGGTGAGCGCACTTAGCTTTCCGCGTGTCTTGCGTGTTTCAGTGACAGCTAACCGAATGTCATGCATCTTCCAGTATGACATACGCTTATTTCCTTAGGTTCCGGTTTTACTTGCGGCCCCTCATGTCAGATAAACGTTCTATCCATGGAGTGTGGTTGATTGAGCGACAGACAGGTAGGAACTTGGTAGCGAGGGCGTACTCTGGAATAGACATCGACATGGATTTGATCGCTCCCTTTCTCTCTGCTACTCACACATTCATAGACAAGGCTACTAATGAGACTCTGAAGACGATTGACACCGAAACGAACAGATACGTCTGGCTGGCAAACGACAATCTTCTCTTTGTCATGGCGGTTTCCAAGGCCGCTCGTACGGGGCACATGCGTTTTCTCTTGGAATATGCATTGAACGAGTTCATGCGTAACGAGATTCCCGATGGGTCCGACATATCTTCAGTGCTTAAGGAGTGGCACGGAAACCCAGAGAGCTTCATCCACTATGCCGACTTCATCGACGAGCTAGTTTCCCAGTTTGAAGAAACCGATGACAGTCTTGTGGCCAGCAAGTCAATGGACTCCCTAGAGGTTTACAATCACCTCTTCAGGGCTATCATGCAGGTGGAGATCGACAAGAAGACGCGAAAGAAGCTTGTGGACGGGATAAATGAACGGCTGCAGTCCCTCATCGAAACGTATCCCTTTCTCGCATCTGTCCCGGTCGATGAGGCGGGCATCGAAGTCATCTCAATCGATGTCCATAGTGTGCCTTACAGGACCCTGAGAGTTGCACTTGAGGAGATGCTCAAAGTGGTCACCGATGTGGCCCGGAAAGTCGTGGATGCTATGGCATACCGAAACATGATCTTTGAACACGCCATGCCCTATGTCAAGAAAGACATGGATCGTATTCAGATTTATGCGATTCTCGACGATGTCATCCGGTACATGTTCTAGCGAAGCAACATGTGTGCAAGATGTGTGGTGCAGGTTCGGCTACCTTGACAGCATTACCAGCTCGCGCTGTACTATTTGCCCTCTCTTTCTCTCGGGCAGACTTGTGCGTTCTGTTTTGAGTCTGGGTTCTTCACCTTTTGTCACCGTATCAATTACACAGTCCTTCGGCAGGAACGGCATCAGGGTGAAAGGTGTCCCTCTTAGTAACTCGGCCAAATCCACTCTGAACAGGCCCTGTTCTGAGTTGATAGCAGGAAGCGTCATGGCCACCCGCCCTCCCTGCTTCAAACACCGTGAAGCGGCCATCAGACTATCGCGATAGAGGCTCGTCAAGTCCCTGACGGTCTTCTCCGCCTCGTCGTCTTCGGGCGCGGTCGAGTATACTGGTCCAAGCTCCGGCTCAAATGCAACAGCATCAACTTCCTCCTTGACAATGCTGTCAGCTTCGCGGGCATCGCCCCTAACCACCGTGAACTTCAGCTTCTGGTCGAGTTCTCTCTCAAGCCATCTGAGATTGGCTATGGTACCTTTGACAGCGTTATCGCCGATATCTATCCCGATGGAACTCATGCCCAAGACCGCCGCTTCCATCAGGAGAGTTCCGGTTCCACAGAATGGGTCAAGTACTGTGTCACCTGGTTTTGCGCCAGCGACATTCAGAAGAGTCCTGCAGAGTTTGGGACTTGTGCTTATTTCCGGCGACGTGTAGGGTCTCGCTTCGTCCCTGTGCTGTTGGAGGATTGAGTCGTATACTGCGACTGTCTTGCCTATGTACAGGGTTTTTGTTGTGAAGACTGTCAAGACCTCAGCATTTGGACTGGTCAATAGGCCGTGCCTAATCAGAGTCTGCGGCCACAGGGCGGTGTTCTGCCTGTCTGACTTCCTACGATCTGGCCCTTCGTATACGTAGTACGCCACATTCTTTGCGCCCATCTCGACCAAGATTGCTTTGACCGCTTCGTCCATCGCGACTGTGTAGCGCTTCAAGTCCACTGATTGGTCATTCCACATGGGATACGCGCTGACACCGAACTTGATCCTCTCATCCTTAGGCTGCGCCCATACCTCCTTCACCCATGGGCAGCTGAGCAGAGCGGCTCTATCTCTCTGGTTTATTCTACCTGTCACTGGAAAAGCTCTCTTTGCCGTTTTGCAGTCATAGCTCGCGACGACCTTGGCCACCTTGTAGCAACCCCCAAGGGCCGACTGAATGTTTGTCAGTTGTTCATCGTTGAAGTCGTCAGCAATGCTCAGTACAACTGCCCTCTTGGAGAAGTCTTTGACACCCACGTGAATGTCCCTGTTTCTGAAGTAGACGATGAGCTCAGCTATGCTGAGCAGCCAGTTGGACCCGAGGATGAACACGTAGTCTGTCATTCTGTCGACTTCTCCAACTCGTCAAGCAGTAACTTGGTGTACAGCGCGCCATGGATTGGATTGGGTGTTTCTGATATGAATGTGGGTCTGTAACCAACCTCTCTCACAATCTGGAGCAGAGGTAGAATGTCGGGCCCCCATTTCTGTCCAAGAGGTCTGTGAGCCTTCTCGCCCGCCTGCGAATACTCAATGCCGCTGACATGGAAGTGCATGTTATGCACAAACCTGTTTCCAAGCTCCCGTTCGAATGTGTCCAAGACTCTGAGGTAGTTGTCCTTGTTGTCCATCTGTCCCTGGGTGCGAGCGTGCAGATGCGCCCAGTCTATCGTTGGTATCAGACCATCCACCTCTGCGCATAGCCTCACGAGTTCCTCAACAGAGCCAAACGCTCCTAGCTTTCCTGCGGTTTCAGGGGCGAGAAGTGCGCCTTTTCCTCGGCGCAGTACAGTAGTCCCTATTTCTTTCAGTGCGTTTCTCACGACCTTGTATGCGTCCTCCGGAGTTAGTCCACAGTATCCGCCGGCGTGGAAGACAACGCGCTTCACTCGCATCAAGGGTGCGAATATCAGTCCCGCAACAAGCCTTTCTTTCGATCTGTTCCTGATCTCGTCACTCTTAGATGCAAGACTGATGTAGTACGCGGCATGCATGCTCATTGTGATACCATATTCATCGGCCAGAGCTCCTAGCGCGGCCGCTCTCTCTTCACTAATTCTGAGCCCGTACACAGCAGCATATTCCATTGCATCTAGTCCTGCCTCGCGTATCATCTGGAACGCCCTGCGTGGGCTGCCACGTGTGTCGGCTGGGTAACCGGCTGGACCAAAGTGCATCTCTGCCAGATGAATCGCCTCGTTGCTGAATGTGACCGGCAAGTGTGACCGCTGTCCGGAGCAGGCTTCTCTTTCACTTTCGGTTCTTGATGCTCTGTCCTTTTTAGCACTACTATGCAAAGGTACCAGTTCAGTTCTGGTGAGGGCATTGCTTTGTACATCGGTTCGAAAACTACTCATCTTGTCCGGAAGCCTTTAATCATAGCCTCTCACCCTTGGCTGGGAGGACTGCAATCTGATGTCGGACAAGGCTAAGACAACCGATGGGCAGAAGCAGCGGGCTGATCCAAAGGCATTCCTCTCGATAATCCGGCCGCAGAACTGCGTCATAGGCGGACTCACCGTCATCGCGGGTCTGGCGATGGCCTATCGAGTCCATCCCGTCGGCCCCTCGTTATCGGCTTACCTGTACATGTTCATCTTCGGCTATGTTACCTACTTCTTCGTTGCGGCAGGCGGCAACGTTGTGAACGACATCTTCGACATAGAAGTCGACAAGATCAATCGCCCTCATCGAGCATTGCCCAGTGGGAGAATGACTGTGAAGCAGGCCTGGGCCTACGTTGTCTTCCTGAGCCTGTGCGGCATCTTGTTCGCATGGCTCAATGGTCCGCTCGGCACATTGGTGGTTGTCTTCTTTGAGGTTGTAGGTTATGCCTACGCGGCGAAGGTCAAGGCTCTCGGACTTGCAGGCAACTTCATGGTTTCCTTCTCTTTCGCTTTTGGTGTGATATACGGATCCTTCCTGTATGCCGAGCGGGTTGCGTTCTTCGTCATTCCTGTTCCGTCATGGCTGTTCTTCCTGACAGCATTCATGATACTGCAGGCTCGTGAAACAATCAAGGGTGCTGAGGATGTCGAAGGCGATGCGTTGAGGAATGTTCGTACGATCGCACGTGTGTTTGGCAATCAAGCGGCAGTGGCCCTGGCTGCAGTCCTGAATATCATTGGAGTCGCGTGCTACATCTTGGTGTGGATACTGGGATATGCCAGCTGGGATCTGTGGCTTCTCTTGCTCCTTGGGTCTGTAGTCGTGATGGGCGCCGCCCTCTTCCCGTTGACTGGACCAAACAAGAAGAAGCGGCTTGTAATGGGCAGCACACTAGACAAGGTCGGGGCTCTGATTGGTCTCGTCGCCTTCGTGATAATCCCGCTGTACGGCGCGGTCTGACATCTGTTTAGTGAGCTTGCCAGAACGTCCATACCAAGACTATCATACATGCCGATGAAACAACAAATGCCCACACAGTCGACGTGTCGTGTGCTTCTCTGATGCCGAATATGAGGAGGAAGCCGACCCAGACAAATGCAGCGGTCGTCATATAGTCTATGATTAGCCACACGTCAGCATCGTATATCGATTGGATTATGCTGGGCCACAGGCCCAAGTCGTCAACGAGGTGAGTGGGCAAGACAGCAAACACCACCACTAGTGCCACTAGTCGCATTATGAGTACGGGAATCATACTGTAGCCCACGATAGCGAGGGTCTTGCTTGCGCGTCCGGAACCCCCGGTAATCTTGAACGCTATGTGTGCAAACGCAGTTCCAACCAGTAGGTACACAAAGCCGAGCATGATGTTCGGCACTATGCTAGCCAAAGCCGTCAAGTAGTAGAGCCCGGCATCTTGTGTGTCCAAGACGGACACGATGGCAGTGGTACCGGCTGTCTGATTCAGGACGACTGTCACTGTGAATTTCGAGGATACAACTAGGAAGAAGCCAGCAAGAACCAGAGCGTTCATCAGTACGATCAGGAAAGGCCCTGCTCCATCAGGTCGCTGGCCGATGTCACGATAGGTCGCTGCAGGTTGTCTAATCACACCCCACAGCCTTTCTCCGACACTCAATGCACGGACCTCGGGTGCTCCAGGTCTCTTTAGCATGGGTAGAACCCTTTCGAGGGTTTCTTCGGCTAGGACCTGTCTGCACACAGGACAGACCGTGGCATCTGCTGGTACTGGCGAGTCGCAATACTCGCATCGCCGCACCATTCGTGATCCCTACTGCATGTGTGATGTCAATGAAAAGGACACCGCTACTTGGCTATTTAAGCGAATTCCGATTGGGTCTCCCCCCATCCTACCAACTGTCGCATGTCACCACATCTTGAAGTGGCGGAAGACCATGCTGGGGAAGACAACGACATAGGGCACTAGTGCATCCCAGAAGCTTTGAATGGTATTGAGGAGGAACGTGTAAGCGATTATCTGGTCAGGAGGCATTAAAGGCAGAAACAACGGCACAATCGCAAGGTTCGCAGGAATCATGATCAGTTGCCTCACGACATACGCAATGCTCATCGGAAACGCATAATTCAGGCGCGCAGAGAGGTAACTCCCTCCCATCTCGCGGCCAAAGATGCGGACGGCAAGCCATGGTATCACAATCATGGGAATTGTCGCTAGGAACTTGAAGACTGGGCCAATGCCTGTTGGGTCCGTGAAGAAGAGAACGAATGTGCCGGCTACAGTGCTGATCATGCCGACCCATATACCCCCGATTAGAAAGGCCGATATCCAGAATATGGACACAGGATCGAAGAAGGCTATTCCCCAGCCTCCTATTCTGGGAAGGTAAGTCGCAATAGGTGCTGCTGCAACTGACAGAGCTGCAAGCAAGGCCGCAACCACGATGCGTTTTGCTTTCTCGCTGCTTTCCGAAACCCTTGAGGCTTCCATCGCCGTGGGCTCTTGGACGACCGTTGCTCCAGCAGCATCAGATGGCGACGCTGACATCGAACGCGACATGTGTTTGGGGTCGGTCATGCCGTCTTAAGTAGATTACTCAAGATGCACTAGCTACTCAATCATGAGTAAGACCCGATGAAGTCCGTTCTGCTCCACGCTTCGCATCTTCGCGAGTCCACTCGTCGGGCCCCTTCGCCCGCGTGCGCATAATCATCTGAAGCAACTTCCGAGTCGGTTCGAGCCAGTCGGGGTTTATTCTCCATTCGGCCCAATCTATGCCTGTGGACAATGAGGCCCTGCTGAGTATCAATCTTGATGAAACAAGCTCATTCATTCCCTCTAGGATCGTACCTATGGTGACAGCTCCTATGATCGGCCTGACTTGACGTGCTACTCTCAGCAGGTCTGCAGTCGTGACCCATCCTCCATCCTCGATGAGTAGCCTGAGGACTCGGGACCGTATTGGGTCTGATTCTAGAGTCCCCTTCAAAGGAGCCATGTTGACAGCTGGAAGGGACCCGCTTCTCGCAGGTTCATCCCAACGGGCCGAGTCCGGGTCGCCCCTCAACGAACTGAAGTCCATCTGCTAGCAGCACCACCTCTCAGAGAACAGCAGAGGATTTTAACCGAAGTATTATCGCCTGTGCGTGGCCGATGCACAACCTTTTCTGTCACACCACCAGAATACCATTTGGTGATGACAATGCGGGATCCAATGTCAGGCCTGTTCTCTAGAAGGTTTGAGAGACCCTCTGATTTACTATGCTGTGCGTTTGGCCTCCGCGACAGTGAGGTTGATACATACTTCTCACTGCTCTCTGGTCCCAAGACAGTCGAGTCAATCACCTCCGCGATTAAACGTGATCGAAGCACAGTTCAGCGAGTGCTCAACAAGCTATGCAAGAAGGGGCTCGTCGAACGGGAGATGCGGTCTCTTGAGAAAGGGGGTTACTACTACATCTACTTGGCAGTTTCGACGGAGGATGTCCGCAAACAGATACTGTCTCAACTCGAGAAATGGTATCTCGAGACCAGAAGGTTCTTGTTGGGAACCTGGCCCGAGGCACCAGAGCGGCTGACTGCCTCCTAAGGTGAGGTTGATGGTACTTCTACCACTGAGGACGAACACTATCACAGTGACAAGCATGGCCATGCTGGCCGCACTTGGAATCGTGATGCGCTTGTTCGTTAGAATCCCCATTGTACCAGGCATGCTCGAGCTAAGCCCAGGTTTCCTTTTCTCTGAACTCGGGGGTGTGATTGGAGGGCTTATTGGTGGGGCCGTGGTCGGGGCCATCGTAGGGATTGGCGGAGCTATAGCCGGGGGAGAGGTGCCACTCATGCCTCTGATAGGCAATGTCTTCCTTGGCATTGGAACGGGCTATGCGATACACATCACGTCTGACCGGAACAGCGCGAAATACATCCTCCTCGTCATACTTGGGGGCGGCTTGATTGGTGGTTTTGTGCCAGACATGACAGTGTTCCTAGCCCTTAGTGAGTCTTTAGGGGCCGCACTTCTCGCAGCAGTTCTAGACGCATTGCAGGGAGCCGCTTGGGCTGCGGCTGCTCTAATGGTGGAAAAACTGGTTGTGAGACCCATACTGGGACAGTACCTGTACGTTTATCCCATGGCACTCTCAATAGAAGATCACGAAGGTGACCCCAATGACTGACCGGACCGTCACGATTGACATCCGAAGGGATCTGTTCGGAGCAAACGAGGATGCAGCTAAGATCAACGCTGCAGAGTTCAAGAAGCACGACATTCACGCGTTCGACATCATGGGTTCGGTCGGCACAGGTAAGACCCTGCTGATCGAGTCTTTGTGCGAGAGGCTGTCTGCGCGATACCGTATACTCATGGTGGCCGGAGACCTGGCTACACGGATAGACGCCGACAGGGTTGAGTCGCATGGCATTGACACGGTGCAAATCAACACAGGCTCTGCATGTCATCTCGATGCAAGAATGGTTCGACTCGCTTTGAAGAATGTTGATTTGTCCAAGTATCAGGTGGCATTCATTGAAAACGTTGGTAACCTTATTTGTCCTGCAGGTTATTCGTTAGGGGTTGACAAGAAGATAGTCGTGCTTAGCATAACAGAGGGCCCGTACATGGTCCGCAAACATCCGCTCACAATCAAGAGAGCTGACATCATAGTAATCAACAAGATTGACCTCGCCGACGTACTTGACTTTGATGTCGAAGTACTGGTGAAGGATGTGCGCGAAGTGGACGCTTTGCTTCCTGTCTACAAGGTGAGTTCAAAGACAGGTCAGGGCATCGATGACCTAATCCGTGGCCTAGGTCTCTAAGCGCCAGCTTGGGTCTGGAGCATCCGGGCTAAGGACTGCTTGACGCCCTCAATATGGCCTGCACCCAAGACTGCCACTATTCGTCCCTCAACATCATTGAGAATGGTGAACAGCGCTTTGGCGACATAGTTGTCTCTCTCCTGAATCAGCGCGTTGCTCAGGTTGGGGAATTGGGCTCTGAACTCCTCCATGACAGTGTCCACTGCTCCCTCTTCCTTCAATAAGCTCAACAGGTCTTGGGCTCCTCCTTCCTGTATCTCCTTGGAAGCTCCGGGCATCATATTGAACATTCTATAGACTTCATCAAGTGGGACATTCATGATGGCTTGCATTGTCGCTTGGATGGGCCTGTCTACAAGTGCGATCTTGGCTCCGATGCTCCTGCCCTCCTTGATCGCAGCCAACATTTCGGCACCGGCATCACTTCCCGTGATGTCACCCAGTTTCTTCTCCAAGAGCGCAATCTGGTAAAACAGGTCCTGAACAGGGTCGCCAGTCGGTGCCATGCGTGCAATCTCTTCTTGGGTCGGCGGATGCAACATCTGTTGATACCTCTCCCGGTCTAGCTCCACGGCTACCACATCCGGCTTAACCCGCTTCACTATCTTCCTTGCCCTCTCCACACTATCACGGTCTGTATGAATGACCCCGACGAACACAACTCTCTCCAATGATTCTGCCAACTCTCGAACCTGCAGGACTATCTGAGAACCTATCTTTTACTGTTTCGTATAGTGACTAGCACTTCGTCCACAGCGGCGGCAAGCTGTGTCCAATGCTGCCGCCTTCGCCAGACTCAGTAAACGCTCAATGACAAGTCCCTCCAGAATCTCCGGTTGCTCGTGCATTCGGGGTCGGTGGGAAGCTTTTTGTCTAGCGTAGCGTTTACTGCCAGTGGGAAGAAGGTCATCATGAAAGAGCTGGACGACACATTCTCAATGCTGACGAATCCGCGGATGGGCGCCGGCCTGATAATCCTTCACAGTCTGCTGAAGCCTCTCAGAGGATCGCCTGTGGCTCCTCGCGAGGTCCGGGAAACGGTAGACCGGCTTGTCGACGAGAGGAAGGTATCGAAACAGTCAATCACGAATGCCGCCAGACGGCTCGAAGAGGCACAGATACTCGCACGTGGTGAGGGATATTCCGTCAACTATGGATACCTGATCTCATTCCTACTGAATACCGTGCTTGATCTCACCAAGCGCATGGCCGACCTCGAAGAGAGGATAGAGGAGCTGAAACGAGGTTCCGCCTGAAACGGTCAGTCTGCCGGAATCGTTGTTGAGATATCATCCAAGTCATTGAAGAAGGCATTCACCGTGCCCTCTGTCATGTGAGGCATGATGACAATCCTTATGCTCGGCGGCAAGGGTGAGGTCGCCATCCTCCAGCCTCGCTCTTCCATTCTATCTGTCACATGTTCGAGCGACAATTCCTTGCATTCTACGCCGACTATGTTCATAACAGGCTCGATTGCCAGCCGGAGCATTCTGTTAGCCTCTACTCTACTCTTGACTAATAGTGTCCTTTTCATGCACAGACTGACAAGGTCCCTGTACCCCTTCCTGCCCATATGCTTCATCACTGCCCAAGCGGCGAGTATTGACCCGGCCGGTCTCGTTCCAAGAAGTGTGTGCTGCACGGCACTCTGTCCTCTAAGGTATGGCACTTTCCTAGTTACAGATTCCAGTTGCCTTTCTGATCTAAACAAAACACAGCCAGAGGGGATGGGAGCGAGGCCCATCTTGTGAGGATCAACGCTGATACTCGTGACACCCTCAATCTGGAAATCGAAGACATGATGGCCCATTCCTAGGTCGTTGAGGAAAGGGATGACAAAGCCCCCGAATGCGGCATCGACATGGAACGGGATCGAGTGGCGGCTGGCTATGCCCGCGATCTCATCAATAGGATCAATCTGGCCAAGGTATGTCGTGCCCGCGGTGGCAAAGATGCCCACGGTCTTCTTGTTGATTGCCCGCTCGATTGCAGAGGGGTCTGCGCTGAACTGGCTGTCGACTCGTGTCTTGACTAGCTTTGCACCTAGGATCCACGCCGCTTTGTCGACAGAGGCGTGAACAGTTTCGGGAGCAATGATTTCAGGCGTGTGAGTCTTCTTTGCGGCTGTTTCCCGGCATGCAAGCATGGCTAGGATGTTGGACTCGGTTCCTCCCGAGGTCGTGGTTCCCAGTGGTTGTTCTAGGTGAAACAGATCCCCAACCATCTCAACGACTTCGCGCTCGACCTCCGCAGAGCCAGGAAATGTGTGAAAACGTCCCGCGTTCTTCTCAATCGTCCGCGAGAACACATCCACACCGAAACCGTGAGGAGCAGTAGACATTGAAGCCACAGGCCGACCACTCGCATAGCTCGAATCAGGCTCCAGTAGCGATTGGAGCCGCTTGAGTACTGCGTCTGTTGTCATGCCTTGCTCTTCGAACATCGAAATGGCTCCAAGTTGTCGTTTGCAGTCGGGTCTTCGGTCAATGCAATGTTAGTATAACGATTGCGGAATGAGAGAATGAACGATTATCTCGATTCAAGTCGAGCAAAGCGGCTCAGCAGGCGGCGCATTGGCCACGTCTGTGCATCCGACTTCAGTGACTGCTAATGCATGGTCACGACGTTTCATCCGGCGAAGCGACCTGACACGAGGGGGCGCATCATTTATCTGATACGATGCTCGGAAGCATCTTGTCATGCGTTGCCGCATGAGGAGGAGCGCTATCGTGTCAATACAGTCTCAAAGCGGTTTTGAGTGGTTAAGCTGTACCTTCTTCTTGCTCGCGTTGGTGACGTTGTTGTACGGAGTCAGCATGTACCTAGTTGACGAAGCTGAAGTGTGGACTCCAATTGCTTTCGTCTTCACTGGGGTGTTTGCAGTGGCGGGTGTCGTGCGCAGAAGGGCGATTGGCCTCAGCACAAAGATAGTCGGAATTGCACAGGGCCACGCCAAAGTGACGATGCAGGAGCTAGCCAGCCTCAGCGGTGCATCACCCGAGAGAGTGACGAGTGTGCTGTACGCTGCCATCGCAAGTGGCAAGATTCGAGGCACGATTGAACACTCGACGTTCATCCGTTCCGAAGGCGCTGTTGCCGGGGCAAAGACGGTAGAGCGCGAAGTGATGGTCGCGAGAAAGGTGCC
>Ga0153915_10000909_pt1 | contig 27473 bp, 26 predicted proteins | sample Opewatmetagenome_2_FD_107003 | JGI IMG/M metagenome (GOLD analysis project Ga0153915, IMG submission 107003) | Freshwater wetland microbial communities from Ohio, USA - Open water 3 Core 3 Depth 3 metaG | ecosystem: Environmental > Aquatic > Freshwater > Wetlands | place: USA: Ohio, Lake Erie...
GCGACGTAGGTGTGCGCCAGCGTGTCCCGCACCGACTTGAAGCTGCTGCCCAAATCATTGGTGAACTACTCCGGCGAGAACGCCTCCACAGCGTCCAACACCCGGTCCCGCGCCCAGTAGTGATACTCCAGCAGGATCTGCAGGTCGTTCAGGTTCATCGTTTCACTTGACCCACACGGTCTTGACGTTCACGAACTCCCGGATGCCGAAGCTCGACAGCTCCCGCCCGTAACCCGATTCCTTGATGCCGCCGAACGGCAGCCGCGGATCCGACGCGACCAGCGCGTTCACGAAGCACAACCCGGCCTCCAGCTCTTCCCTGGCGATGCGCTCGCCCCGCGCCACGTCCCGGGTGAACACCGCCGCGCCCAGGCCGAAGCTGCTGCTGTTGGCGATCTTGATGGCGTCCTGCTCGTCGTGGGCCTCGATGATCGCCGCCACCGGCCCGAACAGCTCCTCGTCGTACGCCGGCATGCCGGGCTTCACCTCCCCCAGCACCGTGGGCGGATAGAAGGCGCCCACCCCGCCGGTCACCGTCCCGCCCACCAGGACCTTGGCCCCCTTCGCCACCGACGCCTGCACCTGCTGGTGCAGCTGGTCCCGCAGATCGGCCCGCGCCAGGGGGCCCAGATCAATGCCCGGCTCCAGCGGGCGGCCCGCCTTCTTCTGCTTCATCAGCGCCACGTACCGGTCGGTGAACTGCTGGAGCACCTTCCGCACCACGATGAACCGCTTGGCGGAGATGCAGCTCTGCCCGCTGTTGATGAGCCGCGAATTGACGCAGGTCGCAACCGCCAGGTCGAGGTCCGCGTCCTCCAGGATCACATAGGGGTCGCTGCCTCCCAGCTCCAGCACCGTCTTCTTGAGCACGGCGCCCGCCTGCGCCGCCACCGCCTTCCCCGCCGGGGTACTGCCGGTCAAGGTCACCGCCTTGACCGCCGGGTGCTGAATCATCTTCTTGACCCGCTTGGAGCCCACCAGCACGGACCGGAAGAGATCCTTGGGGAAGCCCGCCGCCCGGAAGATCTCCTCGATGGCCAGAGCGCACCCGAACACATTCGACGCGTGCTTGAGCACCCCGGCGTTCCCCGCCATCAGGGCCGGCGCCGCGAACCGGAAGACCTGCCAGAAGGGGAAGTTCCAGGGCATGATGGCAAGCACCACGCCCAGCGGCTCGAAGGCCACGAAGCTCCGGGAGGCATCGGTCGCCACCACGGCCGGGCGCAGAAAGGCCGCGCCCTGCTCCGCGTAGTAGTCGCAGCCCCAGGCGCATTTCTCCACCTCGGACTTCCCCTGGGCCAGCGGCTTCCCCATTTCCGTCGCCATCAGCTCGGCGTACTGCTCGGCGCTCTTTCGCAGAATCTGCGCGGCCATCTTCAGGTGCCCGGCCCGCTCCTCGAAGCTGGTCCGGCGCCACTCCAGCTGCGCCGCGGCCGCCGCGTTCAGCACCCGGTCCACCTTCTTCCAGGCCCATTCCCGGTATTCGGTGATGACCGCACCGTCCACCGGGCTGATGCTATTGATCACGTTGGACATCAATGCTCCTTGGCTCGCTCCATGTGCCGGATGGGACGGTCGTAGCGGAAATAGTCCCACGCCCATCCGATCAACACCACGATTCGATTGCGGAACCCGATGATATAGGCCAGATGCACGAACAACCAGGCCAGCCATCCGATCAGGCCCTTGAGCTGCAGCCCGCCGGCCAGGTGCGCCACGGCGTCATTGCGCCCGATCGTGGCCATGATGCCTTTGTCGAAATACCGGAACGCCTCCAGCGGCGCCTTCCGCTCGGTACGCAGGATGTTGCGCGCGGCACAGCGCCCCTCCTGCATGGCCGGCGCCGAAAGCTGCGACATCTCACCGTCGCGATAGGGCACCGCGGCGATGTCGCCGACCGCGTACACCCGCTCCTGCCCCACCACCCGGAGATGCGTGTCCACTTGCACCCGTCCGGTACGCGTCATCGGCAGCCGCAGCAACGACACCAGCTCGCTGGGCTTGACGCCAGCGGCCCAGACCAGCGTCCTGGCCTGGACCTTGTCCCCGGTGGAGAGGGTGATCACGTCGTCCGCCACCCGCTCCACCCGGGCATTCAGCCGCACGTCAATGCCCCGCAGCCGCAACCTCAGCTCGGCGTCGTTCCCCAGCGGCTGGGGAAACGCCGGCAACATCCGGTCCCGGGCCTCCACCAGCACGATCCGCACCTTGCGCAGGTCCAGCTCGGGGAAGTCCTTGACCAGCACCAGCCGTACCAGCTCCGACAGCGCGCCCGCGTACTCGACGCCGGTAGGGCCGCCGCCCACGATCACGAACGTGAGCCAGCGCTGCCGCGCCGCTTCGTCGCTTTCGCGGGAGGCGGCCTCGAAGCAGCGCAGAATGTGGTTGCGCAGCTCCAGCGCTTCCGGCAGGTCCTTGAGCCCGTGCGCCGCGCCCTCCACCGCGGTATTGCCGAAGAAGTTCGAGATGCTGCCGACCGCCAGAACCAGGTAATCGTACGCCAGGCGGGTGACCGCCGGGCCGTCCGGTTCTCGCACCGCCACCCAATGCGCCGCGAAGTCCGCGCCCACGATCTCCCCCACCCGCACCTGGACGTTCTTGGTCTTCCGGAACACGGCGCGAACCGGGTAGGCGATATCGCTGGGATTGAGCAGGGAGCTCGCCACCTGGTAGAGCAGTGGCGTGAAGAGGTGGTAGTTGTGCCGGTCCACCAGCACCACGTCCACCGGCTTTCCGGCCAGCGCCCGGGCGCACGACAGGCCGCCGAACCCGGCGCCTGCGATGACGACTTTAGGGAGGGGCATGGGCCTGAAACCTACGACCGGAGAACCGTAAAGAAAGGCGGTAAGTAGATCCTGCTCCCCTCACCGCCTTACCGCCTTACCACCCTCTCAGTATACTCGGCGCCCATGCCCCACCCCGTCTCCTACGCCCAGCGCCTGTCTCTGTTCGACGCCACCATGCTGGTCATGGGCGGCATCATTGGGGCGGGGATCTTCCTCAATCCCGCCGTGGTGGCGCAGCGGGTCTCCACGCCCGCCCTGGTCCTGGGCGTCTGGGTGCTGGGCGGGGCCGTGGCGCTGGCCGGCGCGTTCTGCTTTGCCGAGCTGGCCGCCCGGAAGCCCCTGGCGGGCGGGGGCTACGTCTATCTGCGCGACGCGTTCGGACCCTTGCCCGGCTTCCTCTACGGCTGGACCGAGCTGCTGGTCATCAACAGCGGCGGCATCGCCGCGGTATCCGTCACCTTCGCTACCTACACCATCAGCTTGACCGGCCTGCCGATGCGCGCCACCTCGCCGCTGGCCATCGGGGCCATCGCCCTGTTGTCGGCCATCAACTACCTGGGCATCAAGCCCGGCAGCGTCACGCAGAATGTCCTCACCGTGCTGAAGCTCGCCGCCCTGGTCGCGCTCATCGTGGCGGGCCTGGCGCTCACACCTGCCCACGCTGCCGGTTCTGCCCTTTCTGCCTCATCTGCCTCTTCTTCGTCCCTCGTCTCCGCAGTCGGTGCCGCGCTCATTCCGGTGCTCTTCGCCTACGGTGGCTGGCAGAGCACCAACTTCGTCGCGGCCGAGCTCAAGGACCCGCGGCGCGACCTGCCGCGGGCCATCCTGCTGGGAGTAGTGGGCGTGGTGGCGGTCTATCTGCTGGCGAATCTGGCCTACGTGAAGGTGCTGGGGGTCGCAGGACTCGCCGGCAGCACCGCCCCGGCCTCCGATGTGATGCGCGCCGTGCTCGGTCCCGTGGGCGGCACCCTGATCGCCTTGGGGATAGCGGCGTCCACCCTGGGGTTCCTCAACCTGGCGATTCTCGCGGCGCCCCGGGTGTACCAGACCATGGCGGCGGACGGCGTCTTCTTTGGCCGGGCGGCGGAGCTGCACCCGCGCTTCCGCGCCCCGGCCGCGGCGCTGATCATTCAGGGCGGTTGGGCCATGCTCCTGGTCGCCACCCGGACCTACAGCCAGCTCAACGACTACGTGGTGTTCGGGGACTGGATCTTCTTTGGACTGGTGGGGGCGACGCTATTCCATTACAGGGCAGATAAGGCGGATAGAACGGATAGAGCGGACAGTGAGGGCGGAGAAGGCCGGGGGAAGGGGGGCGACGGAAGCTACCGCATGCCGTGGTACCCGGTGGTCCCGGCGTTCTTCGTGCTGGCGGCCGCGTTCGCCGTGGTGAGCACCGTGTGGTCCGGCCCCCGGAACGCCGCCCTGGGCGCCGTGATCATCGCCAGCGGCATCCCCGCGTACCTCTGGTGGCGCCGGACGGCTCGGCTCCGCTCACCGGAAGCCTGACCTGGCACCGCCGGACAACGGATAACGGACAACGTCTCTTAAGATGACTGACCTCACCGAAGCGCAACGCGCCGAAATGGCCGCCCAGTGGAATCAGCATCCGGGCATGAAGCACCTGGGCGCCACGCTCGATCTCTCCATCCCGGGGCTGGTGCGGGCCACCATTGACCCCCTCATGCCGTTCCACCGGGGCGGGCTGGGCACCGAGGCCGTCAACGGCGCCGTCATCGCCGGAATGTTCGATCTGGTGATCGGCCTGGCCGGCTACCTGTACACCCGGGGCCGGCGCGCGGGCGTGGCGCAGCTCAGCATGCAGTTCCTGCGTCCGGTCGAGGGAGACCGCCTGCAGGTGACCGGCTGGCCCACCCGGGTGGGTCTCACCCTGGTCTTCGCGGCGGCCGAATTGCGCGACCAGAACGGCCGGGTATGCGCCGTGTGCGACGGGATGGTCGCGGTGTCGGGTCGCTCCCATGGCGAGCGGTCGGAAGCCGTGTCGCTCTAGCAGCACTCATCCAACGAGGTCCCTATGGCGAGCCCACTCATGCAACGTGTCCAGCCCATCACCTACAACGCGCTCCGGATCGTGGCGGGTTTGGCGTTCATGACCCACGGAGGCGCCAAGCTGTTCGGCCTCTTCAGCGACCGCCCACCCATGGCTCCGCTGTTTCAGTTCGGCGAGTTCCTGGCGCGGTTCTGGCCCTTTGGGCTGGCCGGCAGCCTGGAGTTCTTCGGCGGCGCCCTGATGGTGATGGGCCTCTTCGGCCAGCAGGTAGCGTTCATCCTCGCCGGCGAAATGGCCGTCACCTACTTCTGGCAGCACTTCGGGCTGGGGAAGAACTCCCTCTGGTGGTGGGCCAACCGCGGCGAGCTGCCGCTCCTGTTCTGTTACATCTGGCTTTTCTTCTGGGGCAACGGCAGCGGGAGCTTCAGCCTGGATGCGTGGGTGGCGAAGGGAAAGAAGAACGGATAGACGCCTCTCAGTGATGCCGATGCATCTCCGGAGCCATCCCCTGCCGTTCCAGCTCCGCCCTGATCAGCGTCCTCTCCGCCTGGATCTGCTCCGCTCCCGAGAAGCCCAGCCAGCGCTGCACCACCTTGCCCTCGCGGTCCAGCAGCACGGTGAACGGCAGCCCCAGGTAGTGATAGCGGTCCCGCAGCCGGCCCCGCCCCAGCAACACCGGGAAGTCGAGTTTGAGCTCCCGCACGAAGCCCTGCGCCTTGGACGGGTCCACATCTTCGTTCACGGCCACGAACACGAAGTCGGAATCGGAGATCTCCCGCCGCAAGCTGTCCAGCGACGGCATCTCCACCCGGCAGGGCCCGCACCAGCTGGCCCAGAAATTGAGCAGCGCCACCTTGCCGCGGAGATCGGCCAGCGTCATCCGCCCGCCGCCCAGCCTGTCCAGATCGAAGTCCGCGAACCCCGGCCGATCCGCGGGAGGCGTGCCCGCCAGCAGCCGGAAGGCCTCCAGCAGGTAGACCCGTCCCTCACGGTCGGCAGCGATGGTGGGGAGTGCGGTGGGCAACAGCGCACTGCGCACCGGATTGCCGGTGAACCGGTCGTACACGTCGAGCCGGCCCTCGCTGGTGGTGAAACCCGGCGTGCTCAGGACGTAGAGCCGCCCGTCGGGGCCCACGGTGACGCCTATGTTCACCGGGAAATAGTCAATGCTGGGCGAGGCGCCCTCCACCACGAAACGCGGCTCGCGGGTGGTCTGCGGCAGTTCCCGGCTCGCCACCCACAGGGTGTCGCCCTGCGCCGAGAGGGCCATCACCTCGTCCCGGATGAAGGGCGCAAAGAACACCGTGTCGCCCGACACGGCCACCTGGCCGGTGTTGGCGAATTCGGTCAGCAACCGCTCGGCGGGCACCGTCATCTTGCCGACCCGCCCCGCCACCCTGCCCGCGGAGTCCAGCCGCACCAGCAGCGGCGCCCCCGATGGCAGGTGATAGTTCCAGCGGGCCGCGCTTCTCGCCAGCCACACCTCATCCCGCGAGGGGTCCGCCGCGATGGTCGGATAGTCGAACGGCCGGGCCGCCATCTGGAGGATCCTGCCGTCCGCCCCGACCCGCGACACGCTGCCTCCGGCGGCGGCCACCCACACGCTCCCATCACGGGTGCCCGCCCCGCTCACCAGCTCCTGCCCCGGCGCCACCACGGGCCGTCCTGGAGCCAGGCGGCTGTCGAAGCGCGCCAGGCCGCCCGCGCCGTCGGGCACCAGGGCTCCGCCGTCGGGCAACGGCGCCGCGGGGCGCCCCTGGAGCCACAGCACGCGCGCCGGGCCGTCGGGAAACGCCGTGTCCGGCATCAGCCGCTCGGGCGCGTCCGGGGCCACAACGTGCCGCACCTGCCCCACCGAGAACTCCGTGACCGGCTCCGCCTCGGCGTTGGGAACCGCGATGGGCCCCCGCTGCACGGCGCGGCTCCGTCCCGCCGCCACCACCCAGGTGGCGGCCGCCAGCGACAACGCCAGCGCCACCAACACGACGGGCCGGGGACGCCCCCGGCCCGTCACGCCGGCATCGGTCACTTACATCGACACGCTGGAGACCACGATGCCGTTAGCCCCGTGACTGGCGACGATCTTGCCCTTCACGGTCACCTTGTGGTCTACATGCGCCTTGAGGTCCAGGGGCGGCTTCCCCGCATCCGCGCCCAGCGGGATGTACAGCTTGCCGTCATCGCCCAGGATGGCGAGCGGCAGGCCGGCGCTGGCGCAGACTTCCCCGCACTTGCGGTGCGCGTCGCCGGAAACCCCCTTGGTGAAATTGCAGGTCACGTCCACTACGGTTCCCGAGACGGTGGCTTCCTGCCCGCCGCCGGCGGGGGCCTGCGCGCGGGCGGCGGGCGCGGCGATCACCAGCAGCGCGCCTACTCCCAGTCCCGCGATCATGCGATGCACCATACGACCTCCCCAGTGGAAGATGGTGGGTTACTACTAACACTAATGGTCATTAGTTATACACTTGCGGGTGCGGGCTGTCCAGTGCGACGCCCGCCACACCCGTCCTCCACCCACACCGCGCCACCCGAGTAGAATGTACGTCGGCCGGCCACCAAGGAGCGTCGCGTGCCGGGCACACCCACCATCGAGTTTCTGGGCGGCGCGGGGACCGTCACCGGGTCCATGCACCTCCTGCGCCTGGGCAACCGCCGGGTCCTGCTGGACTGCGGCCTGTTGCAGGGACTCAAAGAGCTGCGGCTCAGAAACTGGACCGACCGGGTGCCGGACCCCGGGACCCTGGACGCGGTGATCCTGAGCCACGCCCATCTCGACCACACGGGGTATCTACCCCGCCTGGTGGGCGCAGGTTACCGCGGCCCGGTCTACTGCACGCCCGGCACCGAGGATCTGCTGGGGATCATGCTGCCGGACGCGGCCCACCTCCAGGAAGAGCAGGCGGAGCACGCCAACTTCAAAGGGTTCGCCAAGCACGCCCCTGCTCTGCCGCTCTACAGCGCGGCCGATGCCCACGCCGCGCTGGACCGTCTGGTACCGCAGCCCTACGGGCGGGACTTCTCTGTGACCGATGGCCTGACCGCTCAATTCCGCCGCGCCGGCCACATCCTGGGCTCGGCCACGGTGGACCTGGGGTTGGACGGCGGGACCGGAGGCCGGCTGGTGTTCTCCGGCGATCTGGGGCGGCCCGACCAGCCCATCCTCCGCGACCCCGAGCCGGTCCCGGCGGCCGACGTGCTGCTGCTGGAGTCCACCTACGGCAACCGACGCCATGCGGGCGATCCGGTCAACGATCTCGCCCGCATCGTCAACGAGACCGCCCGGCGCGGCGGCGTGTTGCTGATTCCGGCGTTCGCCGTGGGCCGCACGCAGACCATCGTCTGGCTGCTGCGGCAGCTGGAGCAGGAGGGCCGGATCCCGGTACTGCCCACCTACGTGGACAGCCCGATGGCGATCGATGCCACGGAGATCTACCTGCGGCACGCCGAGGACCACGACCTGGACATGGAACGGCTGATGCGCCACGGGGACAACCCGCTGACCACGCGGCATTATCACCTGGCCCGCAGCCGGGACCAGTCCCGCGCGCTCAATGACCTCAAGGGCCCGGTGGTGATCGTCTCGGCGAGCGGGATGGCCACCGGCGGGCGCGTACTCCACCATCTCAAGCTGCGGCTGCCGGACCCCCGCACCACCGTGCTGCTGGTGGGCTTCCAGGCCGCTGGGACCCGGGGCCGGTCCCTCCAGGAGGGCGCCAAGGCGGTCCGCATCCTGGGCGCGGAGGTGGGCGTGCGGGCCCGGGTTGAGACCCTGGACGGCCTCTCGGCGCACGCGGATCAGGCGGAGCGGGAGGGCTGGCTGGGGCACTTCCAGCGCCCACCGCGCCGGGTTCACCTGGTCCACGGCGAGCCGGAAGGCGCCGCCGCGTTGGCGGAACTGATCCGCCGGCGTTTCTCGTGTCAGGTGGACGTCGCCCAGGACCGCGCCGTAGTGCCGGTCGCCGCCTAGCACGACGGTACAGCGCGCGTCCCGTTGGGGCGGCGACCGGATAGAACGCGGCCCCCGTGCCCTGTGGACGGCGACGGGGGCCGGGGGGGAATGACTCCGATCGATGGACCCATCGTTCCCCCGGAATTTCTTGCGGGACCGTTGTCCCGCCTGCGGCCGGTGGCTCGGAGCCAGCTGGCTCCAGCGGCGATCGGAACGCCGACCTCTCCCCCGAGAGGTGTTGCCCGCAGCGGGCCGCCACCATTGGGTGGCAGCCATCACTACGGTATAGCATTCCTTCTGAACCGGGGCTGAATGGGGCGTGAAACCCGGCGTCGCGCGCCCCGTGTGCCGGTGTTCACCCCGGCCTAACGCCTTCTTTACCCGAGTCGGATCAATATGCCCTGGGTGGCCGTACGGCTGCTCGGAGGCGCGTTACACATGACCATGAAACCCATTGTGGCGGGCGTCGACCAATCGCCGCAGGCGATCGCCGCCGCCGCATTCGCCTGGCGCATCGCCCAGACCGCCGGGACGGAGTGTTTTCTGGTGCACGGCGCCCGGCCCATCTTCCGGTCCGCCGCCGCAGCCGAGTACCTGGGAGACCTGAATCAGTTGATCCAGCAGCAACTCGATGCCGCCCAGCTGGGGCTTCAGGCAACCATCGAGCACCAGTTGCCTCCTGAGGCGCTCTCCCGGCTGGAAGTCCGCTCCGGCCGGGGCGCGGCCGCCGTGACGCAGGCGGCCCGGGAGCACCACGCCGGGCTCATCGTGCTGGGCGGCAAGCACCATTCCGCGTTGGGCCGATGGATGGGCGGGAGCACCGCGCACCACGTGGTGCGGACCACCGACATCCCCCTGCTCGTCACCGGGGAACGGCCGGGGCCGGTGACGCGGATTCTGGTCGCCGCCGACCTGTCCTACGCGGTACGGCCGACCTTCGAGGTGGCCGTGCGCATGGCCCGCTTGTTCGGCGCCGCCCTGCACGTGGTGCATGCGGTGGAGCCTCTGCCGGTCCTGGCCGAGGTGCCGATGGTGCTGGACGAAGAGGCCTTCTTCCACGACTCGGCGGAGCAATTCGAGCGCTGCATGGAGCCGTTGCTGGCCGACGCGCCGGCCGAGACGCTGGTGCGACGGGGATTCGCCGCCGATGTCATCGTCTCCGCCGTGGCCGACTGGCGGGCCGATCTGGTGGTCGTGGGATCGCACGGCAAAGGGTGGATGGACCGGCTGCTGCTCGGCAGCACCACCGAGCGGCTGCTGGATCAGCTGCCGACGTCGCTGCTGGTGGTGCCAGTCCCCACGCCGCCGGGTGAGATCCACGCCGGCCTGGTGGGACGCTCCGCCCGGCGGGGTCGGCGACCGGAAAAGCCCACCACCGTCACCTGATCGAGGGCATGGGGATGAAAGTCGCGGAGTTGATGCAGACCAACCTCCAGACGGTGTCGCCGGACTCCACGGTGGCCGACGCCATCGTCCTTCTGTCCGAGAGTCACGTCTCGGGCCTCCCGGTGGTGGACTACGGCGGCAAGGTGGTGGGCGTGCTCACCACCACCGACGTGCTCAACGCCGCCGCGGAGACCACGGGCGCCAAAGAGCGCGAGCGCCTGTTCGGGGAGACCCGGGTGGAGGAGATCATGACTCCGCGGCCGCTGACCATTTCGCCCGATACGGACGTGAAGGAGGCGGCTCAGCAGATGCTGTACCTGGAGATCCACCGCCTGTTCGTGGAGCAGCAGGGCCACCTGGTAGGCGTCATCTCGCAGAGCGACATCGTGCGGGGCGTAGCCTTAGCACGGATCTGACTTACCGCCTTACAGGTACTGCTGAAACAGCACCATGGCCACCAGGGTCAGGCTCACCGTGAGCGCCACGGGCGCTCGCCGCGCCTGGTCGTAAGCCTCCGGTAGCAGCTCCACCAGCACCATGTACACCATGGCCCCCGCGGCGAAGCCGATGCCGTAGGGCAGAGCCGGGCGCACCGCCTCCACGAAGAGAAACGCCGGCACCGCCATCACCGGCTGCGGCAGTGAGGAGAACACGCTCCACCACGCGCAGGCCACCAGGCTCGCACCCCGCGGGCGCATCACCGCGGTGATGGCCAGGCCCTCGGGGATGTTGTGCACCGCGATGGCGATCGTGATCGCGGTGGCCAGCGCCATGCCGCCCCCGAACGCCACGCCCACCGCCACCCCCTCCGAAAACGAATGCACCGTCATCACCACGATCACCAGCAGCATCCGTTGGGCGCTCCGGCCCGAGACGTCCCCGACGCGCACGTTGTAGCGCCCCACCACCCGCTGGGTAAGCAGGATGAAGCCTACCCCCAGCATGGCGCCCAGTACCGTCTGCCAGGCGCCGTAGTGGGTACCTTCCGCCACCAGCCCGAAGCTCGCGCCCAGCATCAGCCCCGACGCGACGGCGTTGGCCCAGGCCGTGGCCGCTCCCGGCACCCCGCGCACGAAGGCGAAGGGGAGCGTCCCCAGGCCGGTGGCGAGCGCCGTGATCAACGCGTAGAGGAAGACGCGGACCGGCTCGGACATGCTAGGGCATCCCCACCAGCAGCACCACCATCCCCATCGCCAGCAGGGCCACCAGGGCAATGCTGGTGTGCCCCGCCTGGCGGTAGCAATGCGGCAGCAGCTCGGCCATGATCAGGTAGAGGAGGGCGCCCACCGCGACACCCAGCGCCCAGGGGAGCAGGACCGGTGCCGCGGAGGCGACGGCCAGGGTCGTGACCGCGAACAGAACCTGGGACACCCGGGTCGCGGCCGCGGCTCCCACCGCCCTGGCCAGGGTGAGGCCCCGGCTGTGCAGCACCGCCGCCAGCACCGCCACCTCGGGCACGTTGTGCACCGCGATGGCCAGCGCCGTGAAGCCGCCCAGAGAGGGATTCAGCATCATCGCCACCCCGATGGCGATGCCTTCGGGCGCGGTGTGCACCGTGTTGACCAGGACGATCTGGTAGCCGTAGTCGGGCGCGGTGTCGCCCAGACGGTTCAGATCCAGGTCGTGCGTCCCGGCCAAGCCGTGAGTCCAGAAGAGGAAGCCGATGCCCAGCGCGGCGCCGGCCGCTCCCAGCGCCGGCGTCTGCGTGAGGCCGGCCGCGATCAGCACGTAGGCCACGCCCAGCATCAGCCCCGCCGCGACCGCGTTGGCCCAGCCCAGCCACGAGCTCGGGAGCCGGGCGCGAATCGCCACCGGAATCGCCGCGAGGCCCGCGCACAGCCCCGCGAGCCCGGAGTAGGTCAGCACCGCCAGGGTCGGATTGGTGGGCATCACCGCGCGGGCCAGTATACCGCTTGGGCCCGCGAAGGGAAGCGGCCGACCCTGGCGGCGGCGGGTCGGCGTTGGCTACGTTTTACCGACCGAAGGGGCCTATGGCCGAAGACCTGCAACAGCGGTTGGAGCGCCTGGTTCGCGCCGGCATCCGGATCAACGCCGAGCGGGAGCTCGAGGCCGTGTTGCAGAAAGTGGCGGACTCGGCCCGCGAGGTGATCGGCGCCCGCTATGCGGCCCTGGGCGTGCTCGACCCGGAGGGGAAGGGCCTGGCCACCTTCGTGACCAGCGGGCTCACCCCGGAGGAGTACGCCCGCATCGGCGCCCCGCCCCAGGGCAACGGGATCCTGGGTCTCCTCATCAGCGATCCCAAGCCCCTCCGCCTGGCCGACCTGTCGAAGCACCCCCGGTCTGTCGGCTTCCCCCAGCACCACCCTCACATGCGCTCCTTCCTGGGCGTCCCCGTGGTGGGCCGCAGAGGGACTATCGGCAACCTCTACCTCACGGAGAAGGTGGACGCCCGGGAATTCAGCGCCGAGGACGAGGCCATCGCCGTCATGTTGGCGGCGCAGGCGGCGGGCGCGGTGGAAAACGCCCGGCTCAACGAGGAAGCGCAGCGGCTGCTGGGAGAGGTCCGCACCATGCAGAAGTCGCGGGACCGCTTCTACGCCATGATCAATCACGAGCTGCGGAACGCTCTCACCGCGGTGTACGGCTGGGCGGACCTACTCATCCGCCGCGGCACCGAGGGCCTGCCCCGGGCCGCTATGGAGGTGTACGAGTCTGCCGAGCGCACCCTGACCCTGCTCAATGACCTCCTGGATCTGAGCCGCCTGGACGCCTCCCGCCTGCAGCCCATCGTCCGGGACACCGACGCCCGGCATATCATCGACGAGGCGATCCAGGCCGTGTCGCCCGCCGCCCAGGCCCGGAGCATCCGGCTGGACGCGGGGACCGATCACCGCGAGGTCCCCTGCCGCACCGACCCGGTGCGCGCCCGCCAGATCGTCATCAACCTGCTCACCAACGCCGTCCGCCACAGCCCGGAACGCGACACCATCGCCGTGGAGCTGGCGGTGACCGATTCCCGCCTCCGCATCGCGGTCGTGGACCACGGAGAGGGCCTGACCGCCGAGCAACAGGCGGTCATCTTCGACGCCTTCATGCGCGTGGCCGGCACCGAAAACGAGCGGGGCACCGGCTTGGGGCTCACCCTTTCCCGCCAGCTGGCCCGGCTGCTGGGCGGTGAGTTGAAGGTCGAAAGCGCGGCTGGCGCCGGAGCCCGGTTTATCCTCGAGATTGCTCGCTTTTTGAGCTAATCTAAAGAATCCTTCATTTACCTTTAAACTCCCTGTAAGAACACGGGGGGCAGGTTTCCGTCCGTGAAGAACGGCTACAGGTGAGGCGATGAAGATCCTGGTGGTGGAAGACGACCGCAAAGTCGCTGGCTTCATTGAGCAGGGCCTGCGGGAAGAAGGATACGCGGTGGACGTCGCCAAGGACGGCGACGAAGCCACCACCCTGGCGCACGTGAACGATTACGACGCCGTGCTCCTGGACCTCATGCTCCCCAAGAAGAACGGGCTCCAGGTGGCCGCGGAGCTCCGGCGCGAAGGACGGCGTACGCCCATCCTCATGCTCACCGCGCGTGACTCGACCGAGGACATCGTGCGGGGGCTGGACGCCGGCGCCGACGATTACCTGAGCAAGCCCTTCAAGTTCGACGAGCTGCTGGCCCGGCTCCGCGCCCTCACGCGGCGGGGCGGCGCCGCCCGGCTGGACCGGCTGGCCTACGGGCCGCTGGACCTGGACCGTCTGCGTCACAAGGCACGTGCCGCCGGTCATCTCCTGGACCTGACCCCGCGCGAGTTCCAGCTGCTGGAGCACTTCATGCTGCATCCGGAAGAGGTCATCCGGCGCACCGAGCTGCTGGAAAAGGTGTGGGACATGCATTTCGACCCGGAGAGCAACGTCGTGGATGTCCACGTCGGCAACCTCCGGCGCAAGCTGCGGGAAGCCGGCTGCGACGCCTTGATCCAGACCGTGAGGGGAGTCGGGTTCTGCCTCAAGAGCCCTGAAGCCGTAGAAGCTTGATCTATTCGCTGCGCCGCACCCTCGCGGTGCGGTTTTCGCTGACGATCTTCGCGGCGCTGACCCTCATTGCGCTCTGGGCCTTCCTGGGCGCGCAGCGCACGCTGAGGAACCAACTGGATAGCGGCATTTCCAGCGCGCTCGTTCTGGAGCTGGATGTCCTCGCTTCCGGCACCACGCTCCCCGCCCACGCCGGACCCACCGATTTCGGCGAATTCGTGCACGGCGTAAACCGCTTCGTCGCGGTCCGGGACGCCCTGGGCAACGTGCTGGACATCAACACCGCCCTGGCGAGCTCGCTGCCCATTGACTCGGCCGCCCTCGCGACCGCGCGGGCCGGCGGCACCGCCTGGGTGACCAACCGCTGGGGCCAGGAGTGGGTGCGCAGCGTGTACGCGCCGGCACCGTCCAACAGCCCGGCAGGCATGCGTGTGGTGCAGGTCGCCGCGTCGCTCCATCCCCTCACCGAGGAGAACCGCGAGGTCCTCTTCTTGCTCCTGGGTACCGTGCTGCTGGGCACCGTGGCGACCGGCTTCGGCGCCGTGTGGCTGGCGGGATCCGCCGTGGAACCGGTGGCCGCGATCACGGCCCAGGCGGAAGCGGTCAAGGGCGGTGTGACCGCGCAGCGGATCACCGCCCACGCGGACGTCGCGGAATTCCAGGGCCTGGTCCGGGTGGTCAACTCCATGCTGGAGCGCCTGGATCGGGCGTTCCAGTCGCAGCGCCGCATCATCGCGGACGTGGCGCACGACCTGCGAACGCCCATCACCGGCGTGCGCGGCGAGATCGAAATCGCGCTCCGCGGCCAGCGCACGCCGGAGCAGTACCGGGCGACGCTGAGCAGCATCCTGGAGGGCGTGGACCACTTGAGCGCCATCAACGAGGCCCTCATCCTGTTGGCCCGCATCGAGGCGGGCGAGCTGGCGCCGGAGCTGGACCAGGTGGATCTCGCCACCCTCGCCGCCTCGGCGGTGCAGCGGGTCCACCCCCGCGCCGAAGGCCGCGCCCTGCGGTTCGAGCGGGCAGGGCACGGCAATACCACGGTCCTGGCCGATGCCGGGATGATCGGCGTCATGCTGGATCAGCTGCTGGACAACGCCGTCCGCCACACCCCGCCGGAGACCCGGGTGGAAGCGGTGGTCACGGCCAACGGCGGGGATGTATCCGTGGCCGTACGGGACAACGGCCCGGGAATCTCCGACGAAGTGCTCCCCCACCTGTTCGAGCGGTTCTACCGCGCCGACCCGGCTCGGTCGCGAACGGCGGGCCCTGGCCTGGGGCTCACCGTCGCCGCCGCCATCGCCCAGGCCCACCAGGGCTCCATCCGCGCGGCCAACGTCCCGGGTGGCGGACTCGAAGTCACCGTCGTCCTCCCTTCCCGCCACTGAGCGCCCCTTCACGACCCGTTCGGGCTGCCTTCATCGCGCGGCGGCGACCTTGCGCCTGGAGCCTGTGAGGTCTTGAAGGGGCGGTGCCATGAACGCAAACGTCGGAGTGGTTGACGCCACGGTCCGTTGGATTCTGGCCATCGGGTGCTTCGCGGTGGCCATCATCTGGAACGCTTCCCCGGTCTTGGCGCTGCTGGGCGCCCTGCTGGCCCTGCTGCTCGCGGGGACCGCGCTCACCCACGCCTGCCCCCTCTACCGGCTGCTCCACATCAGCACGGCACATCGGCATATTCCCGCGGCGCGTAACTGAAGGACCCCTCCTGAACCTTGCACGGCCACCAGTGTATCTTGCAGGACGTCGCTCCCTCACGGTTCAACCACATCCCTGTGCTGGAGGTCGCGCATGCTCGGTCGGATTGCCGGTGTGACGCTGGTCGCCCTGGTCGCCCTGGCGGGAACAGGACGGGCCCAGCAGAAGGTGGAACCCCTGCCTCCCGGGGTGACGCCGCAGATGATCAAGGACGGACAGGGGATCTTCCAGGGCGCCGGCCTGTGCACCGCCTGTCACGGTCCGGACGCGAAGGGCATTCCCAACCTGGGCGCCAATCTGACCGATACCGAATGGCTGCACAGCAAAGGCACCTACGATGACATCGTCAAGCAGGTCATGACGGGCGTCACCGCGGACAAGTCCACCTCAGGCACCGTGATGCCGCCCAAAGGCGGCAGCAGCATCACCGACGCCCAGGTCAAGGCGGTGGCGGCGTATGTGTGGTCGTTGAGTCACAAGACGAAGTAGGCGGTAAGGCGGTAAAGGCGGTAAGCACCTCACCGTACCTGCCGCCTTACCGCTTGTTTGTCAGATCGATCCCGGTCCCCGCCGCATCCGCATCTGGCCCCGCATCGGCATGCGCCCCATGCCACCCCTTCCGCCGGGCCGGTTCATGAACTGCCGCATGCGCATCCGGGCCGCGTCATTCCATCCGGCCACGCGGCCTCGCTGCTCCGGGGTGAGCACCGCTTTGGCCTGAGCCGCCGCCACCAGCTGCGCCAGGTGCGCGCTCTCCATCGCCTGCATCTGGGCCTGTGCATGCGTCCGGATCTGATTGACGTCGGGCGCGTCCTGCTTCCACAGATCCGCCAGCGCGTCCTGGTGGCCCTTGGCGAGGCTGTCCGCCTTGTCCCGCGCCTGCTTGGCCTGCTGGGCCAGCGTCTCCAGCCGCGACACCTGATCCGGCGTGAGCCCGAGGGCCTCGCGACGGTCCACCAACCGCTGGGGTGCGTAGCCCATCCCCATCAACATCCCGCCCCTCATGCCCATCATCGCACCCATGTCCTGTCTCATGCCGCCCATGGGTTGTTGCGGCGGCTGGGGCTGAGGCGGCTGCTGCGCCGCGAGGGGCGCCGCCGCCAGCGCCAGCGCGAAAGCCAGCCTGCCAGTCGTCAACTTCATGTGTCCTCCCAAGAGAGCCTGCGTGACCTGAACCTTGCCTGCCGACGGTAGACGCCGCCCCCGTCCCGGCGTTAGCCGGTCGGGGGATTGCCGTCTCGCCCCTCCCACCCGAGATTCCGCGCCGACCCTGTCCCCTATTCGACGACTGATGCGTACTCCTTGCCTGTGGCCCGCCATCGGGGCGGGCCTCGCCGCACTCACTTCGCCGCTGGCGGCGCAGACCACGTTCCACACCCACGCCGCCGAGATTACCATCGGGGGCCGGCTCCATACCCAGTTGAATACCAGCTCGGCGGACAGCGAGCCGGCCTCGGACATGCTGGTCCGGCGGGCGCGGGTGGACGCTTACGTCAAGATCAACGAATTCTTAAGCGGCTTCGTGCAGCCTGAATACGCGGGCTCTAGGGCCTTCCTCCAGGTGGCCTACGTCCGGCTTAACTTCGCGCCCGCCTTCCACGCCATGATCGGCCAGTACAAGCGCCCCTTCGACCTGTTCACCCAGACCAGCTCTACCGACATCCTGGTCGTCGAGCGTACCGGCGCCATCCGCGGGGTGGGCGCCTGCTCGGGAGTGGGTGGGATGTGCAGCTACGGGCAGTTCATGGAGAAGCTCAAGCTGTCGACGCCCGACATCGGCGTGATTCTGGATGGCGGCGACCGCGCCGGTCGTTTCAGTTACGCCGCGGCGATCACGAACGGCGCGGGTCAGAACGTTCCCGATGAGAACGGAACCAAGTCCTACACCGGCCGCGTGGTCATCGCGCCCTCGCCCGACCTCCACCTGAGCGGCAACCTGGCGTGGCACGACTACGTGGACCCGTCCGGAGCCAACCGGTACGCCCGGGTGGTGGGCGGCGACCTGGAGCTCGGCAACTTCACCCGCGGGCTGCACGTTCAGGCGGGTGCCGTGACCGGAGACAATTGGCTCAACTACCTCGGCACCGGCCCCAGTAAGTTCGCCACGGCCCAGGCGATCGTCACCTACAAGTTCCCGGCGAAACACCCGCCCTACGCCGAAGCCATCGCGCCCCTGGCCCGCGTGAGCTGGGGCGATCCCGACACTGCCACTCCCCAGGATGGCGGGTTGCTGGTGACTCCGGGCATCGTGTGGTACGTGTCCGGGCGGAACAAGTTCGCCGCCAATCTCGACCTGTGGCATCCCCAAACGGGAACCACGGAATGGGGCATCAAGGTTCAGTCGTACCTGTACTTCTAACCGTTCGCCTCTTGAGCACCTGCAGCGCTGCGGCCACGCACCTCCGGAACCCCCAGTTCCAGGCAACTCTATTCCCGACAACGGCATATGTTATTGGCTCCGCTGGCCTGGAACTTGCCTTACTACATGCCAGACGGCGGTGGAGCCGCGACATGGCGGGCAGGTCGCCGGGCACCATGTCCCATGCGTCATGCGGCCGCGGCGGCTCCGCGCCGTTTCCCTCACGGGAACTGCCTGGTATGAGCTTCTGCAATCACTGCCTCACGGATCACGCGGGTCTGTGCCTCGACGAGCAGCGTCGGCGGGAACTGTTGCGCATCCTGCAGGGACGGTCCACTGCCTGCCCGTCCTGTGGCGTGGACGGCACCCTGTGCCCGGTCCTCGCTGCGCCACGTGCCGGGCCAAAGGGAGCAGCCCGCGAGTGTAGCGTCGCCGCCGCCCGGCCGAAGGCCTCCGCCGGGTCGGTCCGCTCGCTCCACTGACTTTCCGATGTCCCGCGTTCAGCAGGCGCACCACCGGCGGGGGGGTGACCTTACGTCGTCGAGGGGCGTAACACATTCGCCAGCTTGGCGTTCAACTGGCTCCCGCCGCTGCCTGCTGATGGTGCGGAACTTGCTTCGACTCACGGTGCGCCCGAGAACCAGGCGCGGGGTCGCGATGCCATGGTTGAACCGGCTGGAGATGATCTGGTCGGTCCGCCGGCGCCGGCCCCGCGCCACTCGGCGTCGAGGCAACCCTGACAGGAGGCGATTCCGGATGACTTTCCCCACCGGACCCGGTCCCACGGCGCGACGCGGCGAGCGCAGAGGCCCGGACCGACGAGCGCAGGACGACCGGCGCATCGGCCTCGACCGGCGCCGGGCCGAGCGACGGGTACAGGTCACGGCGTGGGCCATCGAGCGGCGTATCGGACCGGATCGGCGCCAGGACGCGGACCGGCGCACCGGTGAGCTGCGTCGCATGGGCGTGGAACGCCGAGAAGTGGCCGATCGTCGGAGAACGGCGTTGCGACTGGATTTCTAGAGATGGGATGAGGTTCAAAACGGAAGAGGCCCGGCCGGTTCGGCCGGGCCTCTTGCGTTGCTACGGCAGCGACGTCCCCTCCCATCGCCCCTCTCGTGGGAGAGGAACGAGAGGGGCGGACACGTCAGACGTCGTAGTAGAGGAAGAACTCGTAGGGATGCGGACGCAGCCGCACCGGATCAACCTCTTTCTGCCGCTTGTAGTTGACCCAGGTCCGGATCAGGTCCTCGCTGAACACCCCGCCCTCCAGCAGGAACGCGTGATCCTGCTCCAGCGCGTCCAGCACCTCGATGAGGGAGCCGGGCGTGTTCTTGACCAGGATGCGATCCTGCGGCTCCAGCTCGTAGAGGTCCTTGTCGATGGGGGCCGGCGGCTCGATCCGGTTCCGGATGCCGTCCAGGCCCGCCATCTGCAGCGCCGCGAACGTGAGGTAGGGGTTGCAGCTCGGATCCGGCGCCCGGAACTCAATCCGCTTGGCCTTGGGGCTCTTGGAGTACACCGGGATCCGGCAGATCGCGCTGCGGTTCCGCTGCGAGTAGATCAGGTTGATGGGCGCTTCGTACCCCGGCACCAGCCGGCGGTAGGAGTTGGTGGTAGGCGCGGCGAACGCCAGCAACGCCGGGGCATGCTTGATCAACCCGCCGATGTAGTGCCGCGCCGTCTCGGAGATCAGGCCGTAGCCGTCAGGCGAGAAGAACAGGTTGGTGTCGCCCTTCCACAGGCTCTGGTGCACGTGCATGCCGGAGCCGTTGTCGCCAAAGAGCGGCTTGGGCATGAAGGTCGCCGTGTAGCCGTGCTGATCGCAGACGTTCTTGACGATGTACTTGTACATCATGGTCTGGTCGGCCATGCGCACCAGGGTGCCGAAGCGCATGTCAATCTCGGTCTGGCCCGCGGTGCCCACCTCATGGTGATGCACTTCCACGTCGATCCCGGCGGCCTCCAGCGCCAGCATGATCTTGCTCCGGAGGTCCTGCAGCCGGTCAACGGGGGGAACCGGGAAGTAGCCCTCCTTGTGGCGCGGCCGGTGGCCCATGTTGGGCTCGCCGCCGTTGCGCCCCGAGTTCCAGATGCCCTCTTCTGAATCGATGTGATAGTAGCCCTCGTGCGCGTTCTGGTCGAAGCGCACGGAATTGAAGATGTAGAACTCCGCCTCGGGGCCCCAGTACGACGTGGTCGCGATGCCGCTCTTGACCAGGTACTCCTCCGCCTTGCGCGCCACGTAGCGGGGGTCGCGCGAGTAGCGGTGGCCCGTCACCGGGTCCACCACGTCGCACACCACGGCCAGGGTGGGCACCTTGAGGCAGGGATCCACGAACGCCGACGTGGGGTCGGGCATCAGCAGCATGTCGCTTTCGTTGATCGCCTGGAAGCCGCGGATGCTGGAGCCGTCAAAGCCCAGCCCCTCGGTGAACATGTCGGGCTTCAGCTCTTTGATGGGCAGGGAGAAGTGCTGCCACTGGCCGGGCAGATCGCAGAACCGGACGTCCAGCACCTGCACGCCCGCATCGCGGGCCTTTTGGATGACATCATCCGGTGTCACGGAGGGCTTGGCGGCTGACTTATGGGCCGCCGAGGGCATGGTAGCGGTCATCGCGGGGCTCCTCCCGAGGCTCTAGCGTCTAAAAGGTGACAGGGCCGGTTCACCCGGGTCCGGGGAATCGGCCCTGCAAATGCCGTGCGCGTTCAATGCGAGCACGGGGTAGCGTAATTCCCGGTGCGAACGCTGTCAAGGGAAACGCGTCAATGGAGCGAACTTGCGGGAGTTTGCCTACCGAATGGATGCCGAAAATAGACTAAAGTGACCGGCCGGGCGTGCGTGAGATGCACAATCTGCGCAACAGTGTGATCGCTACATGTTCCCTTCCGCAGCCTCCTGCAGCCGCTGCCGTTGGCCCGGAGCCACCATGTCGCGGGCCACTACCTCCCGCACGATGCGGGCGACGAAGGCATAGCCACGCGGGTCCGCCGCGAGCCACCGCTGCCATTCCAGCTCGTCCAATGCGGCGCTCAGCACCTCGCCGTCCAGTCCCGCCGCGCGGCCGATGCGCTCCGCCCTCTCCCGTTCTGCCAGCACCGCGGCCGCGGCCAGGGCGCGCTGCGCCGGCTGGCTCAGGCGGCGGAATCCCACGCGAATCGCCGCGACCACGGCGCCGGGCAGATCCCCCGGAAGCGTCTGCGACAGGGTCCGGTACGGCTGCGGCCAGGCGCCACTCACCGTACCCAGGTCCAAGCCCACCGCGATGGCGTGGAGCAGCTCGACGGCCAGGAGCGGCAATCCGGCCGAATCAGCGCCTACCCGCCGCGCCACCCGCTCCAGATCCGCCTCGCCATAGGAGGGCAGGGCCCAGCGGGCCAGACGCAGCATCGCATCGGCATCCAGTGGCTCCAGCCGCACGGTGACACCCGCCAGATCCCGGCCCAGGTGCGACCACAGGGTGTCCAACTCGGGAGGTCCACCCTTGGGCTCGGTGGTCAGCACCAGGAACAGGGGAGACGTCGCCAGGTCCCGGGCGACGCCCGCCAGGGCATCGAGCGACTGTGGATCGAGGTGTTGGGCATCGTCCACCGCCAGCAGCAGGGGCTGCTCCTCCGCCGCCGCCCGCAACACCTCGCTCACCGCGCGCGGCAGCGGCTGGGCCTGGGCGCCACGGACCTGCTTGCCAAAGCGGTCGGCCCATTCCGGGATCTCGGCCGCCACAGCCGCCAGCGCCGAGGGCTGCGCCGAGGCGACCCCGGGCGCCTCCAGCAGGCCGCCGCGCAAGAGACCCAGCAGGCCGTTGCCGGCCTGTTCCCGGTCGGCGGGCACCGCGGTCACCGTGGCGGCGGCCGCACCGTCCAGCCGGGCCCGCACCAGCATTTCATCTACCAGCCGGGTCTTCCCCAGCCCGGGCTCGGCGGCGACGATGGCCACGGTCGCCCGGTGCTCCGACCGGGCCGTGGCCCACGCCCGCAGCAACTCGGCCAGTTGGAGCTCCCGCCCAATGAGCGGCGTGCGTCTCGACTCCGCTCCCAGGGTGGGCTTCGACCTGAGGTAGTCCGGTATCCGCCAGGAGCGCTCGCGCCGCATTCGGTCCGCCAGGGCGGCCAGCTCGGCCGTCGGCTCGGCGCCAGCGCGGTCCTTCAGCCGCTCCGCGAACGCCTGGTAGCGCGCCAGCGCTCCCGCCCGATCGCCGGCTACCGCCAGTGAGCGCATCACGGCCCGGAGCGCCGGCTCGGAGAGCGCGTCGAGCTCCAGGGCCTTGAGACCCAGCTCGGTCGCGGCTGCGGCGTCGCCGGCCTGAAGGCGCTCTTCCGCAAAGCGGCTGAGCGCCTCCACCGACCGCTGGCGCCAGGCCAGGCGCTCGGCGTCGAGCCAGTCTTCGAAGCCGGAGGCATCGGGAACGCTGAACCCCTCCAGGAATTCGCCGGCCACCAGCGCCGCGGCGGCGGCCCACCGCCCACGCTCCGCCAACTGCGCAAACTGGTCAACGTCGCATGTGACGGCACCCGGGGCCAATGCCACCTGGTCCCCGCCGGCGTCCACGCCGTTTTCTCCCGCAGCGTGCCGCAGCACGCGAATCGCTTCCCGCAGGGAATGGCGCGCCGCCACTTCGCTCTTGTCGGCCCAGAGGAGCCCGACCAGGTGGTCGCGGGCGCGCGCGCGCTTGGGCGATCGTGCCAGGTACACCAGGAGGGCCAGATTCTTGCGCCACAGCAGCTCCGCCGGCGCGGGCTGACCGTCCACCAGCACCTGCACGGGACCCAGCAGACGGCAGGTGATCACAGCGCGGGGGGACAGCCGAGGGCGGCGGCGCGGCGGCGCGCGGAGTCCGCCCGGGCCTGGAAGACCGGTGCGCCGCCGGACCAGGCGTTGGCAACGCGAACATACGCGAGGCATACCTCTTCATCGCGCCTGCCCGCGCCGTCCAGGACGGCCGCCAGCCGCCACCGTGCCAGGCTGCGCAGCGACCAGTCCACGTCGGCCGCCTGGGGCTCCCGCGAAGGGAATCCATGGAACACCTGCCAGTGCTCGGCCCACCGAAGCTCCCGAGCCGCGGCCTCGGGATCTCCTGAGCGCTCCCACCAATCCGCGCGGTCCAGGTGGGCCACCGCCCGCAGCACCGGGCTGGCGAAAAAGGAATCCGGCTGGGCCAGGAGGACGTCGGTCCGGGACAGGGCGTCGCGCCACCGCCCCCGGCGCGCCAGATCCAATCCTTCGATCAAGGGACGAAACTGGCCCACGGCCAGCTCCGGCCGTTCGCCGAACAACGCCGCCAGCATGCCCGCCGCGCGCTCACGGTGCTGCGCCGAGCCGGCCTGCGAGCCGGTCAGGTTGCGGAGCGCCGCCCCCGCCCGCTCGCGCCAGCCCGGCAGGCCGGCCGGATCCAGGTGCGCCAGCGCCCCCGCATACTCCGCCGCGAACAGCATCCACTCGGGCTCCGGGAAGCGGGAGAGCAAGTCTTCAAATCGCGCCCGCGCCGAGTCCGGCATGCCGAGCGTCACGTACCCGAGCCCCTGCGCCAGCAAGCCGCTCTTGGCCAGGTCGGGAAGCTCAGCCACCCGCGCGAACCGCCCTCCCACCCAGACGGCGCCTTGAGGGGCGTCGAACATCAGCATCATGCGCGGTCCTGCCGCCAGGTCCGGTGCGGCGAGCATCTCCGGCTGCAAAGCGTCCTCGATTGCCTGCTGCGCATCCCGGCCCGGGTGAAAGCGCCAGGCGAAGCTGGTGAACAACATGGCGCGCAGCTCCATCGAGAACGTACCGGGCGAGACCTCCCCCACGATGCGCCGCCACCGCTCCAGGGCGTCGCGGGCCGTGGCCGAGTCGCCCTCGGCGGTGGCGAGGAAGGCCAGATGTTCCCACCCGGGAGCGAACGCGGGACTCATCCGCGCGGCGTGGACAAAGGATTCCAGCGCCTCACGCCGCCAGTGGCCGATCAGGGGTGCCCGATGAAACTGCTCTTCGCCGTAGAACCACCACCCGAAGAAGAACTGCGGATAACGTCTGGTGACCTGAAGCAGCGTGTCCAGCCGCTCCGCCATGGGCAGCGTGCTGGCGCGCATCACGCTTTGATACTTGGGCGGGAACAGGTCCAGATGCGCCAACGACCGACGGGAATCCGCCGGGTCGTGAGTCACTCCCATCCAGTTCTCCACCCAGTGGAGGCGCCAGGCGCAGATCCAGCAGGTGCTGTCCACACTCTGGGCCACATGATAGGCCTCAAACGCCTCATCCCAGCGACCTTCGATAAACAGGCGCTCGGCCTGGAGCCACGCCGCCATTCCGCGCTGCGTGCTGGGGAGCGCGCTCCGGGGAAGTCCGGCGATGAACTGTGTCGGGTCGGTCCACAGCTTGAGCATCACGATCCGGGCCAGCGAATCCGCCAGCGCCACGGGGTCGCCGTCCGGGGTGCAGGTCTCCGGGACGGCCACCGGCGCCGGACCCGAGGGAAGGAGCGACGCACTAGCGCAGAGTCCGCCGCGCTCGGGACGAAGGGTCCCTCTCAGCTCCACCTCCGCCCGCCCGTGGTCCAGAGGACCGAGTACCAGAAAGTCGGGAAAGCCGATGAGGTTGGAGACCACCAGATCCGCCAGCGAGTCGCCCAACGCGGCCCGGCCCGGCATTCCCTGCACCTCCAGCGCCCTGATTCTGACCGCGGGCGCGGACGGCCTGGGGACCGACATCCAGCCCAGCACGGCTGCAACGCCTACCACGCCGGCTGCCACCAGGGCGCGCCGCAAGGTCAACGTGGTCGCGCGCGACAGGGCCCGCCGGAAACTCGCCGCGTCCGGCCAGCGGCGCTCAGGAGACCACGCCAGGGCCTGTCGCAGCACCGGCCGCAGTGCCAGGGGCACGCGGGACCAATCCGGCTCATCCACCGGAGCGGGAGCGTACCACCGCTGGCCGGTGACGGCCTCGTACAGCACGACGCCCACCGCGTAGATGTCGGTGCGGGCGGTGACGGCTCCGCCGGCCGCCTGCTCGGGTGGCGTGTACCCCGGCGTACCTGAGGCCCCTGCGAGATCGGTGGGCGAGCTGGCCCGCACCGCCTGCGGGATCGCCAGCCCGAAGTCTCCCAGCACGGCGCGGCCTTCGAACCAGAACACGTTGGCCGGCTTGATGTCGCGATGCACCAGGCCGGCCCGGTGCACCACCTCCAGACCATCCAACAGCTGGCGCCCCAGGCGGACCGTTTCACGGAGATTCAGGTGACCCCGCTCCAGCCGCTCGTGGAGGGTCCCGCCCTCGCAATAGTCCATCACGAAGTAGGTGAATCCCCCGGCCTCTCCGGCGCGGTGGACCGGCATGATGTTGGGGTGTTTCAGCTGGGCGAGCGTCCTGGCTTCGCACAGGAACCGCTCGGTGGCCCCGGCGGTGGCCAGCTCGGGCCGGATGATCTTGATGGCGACCCGGCTGTCCAGGGCGACGTCCCGCGCCAGGAAGACGAGTCCCATGCCGCCGCCGCCCAGCTCGCGCTCGAGTTGGTAGTCGGGGGCCAGGGCCTCGCGCAACCGGTCCACCAGAGACGCCATGGCGCAACCCCAGGATGCAGGGCGGTCTATGAGGTAGGGGACGAAATGGGAGCGGTCAAGATGGAAAACGGTGAGGAAAACGGTAAGACGTTCAGAGCGAAGGGGTGAGGGGTGGCCCGCTCACCCCTCACTCTCACGAGGTTGCCTCACCGACTTCCGGCCGCTCGGGGCGTTCCAGCCGCCTTGGGCAACGGCTTTCTGGGCAGCTTCTCGTCCCGGTTCGCGGTCTGATACACGAAGGTCGCCACGATCACCGCGTTCTCCATCATGTCGAACGGCTGAATCCGCTCGTAGAGGTCCATGTTGGAGTGGTGGGTCCGGGTACCGTACTCCACCGGGTCTTGAATGAACTGGAATCCCGGCAGCCCCACCGCGTCGTAGGACAGGTGGTCCGTGCCGCCGGTGTTGCGGATGGTGAGGGTGGTCATGCCCAGGCTGTGGAACGGCTCCATCCAGCGCTCGAAGATGGGCGCTACCGCCTCGTTGCCCTGGAGATAGACACCCCGGATTCTCCCGGTGCCGTTATCCACGTTGAAATACCCCGAGAGCTTGGCCTGCTCCGGCTTGAGCTGCATCGTGGCGGGATCCCCAAAGTGGTCCTTCACGTAGGCACGCGATCCCAGCAGGCCTTGCTCTTCGCCGGTCCACAGGGCAATGCGGACGGTACGCCGCAGCTTGAGCCCGGTGGCCTTGAGGATGCGCACCGCCTCCAGCATCACGGCGGAGCCCGCGGCGTTGTCGGTGGCGCCGGTGCCGCCGTGCCAGGAGTCGAAGTGGCCGCCCAGCATCACCAGCTCGTCCGCCTTGTCGGTCCCCGGGATTTCGGCGACCACGTTGAAGGAGTTCAGGTTGTCGTCGTAGAAGCGGTTCTGGATGTCCAGCAGCAGGGACACGGAAACGCCCTTGGCCAGCATCCGCGCGATCCGCCCGTAATGCTCATCGGCGACGGACAGCGTGGGGGGATAGGGCGGGGCTTGCGGGTCGCGCGGCCCGTTCCCCGTGCCGAAGATGGTGCCGCCGTTGCCGCGGCCTCCGGGGTAGATCACCGCCACCACGCCCTCGTCCACGTAGAATTGCATGCGCCGCTGGTTGAACTGCTGGAAGTTCCCGAACCCGCCAAACCGCCGTTGCTGGGGAGCCGGCTGCATGGCCAGATCCTCCAGCTCCTGGTCGGTGAGGCGATGCGCCGGCGCGTCCCACAGGGGCTGGACCTCGGGCACGGCCTGCGCCAGCACGATCTTCCCCTTCAGCTTGCCGCGAAAGGCGGCGAAATCCGGCTCGCTGTCGATCACCGCCATCACCACGTCCGCGGTGACCGGGCCGTTGGTCCCCGGGGTCCAGGCGCCGGGATAGCCAATGACCGAGAACGGCCGGGGCGAGACCACCTGGGCGCTGAAGCGCTCGTTGCTCCAGCCACGGCCGAAGGGACCCCAGGGCTCCAGGTGCGCGTTGCTCAGGCCCCACTCGGTCAGCTTCTGCCGGGTCCAGTCCGCGGCGGCCTTGATATTGGGCGAGTTGGTGAGACGGGGCCCGTAGACGTCGGTGAGATAGCTGGTGATGTCCATGACCTGCGAACGCTGGAGGCCCTCTTCTTTGATCTTGTAGAGTGCATCCAGGTCCACCCGGTCCGTGACCGGGGGAGCCGCCTGGGCCCAGAGTCCCGGGCCCACGGCGACGGCGAGGCTGGCGGCGAAGCCCGCCGCACGAACGAGGCGGTTCATGGCGCGATCGTCGCCTTCTTGATGTAGTCGAGCTTGGGGAAGC
>Ga0153915_10000910_pt1 | contig 27455 bp, 25 predicted proteins | sample Opewatmetagenome_2_FD_107003 | JGI IMG/M metagenome (GOLD analysis project Ga0153915, IMG submission 107003) | Freshwater wetland microbial communities from Ohio, USA - Open water 3 Core 3 Depth 3 metaG | ecosystem: Environmental > Aquatic > Freshwater > Wetlands | place: USA: Ohio, Lake Erie...
ACCAGCGCACCCACATCGGTGAGTGCGATGCGCCGGATCCGGGCCCACAGGCCCCGCTTCTGCTCGCCGAGCCGCTCGGACGTCATCGCAATCCCAGCCGGCGCCGTGCGATCCACTCGCCCGCCAGCCCCAGTACGCAGAGGCCGAACAGCCAGGGCCACTGCCGGGCGTTCACCCGCCGGGCCTCGGCGACCGCCGGCGTCGGCCGGTCCTCGAGCGCCACCTCGCGGGGCAGCCACTCGTCGGAATAGGTCTCCACCGCGACCATGCCCGCCCCGCCTCCTTCGAGCTGGTACCGGTATCGGCCGACCGGCAGCCAGAGCGAGGCCCGGCCGCTGCCGTCGAAGCGCAGGCTGTCGCTCCGGGCTCCATCCGGTCCCGCGAGCGACACCCGGAGCACCGATGGGCGGCCTGGCGCGGTCCACTCGAAGACGACCGGGCGGGAGTTCATGACGACCGGCCGGACCGGGCGCGCCCTGCCCCGCGCCGAATCGGCGCCGCCCAGCAGCCAGGTCACCGTCGTCGCGACGAGCGACCGGTAGGCCTGTTCGCTGCTTCCGCCCATGAACGCCCACCGCCAGAGACCATCTGCCGCCACCGTCACCCTCCTCCTTCCGCCGCTGTCGCCGCCGATGATGACCGGCCGCTCGGCGCCGCGGCGGCCGTCCTGCGCGGACAGCGCGATCCAGCGATGCGGCCCCGCCTCCATGGGTGTGAGCTGCACCGCCGGCGGGAACGAATCGATGGGCGCCCCCACCAGCGCCCCCGCGAGCGGGGAGGACGGGGAGGCGCTGAGGTACCAGTCCCCGGGCAGCACGGTCTCGCCCGATTCGCCACTGGGCCAGTTGAGCACGCCGCGCGCATGTGCGCCGCGGTCCAATCCCGCCGGGTCGCCCTTGAGAATCAGCAGGTCGGCCCGGCGCGCCGCCCGGGCGACCTCCGCGGCGGGAACCATCGCGAGATTTCCCATGTCGCGCCAGCGCCCGCTCTCCACTCGCGCGAACCCGCGCACCGGGAGCTGCGCGACCTCCCGGACCGTCCGGTAGAGAAACCGGCTGTCCCAGTCGGGGGGATCGGCGATCAGCACGACGCCCGGCGTTTCCGCCAGGGTCAGCAGGAGGAGGCGGGCGTCGTCCCGTGGCTCGGCGTCGTGCGCGTCGGCGATCGCGACCGTGAGCGGGAGGTCGCCGGGCACCAGCCCGGTAGTGGGCGCGGAGAGTTGAATGGACAACTCCCCGCTGCGCGCCACGCGGACGGAGCGGCGAGCGAGCACCACGCGCTCGGTGCGCAGTTCCAGCCGCACGCTGTCCGGCAGCGGGCCGCCGAGCCCCCGGACGCTCGCCTCGACGCGAAGGGTGTCGCCGATGGTGAGCCTGCCGGGCCCGGACACCGAGGTGACCGCGAGGTCGGGCGCCGGTCGCCGGGGGAACACCCGAACCCCGATCGCCGCGCGCTGCTCGCGGGTCAGGTCGCCGGCATCCTCGAGCTCGCCGTCGGTGACCACCAGAACCGGGCGGCCTCCCGCCATGGCGGCGGCCACGGCGGGTGCCAGCAGCGAGCGGCCCCGCGCCGCGGTATCGCCGGCGGGCCGCTCGTCCCCGAACCCCCGGACCTCGCCCCAGCGCCGCGCGGAATCCACCGCCTCGTCGCCCCGGGAACCGGCGGCGAGCATGCTGAGGCTCCGGTCGAGCAGCACGATCGGGCGTCCGGGCGATCCGGCGGGCCGGGCACAGCTCAGGTCGGCGAGGAGGACACCGAGGGAGGACCACGCCATGGCCCGGAAGGCGAGGGGGACCAGCGCGCGGCGGCCAAGCGCTTCGAGCCGGAAGTAGGTGAAAGCGGCGAGCCCCGCCCCGAGGGCGCCGATCGCCAGCAGCGGCAGCACGCCTACTCGTCCCGCGCGATCGACGGGCCGCTGACCCGCTGCCCGACCTCCATCAGCGCCTCCGCGACCGTGAACCGGCCCTCGTAGATGGCGCGACCGACGATCGCGCCGGCGAGCCCGGACCGCATGATGGCCCTGAGGTCGGCCAGGCTGGAAACGCCGCCGCTGGCGATGACTCCGGCGCCGAGCGCCTGCAGCGCGAGGGCACCCGCTACGTCGGGGCCGCTCAGCATCCCGTCGCGTGCGACATCGGTATAAATGAGGGTCCGGACCCCGGCGGCGATGACCCGCCGGGCCACGTCATCCGCCCGCTGGTCGGTGGCCTGGGCCCAGCCCCGGATGGCGACGTAACCGTTCCTGGCGTCGAGCCCCACGGCAATGCGGTGCGGCCCGGCTTCCTCGATCATGCGGTTGACCAGGTCGGGCTGGGTAATCGCCACGGTGCCGACGACCAGGCGGGTGACCTCGAGCGGGAGGACGGTGCGGAGCGCCGCGAGCGACCGGAATCCGCCGCTCAGCTGAATCTGCACGTGCGAACCCACCCTGGTGATGATGCGTCGGATCAGGTGGGAGTTGTCCCCGTCCCCGAAGGCCCGATCGAGGTCGACGATGTGGAGCCAGCGCGCGCCCTGCCACACGAACTGCTCCGCCAGAGCGACCGGATCGCTGTTGTACTCGGTCTCGCGGCCCGGCTCGCCCTGGGCGAGCCGGACTACTCGACCGCTGCGGATGTCGATGGCGGGATAGACGTCCACCGGGAGGCCTAGTGCGGAAGGGCTCGACGACTACCGCGCGGCGTTCGCGAGCACGGTCGGTGCCGTCGGCCGCAGGAGACTGTCGAGCCGCGCGCGGTCCTGTTCGAACGCCGCGCGGTCGGCGGGAGGCACCGGCTGGCCGTTGCCCATGTCCACCGATCGGGAGTCGCGGGCCACGCCGTTCACCCGGAATTCGTAGTGCAGGTGCGGCCCGGTGGCGAGGCCCGTGGCGCCGACGTAACCGATGATGTCGCCCTGCTGCACGTGGGCCCCGACCTGGAGGCCGCGGGCGAAGCCGCGCAGGTGCCCGTAACGGGTCGTGATGCCGTTGCGGTGGCGGATCTCGACGAGGTTGCCGTAACCCCCGGTGTACCCGGCGTGAGTCACGGAGCCGTCGCCGGCCGCCATCACCGGGGTGCCGGGGGCCGCCGCGTAATCGGTGCCCTCGTGGCGCCGCATCGTTCCGAGGATCGGGTGCAGGCGGGCCCGGCTGAAGCTCGACGAGATCCGCCGGAACTGCAGTGGCGCCCGCAGGAAGGCGCGGTGCAGCGAGATGCCCCCGGCGTCGAAGAACGAGGTGCGGCCATCGGGACGCTGGAAGGCGTAGGCCGAGAGTTCCTTGCCGCCGATCGAGAGCTGCGCCGCGAGGACCCGGCCGAAGCGGACCTCGCCTTCGGCGGAGACCATTCGCTCGAACGCCACCGTGAAGCGGTCGCCTGGCCGGATATCACGGCTGAAGTCCACCTCCCACGCGTAGACGTCCGCGAGATCCCACGCGAGGCGGGCCCGCTCGCCGGCATCGAGGGTCGTGTCCTGGATCTGGGCGTCGAGCGCCTCGTAGAGCGAATTGTCGATGCTGCCCTCGATCCTGAGCGGTTCGGCGCGCCAGGGAATCTCGTGGCGCCGGGCCAGCCAGGCGATACCCTCGCGCCGGAACTCGATCCGCGAGGCGGCGTCGGTCCGGACGCTCACGAGGTTGGGGGCGGAATCGGTCGCCGGACGCCGGAAGCTGAAGACCAGTCCGGCGCGCAGCCGGCGCGGGTCGAGGGAGAGTTCGCGCGGAAACCCCGGCAGCGAGAGCCCGGACACGCGGTGGCGCGACAGGAGATCGGACAGCGTCTCCCCCGAGCGCAGCGTGTCGAGGGTCTCGATGAAGGATTCCCGGACGACGATCGGAGGCGCGACCTGCAGCCGCGGCCATGGCCACTGCCCGCGGAACGCGAAGAACCCGGCGGCTCCGAGCACCGCCACTCCGGAAAGGACCCCGAGGCGGCGCATCAATCCATCTGCCGCCGGATGAACGTCGGGATCTCCATGTCGGGAAGCTCGCTGGCGCCGGGCCGCCTGGGCTCGGGCCGCGGGGCCGGCGCCGGAGTCGGCGATGCCGACGGGGCGGCGCCCGGGGCGCGCCTGGGCGACGGGAAGTTGATGACGCCGGGTACCGGCGGCCCCTTGGGTACGATGTCGGGTGCGGCCGAGCGGTCGAAGCCGGTCGCGATGACGGTGACCCGCACCTCGCCCTGCATGGAAGGATCGGTCGCCGCGCCGAAGATGATCTCGGCGTCGTCGCCGACGGCGTCGTGGATGATGTCGTTGATCGCGGTGGTCTCGCCCAGGGTCAGGTCGTTGCCGCCGGTGATGTTGATGAGCACGCCCATCGCGCCGGCGATCGACACATTGTCCAGCAGCGGCGAGGAGATCGCCTGCTGGGCGGCCTCGAGCGCGCGGCTGTCACCGCGGCCGATGCCGGTACCCATCAGGGCCGCTCCGCCGTTCTGCATGATGGTGCGGACGTCCGCGAAGTCGACGTTGATGATGCCGGTGCTGGTGATGAGACTGGCGATGCCCTGGGTGGCGTGGAGCAGCACCTCGTCGGCCTTCTTGAGCGAATCCTGGAAGGGGATACCCTTCCCGACCACGGCGAGCAGCCGCTCGTTCGGCACCACGATCATCGTGTCGACGCTCTTCCGCATTTCGGCGATGCCCATGTCGGCCTGCCGCATCCGCTTGCGGCCCTCGAACAGGAAGGGCCTCGTCACGATGCCGACGGTGAGGGCCCCGCAGTCCCGCGCCATCTGGGCGATGATCGGCGCCGCCCCGGTGCCGGTCCCGCCCCCCATGCCGCAGGTGACGAAGACGAGGTCGGCGCCCTGGAGCGCCCGGAGCACATCGTCCCGGTTTTCCTCGATGGCCTGGCGCCCGATCTCGGGCCGGGCGCCTGCCCCGAGCCCGCGGGTCAGCTTCTTGCCGATCTGGACCTTGACGTCGGACTTCGACGACATGAGGGCCTGGGCGTCGGTGTTCACCGAAATGAACTCGACGCCCTGCAGCTGTTCCTGGATCATCCGGTTGACCGCGTTGCCGCCGCCGCCGCCGACACCGACGACCTTCATGACGGCGTTTTGCGCTCCGGTTTCTTCCAGCTCGAAGATCATGGGAGTATCCTCTCCGGCCTAGCTCAGAAGAAGTCCTGCAGCCATCGCTTCACGGGACCCAGGTATTTCTCGACCGACTGCGAGCGCCGGCCGGTCGCGCCGAAGGCGCTGCCCAGCGCGACCTGCCTGGCGCCATAGAGGACCAGGCCGGCGGGAACCGCCATCCGCGGCGACTCTACGCTGTCCGCCAGGCCGCTCAGCCCCTGACCGGGGATGCCGACCCGGACCGGCATCGCGAAGACCTCGCGCGCCAGATCCACGATGCCCGGGGTGAGCGCGCCACCGCCGGTCAGAACGCTGCCCGCCGGCAGCCGTTGGTGGTAACCGGCCTGGGTGATTTCGTCGAGCGCGTACTGGAGAATTTCCTCCAGGCGCTTGTGCATGATATGCGCGAGAACGCGGCGATGCGCGCTGCGCACTCCCTGCCCGGGGGTACCCGGGAGCTCGATGACGTCGGTCTCGGGGACCAGCGGTTCGTAGGCCGAGCCGTGACGCTCCTTCAGCTTCTCGGCGTCCTGCTGGGTGACCTGAAGCCCGTAGACCAGGTCGCCGGTCACGTGCCCGCCGGCCATCAGAATCGAGCCGGTGTGGCGGATCTTGCCGCCCTGGAAGATAGCCACGTTGGTCGAGCCCGCTCCCAGCTCCACGATGGCGCAGCCCAGCTCCCGCTCGTCGGGGGTCAGCACGGCGAGCGAGGCCGCGAGCGGCTCCAGGACGAACTCGCCGACGTGGTACCCCGCCCGCTCGACGCACTTGCGGAGGTTGAGCATGGCGCTCGAGAGCACGGTCACCAGGTAGACCTCCGCCTCGAGCCGCGAGCCGGTCATCCCGATCGGCTCGCTGATTCCTGCCTGCTGATCGATGATGTAGTCCTGCGGAATGGCGTGCAGCAGCTCGTGATCGCGGCCGTACGAGATATTGCTGGCCATGTCGTTGACCCGGGCGACGTCGCCGGTGCGGATCTCGTCGCCGGTGACCGACACCATGCCGTGCGAGCTCCGTCCGGACACGTGTTCGCCGGCGATGCCGCAATACACCGTCCCGACCTCCACCCCCGCCATCCGCTCGGCGTTCTTCATGGCGGCGCCGATGGCGCGGGTGGTTTCCTCGATGTCGCGCACCACGCCGCGCTTGACCCCTGCGCTCTTCTGGACGCCGATCCCGAGGATCTTGGCCCCCGGGCTCCGGGCGTCGCCGGTGACCTCCGCGATGACGGCGGCGACCCGCGAAGTACCGAGGTCGGTCGCCGCGACCAGTCGCTGGGGCTGGGCGCTCACGCCGCTCTTCCCCGGGCGACGACCATGCCCGCGAAACGGGCGTCGAGTTCCCGGTAGGGCCTGCGGGTCCGCACGAGATCCTGCGCGACTGCCACCACGGCTCGAATGACCTCCGCCGGCGCATCAGGCCGGAACCAGATGTGCAATCCATCCAGATCGAGAAAGACGTCGCCCTGCAGCAGCTGTGCCGAGGAGATCCGGGCATAGAGGCCGGGATCGACGTCGCGCACCCGGGCCAGCAGCCCGGCCAGCCCGGCATTCGCCTCGGTCGCCACCGGAAGATCGGGCGCCGCACGGGTCGGGTCGAACGGCAGCTCCCGTCCCCGCTGGTCGATCAGGACCATTCGGCCGGCCCGGGGAACGACGGCCACCGGTGCACTCTCGGTGACCACGACCCGGATCGTGCCGGGGAGCCGGCGGAGTACCTCGACCGCCGTGGTCCCGGGGATCGAGGCGGCGCGCCGCCGGACCGGGCCGAGATCGTCGAACACGCTGCTCCGCGCCGGCAGCCTGAGCGCCCGCACCACCGCCTCGGCGCTCAGGTTCCTCGTGCCGATCACTTCGAGCCGCCGCACCCGGAAGAAGTCCATCCGCCGCAGCAGCCCCGGCCCGCCGTACCAGGCCAGCGCCGCCACCCCGGCCCCGGCCAGCAGCAGGGCGCCCAGCTTCAGGCGGCGGGAAGCCATTGGACCAGCTCGTGGCCCACGCGGGTGATATCGCCCGCGCCAAGCGTCAGGACGACGTCGCCGGGACGGAGCAGCCCCAGGACTCTCTCGGTCAGCTTCGAACGCAGCGGGTCGAAGACCGTTTCGACTCCCGCCCTGCGGGCGGCCTCCGCGACGCTCTTCCCGCTCACGCCCGGCATCGGCTGCTCGCGGGCGCCGTAGATCTCGGTGACCACCACGAAATCGGCCGCCGCGAGCGCCCGCCCCATGGCTTCGCCATGCAGCGCCGTCCGCGAGTAGAGGTGGGGCTGGAAGACCGCCACCAACCGGCGCCCCGGGAAGGCCTGCCGGGCAGCGGCCAGGGTCGCGACCAGCTCCGTGGGATGGTGTGCGTAGTCGTCCACGACCTCCACCCCGCCGACCACTCCCAGCCGCTCGAAGCGCCGCCCCAGCCCGCCGTACTCCGCGAGCGCCTCGAGGGCGCGGTCGAGCGAACCGTCCAGCGCGGCAACCACCCCGAGCGCCGCCGTGGCGTTGCGCACGTTGTGGAGCCCGGGAACCCGCAGGGCCAGCGGAAGCCGCCGCCCGTCGGCGAGGATCACGGTCGCGCGGCTCCCCGACGCGTCCTGTTCCAGCCCGGTGATCCTGATCTCGGCATCGCCCATTCCGAAGCGCCAGACCTTCGCGGCAGGGAGCAAGCCGGCGACCCGCAGCGCGCCGGGATCGTCGCCGCCGACCAGCACCCGTTCGGCCCGCCCGGCGAAGGTGGCGAAGGCCGCCTCCAGCGCGTCGAGCGAACCGTAACACTCCATGTGGTCCGGCTCCACGTTGTTCACCACCGCGATGGACGGATGCAGGGCGAGGAACGCCTGATCGTATTCGTCGCTCTCGACCACGAAGAGGCGGTCACCGCCGATCCGCGCGTTGCCGCCCCATTCCCTGACCCGCCCGCCCGCGATTCCGGTCGGCGCGAGGCCGGCGGCGCTCAACGCCTCGGTGGTCATGACCGTCGTGCTCGACTTGCCGTGGGTGCCCGATATCCCGACCGTCCGCCCACCCCGCACCAGTTCGGCGAGCGCCTGCTTCCGGGGCACGACCGGGATGCCCATCTCCCGCGCGCGCCGCAGCTCCGGGTGCTCGGGGGGAACCGCAGCGGTAACGACGACCGCGCGTGCTCCGTCCAGGTGCGCCGGATCGTGCCCGCGATACACCTCGGCACCCAGGGCGGCGACATCTGCCGCGCCCGCAGGATCGGGATCGCATCCGGTGACGGGGATCCCCCGCCGGCGCGCGATGAGCGCCAACGCGCTCATCCCTGCACCGGCGATTCCCATGAAATGAACGGGGCGGGAATTCGAAGGGTCGAACAAATCCATTGCTGGTGAGCTAATCTAAACTCAGACCAGCATTTGGAAAAGAGTTTCATTGCCTGAAAAGCGTCAAAAGACGCGACACTATTTCAGTCGCCGCGGCCGGCCGGCCGCGCCCGAGCGCGGCGGCCGCCATGGCCTCCCGGCCCTGGCGGTCGGCCAGCAGGTCCTGCACCGCCTGCCCCAGTCGCACGGCGGTGAGCTCGGCTTGGGGAAGCAGCCGCGCGGCGCCCGCGGCGACGAGGGCTCGGGCGTTGTACGTCTGGTGGTCGGCGGCGGCAGTCGGCAGGGGGATGAGAACGCTCGGAAGGCCCCAGGCGCAGAGCTCCGCGCCCGTCATCATGCCGGCGCGCGCCACGACCAGGTCGGCCACCGCATAGGCATCGGCGATCGGATCGAGGAAATCGAAGACCTGCACCCCGGGAGGCCGGTGGTAGCGGGCGAACTGCTCATGGGAGCCCCGGCCGGTGGTCCACAGCACGATGCTTTCGGCGGCCCCACCCTGATCCAGCCAGCTCGCGACCGCACGGTTGATGGCGAGCGCGCCCTGGCTTCCACCGGTGACCAGCAGGACGGGCCGGTCGCCGGTGAGCCCGAATCGGGCCCGGGCCCGCTCCCGGCGACCGCGGTCGGGCGGCGGGATCGGGTTTCCGGTGTCGAAGACCTCGGTCCGGGCACCGATGCGGAGCCGGCTCCGGGCCTCGGGCATGCCGAGATAAATGTGGCGGACCCGCCGGCTGAGCAGGCGGGTGGCCAGTCCGGGAAAGGCGTTCTGCTCCTGGATCGCGGTCGGGATCCCGCGCCGGGCGGCCGCCCAGACCACCGGGGCCGAGGCATAGCCCCCGGTACCCAGAACGGCGACGGGACGCTCCTGCCGCAGCAGGTCGCCGACTCGGGAGCGGAGCCTGAGCGCGACCATCGGCCAGCGGAGGTTCTTCCACCACTGGCGCCGGTAGATCGGCTCGACCGGCAGCAGCCGGTAGCGGAAGTCCCGCTTCGGCAGGAGGTCCGCTTCGACCCCCCGCTCCGCTCCGACCAGTACCGGGTCCAGGTCGGGGGCCTGCAACCGAAGCTGAGTGGCGATCGCCAGGGCCGGCATGAGATGGCCGCCGGTGCCACCGCCGGCAATGAGGACGACCGGTCGGGTCACGCCTCGCTCCTCATCTTCGCCGCCGGCTTCCCGCGCATCCGGCCGACGTTGATGAGGATTCCGGCGCCGAACAGCGAGACGACGAGACTCGAGCGCCCGTAGCTCATGAAGGGCAGCGCGAGACCGGTGGTGGGCATCATGCCGAGCGAGACCGCCATATGCATCAGCGCGGTGACGCCGACCGCCGCGGTGAGCCCCGTCGCGAGGAACTTTCCGAAGGGGTCTTCCGCAGTCCGGGCGATCCGGAACCCGAGCCAGCAGAACAGCGCGAACAGGCAGGCCGTGAGGGCCAGCCCCAGGAACCCCCACTCCTCGCCGATCGTGCTGAACAGGAAGTCCGAGTAGGCGTACGGCAGGTAGAGCTTCTGCTGTCCGTGCCCGAAGCCGACGCCGAATACTCCGCCGGAGCCGATGCCGACCAGCGACTGATGGATCTGAAAGCTCGCTTCGGACGAGGCGTCGCCGGGGTTGAGGAAGGTCGTCAGTCGCGCCAGGCGGTACTGGGCATCCCGGATCTGATGGAAGACCAAGAGCAGCCCGGCTACACCCAGCAGCAGGAAGTGGCCGATCTTGGCCCCCGCGGTGAACAGCACGATGCTGCCCAACAGCACGATCAGCGTCGCCATCGAGAGATTCGGCTCGAGCAGGATGAGGACGAACACCAGCCCGAGCACCACCAGGAACGGCAGCACACCCTTCTTGAACTCGCGGACCTGGGCGCCCTTCTTGGCGGCGAGCATGGCGCACCAGACGACCACGACGAGCCGGGCCAGCTCGGACGGCTGGAGGCTCACCGGCGTGATCTGGATCCAGCGGCGGGCACCGTTGCGCAACGGCGCGATGGCGTGGGTGAAAGGCAGCACGGGGACAAGGAGCAGGACGAGCGTCACGACCAGCATCGGCCAGGCCAGGCGCTGCCAGCGCCGGTAGTCGACCCGCGACACGATCAGCAGCAGCAGCCACCCGGCCACGGCGCCGGTGAACTGCCTCAGGGCGAGGCCGGCCCCATCGACGCTTGCGGCGCCATACGAATTCGCCATGCCGAAGACCACGAGCGTCGCGATCACGACGGCGAGGAGGCGGGTCTCCCAGCGCAACTCTCCCGGGTGGCGGACGGCCGGCGCGCTCACATGGCCTCCACGGCCGCTCGGAACCGGGCGCCGCGGTCCTCGTAGTTCCGGAACATGTCGTAGCTCGAGCAGGCTGGCGAGAGCAGCACCGCGTCACCCGGGTGGGCGAGCGCGCGGGCCTTGCCGAGCACGTCCTCGAACGAGCCCCCCTCGACCACGGGTACCCTGCCCTTCAGGTCGTTGACGATGAGCGGCCCCGACTCACCGAACGCCACGACGCCGCGGCATCGTCCCCGCATCAGATCGGCCAGCGCGGTGTACGGCTCGCCCTTGTGCCGGCCGCCGAGCAGCAGCACGTAGGGCCGTTCGAGCGCATCGAGTGCCACCGCGGTCGAGGCGATGTTCGTCGCCTTGGAGTCGTTGATCCACAGCACGCCGTCCACTTCCCGGACCGGCTCGAGGCGATGGGCGAGGGCGCGGAAGCTGCGGAGACCGGTCGCGATCGTCTCCGCCGGGGCGCCGGCCGTCTGGGCGACGAGCGCGGCGGCCAGCGCATTGGCAACGTTGTGATCGCCGAGCAGCGGCAGTTCCTCCCGCGGGAGGAGGATGGCCCCCCCGAGCATCAGCCGCCTGGTCAGCGGGTCGTACCAGGCGTCGCCGTATCCCTGCACCGAGAACTGCAGTCGCCGGCCGGCCCGGCCCTCGCTCATCGCCAGGACGGCGGCGTCATCACGGTTCACCACCCATACCGACTCCGGCCCCGCGTTCAGGAAGAGCCGCGCCTTGTCCGCGTAGTACTCCTCCAGTGTGGCGTAGCGGTCGAGATGATCGGGGGCCAGGTTGGTCAGCATCCCGACCTGCGGCGTGAGGTGCCAGGTGTCGTGCAGCTGGAATGACGAGATCTCGAGCGCGATCCAGGCGGGCGCGTCGGGCAGCAGGGCGACTTCCGCCAGCGGAAGACCGATATTGCCCGCGGCGATCGCCCGCAGTCCGGCCGCCTGCAGCAGATGGGCCGTCAGTGCCGTGGTGGTGGTCTTGCCGTTGGTCCCCGTGATGGCGGCGAAGCGGCTCTGCCGGAGCCGGTCGTATCCGACGTCGATCTCGGAGAGGATCTCGACACCGGCGCCGCGAGCCGCGGCGAGCGGCGGCGCGGATGGCGGCACTCCCGGCGACACCACCACCGCCGCGGCCCGCGCGATCCGGCCCAGGTCGTGGCCGCCCAGCTGCACTTCGATGCCGGCCTCCCGAAGCCCTGCGGTCCGCGCCTCGACCTCGGCCCCGCCGGCGGTATCCGACGCGTACACCGGCACGCCTTCCCGGCGGAGCAGGCGGGCCGCCGCGACCCCGCTCCTGGCCAGCCCCACCACCGCGACTTCGCGCCCGGAGGCGCGCCAGCGCTCGATGATCACCGCAGCTTCAGGGTGGCAAGCGCGATCATCGCGCAGCACAGCCCGAGAATGTAGAATCGGGTGACGACGGTCGCCTCCTGCCAGCCCAGCTTCTCGAAGTGATGATGCAACGGCGCCATCCGGAAGACCCGATGGCTGTCCGCGTACTCCTTCCCCCGGGTGCTCTTGAACCACTTGTATACGCTGGTCTGAAGCATGACCGACACCGCCTCGGCGACGAATACCCCCCCGATGAACAGCAGCAGGAACTCGGACTTGAGGAGGATCGCGACGGTGCCGAAGGCGCCGCCGATCGCGAGGCTGCCGGTGTCGCCCATGAACACCTGCGCCGGATGGCAGTTGAACCAGAGGAAGCCGAGCGATGCCCCCATCAGCGCCGCGCAGAACACCGTCAGCTCGCCCGCGCCAGGCATGTAGAACAGATAGAGATACTGGGTGGAGTCGGTGCGCCCGATGAGGTAGGCGAACAGCGCGAAGGTTCCTGCCGCGATGGCCGTGAGGCCGGTGGCCAGGCCGTCGAGGCCATCGGTCAGGTTGACCGCGTTGCTGCTGCCCGTGATGACCACGGTGACGAAGACCACGAACAGCCAGGGGGCGAAGTTCATCACCAGGTACTTGAAGAACGGCAGGGTCGTGGCCGTGGCCGGGAGGGTCGCCGCGGGCACCAGCGGGAAGTAGATCAGGTAGAGACCCAGCACCAGCCCGAAGAGGCACTGCCCGGCCAGCTTCCAGCGCGCCACCAGTCCCCGCGACTTCCCCTGGACGATCTTCAGGTAATCGTCCAGGAACCCGATGGCGCCCATCCACAGCGTGGCGAGCACCGCCACCACCACGAAGCGGTTGCTGAGCGGAGCCCAGAGCAGGGTCGGCACGATGGTCGAGATCAGGATGATCAGGCCGCCCATCGTCGGCGTTCCCCGCTTCCCCTGGTGGCTCGCAGGCCCTTCGGCGCGGATGACCTGGCCCACCTTGTGGTCCCGCAGCAGCCGGATGATCCAGGGGCCGATGAGGAAGGCGAGCAGCAGGGCGGTGACGGTCGCTCCCGCCGCCCTGAAACTGATGTAGTTGAGGAGATTGAAGAGGATGAACTGCTTGCCCAGCGGCGCGAGCAGATGGTAGAGCATCGAGCCTCAGAGCTGAGAGGGGGCCGACCCGGTGAGCTGCGGAATAATACGTTCGAGGGCCACGCCGCGGGATGCCTTGAGCACCACGAACTCATCGCCCTGGAGCCTGGCCCTGAGCAGCGGCCCCAGGGTCAGCGGGTCCGGGGCAGTCAGCAGACGGTCCCCGAGCTGCGGGGCGTAGGGCGCCAACGCCGCCGCGAAGTCACCGACGACCGCGAGAAGGTCGGGATTCAGCTCGACCAGGGCCCGGGCGATCTCGCCGTGCAGCTCGGCGCTCCGCTCTCCCAGTTCACGCATGGTGCCCGCGACGAAGACCAGCCGGCGCCCTCCGCGGATGGCGGCGGCGCTCGCGATCGCGGCCCGGAACGAGGCGGGATTCGAGTTGTAGCAGTCGTCGAGCAGCGTGAGCCGGCCGAATTGCCGCAACTCGCCCCGGCCGCCGGGAATGACCAGATGCCGGAGCGCCTCGGCTGCCCGGACCCGGTCGAGCCCCAGCTCCTGCACGACGGTCCAGGCGAGCATCGCGTTGGCCGCCTGATGACGGCCGATGAGAGGGAGCCGGATGATCTGTCCGTCGACCGAGAGCGTGGGGTGGCCATCGGTATCGACGCTCACCCTCTCGGGGATCCGATCCGCGGCGGCGAGTCCCGCCACGAGGACCCGGCGTGCGTGCTGCCGCGCCCGGCCCGCCAGCGCTGCCGGTTCGGTGCCGACGACGCCGAGCGGCACACCGTCCAGCAAGGCGAGCTTTTCGGCCATGACGGCTTCGAGCGACCCGAAGCCCTCCAGGTGGCTGGGACTCACGTTGGTGATGACCGCCACCCCCGGTTCGATGATTTCCCGCGCCCGCGGAATCTCGCCGAGCTGGTTGGCTCCCGCCTCGATGACCATCGCCTCGGTGTCGTCGGGTGCGGCCAGGATGGTCTGCGGAATGCCGACAAGGTTGTTGTCGTTGGCCGGCGTCGCGTGGGTCCGGTAGGCGGTACTGAGCACGGCGGCGAGCATCTCCTTGGTACTGGTCTTCCCGTTGCTGCCGGTCACCGCCACGACCGGTCCGCTCAGCTGGCGTCGCCGTGCCCGGGCGAGATCACCGTAGGCCCTCAGGGTATCGGCCACCTCATAGAGCCGGAGTCCTTCCACCATCGGAGTGCCCGAACGGACCACAGCTCCCCCGGCGCCGGCCGCTGCCGCCTGGGCCAGGTAGGCGTGACCGTCGAACCGTTCTCCCGACAGCGCGACGAAGAGCGCCCCAGGCCGGATGGTTCGAGTGTCGGTAGAGACCCCGGTATACGGGACCGCCGGTCCGGCCTTGCCGTCGGTGCCCGCGTCGAGCGCGGCCAGCACGGCGTCATGGGTCCACTGCAGGCTCAGCATCCGGGTCCCCCATCGGTCGTTGCCCGCTGGCCCGTCAGCTCGCGGACGATCTGGCGTTCGTCGAACGGCACCTTGTCGACCCCGACGACCTGGTAGGTCTCGTGTCCCTTGCCCGCGAGCAGAATGGTATCGCCCGGTTTCCCTTCGCCGAGGGCCATGCGGATGGCCTCGCGCCGGTCCGCCGCCCCGAGGTGCGGCACGCTCCCCATTCCGGTCTCCACCTCGGCGATGATGGCGTCCGGATCTTCCGTCCGCGGGTTGTCGGAAGTGACGACGGCGAGGTCGGCGAGCTCGGCGGCGATGCGACCCATCAGCGGGCGCTTGCCGCGGTCACGGTCTCCCCCGCAACCGAACACCACGATCAGGCGGCCTCCGGTCAGCGGGCGCAGCGTCTCGAGCGCCCGCTCGAGGGCATCCGGGGTGTGCGCATAGTCCCGGAGCACGACACACGGCAGCTCGCTGATCCGCTCCATGCGACCCGGCACCTGGGGCGCCGTCTCGAGCCTCGCGACCACCCGCTCGAACGGGACCCGGAGCGCGAGCGCCGCGGCCGCCGCGCCGAGCGCGTTCGAGACGTTGAACTCACCGAGCAGCGGCAGCCGCACGGAAGTACGACCCTGCCGGGTCGCCAGCCGGAACACCGCTCCCCCGCTGTGCAGCCAGACCTCGGTCGCGCGGACGTCAGCGGCCTCGTGGCAGCCAAACGTCAGCCGCTCGCGATGTGCCAGCATCGCCCGCCAGGCCGGATCGTCGAGATTGACCACCTCCACTCCGTCAGGGGCCAGGCAGGCACTCAGCCGGAGCTTGGCCGCGAGGTATGATTCCATGGTCCCATGGTAATCGAGATGGTCGCGAGTAAGGTTGGTGAAGACACCCGCCGCCAAGCTGAGTCCGTCGAGGCGGCCCTGATCCAGGCTGTGCGAGGATGCCTCCATCGCGACGTGGGTCACGCCGCGCCCGACCATCTGCGCGAGCGTCGCCTGCAGGTCGATCGGGCCCGGGGTGGTGAGCGAGCCGGCCGTCGACGGCACCGGATCCCCCTTCCCGTCGAACGCACCCAGCGTCCCGAGGCTGCCCGCGGTGTTCCGCTCATTGAGCAGGTGCCGCACCAGCGCGGTCGTCGTGGTCTTCCCGTTGGTTCCGGTGATGCCGACCAGGGTGAGCCGCCCGGCAGGGTCGCCGTACCACGCCCGACCGAGGGCGATCGCGGAGAGCCGCCCATCGCGCACGACCACCTGCGGGATGGCCACCGGCTGGGGAGACTCGACGAAGGCGGCCCGCGCGCCCCGGCGGACGGCATCGGCGACAAAGCGATGGCCGTCGGCCTGGGTGCCGCGGACCGCCACGTAGGCCATGTCGGCCTCGATGGCCCGGCTGTCGGCGCTCACGCCGCCGAGTTCGGCGTCCCCTTCCGGCGCAGTAACGAGCAGTCCCGCGCGCCGCAGGACCGCGACGAGACCGGCGAGAGTTCGCACCCGTTCTACTCCGCCCATAGCGTCACCGTCTTCCCGGCCGGCAGCGAGTCTCCCGGGGTCGGCTGGCTGCGCCGGACCCGCCCAAGGCCGTGCAGGTCGACCATGAATCCGCGCCGGTGCAGCGCCAACACCGCCTTTCGAACCGGGGCCCCGACTACGTCCGGCACCGGGCGCCCGTCCTTCGGCTCCGGTTCACTGCCGGTCAACGGCCACGGGAGGGTCACCCGGGTGGCGGGCTCATCCTCGCTGCCCTCCCCCGCGGTGCCGCCACCCGAACCGGCCGGCGGACCACCGGCGAGCCGGGAGCGATCGATGGCCACGCGCCGGGAGGCGAGCGCCTGGGCGAGCATGCGGCGGGTAACGGGCCCCGCGGTCTGGCCGCCATAGTACTCGCCCTGGGGGTCCTCGATCTTGACGATCACGGCGAGCTGCGGGTCGTCCGCCGGGAAGAGCGCCGCGAAGGACGCGTTGTAGGAGTTCTGCACGTAGCGCCCGCCCTCGAATCGTCTCGCCGTACCCGTCTTGCCGAGCAGTGTGTAGTTGACCAGCTGTGCGCGCTCGCCGGTGCCGCCCTCGCTCACGGCGCCGCGCAGGTACCGTCGGAGCCGGGCGGCTACCTCGGGGGGGACGGCCCGCCGGATCGGCTCCGGCTGGTGGCGATAGAGCACGGTGCCGTCCGGGGCAATGATCTCGCGGACCAGGGCGGGGGTGAGGAGGATCCCGTCGTTCGCGATTGCACCATAGGCGGCCGCGAGCTGCAGCGGCGTGACCTCGAGTTCGTAGCCCATGGCGAGGCTCGGTCCGCTGTAATGATCCTCCCACTCGTTCGGCCTCGCGAGCCGTCCCCGCGTCTCCACCGGGAACTCCACCCCGGTCGGGCTTCCGAAGCCGAAGTTCCGCAGCGCGTCGTAATGCTGCTCGCGAGTGAGCCGGAGCGAGAACTTCGCCATCGCGATATTGCTCGATACCTGGATCGCCTGGGCCAGGGTCAGGTTGCCCTTGCTGGCGTGGGCATCGGTGATGGTTCGCGTCCGCCGCGAGTTGACGGGCATCACCCATTTGCCGTTTTCGGCGTACACCGCGTCGGTGCTGTCGACCAGGCGATCGGCGAGCAGGGCGGCCGCGGTGAAGAGCTTGGCGGTCGAACCAGGTTCGAAGGGATCGGTCAGGGTGGAAGGCCGGACCGCGGTCGCATCCGGCGCCGTCTCCTGCCGCGACGCGAGGGCGAGGATTTCCCCGGTCCGGGGATCGAGAAAGACCACGTCCCCGCCCTTCGCGTGGAAACCTTCCACTGCCTCGTCCAGTCCCTGCTCGGCGATGGCCTGCAGGTCCGAGTCGAGAGTCAGGACCACGTCGTTTCCCGCGATGGGCTCCCGGGCGATCCGCGAGGGCGACTCGTAGCGCCGCCCCGCACGATCCTTCAGGTAGACCGCCTCGCCCGGCACGCCGGTCAGCAGCGAATCGAGTGTGCGCTCGAGGCCCGACATGCCCTTGAGGCTGTCCGCGGAATAGCCCCCGATGATCGGACGGGCGAGGTCGCCCGAGGGGTAGAACCGGCGGAACTCGCTTTCGAGATGGACCCCGGACAGGCCCCGCAGTGGTTGCACCTGGACCGCGGTGAACGGGCCGTAGTAGTAGAGATAGCGCTTGCCGGAGGCGAGTCCCCGCTCGACCTCCGCCTGCGGGATCTCCAGCTGCCGGGCGAGCTTGCGCGTAAGGACCCGCCGCTCATCCACCTCCTCGGGGGCCACGCCGACGTGATAGAACTCCTGCGTCACCACCAGCGGAATGCCGTTCCGGTCGAGGATGGCGCCGCGACGGGCAGGAAGCCGCACGTTCGCCCTGCGCTCGCGGTCGGCCTCCTGCGACCACCGCGCGCCCTGGAGGACCTGCAGCTGGGCGGCGCGCCCCACGATCAGCAGCACCACGAGCCCGAGGACGACCTCGAGCAGCGTGATCCGGGCGGCGGAGCGGGCCATCAGCGCCTGGCCTCCGGGGAGCCGGCGGCCGGAACCGGGAAATCGACGAGCTCCGAATCGCTCGCCTGGTGGAGGCCGAGGTCTTCGACCGCCTTGCGGCCGAGCACCTGACGGCTCTCGGCCTGGTGGATTCCGCGCTCGATCTCCGCGCGGCGCGCCTCGAGCGAGCGGCGTTCCTCGCGCAGCACTCGCAGCCGCCCGGCCACCTTGATCGCGTCGCCCTGTCGCGCCGAGACGATCGCGGCCACGCCCAGGAAGAGCGCGAGCCAGAGCATGACCCAGTACCGGCCCTTAACGGTCATGAGCGGTCCGGAAGATCCGCAGTTTCGCGCTGCGGGCCCGGGGGTTGGCGGCCGACTCGGCCGCGCCCGGCACGATGGCCCTGACCGGCTCCGCGGTCCCCAGCGGACGACCCCGGCAGGTGCAGACCGGCGCATGCGGCGGGCAGACACAGGCACGCGACCAGTCGCGGATCAGGTGCTTGACCAGCCGGTCCTCGCCGCTGTGGTAGCTGATCACCGCCAGGGCCCCTCCCGGCACGAGCGCCTCCCGGAACGCCGGCAGCGCGCGCTGCAGCCCGCCCAGCTCGTCGTTCACCGCGATCCGCACCGCCTGAAAGAGGCGGGCGAAGTCCGGGGGACCCGAGCGCGGACCCAGCACGGCGCGGATGGCGTTCACCAGATCGTCGCTGGTCAGGAAGGGCCGGGTCGCCCGGCGCCGGACGATCTCCCGTGCGAGGCGTCCCGCCTTTCGTTCATCGCCGTAGTCGTGGAAGATCTCCCGCAGTTCCTCCTCGTCGAGCCCGTTCAGGAGGTCGGCGGCGGTGGGTCCGGTGCCGCTCATCCGCATGTCGAGGGCCGCGCCCTGCCGGAAGGTGAAACCCCGGGCCTCGTCGTCCAGTTGACGGGAAGAGACCCCCAGGTCGAGGAGAATGAAGTCGGGGTGGAAGTCACGGACGGCTGCGAGGGCCTGGTCGGAGGCGTAGGGAGCCTGCAGGTAGGCCATGCGCTCGTCGCCAAGCCGCTCGCGGGCGGCGGCGATGGCGCCGGGGTCACGGTCGATACCCAGTACCGTCGCCCCCGCGGCCCGAAGCAGGCCGGCGTGTCCTCCACCGCCGAGGGTGGCATCCACCACGCGCGTCGCCCCGCGCGCGGCGGCGAGCACCGCCTCCAGGAGCACGGGAACGTGATAGGTGGACGGATCGCCCGGCATCGGCATCTCGCAGGGGCCGAAAAGGAACACCCCGCCCGCGGGTGCGGGCGGGGTGCGCCATCCAGAACAGAGAGCGGGGCTGACGGGGCTCGAACCCGCGACCTCCGCAGTGACAGTGCGGCACTCTAACCAAGCTGAGCTACAGCCCCTGCTGGAAAGCGCGTGAATATAGGCACCCCACCGCCGGGGAGGAAGCCCCTTACTTGCAGTACGCCTTGAGCATCGAAGCCACGCGCGGCTTCAGCCCATCGACGTATTTCTGGAACTTCGCCGAGTCTTCCGGCTTGTAGCTGGTGCCGCCCTTCACGGCGGCATCGGCCTCGGCCAGCATCGCCTGCTCCTTGTTCGCGAGGTCGCACGACTTCTGCTTCTCGGCCTCGGGATCCACCTTCTGGATCTGCTGCAATATGATAAGCCCCAGGTAGTAATTGGCGATCGGAGCGAACCGTCCGGTCGGATTGGCCGTCTTGATCACCGAGCGCAGGTGGGTCGCGGCCCCTTCGGGGTCCCCCTGGATCATCGGGAGCGCTCCGTTGAGCAGCAGCGCCGAGGCGTTTTCGCGCGCCTGCGCGTCGCCGTGGGCCACGGCGAACTGCAGGAGGGGAAGCGCGTCGTTGAGCCGCTTGGCCTGGATCAGCTGCTGCGCTACCGCCAGGGCCGGCCCCACTGCGGTCGTATCGACAGCGATCAGCCGCTTCGCGACGGCGGCGGCGCTGTCGACCGGCCCGGCCATCGTATAGGCCGACAACAGCGCCTGCAGCAGCCCGAGATGGGTCGGATACCTGCGTGCCCCCGCATGGGCCCACTTGAGCAGCCGCACGGTATCGGGCTGCTGCGACGCCATGACCGTGATCTTCATCAGGAAGGTGCTGTCGGCCTTGGTGGAGTCGTTCGCCACGACCTGCTCCAGCGCATCCACGGCACCCTTGAAGTCGCCCTTGTAGACCCGGGCGTTGCTCAGCAGATCCCACAGATCGGCGTTGGTCGGCTCGAGCTTCAGTCCGTCAAGCGCCGCCTTCTCCGCGGCCTCGGGGTGCTCGTACTTGATGAACAGCTTGAACGCCTGCTCACGGAGCGGCTGGTTGGTCGGCGCGATGAGCAGCATCTGCTTCAGCGCCTCGACAGTCTTCGTCGTGTCGCCGGCCGCCTCGTACTGCGCCGCGATCGCGGTCCAGGCCGGCAGGCTGAACGGGTCGCCGGCCACCGCTTCCTGCAGGTGCTTCATGGCCTCCTGGCTGTCGGCCTTCGTCTTCCGGTCGAGCGCCAGCATCGCGAAGCAGTAGTGCGCCGCCCCGTTCTTGGGCATGGCCTGCACCGCCTTCTTCGCGGCGGAAAGGGCCTTCTCCGTGGCATTCAGCCGCTGGTCGAAGCACGCCTTCACGTCCGCCGACGTCTTCACGGCGGGCCCGAAGGCGTCTGCCACGAGGTTCCCGAAATCCTCCAGCTTCTGACCGGGGCTCTGCGTCATGGTCACGGCGTTACCGGCGTCGTCGTTCAGGCCGGCGAGCCGCGCGGTGATCGTGTAGCGACCGCCCTCGCCGCGGCTGAGCGTCGAGGCCAGGAGGGTGCGCGCCTGCAGGGAGGTCGCGAAGTTGCGCTGGACCGGGAGGGGGAGGATGGCGTCCACCGGGTAGCCGAACTGACCCAGGGCATCATTCATCTGCTGACGGGTGATCACCTGGAACGAGTTCCCGGCGACCTTTTCCATCCGGAGCCTCAGTGCAGCCCCGAGCTGCACCGCCTGAGCCGAGTCCTGGCTCGCGAACGGATACGGGTTGGCGACCATCAGGTGGGGCAAGGAGGACCCAGTGGGGGTCACGCCGCGCTGTTTGTTCTGCGGAATCTGCCCGGCGAGCGGTGCGGCCGCCGACATCACGACCAGCAGGGTGCAGCCGAATTCCGGCAACCGACGCATTCAGGAGCCTCCAGAGTGAAACGGACCGTCCGGCCCGGAACCCGGCGTGCGATCGGCATCGCCGTTCATGGGCGAAGAGGGATTCGAACCCCCGACATCCTGCGTGTAAGGCAGGCGCTCTGAACCGCTGAGCTATTCGCCCCGGAATGCCGCCCGCGAGCCACCGAACCTAGAGCGCGATGCCGAGCGGTATCAGAACGCAGTAGCCCAGCACCAAGAGGGCGGCTGCACCGGTCGTGCCACCGGCATTGAGCCACAGGTACCCCGCGAGCAGGCTGACGAGGGCAGCGCCAAGGAGGACGAGATTGCGGCGCCCGAAGCGGGCCGGCGCGCCATCGGCTGGAATGCGGGAAGCGACCATAGGAGAGGAGCTTAGCTGATCCCGGACCCCGGGTCAACCGCTCCGGAAGGCGGCGGGAGATCGGCCTCTTCGGGGAGGGTCCACCCCTCATTGAGCGCCTCCCGGCGCGGCCCGTCCAGGTGTCGCCGGACCAGCACCCCGGTGGCCACGAAAAGGGCCACCAGGACCCAGAAGCCACCCGCGATCAGCCACCCGATGAGATTGTAGCGGTGCCGCAGCCGGTCCTGCCAGGCCAGCTCGAACCGCGGCAGGGTCAGCCCGGTGGTAGCGAGGACCGCCTCGTCGAATCCGACCCCGCGCTCCAGCTGGACGAACAGCGAGTCCAGCCGGCCGCCTGGATGGCGGCGCCCGAGTTCGAGCACGGCGGAGGTAGCGAGCGCATAGGCGATGTCCGCCCGGCCCTCGGAATCGCGCAGCATCGCGTCGAGCTCGCGCAGGTCGGGGGCCGACCCGGTCGCGAGCGCGAGGTTCATCCCCAGCAGCTCCATCCGGTCCCACTCGCCAGAGGCATAGGCCGCGTACCCCTCGTCAAACCAGAGCGGGACCCTGACCCGGACGGCATCGTGAAGCACGAGGTGCGCCAGCTCGTGCCGGAGGCTGGCCTCGGGCCGCTCGACGTCGGCGCGGATGATGATGGTGTGGATGCCGGGCAGGGCGAGCGCGGCGCCCCAGGATGGTGCTCCGCCGCGGGTCATCCGCTGCATCGTGGCGGCGTCGGGAACGACGAGGAGACGGATCGGTCCGGGTTCGCGGCGCCCGAGGCCGGGCCACTCGACCGGGTGGTCCGCCGCCTCGGCCAGGCGCATAGCGAGCGCCATCTGGGGGGGCTGCGCGACCGCCGTCACCTGCCCGACCTGGACCTCGGCCCGGGGGCTCTGCAGCAGCTGCAGCGCGAGAGTCAGCCCTGCGAGGTACGCGGCGGATCTCCTCCGGCGGCAACCGTGTCGAGCATTTCCTTGCAGCGCTTGCCCCACGGGCTGAACTTGTTGGCCTTGTACCCCTCGGTCCACGACTGCTTTGCGGCCTCCTGATCGGCGGCGAACCACTGCGCCCGGCCCAGCTCGAAGTAGGCCTCGATCAGGTTGGGACCGAGCTGCACCGTCTTCTGGAAGAAGGTCTGGGCGTCCTCGAACATCTCGCGCTCGAGATAGACGAGGCCGAGGTAGTAGTGCGCGTAAAGCGTGGCCTTCCGGTCGTTGTCGAGCCGGATCGCCTTCGAGAGATGCTCGATCGCCTCGCCGAAGATCCGCTTCTTGAGGCAGATGTAGCCGACGTTGATCCGCGCGAGCGAGTTTGCCGGCTCCTTCATCAGGACCCGGGAGAACGTCGTGAGCGCGTCGTCGTATTCCTCGTTGAGCATCTGGGCCCAGCCCAGCAGCGACTGGGCCTGGACATCGTTGGGCGAGAGCGCCAGCGCCTTGCCGAGCGACTGGATCGCGCCAGGATAGTCTCCCAGCGAGATGAGGCTCCAGCCCTTCTCGATGTAGGTGGAGGCGCCGAGATGGTCGGCGTGGACCACCGGACGCGCCCCGGTGAACTGCGGCGCCTGGGCCGCCTCCGCCGTGGTGCTGGCCTGCTTGTAGCGCTCCACCAGACCGCGGATGTCCTCCTTGAGCTGGGTCAGGTCGGCCAGCGCCGTGTCGACGCGCTTGAAATAGGCGATGATGTCGCGCTTGACGGCGTCGCGGTCCGAGGCCGTGCCGAGGCGGTCGAGTCGGTCGCTCAACTGCTGGTACTGGCCCCGGAGCGCGCTGATCAGCGCATCGGTCTGGGCGACTTCCATCAGGCCTCCACGGGAGCCAGTGCGAGTCGCTCCTCGGAGGTGAGGAGCCGGGCGGCATTGAGCACGACGATGGTCCGTCCGGGCCGGGCGATGATGCCCGAGATGTAGGCCGCGGCGAGGCCGCGGACGATCGGCGGCGGCGCCGTGATCGTCCCGGTGTCCACCCGCAGCACCTCGAGCACCTGGTCCACGACGATTCCGATGCGCTGCGCCTCGAGCTCGAGCACCACCAGCCGGGTCTCCTCCCGATGGTCGGCCGGCACGTTCAGCCGCTTGCGGAGGTCCACGACCGGAACGACGCCGCCGGCATACTGGATGATGCCTTCCAGGAAGTCGGGGGCATTGGGGAGCGGGGCAGGCTGCTCGTAGCGGAGGATGCGCTCCACCTGGAAGATGCTCAGGGCGAATTCCTGGGAACCCGCCCGGAACGCCACGAACTGCATTTCATCGCCGGTTGTCATGCTCTGGTCTCCGCGTCGAGCAGGCGCTCGCGCAGCGCGCCGAGGTTGAGGATGGGAATGAGGCCGTCCTCGCGCCGGACCACCGCCAGGGCCCAAGGAAGCGATTCGCCCGGGGGCACGGGATGCAGGGTCTCGCGCGTCACGACGTCCGCGGACTCGACCTCGAGGCAGATCCGGATTCCGCCGAGATCCGCGAGCACCCCCACCGGGGCCATCCCCGCGGGGCACGCCCGGGCGGTCAGCAGGGCATCGAGGTGCAGCAGGGGCACCAGCCGGCCGCGCGAGGCCATGACACCACGCATGGCCGGAGCGGTGGAGGGCACCGCGAAGACCTCGCCGATGTCACCGACCTCGATCACGTCCCGCAGCAGCAGGCCGACCGGGCGCGATCCGGTCTGCACCAGGAGAAACTCGCTCCGCGCTTCGCTCATGCCCGCCGCCGCTCCTGCAGCAGGGCAGTGACCCTGGGGGCGATCTCGGCGAGCGGCAGCACCAGGTCGGCGCCGCCCCCCTGCACCGCCGACCGGGGCATGCCGAAGACGGTCGAGCTGCCCTGGTCCTGCGCGATTCCGGTCCCGCCCGCGTCATGCAATCCCCGGAGCCCGACGGCTCCGTCGCGGCCCAGCCCGGTCAGCACGATGCCGATCGCCTCGCGACCGAACGCCTGTGCCACCGAGTGGAAGAGCGGGTCGGCCGCAGGCCGGACGCCCCAGACCGGCGGCGACTGGTCGAGCCCGATCAGCAGCACGTCATCGCGACGGACCACCCGCATATGATAATCCCCCGGCGCGACGTACGCGGTGTCCGCCCGGACCGGCATTCCGTCTCCGGCTTCGACGACCGGCATCTGGCTCTGCGCCGCGAGCCGTTCCGCGAGGCTCGCCGTGAAGCGGGGTGGCATGTGCTGCACGATCAGCACGGCCGCTCCCAGGCCCGCCGGGAGGTTCGGCACCAGTTCGGCGAGGGCCCGTGGCCCGCCGGTCGATGCCGCGATCGCGATCGCGCTCCGCGCCGTGCCCAGCTCCCGCGCCGGCGGCGGCCGCGTCCCCTGCCGTGGCCGCGCGAGCACGGGCAGGCGGCGGACGTCCGCCGCGGATGCCGCCCGGAGGGCCTCGAGCAGCCGCGGGGCGATCTGTACCGCCGCGGAGCGACCACCGGAGGCCTCCTTCTCGACCAGCTCCACCGCACCGAGCTCCAGCGCGCGGATCTGCCCCGCGGAGCCCGGGCCGGCGTAGGCGCTCACCACCACGATCGGTCGCGGCGCCTCGGACATGATGTAGCCGATGGCGCCGAGCCCGTCGAGCTCGGGCATCTGGAGATCCATGGTGATCAGGTCGGGCTGCAGCTCGTGCACCTGGCGGATCGCCTCCATCCCGTTCGACGCGGTGCCCGCGACGTGGAATTCACCCGACCCGCCCACGATGTCGCTGATCATGCGCCGGTAGAACGCACTGTCGTCCACGACGAGCACCCCCCGGGATTCAGAGGACCTGTTCGCCATGCAGCACCGAATGGACCTCGATCCGGCCGTTCCCGACGTGGAATCGCACCGAACGGCCGAAGTCCCCTCCCACCGCCTCGCCGACCACGGGGATGCCGCAGCCGCCAAGCACGTCCCTCGTCGCCGCCAGGTTGCGGTCGCCCATCTGGATGGAACCGGGCGGCGAGAGGTTGCCGAACATGCTGGCCCCGCCGACGAGGCGCGCCGTGAGTCGCCGGGGATCGGCCCCGAGGAGGGTCATTTCGGCCAGCAGGGCCGGGATCGCAGACTGGGGAAACTTGGCGGGCGTGTCGCTCGGCCGGCCCGAGAGCGAGCGGGAGGGGAGCAGCACGTGGGCGAGCCCGCCGACCACCGCCTGCGGGTCCCACAAGGCGATCGCAACGCAGCTGCCGAGTCCCAGCGTCACCAGCACGTCGGAACGGGTGGCGGTCCTGAAGTCGGCGACCCGCACGAGAATCTCCTGCCCCATCAGGCGGCCCGCCGGTACAGGCGGTCGCGCGCGTCGACGATCTCGAGCCGGCTCCGGGCCGGACCGAAGATCGTCTCGACCTTTCCGAGCAGGAGGAAGCCGCGTGGGGCGAGGGCGTCGTGGAACAGCTGCATGAGGCGCTCCTGGCTCGCGCGGTCGAAATAGATTATCACGTTGCGGCACACGATCAGCTGGTAGGGGGGCTCCGGCGCCGGCTCGATCATCATGTCGTGCCGCCGCACGACGACCCGCTGGCGGACCCGGTCGGCGACCCGGTACCCGCCATCGGCCTCGCGCAGGCACCACGCCGCCGGCATCTCCGGCGGGGCCTCGCTGAAGGAGGCCGGCGGGTAGCGGGCCTCCCTGGTCCGTTCGAGCGACAGGCGATCGATGTCGGTCGCGTCGACGGTCACCCGCTCGAACCACTCGTCGTGTCCGAGCCGGCGCGCGGCGTCCGCGAAGACCATGGCCAGGGTGTACGGCTCCTCGCCCGACGCGCAGCCCGCGCTCCACACCCGGACCCGGCCGTCGCGCGCCTCCAGCAGCTCGGGCGCCACGGACTCGCCAAGCCGTTTCCACACCTCGGGGTTCCGGAAGAACTTCGTGACGTTGATCGTGAGCACGTCCACCAGCCGCTCGAGCTCGGCGGGCGTCCGGTCGAGCAGGCCCAGGTACTCGTCGTAGGTATGGACGCCGCAGGCCCGCATCCGCACCGCGATGCGGCGCCGCAGGCACTTGTCCTTGTACGAACCGAGCAGCAGACCGGAGCGTTCGGCGATGCTGCGGGCCAGCCGGGCGAACATGAGGTCGTCCGCGGAATTCATCAGCTGCCGTCCAGCGCGTTCAGGTTCGTCCGGGCGAGCTGGTGGCCGGGATTGAGCTCCACGGTGCGCTGCCAACAGGCGCGGGCGCGCTCGCGGTCCCGCCGCCGGTAGGCGATGTTGCCCAGCTTGAAGTACAGATCGTCGCCCAGCGACGGGTTGAGTTTCGCGGCGCGCTCGTACGCCTCACTGGCCTCGTCGTAGAGCCCCGCCCGGTACTGCAGGTCGCCGAGGTTCTTGCTGATCTGCGGAAGGGTGGGGTCTTCCGCCAGGGCGCCCCGGAGCAGCTGCTCGGCGCCGGCCAGGTCGCCGGTGAGCTCGAGGAGGCTCGCGAGGTTGTTCCGCAGCACCGCGTGATTCGGATAGGCCGCCACCCCGTCGCGGCCGATCTGGAGCGCCTGGTCCATGTCGCCGGTGCCTGCGGCGGCGAGTGCCGCCGCCCAGAACCAGATCGCCGGTGGCTGCCTGGTGCCGATCAGCTCGCGGGCCCGCGCCAGCCGGCCCTGGGCCACCGAAGGATCGTTGCGCTTGAGCGCGACGACGCCCCAGCCGATCATGATCCGCGCGTCGTCGCGCGCCTTGCCGACCGCCTCGCCGTAGGCCGCCTCCGCCTCGGGCAGCCGGCCGAGCTGTTCCAGCGCAAAAGCGAGGTTGTGCAGCATCGGGGCCCGTTCCCCGCCCTTCTCGACGGCCTCGGTGAACACCTCGACGGCCTCGGCCCAGCGCGCCTGCTTGAGGGCGATGAGCCCGAGGTGGAAGAACGCGCTCCCCTCGGCCGGCCTGAGCTCGGCGACCCGGCGGAACTCCCGCTGGGCCTCGTCGAGCATGCCGGTCCGGTAGAAGGCGATGCCCAGATTGCGGTGCTCGTCGACCCGGGTGTCGGTGACCCGCGGCACGGCGCGCGCGGCTGAGGTACCGACCCGCTTGGCGAAGCCGTCGGTGATCAGGCCGTACAGCGCCTTGC
>Ga0153915_10000911_pt1 | contig 27448 bp, 22 predicted proteins | sample Opewatmetagenome_2_FD_107003 | JGI IMG/M metagenome (GOLD analysis project Ga0153915, IMG submission 107003) | Freshwater wetland microbial communities from Ohio, USA - Open water 3 Core 3 Depth 3 metaG | ecosystem: Environmental > Aquatic > Freshwater > Wetlands | place: USA: Ohio, Lake Erie...
GTGGGCCGCATCCTTTCCACAAGGCCGCGCCTCTACCTCCTGGACGAGCCGACCAAGGGGATCGACATCGCGGCCAAGCGCGGCATCCTGGATACGGTCCGCACCGTGCTGCGCAGAAACGCCGGAGTGGTCCTCACCACGCCGGGCCTGGACGATCTCATGGAGGCCTGCGACAGGATCCTGGTGCTTTACAGGGGCCGGATCACGGCCGAGTTCCAACGAGACGGGTTCGACGAATCGAAGATCTACATGGCCATGCAGGGCCTGGGGAGCGTTCCATGAAGGGCGCGATGCGTCTGAAGCTTTTCCTCCTGGACAACCTGATCTGGGTGATCCTGGCGGTCTTTTTCCTCTACAATGCCCTGTTCACCGACAGCTTCCTGAAGCCGGAGAACCTGGTCAACATCTTCTACCACTCCTCCGTCCTGAGCATGCTCGTGCTGGGCCAGGGGATCATCCTCCTCACGGGCAACATCGACCTTTCCATCGAATCCACCCTGGCCTTCGCTCCGGCCATCGCGATGCTCCTGTCCATGAAATGGATCCCTGGCGGCTTGAACCCCTACGTCGCCATTCTGGCCACCCTGGGCGTCGGGGCCCTCATCGGGCTGATGAACGGGGCCCTGGTCTCCCGCCTGGGGATCAACTCCTTCATCCTCACCCTGTCCGTGCTCATCATCCTGCGCGGCCTGACGCTCTTCCTCGTACCCTACTCCATATCCAGGCTGGGCCCGGTCTACGGCTTCCTGGGCTCCGCCCGCATCGGGGAGATCCCCGTGGCCGTGATCCTGATGCTGGCGGCCTTCCTCCTGATGAGCGTGGTGCTCCGCTCCACGCCCTTCGGCCGCCACCTCCTGGCCACCGGAGGCAATCCCACGGCCGCCTACGTGGCGGGCGTGCCGACGAAGAAGATGATCCTCCTGGCCTTCATGATGAGCGGCATCCTGGCCGCGGTCGCCGGGCTCCTGGCCGCGGGCCGCCAGGACGCGGTGAACAACTCCATGGGCAAGGACATGGTGATGTTCACCTTCGCGGGGGCCATCCTCGGCGGCTGCAGCCTGGACGGCGGCAAGGGGACGGCCCTCGGCATGCTGGGCGGCGCGCTCCTTCTGGGCACCATCTCCAACGCGCTCACCCTGATGGGCATCAACGTGTTCATCCTCTACGCGGTCTACGGATTCCTGATCTTCGTGGCCGTGCTGCTGGACCGCCTGCGCGTGAAGCTGCGCGAGAGGATCTTCTTCCGGGAGAACCTGCGGCGCCTGGCCGCCGCCGAGGCGGCGACCAGGGCGTCCTGACAGGGCTCAGTCCGCGTCCGTATGGTGCGCCGCGGCCGGCTTCCCGAGCTGGCCTGCGGATAAGGCGGACTCCGTCCCCTTCAGGGACGGGGACTTGCTCGCATAGCTGTAGGTGTAGTACCGCTTCTCGTACATGCTATTGCCCGCATCGTCGGTGTAGAGGCTGTAGGCCTCCTTCACAGTGAGCTCGTTGCCCTCGCTGTTCCCGTAGTTGTAGTAGCACAGCTCGATCAGGGTTCCGGCGGCATTGTACTGGTAGGTCCGGTAGAGGAGCAGCAGGCCGTTCTGGTTGTAGAAGGACCGCGTCTTCTTCTTGCCGTCCTCGAAGGTGTACATGATGGCCTGCACCATGACGTCCGACTCGTCGAAGTCGGTCTGCAGATACATGAGGTCGTCCGCGGTCCACGTGAAGGTGTGGACCACGTTGCGCTCGTAGCCCGTGTCCAGCAGGTAGTAGTGGTCCTCCTGCAGGTACTTCCAAGTGTCGGTGGAGTCGTAGGTGCAGTCGTACTCCACGATCCTGTCCGCGGTGCCGGCATCGGAGTAATAGGTTTCGCTCAGGTAGTTCTCCCCGCTCGAGTCGTAGGTGCACACCCTGTGCTCGATGGCGTTCCCGTCCGCATCCTGCTCCAGGTAGTCCAGGTAGTTGCCTTGGGAGTTGTAGGTGACGCTGAAGACGGTCTGCTTCGTCAGCGCGCCGTCGGCGACGCTCCAGAACTCGCCGGAAACGAGGTTGCCGTCCGCGTCGTAGGTGTAGTACACCTTCGATACGAGCACGTCCTCCGTGGCCGCCTCGCTGCTGTAGGTGGAGACCGTCTCGTGCAGGTCGTCCGGATAGTCGAATTTCGAGTACTCCGCAAGGGCCCCGGTCTCGTCGTAGAGCCAGGTGACGAGGGGGCCAGAACTGTCGTAGCGCTCGATGTAGCGCTCGTAGAGGGTCTCCGTGCTGTCGTTGTCGCTGAAGTCGGCGGTGTTCTCGGTCGCGCAGCCGAACAGAAGCGAGGCTGCCAGGAGGCCGATCCAAGGCTTCCAGAAGCTCCGGTACGCTTTCATCGCTGCCTCCCTCTATTCTACGGTCACGGGGAACGGGGTCGGGAGCGCGGCTCCGGGCCTCCCCCCAAGGATCTCCGAGGTGGAGAGCGAGACGGTATAGAACGGGAACTCCAGGTCCATGATGGTGACGGACCATTTTCCGTCGAAGACCTTGCCGGAAATCCCCATGAAGAGTCCGATCTGCCCGGTCACGTCGCCGCTCCAGGACGGGCCGATGAGCCCTTCCGTGGAGCTGTAACCGATGCTCCCGCTCAAGGTGCCGCTCAGCTTCAGATACGGCCCGCCGCCGGCCTCGAACTCCGTGACCTTGATGCCCACCAGGGTGACCTCGGCCCCCAGATAGAACTTCTGCTTCAGCTTCCCCTCCACGGTCAGCGTGGGGGTGAGATCCAGGGAGTATCCTGTGTTCCCCCACGTGGTCACGTCGGTGGGCCACATGACGGGCACCTGGCCCTGCAGGGTGCACTTGGCGCCCGCGCTCCCGTTCACGCCGAAGGTGAGCGGCAGCTCGAGGCTCAGGGTGCCTTCCAGGACGGTCTTGGTGTACAGCCCCAGGCCGGCGCTGATCCCCGACGTGGGCGTGCCGAATCCGTAGAGCTGGATGGGCGTCGACTCCAGGGACTTCTCCAGCGCCATGACGAGGCTCCCCGTCAAGGCCAGGTCGTAACTGAGGCCCCCCTGGATGTAGCCGTTCTCCTGCTTGAAGCTGATCTTCCATTGCCAGAACTTCCAGGTGCGGATCTTGATCTTCACGTACGTCGGCGCCTTGAAGCCTATCGAGATGTCGCTCGTGAGCGCGGCCGACGCGCTGAGCTTCACGACGGAAGGCGGCTTGCTGTAGAGTTCCTTCTCGAATTTGATGTTGAAGGTGCCCTTCGCGTCGCTCGAAGGCGTGACGGTGTATGCATCCTCCCCCAGGGTTCGAGGCAGGAAGTTGTCCTCCGTGAAGGAGATGGTCTGGTAGGGGACCTCCGCATAGAGGTAGACGTCCTCGAAGCCGGGCTGCACGGTGTCGATGTAGATGTCGCTTCCCGACTTCTCCACCCGGGAGACCATCTTGGCCCTGCCGTCGACGTCGATGAACACGTCGCCCACCTCCAGTTCCGCGGGGGAAGGATCGACCAGCACGCCGTCCCGGAACCGGCCCATGAGGCCGTCCTCCCGGAAGTCGATGAGGCGGGACTTGAAGTCCTGGATGGTGTCGACGAATCCCGTCTGCAGGCCGGAAAGGGCCCAGGGGATCCAGAGCAAGCTGAGGAGCGCCACGGCGGTTCGTTTCATGTCTTCCTCCTCAATCCTCGACGCACTTGGCCTGGACGTTTCCGGAGGCGTCCGTCTGCAGGATGCCCTCCAGCTTCCCGTCGTCCCCGTAGTGGTATTCCGTCACGAGCTCCGTGGAAAGGCCCTTCGCGTCGGCCCCGGTCTTCAGCGTCCGCGCGGTGCGGCCTCCGTTGGCCGCATCCGTCTCGTGCGCGATGACCACCGTCGTGGTCCTCGCGGAGGCGTCCTCCCTGGAGACGGAGGCGAGCACGCCCTTGCCGTCGTAGGAATACCGGCGCGTGACCGTTCCTCCGCTCCCGTCCGCCGTGGAGGACCTGAGGATCTTGCCGTCGTCCCCGAGCTCATAGGTGGTGTCGACCTCGCCGCCGCTTCGGATGTGCACCCTGGTCGCCGTATCGCCGGTGGTGCCCGCCGCGCATCCGGCAAGGGACAGCACGACAAGAAGGACCGCACAAATTTTCATGGGTTCTCTCCCGCCGGACCACCGTCCGGCTGTTCGACGAATAAACGACCCTTCCGCCGCCAGAAGGCGGCGGGGGGATCCGCGGTCCTATTCCGCGTGGTGCTTCGGACCGGTCCCGTCGTCGGGGTTCTGCGGGTTGTAATTCCCGCCCCCGCCGCTCACCTTGTCCAGGTCCTCCATGTTCAATTCGTCCTTCCCCGTCTTCTTCTTGTCCTGCTCCACGTTTTTCATTGTTCCCTTTTTGTCCTTGTTCGGCATGACTTCCTCCTGGCCATCGACAGCCAACGCTAGTATAGACCCCATTTCCATTTTTTACAATGAATGTGCTACTCCCGAAAAAGCACGAGCTCCCCCCCGCGGACCACTTTGATCAGGATGTCCCGATCCGCGAGGTCCCCGCGGTCGTCGAACCGGTAGTTGCCGGTGGCCCCGGTCCAGCCGGTCATGCCCCGCAGCGCCCCGGCCACCCGGTCCGGGACCGTGCTTCCCGCCTCCTCGATGCCCCTGGCCAGGAGCCGGACCGTATCGTAGCCCTGCGCGGCCTTGGCGTCGGGTACCGTGCCGTGCTTCCTCCGGTAGGCGTCGACGAACGCCCTCGTCTCCGGCCGGGGATCGTCGGGCAGGAACGCGGAACCGACGAACGTGCCTTCCGCGGCCTCGCCGGCCAGGTTCACGAACTCCGGGGTGTCCAGGCCCTCCCCCGTCAGGATGGCCGCCCGGATCCCCAGGGCGCGTGCCTCCTTGATGAAAAGCGGCGCGTGCGGGATGGAGCCGGCGACCAGGATTCCGTCGAACGCGAAGTTCTCCCGCCAGAGGGCCAGGTCCCGCCGGAAGACCGCGGCGTCGCTCGCCGAATCGTAGGAAAGGCGGTCCGGCACGGCGATCCCCAGGGCCTCGCACTCCCGCTCGAAGGCGTTGGCCAGGCCCGTGCCGTAGGCGTTCTGCACCTGGTAGATCATCACGCGCCGGAGTCCGCGCTTCCCGGCGAAGCGCGCGAGCTGCGTCCCGAAGACCGCGTCGTCCGGGATCGTGCGGAAGACCCTCCGGAAGCCCTGCCGGGTCAGTTTCGGCGCGGTGGAAAGCGGGCAGATCATGAGCATCCCGTAGTACTCGTACATGATCGAATTGGGCAGGGACACGTAGGAGTCGATGTGCCCGATGACGGCCGTCATGTCCGGATCGTCCACGAAGCCCTGGGCCACCTCCCGGCCGACGTCGACGGAGTTCCCGTCGTCGCCCTTCACGAAGCGCAGCCTGCGCCCGCCGATCCCGCCGGCCGCGTTGATCTCCTCCTGGGCCAGCTCCATTCCCGCCCACAGGGCCTTGCCCTTCGCCGTGGTCCAGGGCCCTCCCGCGCCGACCAGGATGTCCCCCCGAGCCACGGCGGCCCGCTCGGCCCGCCGTCCCGCCGGATCGGAATCGACGCAGGCCGTCGCCGTCAGGACGGCAAGCAGGAGGGCCAGGCACGATCCGGCCGCCGCGGCAGCGCTGCGCATCGTCATGCCATCTGCCTCCTGGCCGACCGCGAGAACACGCCGCCCAGCGCCATCAACTCATCGTAGGTGCCATGCTCCACGATCACCCCCTTGTCCAGGACATAGATCCGGTCCGCGTTCACGACGGTGCTCAACCGGTGCGCGATCACCACCCGGGCGACCTGCAGCCCGTCCAGGCTCCGGCTGACCGTCGCCTGGGTCCTGTTGTCCAGCGCGCTGGTCGCCTCGTCGAAAAACAGGATGCGGGGCTTCCTGACGATCGCCCGCGCGATGATGAGCCGCTGCCTCTGCCCCCCGGACAGGGTGCCTCCCCCCGCCGGGACCATCGTGGCCATGCCCATCGGCATCTCGCGGATGTCCTGGTCCAGGCCCGCGAGGCGCGCCGCCGCCCACGCGTCGTCCACTGTGAGATTCGCGGAGCCCAGGATCGTCGTGCGGATGTCCCCGGGCATGATCTGCGCGTTCTGCAATGCCACGCCGATCTGGCGGCGCACCGCGCGCGCGTCCAGGGAGGCCAGATCCTGGCCGTCGTAGTAGATCGCCCCGGCCTCGGGGGACGCGAATCCCAGCAAAAGGCGCAGCAGCGTCGATTTGCCGGAGCCGGAACCGCCCACGATCGCCACGAACTCGCCCGGCTCCACGCTCAGGGAGACGTCCTTCAGGACCGCGGGCCCCTGCGGATCGTAGCGGTAGGTGACGTGGTTGACCTCGATCCTGCCGCTGAGCACGCCCGGCTTCTCCTTCGCGTCGTCCGCCTCGGCGGCGGCCTCCACGATCGGCCGCAGGCGGTCGTAGAGCGGAAAGACGTCGAGCGCCCCGACGATCGCCATGCCCATCTGCAGCACGGCGTTCTGCAGCGACAGGAAGGCCGCGGCGAAGGCGAGGAAGCTTCCCGCGCTGAGGCCCCCCTGGAGCCCGCAGGTCAGCCACAGGAAGATGCCCATGAGGGCCAGCACCGGGTAGACAGCGTCGAACGAGGCGAGGACGTTCCGCAGCCTGCCCGCCCGGTACGCGTGCTTCTTCTTCTCCGCGAAGCCGTCGGCCCAGAGGGAGAAGGCGCCGCTTTCCGCGCCGGTGACCCGCAGCTTCGCGATCCCGGTCATGAGCTGCAGGATGATCCCGAGGTTCCGGCCCTCCAGGTCCATGACCCGCCCCTGGCGCCGCACGAGCGGGACGCTGAGGCACAGGACGAAGGCCAGGGCGGCGGAGCAGAGGGCGACGGCCACCCAGGCCAGGCTCGGGCTGTAATGGAACAGAAGGGCCAGGTTGGCCAGGGAGAACAGGCCGGCGAGGACCGTGCCCGTCACGGAGCCGGCGAGGACCTGGCGGATGGCGCTGATGCCCATGCTGCGCTTCGCCAGGTCCCCGGCCGAATAGCCCCCGAAGAAGGACACGGGCAGGGACAGGAGCCTGTCCCACAGCGCGGCCTGCACCGCGCCGTCCATCCGGCTTTCCACCCGCAGCTGCGCGATCCCCCGGGTAAAGTCGAACAACAGCGTCGCCAGGGCGCCGGCGGCCAGGATGGCGGCCAGCTGGACCAGCTGTCCCCCTTCCGCCTCCGGGATGACGGTGTCGAAGAGCAGGCCCGTCATCCATGGGGTGAGCAGGCTGAGGAGGGCGCCGCCGAGGCCGACGATCAGGGCCGTAACGACGTCGCGGGAGCAGCCGCGGATGCCGAGGCGGATCAGGTCCATGCCGGCAAGCGGGACGTTCGGAAGCGGCCGGTAGAAGACGTGGGCCCTGGCTGCGAGGGAGTCGGCCGCCGCGCGGTCGACGCTCATGGCGGTCCCCTCCGCCGGGTCCAGCAGCTCGTACCTTCTCCCCGATGCCGGGACGGCGGCCAGGGGACGCCCGTCGGCTTCCCGGTAGACCAGCAGCGGCCCGTTGTCCCGCCTCCACCAGTCCCCCCGCAGGATCACCTGGCGGGTCCGGAAACCGGAGGCGCGGCCGATGTCGTCCAGGGATTCGGCGGGGTCCTGCTCGGAACGGACGGTCCGGGATGTCCGCACTTCCATCCCCGCCGCCTGCCCCACCATGCGGCAGGCGGCCAGGAGCGGCTCCCTCCGGCCGTCTTCCGCGTCCACGGGCAGCTTCGGCGGTTTCAGGATGAAGGCGAGGTGCGAGAATCCACGCGCCAGCATCGACCGCTGCGCCTCCTCCCGGCGCGCCATCCGGATCCGTTCGGCCCCCTCCGCCCTTGCGGCGTTCGCCACGCTGCACTCCAGGATGAACCTGCCGAACCCCTCCAGGGCCAGACGCAGCCCGTCCCCTTCCAGGGCGGGCCAATCCTCCCGGAACGACAGGGAGGTCGCGTCCAGGGCATCCAGCCAGGTGCCCCGCACCAGGGGAAACGGCAGGTCACCCGCCACCACGGGGAATTCCCTCCGCCCCAGGAACGCCGCCCGGCCCGATTCCACCCGGACCCACACGGTCTTGAACGTCGGATGCACGATGCCGCCCGGCTCGAGGGCGATCCGGCCCTCCCCGCCGACGTCCCGTGAATCCCTCGGCATGATCTCCTTCCCGCCCACCGCGAAGGAGGAGTTGCGGATCCAGCGCCTGAGGAGGCGCTGGATGTCGTCGGCCTTCGACGGCTGGAGGCCCAGCCGCAGGAACTCGTCGATGTCGATCTCCCGCAGCATGGTGCCGGCGGCTCCCGCCGCCACCAGTCCACGGCCGGATCCCCTGGCGCGGTCCACGCCGATCAGCACGTCCCCGGCCGGCGCCGTGAAGAAGGCCGCGCGCGCGCCCGTCGGACGGCCGTCCTCGAGCCGGACGGAGAAGACGTCCACGTGCCCTTCCTCGACCACCCAGACCTTGTCCGCCCGATCCAGCAGGATGGGGCGGTTTCCCCCCGTCCCGAGAGGGCTTCCCATGTTCCCGATCAGGTCCCCAGGTCCCGACATCTACTGCATCCCGATCATTTCCGCGTAGAGCCCCCCGGCCGCCCGGAGCTCCTCGTGCGTTCCCCGCTGCACCACGGCCCCCCTGTCGAGCACGACGATCTCGTCGCAGTCCCGGATCGTGCTCAGGCGGTGGGCGATGATCAGGCAGGTGCATCCCCGCCGCCTCAGGTTGTCGTCCACGATCTTCTCCGTGGCCGGATCCAGGGCGCTCGTGGCCTCGTCCAGGACGAGCAGGGCCGGATTGTTGACCAGGGCCCGGGCGATCTCCAGGCGCTGGCGCTGGCCTCCGCTGAAGTTGCCCCCCGCCTCGCTGACCCGCCCCAGGTAGGCCCCGGGCCGGGCCGCGATGTCGTCATGGATGCACGCGTCCCGGGCCGCCTCGTTGACGTCGTTTTCCGGGACGGTCCCGTCCCACAGGACCAGGTTGTCCCGGATGCTGTCCTGGAAAAGGAAGATGTCCTGATCCACCATGGAGACGGAGTTGGAGAGCAGCGCCCGGGAGAGGTCCTCACGCGGCCTGCCGTCGAACAGGATCTGCCCCTCCCAGGGCGCGTAGAGCCCCGCCACCAGTTTCGCCACGGTCGACTTGCCGGAGCCGGAGAGGCCGACGAGGGCCACCCGGGCGCCGGGGGCGAGCCGGAGGTTGAGGCCGCGGATCAGGGGAGGGGCCAGACGGCTGTAGCCGAAGGTCACGTTCCGCAACTCCAGCTCCCCGGAGAGCTTGGCCCGCGGCGCCTCCGGCCCGGTCTCCCGCGCCTCCTCCTCGCGCGCGAACCGGGGATCGCACTCGTGCTGGAGCACGTCGTCCAGTCGCTTCACGTCCGCTTCCGCCTCCTGGAGCCTGGAGCCGAGCGTCACCATCCGGTTGACGGGGCCGAGGAAGCTCCCCATCAGGCTCTGGAAGGCCACCAGCATCCCCATGGTCAGGTGCCCGTCGATCACGCGCAGTCCGCCCACCGCGAGGAGGACGGCGTTGTTCAGCGCCGCGAGGAAGGCCGGAACCGCCGACAGGAGCTGGGTGGGAAGCGCGAGGTCCTGCCGCGCGTTGACGGCCTTCGCCTGGCAGCCGGCCCATTGCTCGAAGAAGTCCCCTTCCAGGCCGCCGGCCTTCAGCGTCTCGATCATCTGCAGGCCGTTCATGGAAAGGCCCAGGATCTTCCCGTTCTCCTGCTGCAGCCTCTGGTTCATGACGCTCCGCTTCGCGGATACCAGCTTCAGGGCGGCCAGGTTCAGGGCCGCCATGCCCACGCCGACCAGGGTGAGGAGCGCGTCGTAGCGCAGCATGACCGCGGCGTAGAACACGGCCATGACGAGGTTGAGGACGTTGGTGGCCAGGGTCCCGGACAGGAGCCCGGCCGCCCTGTCGTTCAGCTGGACCCGGGACCCGATCTCCCCCGCCATCCGCTGGGAGAAGAACTCCATGGGCAGGCGGAGCACGTGGCGGAAGAACCTGGCGGAGCCGGTGACGGCGAGCTTCACCTCGAGGCGCAGCAGGTGGGACTGCTGGAGCCAGGTGAGGAGCCCGCGGAGCGCCGCGGTGGCCCCCATGGCCAGGACCAGGGGCGGAAACCAGCCCTCCAGATGCGCGACCAGGATGTCGTCCACGAACACCATGGAAAAGGCGGGGATGAGCAGGCCGGGGATGACCAGCATGATGCCGGCCAGGACCACGTAGGCGAGGGCTGTTTCCAGGCCCTTCAGGCGTCCGCCCAGGGAGGAGGCCAGGGACTGTTTCCGCCCCCCCTTCCCGAATCCGGGCCCGGGCTCGAAGGTCAGCACCACGCCGGTGAACGACTGGTCGAATTCCCCGACCGGCACGACGCGGGGTCCGACGGCGGGATCGTTGAGGTAGGCCCGTGCCCCGCGGGAGCCTTCGAAGACCACGAAGTGGTTGAAGTTCCAGAACACGATCATCGGGAGGGGCAGGTCCCCAAGCTCGTCGGGCTCCCTCGTGAAGCCGTGCGCCTCGAGGCCGTACTTCCTGGCCGCCAGGAGTATGTTCGACGCCTTGCTGCCGTCCCTGGAGACGCCGCACTCGACCCTGAGACGCTCCAGCGGCACGTGGCGGCCGTGGTGGGCGAGGATCATGGCCAGCGCCGCCGCCCCGCACTCCACCGCCTCCATCTGGAGCACCGTGGGCGTCCTGACCCGTTTTCCGGTCCCCGCCATCGGCCCGGTCCCCCTCATCCGATCCCCGGCGCGCGTTTCCTGAACAGGGGGATCACCAGGCCGATCGGCCGCTGCTTCGCGACGGTCACAGTGGCCCGGCAGATCGTGCCGGTCTGGAGGCGGACGTCGGGCCCCCCTGAGGAGGACCACTTGTACCCGCTCGGCGTGGACGGATCCGGGATGAGGTCCACAGTGACCTCGATCGGCGCGCCGTCCCTGGATAGGGCCTGCACCAGCGCCTCGTCCCGCAGCGTCCGCATCATGCCCTCCCGGGACGAGGGATAAGCGGAGACCCGCGTGACGAGGCCCCGCAGGAACCCGTACTGGGACCGCTCCACGACGAGGGGCGCGATCTGGGCGGCCATCCCCTGGCCGATCTTCGCCCCCGAACCGGCCGGAAAGTACAGGACGGCCTGCATGCTGCCGATCTCCGTGCCCGTGGGTTCGATCCGCATCAACGGGGCGCCCTTGGCCACGATCTCCCCGGCGCGGACCGTGAGCTCCAGGATCCGGCCCGTGAACGGACTGGTCACCCGGGAGGATGCGTCGAAATCGTCCTGCAGCGCCTGGAGCGAACGCTCGGCCTGCCGGATGCGCTCGTCGAGGCCGCGCAGCTCCTGCCCGTCCGCGCCCTCCGCGCCCCTGCGGTCCCGGCCGGCGCGCAGCCCGGCGAGCGAGGCCGAAGCGTCCCGGACGCGGCCGAGGAGCTCTGGCTGGTCGAGCCGCGCCACGGTCCGGCCCCTCTCGATGGTCTCCCCCGGCTCGAAGTAGAGGCCCTTCACCTCCCCGGCGCTTCCCGAGACGATCTCATAGACCCCGCCGGTGCGCATCAGCATCCCCTGGCCCGTCACCTTGACGGGGATGGTCCCCAGGAAACCCCAGACGACGGCGCACAGCAGGAGGCCGCCCACGGCGAGCAGGGACACCCAACCCTTGGGGGAGGCGACCTGCATGAGGAGATCCAACTGTTCGGGTGACGACTGGCGCTCGATGGCGACCTTGCGGAACAGTTGTTTCGCCATGGTTCCATTATCCTTTCCCGTCCGATCCGAGTCAAGTTACGAACATGCGGCGTACGGAACGGGACGCGGTGACGCCATTTACATCCCGGCGGTCCGGATCGTATCATCCTCCCGGACACGCACCCAAGGAGGCGCCCATGCCGCGTAGAGCCGTTCCGATCCTCCTGCTCGCGCTCCTGGCCGTCCCCCTCGGCGCCCGGGGATCGGCGGAGGGCTTCCGCCTCACGTTGATCCACGTGAACGACACGCATTCCCGCTTCGATCCTGGCCTCACCAGGCTCACGCTGGACCTCGACGCGGGCCTCCGGGCCAAGGCCGTCGATCTCGAGCTGGGAGGGTTTCCCCGCGTGGCGGAGGTCATCTCCCGGATGCGCGCCGAGGCGGTCCATCCCCTGGTCCTGCACGGGGGGGATTTCATCCAGGGAACGCTGTATTTCACGAAATTCCAGGGCGGGGCCGACATCGCGTTCTGGAACCTGGTTCATCCGGATGCGGCCGTGCTCGGGAACCACGAGTTCGACAAGGGCCCGCCGCTTCTGCGCGGGACGATCCTGGGTCAGGCGCGTTTCCCGATCGTCGACGCCAACGTGGACATGACGGCGGAGCCCCTGCTGCGGGAGGCCGCGCCCGCACCCTGGAAGGTGATCACCGTCGGCGGGGCGCTTGTCGGCGTGATCGGCGCCACCACGACGGAGACCCCCTACATCTCGAGTCCGGGGAAAACCGTCGCCTTCCGGGATCCCGCCGCGTCCGTGCAGGAGGCCGTCGACGCCCTGAGGACGGCCGGGGTCGACAAGACCGTGCTGGTCTCCCACCTGGGATTCGACGAGGACCGCAAGCTGGCCGCGAAGGTGCGCGGCCTCGACGTCATCGTGGGGGGCCACAGCCACACGCTCCTGGGCAACTGGCGGGCCCTCGGGCTTCCCTCCTTCGGCCCCTACCCGCTCTCGCTACGGGACGCTTCGGGCGGGACCACGCTGATCGTGCAGGCCTGGGAATGGGGCAAGGTGGTCGGCAACCTCGCCGTGGACTTCGACGCAGCGGGGAACGTGACGGGATCCGTCGCCCGGCCCGTCCTGGTGGCGAGCACGGACCTCATCCAGGCCTACGACATGCCGGATCCCGCGGGGACCCCCGTGCGCGTCCGGTGGCGGGAGGAGGGGGGAAACGGCCTCGACGTCTCCGTGTTCGACGGCAGGGACTGGAAGGAGGCCCCCGTGGAGGCCCTCCCCCATTGGAAGGTCCTCCACGGGAAGGTCCTGGCGGCCATCCGGGCCAGGCCGGAGATCAGCCTGACCGCCGGAGACCCCGCGGCATGGGAGCTCACGCGCGCCTATTCCCTGGAGGTGCAGGAGCTCCGGCGCACCGTCGTGGCCCGGGTGGGGGAGGACCTGAAGCGCGGCTTCAACTCGGGTCCCGGGCCCATCGTGGCCGACGCGATGCGGGCCTGCACGGGCGCCCGGATCGGACTGACAAATGCGGGAGGCATCCGCGTCGACCTTCCGGCCGGCCCCCTCACCACGGCCGGGATCTACGAGGTGATTCCCTTCGGGAACACCCTGGTCGTCTGCAGGGCCACGGGGGCGGAGGTCCTGAGGACCTTCGAGGACGGCATCGAGTACGGGCTTTCCAAGTACGGCTCCCCCCCCGGCAATCCCCTGCTCTACGTCTCCGGCGTCACCCTTTCGGTGACGCCGGCCAACGCACGGGGCTCCCGCGTGAGCGGGGTGAAGGTGCAGGGGTCCGACGGCTCCTGGGAGGACCTGGATCCCCAAGCCGTCTACGGCCTCGTGGTCAACAACTTCATGGCCGCGGGCGGCGACAGGTACGATACGCTGGCCGCCCTGAAGGACAAGATGGACACGGGCCTCATCGACGCGGAGGCGTTCTTCGCCTACGTGAAGGACAAGACCCTGTCCAACGCCGAAGCGCGGATCCGGCTGATCCGCTGAGACGCCCCGGGATCCTCAGTCTTCGTAGAAGGCCAGGCCCGCCACGCACTCCCCGGAACCCATGACGGAAACCGGGCTGAAGGACTGCGCGCCGGCCGTGGCGTCGAACACGTACAGCCTGCTCGTGGAATAATCCGTGTAGGCCACGTAGATCAGCCCGTCACGGGCCGCAAGGTCCGCCCCGGCCAGGGAGCTTCCCATCTCGAGGGGCGTCGGGGAGGCCGCCGTGACGTCTGCCAGATACGTGTTGGAATAGGAGGTGGTCACCAGCTTTCCCGCGGAAAGGTACAGCATCCTGGAGGCGGGCGTCGAGGCGAGCACCGTGGAGACGCTCGAGGCGCCCGTATCGATGAAATCCACGGATCCCGTGTACGCATACGTCGTGGCATTGTAGGCGATGTTCCCGACGAAAACCCCGGAGCTCCCGTTGTACGACCCGGAAACCAGGGCCGTGGTGCCGGAGGAGGACGCCGGGAACGGGGTGGCCGACAGGGTGTCCGTCGCCGGATCGATCCTGTAGACCTTCTGGTTGTCGTAGTCCGCCACGTAGACCATGTTGTCCGGCCCCACCACGATCTGCTGGAGGTACATGCCAGACGCATTGGTGCCCGTGATCGGCGCGGCGCTGAGGCCGGAGGAGGGGCTGGACGGGTTGAAGGTATAGACGCCCTGGTCCGCCGCCGTGCCGTAGTAGTCGGCCACGGTGACGTAGGCCTTGGTGGAACTGTAGAAGGCCACGAACTGGGCGCTCCGGTCCACGGTCCCGATGCGCTCCGCGGCCGGCACCGTGGCGGACGGATCGAAGCGGTAGACCCCCGGGTCCGTGTTGTTGTAGCTGGCCACGGCGACGTAGCCGATGCCGCCGTAGAAGCGGATGCCGCCCGTCGAGTTCTGCCCGGTCGTGACGAGGCTCGTGGATCCCGCGGCATGGGTGTCGGGATCGTAGACGTAGACCTTGCCGGAATAGGTGTCCGTCAGATACAGGCCGTCCGCGGCCGATGCCTCGCTCCCGCCGTCCGACTGGCAGGCCGCGAGGACTCCCAGAACGGCCGCGGCGCAGAGAAGCGCGGTCCCGGCCCTTGATGCAATTCGACGCATGTCTTCCTCCTCCTGGATAGAAATGATGGATTCCGCCGCCGCGTCCCCGTCAGAAGGCGGCCGTGATTCCCAGACGGATCGAGGTGTTCGGCATGGGGTAGCCGCTCACGCTCTGGTATTGGGCGCCGAACAGGTTGTCCACGGCCACGGAGGCGTCCCACCCCCTGGCGAACCGCTTCTTCCAGGCCGCATCCAGCGTGAAGACCTCGGGAAGGTATGCGGCGTTGGCGATCTTGAGGTAGCGCAGGCTCTGGTACCTGCCCGTCACGGACCAGGTGAGGCCGTCCTCCGCGTAGGCCAGGGTGGCGCTCGCCGTGTGCACGGGGGTCATGGGCAGGCGCTTGTCGTCCGCCAGGCTCATCCCCTCGTCCAGGGTGAAGGAATACAGGAACGTGTAGGCCACCTTGGCCGTGAAGCGGTCCAGGAACCGCAGATCGAGCTCCGACTCGACTCCGGGGTAGAAGGCGGCCCCGAAGTTGCTCGGTCTCCAGATCCCGTCGGTTCCGTACTGCCAGAGGATCACGTCCTCGGCGTAGCGGGCGAAGACGGACACCGAGCAGGACAGGTCCCCGGTCGTCCGCAGATAACCGACGTCGGCCCCGTAGCCGGTCTCCGGCGTCAGGTCCGGGTTGCCTTCCACGCCCGCCCCGGAGGGCCAGTACAGGTCCTCGAAGCTGGGCACCCTGTAGGAGCGGGACAGGTTCAGCTTCAGGCTGTCCGCTTCGGAAAGTTCCCATGAGGCCCCCAGGGATCCGCTGAGGGCTCCGGGCGCGTAGTCGGAGTAGAAATCGTAGCGCGCGGCAGGATGGAGGCGGAAGGCGCCAAGCCGGATCTCGGGCGCCAGGAAGGCCCCGGCGGAAAGCCTTTCCGGCGCGCCGAACTCCGTGCTTTCGCCACGGTCATAGGCCGCGGAGACGCCGTAGACCAGGAGGACGGCATCGGCGGGACGGGCCGTCTGCTGCATCTCCAGGCCGGCCGTCAGAAGGCGCGAGTCGGAATCGTCGGCGGGCGTCTCCGTGTCCGCATACGCCACGTCCGCGTACTGCGCGTGCGCCTTGACGTCGAAGTCGAGGGCGTCCATGAAAAAACGGTCGGTGGAGTACTTCAAGGCGGCAGAGCCGCGCATGTCCGTCTGCCTGGCGTACAGGGTGGGGGAGCTGAGGGACCCGGGGACGCCACCCGTCTTGTACAGGGCGCTCAAGTCGGCGTCCAGCATTCCTCCCAGAAGGGGAAGGAGGAGCCCCAGGGCAGCATGGCCCGAGAGGAGTCCCTCGTTCTGCCGCAGGCGGACCTCATCGGCGGAATCCAGGAACGTGTACTCATTGGCAGCCCGGGTGAAGACGCCCGAGGCGCGCAGCACGGCGTCGCCGATGGCGGGAGCTGCGGAGAAGGAGATTTTCTGCGAATCGACGAGGCTCGCCCAATCGGGACCGTTCTCCGTCTTGGCGGTCCCGTATCCCCGGACCGCGCCCTGAGGGATGAAGCTGCCGTTCTCCACGGAGACAGTGAAGGGCGCTTCTGTCTTCTTCGTGATGATGTTGACCACGCCCCCCACCGCGTCGCTTCCATAGAGCGCGCTCGCACCCGTACGCAGCACCTCGATGCGCTCGATGGAACCGATGGGGATGGAGGCGAGGTCGGTGAAGCCGCTCATCGCCGTGCTGACCCTGACCCCGTCGATGAGGACCAGGACCTGTCCGGCCGTGGATCCACGGATCGAGGCCGTCTTCTGGGTGCCGGCGGCTCCGTAGTCCGATATGGCCACCCCCGCGGCGGTTTCGATGGCCTCGGCCACCGTGACCGCGCCCCGCGCCTCCATCTCGTCGGCGGTGACGACGGCCACGCTTTCAGGCACGTCGCTCGCGCGTTCCTCGACTCGGGCCGCGGTGACAGTCACAGGGTCCAGCGTGGTCTCGAGCTCCTGCGCCGCGAGGAAGCGGACCGCGCAGAACAGGAGAAGGGCAGTGACGCGGGGAGATGGGGGATACGCGGAAGCGTGGCGCATGCCGGTTCCTTTGCCTCGAAGGTTCTATGGTTCCGGTCTGTATCCTGGCTTCCGGATCCCCTCTCAGGCAACGCCTTCTCATGGTTTCCCACAATGGCCGCGGCTTCGCGTCATGTACGCGAGCCGCCAGTCGCCCTTGATCCCCGGTTACAGTGGCGGGACCGCTGCGGATTTTCGCCGCATTCCTTGCCCCGGAACAACCGTGTGCTACCACGGGGCGGCCGGGTTGTCAAGCGCATCATCGTGGGATTCCCGGACGTGGACCCTTTACAGGCCGGTGAAGCGGTGTTATCTTGCCAACGTCGGCGGACGGAGTCTGGGGAATCCGGTGGGAATCCGGAGCAGCCCCCGCTACTGTGACTGCATACGATTCCGGCGGGAAAGCCACTGCCCGTGCAAGCGGGCGGGAAGGCGTCGGAAAAGGCCAAGGCAGAAGTCAGGATATCCAGCCCCCTCCGGGGGGATCTCCCTGCAACGGGAGGTGCACGTCGCCGCACGCGGGTCCTTCGGGGAGGGGGGACGTCTCTGCGCCAGGCGCGACCGATCCCACCCGAAAACCCGCAGCACACGACGGGAGTGTCATGCGCGGCGTAAACGATTCCTTGGGCCTCATCGCCATCCTGCTCTTCCTTTCCACCGTCACGGTGGAAGCCCAGCAACCCGGACAATCCCTGGCTGACCTGGCGGCCGGCCTGGCGGAGAAGCGTTCCCTCGTCGAATCCCTCACGGCGACCCTGGAACAGGGCAGGACGGCGACGGCAGAACGGCTGCGCGCCATCTCAGAAAGGCAGTCGGACCTGGACCTGCAGGTGCAGCAGGAGACGCTGCGCGTGAGCCGGATCGAACGGGACCTGGCCGCGCTCTCCGCGGCGGGAGACGGGACCCGCCGGTCCCGGGCGGAGGCCCTGGACGTCCTTCACGGCCTGTTGGACCGGACGCGGAAAATCGTCCAGGACGGAATCCCGTTCAAAATGAAGGAACGCCTCGGGGAGATCGACGCCATCCGCGGACTCTCCCGGGAAGCCTCCCCCGACGTGGATTCCCTGTTCTCCAGGCTGTGGAGCTTCCTGGAGGGGGAGCTGCGCCTGACCACGGAATCGGGCCTGTACACGCAGGCCATCGAAACGGAAGGGGAACGGAAACTCGTGGAGGTCGCCCGGCTCGGCATGGTGTACCTCTTCGTGAAGACCCCGGAGGGGCGCTACGGATACGCGGCCCCCGCGGGCGACGGGTGGGACTACGTTTTCGTGACCTCCGCGGAGGACGGGCGGCGGATCGCCGCCCTGTTCGATTCGTTCCGGCGCAACTACAGGTCGGGGTATTTTGAACTTCCGTCTCCGGCCGGGGGGAGGAAGCCATGAGGCGGCCCCTGCGCCCGGCATGGCTCCTGGCGGCGCTCCTGATCTGCCCTCCCATGTCCCGCCTTTCCGCCCAACAGGCCGATGAGCTGCGCGCCGCCTACCAGAGGGAAGCCGCCTACCTGGACGCGCAGGCCGCGCTGCTGCGCGGCCGCATCGAGGAAGCCGAACGGGAAGGAACGGCCCGCATCGGCGAGGCGGAACGGAAGGCAGCCGCCGCGGAGGCGCGGCTTCTCTCCCTTCATGACAGGGAGCGGGAACTGTCCGCACGCCTCGCCGATGCGGAGAGGAGAACGGAGGACGGCGGTCCCGTCGCGGCGGAAGCCCTTGCCGATCGGGCCGCCCAAAGCCTCTCCGGAACCTGGAAGGCCGCGGAAGGCGGGAGCGCGTATGGGAGACTCTCCGGGGTGCTGGAGGCGGTCCTGGATCAGGCCGCCGCACGGAGCGAAGTCCGCACGGAGCCGGGAACCTTCTTCCTTCCCGATGGAAACGAAGCGAGGGGCAGCATCGTGCGCGTGGGCGGGATCGCGGCCTTCGGCGTCTCCGAACGGGGGAGCGGAAACCTGGCGCCGCTGGAGGACGGGGAGGGAATGCGCCTCGTCGGTCCCGAGACGGCGGCGCTGGCGCGCCGCCTGGCCCAAGGGAAAAATCCGGAAAGGCTGCGCCTTTTCCTCTACGATACCCGGGGTTCCGCGTCGGAGAGCTCCGGGAAGAAGACGCTGCGGGAAACGGTCCGGGACGGCGGGATCGTCGGCGTCTTCATCCTCTGCATCGGCGCCGCGAGCGTGGTGCTCGTGCTGCTGCGCTTCGCCACCCTCCGCCGCAGCGCGCGCGGCGGAGGCCCCGCGTTCCCGGAGGAGGTCCTGAGGCGGATGCGCGAGGGATCCGTGCGGGACGCGCTGGAGGAATGCGGGAGGCGGGAAGGGGCCGCGGCGCGCGTCGCCGTGGGCGTCCTGCGCGGACTGGCGTCCGGATCCGCGAACACGGAAGAGGTCCTGTCCGAATGCCTGCTCAAGGAGCAGACCCTCCTGGACCGGTACGCATCCGCCATTTCCGTCTTCGTCACCGTCTCCCCCCTTCTCGGGCTTTTGGGCACGGTCACCGGGATGATCAAGACCTTCACGATCATCACGGAATACGGAAACGGGGACCCGCGTCTGCTTTCCGGCGGAATCTCCGAGGCCCTGGTGACCACGGAGTTCGGCCTGTTCGTCGCCATCCCCCTGCTTCTCGTCGGAACCCTGCTCACGGGATGGGCGGACAGGATCGCCGCCGGCCTGGAAACCACGGCCCTCAGGATCACAAGCGGAGCTGGGGAAGCGCCGGGCCCGTCCGCCGGGGAAGGGCGGCCATGAAGGCCGCGCTCTGGGAAAGCCTCGCCTCCACCTTCGCGCGAGGAGGCCCCCTGATGTGGCCCCTGGCGGCCCTCGCGGCGGCCCTGTGGTACTGCCTCGCCTGGCGCATGGTGACTCTCCGACGCGGAAGCCGCCTGCCCGTGCGGGACCTCGTCCGGCTGCGCCGCGGGGGCGGGCGGGAGCCGGGATCGCGGGATTTCGTGACGGCCGCCGTGGACACGGCCCTGGCCGTGCGGGCGGGACGCGTCGGGGACGTCCGCCGGCTGCTCGACTGCGAGCTGGCCCCCCTGGAGGCGGCGGTGCGCCGCCACGGCCCCGCCGTACGGACCATCGTCGGCCTGGCGCCGATGGTCGGGCTCCTCGGCACCGTAAGCGGCATGATCGGATTGTTCGGCGCCCTCGGCGCGGGAGCGGCCACGCCGCAGGGAAGCGGCATCGCGGACGGCATCTCCCAGGCGCTCCTCACCACGGAGTTCGGCCTTTCCATCGCGGTCCCGGGACTCGTCATCGGCCGCCTCCTGGACGCCAGGGAACGCAGGATCCGCGGGGAGATCGGGGAGGTGCGCAACCTCCTGGGGGCGTCGTCGTGAGGATCCTGCGGCCGCGCAGGCACGAAGAGGAGATCTCCATGGCGCCCCTGATCGACATGGTCTTCCTCCTTCTGATCTATTTCGCCGTCACCTCCAGCTTCTCCCGGGACGCGAAGATCGACCTGGAGCGGCCCGTGGCCAGGAGCGGCGTCACCCTCGAGGACCAGCCCGTCCGCGTCTCGGTGCAACGCAGCGGGGCGCTGTTCCTCGAGGACAGGGCCGTGAGCGAGTGGACCCTGCAGAGCCTGGTGCGCGACGAGCTGGAGAGGTCCCCGTCGCGGACGGTGCTTGTGACCGCGGACAGGCTGACGCCCACCGAGAAGCTCGTGGACGTGGTCGACCAGTGCCGCCTGGCGGGCGCCGCGGACGTGGGGGTGGCCGTTGCCGCGCCATGAACGTACGCCGGTAGGCCCGGGCCCCCGCGGCATGGCCTTCGTGATCCTGATCACGGCCGCGGGGACGTCTGCCGTCCTTCTGGCCGTCGTCATGATGAACCGGATCACGGAACGGCCCTCGTCTCCGGAGCCGATCCGGACCGTCTCGTTCTCTGTCGTGCGGCCGTCGGAGGAGCCGCGGTCCGCGCTCCGGCGCGCCGTGCCGACGGGGGAGGCGGGAACGGCCATGGCGTCGGACAATGCCTTGTCGCGGGAAAGGGGGGAAACGGCGCTGCCCGCCCCCGATGCGGCGGGCGGCACCCCCCTCATCGTCGCGTCCGCGGCGGCCATCGCGCCTTGGAACGGGGCGGCCGAGGTCGCCTCTTCCGTGGCCGATCTTTCCAGGATCGTCCTGACGGACGAGAGCGTCGATGAAAGGCCAAGCGTGGAAAGCGGTCCCCTCGCCTACCCGGAGGCGGCGCGCAGGAGGGGCATCGAAGGAAAGGTCACCGTGAAGGCGCTCGTCGACGCGGAAGGCCGGGTGAAGACTGTGAAGCTCCTGGACGCGCAGCCCCCGGGATTCTTCGAGGAGGCGGTGCTGCGGTCCCTGCCCGGCTGGCGCTTCCGGCCCGCCATGTACCGCGGGCGCGCCATTTCCGTCTGGGCCACCATCCCGATCGTCTTCTCGCTCCAATGAAGGCCGTGATGCGTCCCGCGGCGGTCCTGTTCCTCCTGTTGTCCTGCCTCCCGGCCGCCACGCTTTACGCCTCGGGGCAACCCGAGGCGGAGCGGGCCCGGGACGGGGACCCGGTGGACTACCTGGGCGTGGCCGCTGTCATGCTGCGGGACGGGCAGTGGGACCGGGCCGAGGCGGCCCTGGCGCACGTCGATCCGTCCACGAAGGGCGTGGACGAAGGCAGGTTCTACGCCCTTCGCGGAGCGCTCCGGCTGCAGCTCTCCCTCCCCGAGGAGGCGGCCGCGGACCTGGAAAAGGCCGTCAGGGCCGGCAACCGGGATCCGTCGGTGGCCCTCGCCCTGGCCCACGCCTGCCACGACTGCGGCAGGTACGCGGAGGCCCTCGCGACGATCGGTCTCGCCCCGGGCATGCCGCAGTCCCCCGGACGGCTCTCCCTGGAGGCCGCCTGCCTCTGGGAGCTGGACCACGTCGAGGAGGCGCTGGCCGTCCTCGGGAAGGCCGTCGAACTGTTCCCCGCATCCGTCCCGCTACGGCGCCAGGCGGTCTCCTGCCTGCTCGCCCTGGGGCTCACGCAGGAAGCCGCGCTGCAGGCCCGCGCCCTGTGCGACGCCGCCGGAGCGGATCCCGAGGCGCACCTGCTGTATGCGGAAGCCCTCCGGCGGACCGGAGGAAGGCGGGAGACCGTCCTCGCCCTGGAGGAGGCGCGGCTGCGCTTTCCCGGGGACGCGCGCTTCACGATCTCCCTGGCCCGCGCCTACGCGCAGGAGGGGAAGCAGGGAAGCGCGGCGGATCTCGGCGAACAGGCCGCCGCCATGGATCCGCGCTATTGCCTGGAGGCGGCCGGGATGGCGCGGGAGGCGGGACGGACCGAAGGCGCCCTGCGCCTGATCGCCCTTGCGGCCGAAGGGCCGGAGAGGACGCGGCAGCGCTTCCTCATCCTCGTCGAGGGCGGGTTCTTCGAGGAGGCCGTGTCGCTCCAGGCGGCGCTGGAGGAGACCGGGGCCTTCGCGGACGCGGGCCTCCTCTACGCCATGGCCTATGCCCGGTTCCGCACGGGAGGCTACGGGGAAGCTCGGGCCCTGCTCGATCGGATCCCCGAGGCCTCCTATTCGGGCAAGGCCGCGCTGCTCTCCGAGGCGGTGCGCAGGGCGGGCTTCTAGCACGCAGGGCGCCGCAGGGCGGCGGGACGCGCGCTTTCCGCGCGGCGGCGGAAGTGATACACCTGCGGTGAGGAGGCTGCGCGTCCATGAGAATCCTCTACCTGGACCTGGACACCCTGCGGCCGGACCATCTGGGCTGCTACGGCTACCACAGGGACACATCACCGAACATCGATTCGTTGGCCCGGGAAGGGGTGCGGTTCGACGAAACCTACTGCTCGGACGCCCCCTGCCTGCCTTCGCGCAGCGCGCTGATGAGCGGGCGCTTCGGCATCCATACGGGCGTGGTCGGCCACGGAGGCACGGCGGCGGACCGCCGCCTGGAGGGCCGGGACAGGGGTTTCCGGACGGCGGAAGCCGCGGGCTGCCTCCCGTCGCTCTTCCGGGGCCTGGGAATGTACACGGCCCTGGTCAGCCCCTTTTCGGAGCGCCACTCCTCCTACTGGTTCGACGAGGGGTTCCGGGAGATCCACAACACGGGACGCGGGGGGCTCGAGTCGGCCGAGGAGATCACGCCGGCCGCATTGCGCTGGATCCGCGGCCACGGGAAGGAGGACGGCTGGTACCTGCACGTGAACTACTGGGACCCGCACACCCCCTACCGGGCGCCGGCGGGGTTCGGCAATCCGTTCGCGGGGGACCCGATTCCGTCATGGCTCACGGAGGAGGCCTTCCTGGGGCACCGGCGGACCGTGGGGCCCCACGGCGCCCTGGAGATCAACATGTACGACAACGCCGCGCGCCCCGGGTACCCGCGCCACGCCGGGGAACTCGCGGACATGGCGGACCTGCGGCGGTTCGTGGACGGCTACGACTGCGGGGTCCGCTACATGGACGCCCACATCGGGCAGCTGTTCGACGCATTGCGGCAGGAGGGCGTGTTCGACGACACGGCCATCCTCGTCAGCGCCGACCACGGGGAGAACCTCGGGGAGCTGGGCATCTACGGGGAGCACGCCACCGCGGACAGGGCCACCTGCCGCATCCCCCTGATCATCCGCTGGCCGGGATGCCGGAAGGGGCATGTGGACGGCGGGCTCCACTACAACCTGGACCTGGCGCCCACCCTGGCCCGGCTGCTGGGGGTGGAGCCCAAGGCCGCCTGGGACGGCGGGAGCTTCGCCCGGAGCGTCACGGACGGGGAGGCGGAGGGGCGGCCCTACCTCGTCGTCAGCCAGATGGCGCACGGCTGCCAGCGCGGCGTACGCTTCGACCGGTGGCTGTACCTGCGCACGTGGCACGACGGGTACCGCCTCTTCGACAGGGACATGCTGTTCGACGTGGAAAAGGATCCGTACGAACAACGCAACGTGGCCGCGGAAAACCCGCAGGTCGTGGACCGGGCCGCGTCCCTGTACCTGGACTGGCACGACTCCATGATGCGTTCCATGGAGAAGGCCGAGGATCCCCTCTGGACGGTCATGGGCGAGGGAGGCCCCTACCACACCAAAGGGCACCTCGGCGCATACTGCGGACGGCTGGAGAAGACGGGCAGGGGTTGGGCGGTTCCCGAACTGAAGAGGCGCCATCCGGGAGAGTACTGAAGCCCTCCCGGGGCGTCTGCTACGCCAGGTTCCCTCCCCCGCCCTCCCATTCGGACCGCCAGCGCCTTTCGATGCCCTCCCTCCAGGCCTTGGCGTCCCGGCTCATGGTTCCGGCCAGTTCCGGCATCCCTCCCGCCAGGTTGACCGTCTCCCCCGGATCCGAGGCGAGATCGGCCAGGAAGACGGGCGCCACGGGCCCTTCGTGCTCCACGAGCCGCCCGTCAAGCACGAGTTTGTAGCGGCCGCGCCGGACGGCGGTCTGCCCGTCCATCTCCCAATAGATGGCATCATGGGGGGACCGTGCGCCGTCGCGCAGGACCCCCAGGATGTCCCGGCCGTCCAGCTCATAGCGGGCCGGATCCCCGCCGGCCGCCTTGAGGACCGTGGGGAAGACGTCCATGGCCGCGCACGGCTCATGGATCACCTGGCCGCCGGGGATCCCCGCGGGCCAGCGGAAAATGCCGGGAACCCGGAGCCCGCCCTCGAAGAGGCTGAACTTGTGTCCGCGCAGTCCTCCCGTGGCGCCGCCGTAATAGGGATCCGGCGTGCCGTCCAGCCAGTTGCGCGTTTCCCGGGAGGGGCCGTTGTCGCTCTGGAAGAAGACCAGGGTGTTGTCCAGGGCTCCGCTGCGCCGGAGTTCCTCCATGAGGTCGCCCACCCCGTCGTCCACGGCGGAGATCATGGCGGCCATCACCTGCCGGTCCCGGGGCAGGCGGGAGAAACGATCCAAGTACTTTTGCGGGGCGTGCATCGGATAATGCGGCGCATTATAGGCCACGTACAGCAGGAACGGCCCTTCCCCGGCGGCCTGCCGGACGTACTTCACGGCGTTCTCCGTGACCAGATCCGTGAAATAGCGGCCGTCGTCGCGGATCTCCCGATCGCCCTCCCACAGGTCGTGCACCGGATCGGTCCGTCCGTCCGCCATCCCCCAGTAGAAGATGTGCGAGTAGTAGTCGATGCAGCCGGCGAGAAAGCCGTAGAAATAGTCGAACCCCTGCCGGTTCGGCCGCGACTGCGGCACGGTCCCCAGGTGCCACTTGCCGACAAGGCCGGTCCGGTATCCCAGCTCCTTCAGCGCCCCCGCGATCGTCGGGACGCGCGGGGAAAGACCGCTCGCCCTGCGGTGTCCCGCGAGGATCGCCCTGACCCCCGCGTTTCCCGGATAGCGCCCCGTGAGCAGGGCGGCCCGGGAAGGGGAACAGACGGGGCTGTTGGAGTACCAGTCCGTGAACCGGGCTCCGGAGGCGGCCAGGGCGTCGATGCACGGCGTCTGGACATCCCGGGATCCCATGCAGGAAAGGTCGCCGTACCCCTGGTCATCGGTCATGATCAGGATCACATTGGGCCGTTTCATGGGGCCCATGATATCGATTCCGGCGGAAACGTCCAGGAGCGGGGACCCTGGGGATGGCGTCCGGCTCGAACAGGTTGTCCGCCTCGCGGCCGGAAGCGGATCCCGAGGGCCTTCCCGCCCCATGGTACGGGCTCCTAGAAATGGAACCGCCGCTTCAATTCGCTTCCGACAGTCTTCTCCCCGAAGACTGTGATGCCGATCAGGGTCAGGGAGGCGACCGCCGTGGCGATCCACGTGAGCAGGGGCCTGTCGATCAGGCCGCATAGGGACAGGATGATCGGAACGAAACCCAGAAGGGCGATCCCGAGCTGATACGTCACGTAGTTGCGCCATTCCAGCCGGTTGACGAGGATGACCACCAGGACCGCCAGATCGGCCAGGATGAAGAAGCTGGGAACCACGTAGTTCACGGACCAACCGCCGTATCCGAACACCAGATCCACGATCACGACCAGCGCCGACGCGCACAGGGCCTGCACGAGGATCTTGGCCGCCACATTGACGTGATGCCTGATGGCATGGATGATCACGGCCCAGAAGTAGAGGATGGCCGCGATCGTGAGGACCGACCACAGGACGCCGTCATAGGTGGAGTAGTTGGCGACGACGGACACGCCGCCCCCGACGATCGACAGGAAGAGGAAGATCCTCGTGAGGAAACCGTACCTGCGCACGTTCCCGACGGTCTCGGGATACATGGATTCCGGCTGATTCCCGTCGAAATCGTTCAGCACCGTCCGGCACAGGGGGCAGAGGTCGGCCGGGTCCGCGACTTTCACGTGGCATCTTCTACATGTTTTCATTGTAGGCGCCGTTGCTTTCGATCACGATCGCCAGGCCTTCCGCGGCCAGCTTCCTGAAGAAGGCGCGCTGCAGGTAGGGATCCTTCAGACGGGACGTGAAGGTGACGACCACCCTGTCCTCGAAGGAACAGACGGCGCATTTGGTCGGTTCCTTGTCCGTCACATTGATCAGCAGTTCGAAATGCTCCACATGGGCCCTGCACGGATCGGGCACTTCGATGCGGCCCAGGTTGGAAAGCGTGATGGAGATCGCCTTGGTGGAAAGGACGTAGGCGGTCCTCATCACCAGGTTCTTCACGGGAAGCGGCAGGAAGCGGGCGAACAGGTTCTTCCCCAGGGCCACGTTATGCGCGATCTTCCTGGTCAGGAGATCCTTCGTGAGCTGCTCCTTGCTCTGGCGCACGACGGTCTCCAGCATCTCGGCGAACGTATAGCCGCTCCTTTCGATCTTCATGCCGACGGAGATGTAGGAAAAGAAATTCCTCGTCGTGGTGGACCCGAAGAAGGGCCGCAGGTTCACCGGGATGAAGATCGTGACCGGGCGCGGATCCGGATGCTCGTTCAGATACTCCTTGTAGATGCTCCACAGGAGCACCGTGGCGAGATACTGGGTGACGGTCGCCTGGTTCCGCCTGCAAAGCTCGAGAAGCTCCCCGGTGTCCATGGTTCCCTGGATGATCCCGGTGGTGAAGAGGGGCAGCTTCTCGCCCTGCATCTGGAATGCCTTCACCGTGCTGAAACCGTATTTCCCGCTCTTGATATAGTTTTTGATGTAGCTGTCTTCCGTATCCGAGGTCACTTCGACGCTGGGCAGTTCCCGGCACTCCGGCGACGAGTCGTCCCGATGGGCGAGAAGGACGTACCGGCACGTGAGCTCCTTCAGGAAATTCATCGCGCCCGTCCCGTCGGTCACGGCATGGAAGACCTCGAGGCTGATCCTTCTCTTGAAGTAGCTGACCTTGAACAGGAAATGGTTGTTGCTCGGCGGATCGATGTACCCGCAGGGACCGGCCCACTCCTCGCCGACCATGGGGCGCTTCCTGTTCGTCTCGAAGTAGTACCAGAAAAAACCCCTGCGCAGGCGGACCTGGTAGCTTTCGAACCAGGGCATCGTCTGATCCAGGGCCTTCTGGAGCAATTCGGGAACGACATCCTGCTTCAACCGGCAGGAGACGCGATAGACGCTGGTCAGGTTCTTGTTGGAGATGACGGGGTAGATGGTGGCCGTGTTGTCCAGACGGTGCCATTTCGTTTCGCCGGTATGCCTGCCGCCTTTGGTATCCACCCGCTCTCCCACCCCCCATTATGCATCAGACGGGCCACGATTCCAAGACGGTGCGCCGCCGGCCATAACTCCGCTCTAAGGATCCCGAATTCGCGGAAACAGCCGCAGTAACAGGCCTTTGGCGTTACAGCAATTTCACCCAAAAGGCGAGTTTTTGCTTGCATTCCAATCTGGTTAGTGTA
>Ga0153915_10000912_pt1 | contig 27405 bp, 20 predicted proteins | sample Opewatmetagenome_2_FD_107003 | JGI IMG/M metagenome (GOLD analysis project Ga0153915, IMG submission 107003) | Freshwater wetland microbial communities from Ohio, USA - Open water 3 Core 3 Depth 3 metaG | ecosystem: Environmental > Aquatic > Freshwater > Wetlands | place: USA: Ohio, Lake Erie...
CAGATGATGGTGCTGTTCAGCAGACCGCGGTCCGACAAATCCTGCAGTAGCGTTGCCAAACCTTTATCCAATTCCGGCAGTTTGCGGCGCATGGCTTGAAAATGTTCCTTGTGCGTGTCCCAGCCTTGATAGTTGATGGTGACGTATGGGACCCCTTTTTCGACGAGCCGGCGCGCCACGAGACAGGATTGCCCGAACGTGTTGCGACCATACGCGTCACGGACTTCGTTCTTCTCCTGCGAGAGATCGAACACTTTGCCCGCATCGCCCAGAATCAAATCGTACGCCTGTTCCTCGGCCTTGTCCGAGGCCGCCAACTGCGCGTTACCGGGCATGTCGTGTTCCAACGTTTCCAACTTGTGCAACAAATCGCGACGGTCCTTCTGCCGTTGGTCGGAGATGCCCTGGGCGACGACGCCTTCCACGGCGAACGGGGTGCTCGCCGGGTTGCCGCCGGTGGCAAACGGTTTGTAGCGCGAGCCTAAAAAACCCGCTTCGGAAAATCGCCCCTGCGGCTGCGTTAGCACGATATAAGGCGGAATCAAACCTTTGTATCCAGCGTTGTAACCTTTGAACAACGAAACCACGGCGCCGATGCACGGATATACCTCACGGCCGCCAGACGGCCACCCGGTCTGAACCATATAAGCCGCAGTTTCATGACCATTGTTGCCGTGGGTCATGCTGCGGATGATGGAATACTTGTCGGCCTGCTTCGCCAAAAATGGAAGCAGTTCGCAAATCTTGATTCCGGGCACGTTCGCGGCAATCGGGTTCTTAAGCGGACCGCAGTAGTCAGTGCCCGCCTCGGGTTTTGGATCGAAAGTGTCCAAGTGCGACGCGCCGCCCCACAACCATATCTGGATCACAGCCTTGGCTTTCGGGCCGGACGCGACTGTGATTGGTTGCGTCGCCGCCAAAGCGCGGAAATTCAAGTTATCAGCTAACAGCAACCCTGCCGCGCCAAAGACACCCAACCGAATAGCTTCACGCCGTGAAATCGGTGTGCCGACAATGCCATAGACGCCGTCTGGGTTTTGTTTTCTGTTCATCTTCTCACCCTGCCTGTCGTCAATGCCTATAGAGAAATTCCCCGCTGTTGATCAACGCCCACACGATGTCAATCGTCGCCTCGCGCCCTTTTAAGGAGCCGGATTGGAAATACTCCTCCACAATCTTCAATTCCTCGTCCGTTGGGAAACGCGATAGGATTATCAGGTAAAGTCTGGTGATAATCTCGCGCTGTGTGCCCTTGGATTGCACCAGCGCTCGCAGCTTCTGGCTCTGTTCGAGCTTGCGTTGAATGTGGCTTGAATTCAAAAGGTGCAACCGCTGGCCAGCCGTTGGGCGATTATTGCGCTCCGATTCCAGGCCGGTATCACGCGGCGAACGACCGAACATTTCCAGGAATGAACTGGTAATACTGCCGTCCGGCAATGCAATCGACCGTTGATCTTCGGGGATGAAAGTGAACGGCTCCGGGATCGAGCTGGAGTATTTCTCCGTAGTCCCAGTGATCTGGCATATGGCGTCAATCAATACCTCCGCATCGAGTCGGCGCAGCGGGTAATACGCGAAATTGATCTCGCCTTCGGGTTTGTCAGTCTTTGGAATGGAAGAAAGCTGGTACGCCTTCGAGTTCAGAATCAACCGGTAGATGTGTTTCAGGTCGTAATGTGATGAAGCCAGTTCCTGTTCGAGAAAGGCCAACAGTTCAGGGTTGCTTGGCGGGTTGTCGGGCCGAATGTCGTCCGGCTCGTCTATAATGCCGCGTCCCAGCAGCCAGGACCAGACGCGATTCACAATGTTGCGTGTAAACCATGGGTTCTTCGAATCAACCAGCCAATTGGCGAAGACCTCGCGCGGATCACGGTCGACGGTTAGTTTGGTCCGGGTCCCATCTGGGAACATCGCCCCTTTCCACATGTAATTGGTCGCCATGCCGGGATCGAAGAAAATGATTTCCTCTTTCCATTCCGCTGTGGATTTGTATCCGACCTGCGAGAAGAAGGCCGCCATGCCAGCCAACTGTTCTTTCGGCCATTTCTCTGCCCGCTCGCCCATAAACGCCAAGGCCACAGTTTGCGCAATGCCCTGCGGTTCCTTGTTTTGCATGGCGCGGTAGAAATTGACCTGGCCAACCCGGAAATTACTGCCGCTGGCTGTGAGCATCTCGCGGACGAACCGGTCATAAGACATGTTCTCCTTGATGGAAGTCCGAATCCAGTGGTGATACGCCTGCGCCGCATTGGGCCACAAGTTGATGGGGAACTCCGCCTTAACGCGCAGCAGATCGCTCCATTTCATCGCCCAATAATCCACAAACTCGTCGCGCTCAAGCAATTGATCGATTAAAACCCGCCGTTTGTCCGCGTTCTGATCTTTCAGGAAATCTTTCGCCTCCTGCTCGGTGGGCATAGTGCCGATCACGTCCAGATAAACGCGCCGGACAAACACTGCATCCGAACAGACATTGGCAGGCTGGATCCCCAGTTTGTCCAACCTGTCGAAAACCAGTTCATCAATTTGGTTGTGAGATGTCCCGGTGGCCTGACCTTCAAACGGTTTAACTACCGCCTTTGATGGCGCAGCGACGGCGGACGTGGTCGCGTTTTTTTGCGTGCTATTGGAACCTGTCACGGCTTGCAATCGTTGACTCTCCCCTGGCGACTGAGCTGGCGTTTTAGAAGCGGCCTTGGATGGTTCTATGTTACTCAGATAATCAGCGTGCGGGATAGACAATGTTATGGTTCCAGCCGCTCTCGGTTTTCGCAACCCGATAAGCCCAAGGAACGCTAACACGGTCACCACGCACAGAGCGGCGACGACCAATGGCAATGCGCCCATTTGGCGAGCGGGGTTGCGATCCGATGGTGAAACAGACTCGAAACGCGTCTTCAACACACCGAACTGCACTTTGTCGCCGTCGTTCAGCCTGGTTTCAACAATGCGTTTCTGGTTGACGTAGGTGGAGTTGGTGGAATTAAGATCGCACAGCCTGTAATCATCGCCGTCGCGGACAAGCATGGCGTGATGAGCCGATACCGAATCATCTTCGAGGCAGACCATGTTGTCTTGCGCTCGTCCGACTGTCACCCGCTCATCAGTCAATTCGATGACTTTGCCTTCCTGAGCGCCTGACAAAATGTACAATCTGGCCATGGCCGTTTCTGCGCTGCCTGCTCGAACTCATGTCAATCTATCATATTCGCCCCAGCAGGTCGAGTGAATGACCCCTGTGAAAAATGAAACAGTAATCCAAATACCGCAATAACAGATGACGAGGTTTTGGGAACCGTTATCGCGTTTGACAGGCATCCGCCTCAATCTCAAAAAGCAAGTCATCGCGGCAAATGTCGTTCTCTGTCGCAACAACTGGCAAATCATCCAAACCGTGAGCAGCGCAATAATCCTTGAAGAGGCTGGCCTGACCGCCCTGTTTGATGTATGCGACGGCGCGGGTAACATCTCCCCAATCCATGCGTCGGGACGCCAGAATAGCCGCAACGACATCCATGGTCAGGGCGATCTGTCCCGGCAAATCCCCCACGTGAGCTGTCTTGCCGCCTAATTCGATGCTTGCCGTGCCGGAGATTAACAGTCGCCGGTAATCCGGCATCTCTACTTCGACGGCGCGGCTGAACGAACTGCCGTATTTGAGCGCCGGACACTGGAGCGGCGACGGCACGGCCGCGATTTTCACGCCGTTGGCGTGGGATTGCACGGCATATACACCGGCGATAACGGCGGTCCGAGCCGCGTTGGCGCCGCCGATGCCGGTGCTGGCCGGCACGAGGCCGCCGAACACGTTCCGCTCGCGAAAAAAACCATCCCGCACGTGGTTAAACCCGCCATACCATGAAAGAATCTTGTCGAGGTAGAACCACGTGCGCGCCACGTTCGAAAATTCCATGCCGGCGGAACGCAGTGCAACCTCCATGAACTCGAACGTCTCTCGCGCCTGCCGCTCAGGCGCTGCCGCCCCATCCTGCGGCCGCAAGTCACCCAGATGACAGTGTCGGGCAAAGCCGTCATCGAATACACTGCCGACAACCCGTCCGTTCATCTTGATCCGTTCCACTGCCGCGCCTTTGACCGCGTGCGCCTGCACGCCCGTCAACTCAGATACGGACTGGGCCAATCCCGCTTTAAGCGGGATAAACTTCATGCCAGCGCTGCTCCCTTCGTCCAGCCACGTGACAGGCCAATCCACCCCGCTCCGAGTTGGGTCCGCTCGATCCCAAACGCTCGTCAGCGCAGCCGGCCCCGCCGTTTCCGCGTGCTGGGTTCCGAAGACGTCCATCGCTACGATGGTCGCGCCAGCTTCATAAACGACACGGCGGATGTCTTCGAATATTGGGCGCAGATCACCGTTCCCGCGACTGCGGGACGGCGTGGCGGTTATGAAAAGTTCTTTCAGTCCCGAGCGGTTCAGCTCAATGACCTTCAGGCCGGGAACGATATATCTGCTGATGGTTGATGGCATGCGAATTCTTTATGGTAAATGGACATGCAAACTCGCCACAATGTTCATAGCACAAGTCGTGCTAGCTTCGCCATTGTACAAGTTTTGCACAAGAGACAGAGCTTAAAATAATTTCCCAGGCGGCAAATTCTATTGGAGGCGGTCCGCTCCGGGGTTGCGCCTTAAACCGAGCCGCATTCGGCGAGGCTCTATTTTATGGCGGGAGTGACGGGGCTCGAACCCGCAACCTCTGCCGTGACAGGGCAGCGCTCTAAACCAATTGAGCTACACCCCCGCGTGTGGGGAGAACCACAAAAAACGTTACAGCCACACTCTAAGCGTTGTCTCTACCTTTTAACAGTTTTAACTTCCAGCCAGCCTTCGTTCCGCAGTCGCGGAACTTCGGCGCGGCAGTCACGAAAGTTTACCCCGACACCGTCGGGGCCTTCGGGACTGGTGGGCGCTAAAGGACTTGAACCTTTGACCCCCTCGGTGTAAACGAGGTGCTCTAGCCAACTGAGCTAAGCGCCCGCTTGCCCGCCTGAGGCGGGCTTACACGGTGCGCTTTTCTCTACAGGCAAACCACCTGCTTGTCAACGCGCAACAAGACCGCTAAACTGACCGCCATGCCCGACAATCCGGGAGAAGGAGACGACCATGTACAAGAATATCCTGCTCGGCACGGACGGTTCGCCTGCCGCTGATGTTGCCGCCGACTACGCCATCTGGTTCGCGCACAAACTCAAGGCGCGTCTCGCGGTTTTGTACGTTACCGACATCCGCATCCTTGAAGGCCCGCTGCTTGCCGACTTATCGGGCGCGCTTGGCGCCCAAGCGTACTCCGGACTGCTCTCGAAGGTGCAGGAAATCCAGCGCGAGAAGGCCGACTTGATTCTGGGCGCCGTCGCCCAAAAAGCCGCCGCCCATGGCGTGGCCTGCAAGGTCGCGCATGAAACCGGCAATCTCGTTCAAACCATTCTCACTTACGAACAACAGGCCGACGTCGTCGTGCTTGGCCAACGCGGCGAACACGCCCAGTGGTCCGGCGGCCATCTCGGCTCCGGCGTCGAACGCGTGGTGCGCGCGTCCGTCAAACCTTGCCTGATCACACCAAGTAAGTTCTGCAAAATCAGTCATTTATTGCTGGCCCACGACGGCAGCGCGGAGTCGCTCAAGGCGTTGAGCGCCGGGTTTAAACTCGCCGGCTATCTCGGAGCACGGATAACGATCATCACCGTCTGCCAGCGTGAACATGAAGAGACCGCCTCGCAGTTCCTTCAAGAAGCACATAAACAGGCGCTTACGCTCAAAATCACCTGCGACGCCCAACTCCTGTGCGGCGTTCCTGAAAAAGCGATTTTGGAGTTTGCGGAAAAAACCAAAGCCGATCTCATCGTCATGGGCGCGTATGGTAACACTCGCATACGCGAACTGATTCTCGGTTCCACCACATCGCACGTGATTCGCAAAGCGCCCGTGCCGGTCCTGCTGATTCGCGGCTGAAACCGTCGCGCCCCCGGCGTTTAATGCCAACGTCATCGTCAACCGGAGCTTTCTCAACCCGACAAATCGGGAAGATCTGGTTGATGAATGCATTAAGATGGATTTCCACCGCTGCGCTGACGACCTTGATGGTTTTGGGAGCGGAACCATCAAGGGCGTCGTCCTCGTCCGCGTGTCTGGATATTGTCGTCTTTGGCGATGCAAAATCGGAAGACAGCCACAACTTCGTGGGTAAACAAAGCGAAGCAATCAAAGGCGGGCTGGATGAACCGGCGCGTCGGCTCCTGCCGCCTGAGACCGAGAATTGGGAAGGCGGCCGCATGGCATTCACAGTCAAGGTTGATCCTGACAAGCCAAACTACGCCACAATCAAACTCTGGGGTTCGGACAAGACGCTGAATCAGCTCATCCTATTCTGTGAAGGCAAACAGATCGGATACCGTCACCTCGGAGACATTGACATCCTCGACATCGGCAACGGCGAGCCGGGATTCAATGGCCGCTTCTTCTACAACACCACCCCATTGCCGCTGGAAATGACGCGCGGCAAAACAAATTTGAATTGTGAGATCCGTTGCATCGGGCCGACGTGGGGCTATGGCAACACGTTCGACAAATACCAGAAACCAATGACCACCTCCACTCGCGGCATCTACAAGTTTTACACGCACGCCGATGGATTCTTCGCTCCGCCCTCCGACGAGAAACAGGGCAACGCGTTAAGAAATCCGCCGGTACGCAAAGAACCCGGTCCGAAAGTGCTCGATGCGCTCAAGGCGCGCGTTAATCACGAACTGGACAACCTCCTTTCATCTCAGAAACCGTTGAACCAGATGCAGAATCAGTTTCTCGCGAGGGCTTATTTCGTGAAATGGACGCCCGCGTATCAGAACAAAAAAACAATCGAGCAGGCAGTGAAAAGTTTGGATGCAGCCTTCGCCGCGTATCGCCAGGACCCGCGCCTGGCCGAGACTGATCCCGCAACGCCAAACCCGGATTGGTTCGGTCTTGGACCGTCGGGCGATGTCATTCGACTGCTTGCCGGTCCGCTCCGTCCATTTTTTGACGGGCAAATTGACGATGCCGGCGGAAAAAAGATCACCCGCCGCGCCGCGTTTTCCGAAATGCTCGCGGCCTGCCGCGACTGGCATCGCAAGCATCGTCGGCTTTACACCAATCAATCCATGATCAACGACCTTTACGGCATTTACCTCGCAAACCGCGGCGTGGCTGTGGTTGATCCAAAAAAAGCCGCACCGGAAAATGACATGCTTCGTTACCTCTACAAATCCGTCGGCCTCGAACCGTGGCGCGACAGCGACAAAAGCGACACAACGGGCTTGGTGGAAACCGGCGAACGCGTCTGGGGCGTGGGCGGCAGTTATTATGAACTCACCGCGAAAGGTCTGACCAGGGAACTTGGCTACGTCGGCTACTACGGCGAAGTATTGGATTGGGTCACGACGATATACGACAGCACTCGGCCAGCGTACGACCAACCCGGCGACGAAAAAATTCGGGCGCAACTGGTCCAGATAGAACACGCGCGCGGCGTGTTTCGTTATCCAGCGCTCGATGCCGATGGTTACCGTGCCATGCGCATCGAGGCGGTCGTTGGCTGGCGCGACGGCGGGCATTATCCCGGCGATGTCGCCTATAGCGAGCGCGCCACTTGGGACAATTCGGCCCTTTATTCCGTTTCCGCCATGCTCGATCCGGAATCCATCGGCTACGCGCAGCAGATGTTCGAGGACAACCAGTTTTTCGCGGCCGTCCAGCATCAAATGGAGCAGAACAACAGCCTGCGCGTTACCGCCGGCCTGCTTGGCGTGCCTGACCAATACGAACTCATGAAATCCCAACCGTCGAGCCGTCATCGCCTGCCAATGACGCCCGGCCAGCCAGATTTCGTTTTCACGGACGAAGAAGACGGCGTGGTCGCGTTGAAGAACGGCGACGAGATCCTCTACGTTTCGCTCTACTGGCGCGCCCGCAACGCCATCAACTCTTTGGCGCGGGTCCATTACATCACGCCGCGCGTGGATCGCATAGCCGTCGTGCGGGAAGAGACGGAGTTCGAGCCGGGCGGCATGATCTACACGCGACCCGATTATATCAATTTTGGTTTCAGCAACGGCGGACCGCGTTATCCGGTCGAGTTGCATTCCGCGCACGCGGGTGAAAAACTGCCAATCGCAAAAATCCCCAACGACGTTAAATTCCGTCCCGGCGACGAGAGCGTGTACGCCGGCAAAGGCTCGTTCTACACGTTGCGTTACGGTCATTATCTGATCGGCATGAACATGACGAATGACAAAACGTTTGAATTCAAGACGCCAAAAAACGTGGAATCGGCGCGCGAGTTGGCTTCGGGTAAAACGCTCGAGTTGAACGCGCCAATCAAGGTCGGGCCGCGCTCGACGGTGGTATTGTGGATTGGCAATCAAGACCCGTAAACTGGCGCGCAGCGGGTAGTTGTGTTAGGCTGACATCCAATGAAGCCGATCATTGCGATCACGCCAGAAGCGGTATCGTTGCCGAACGGAGGCAGTCGAGGGGCATTTTGCAGCGTGGCGTACTCGCAGGCGATTGAAGCGGCGGGCGGCGTGGCGTTCGTGCTGCCGTTAACGTGTGACATGGAAGTTCTCGATGAATTGCTCCCGCGTTGTCACGGTCTTTTGTTATCTGGCGGCGGCGACCCGGCAGAGAAATTCTATTGTCCCGCGTTGACCGCCACAGAGCGGGCGACGTTGTCCGGCGTGGATGACGTGCGCGATGAGATGGAGATTTACATGGTGCGCGAGGCGCTGGATGCGCGACTGCCCGTGCTCGGCATCTGTCGCGGAATCCAGATGTTGAATCTGGCGGTGAGTGGCACACTCATTGCCGATATCCCAACGCGGTTGCCAAAAGCACTGGCGCATGCAAACCCCAATACGGAGGCGTTCGCCCATGAACTTCAATGGGAACGGACTTCGCGGTTGTGGGACATGCTCGGTCACGGCTGCGAATCGGTCAATAGTCATCATCATCAGGCAGTTGATCAGGTCGCGCCGGGGTTTGAGATCGCGGCGCGGGCACCGGATGGAGTCGTGGAGGCCATTGAGGCAGTCGAGGCTGACTTTGTCGTGGGCGTGCAGTTTCATCCCGAACGGTTGTTGCGCGTTGGACCGCAGTTTCTGCGCTTGTTCGAGGTGTTCGTCGAGGCGTGCCAACGCCGCCAACAGGAGATGAACGTGACGGCAATAAACAGTCTGCCGCCTTTGGCTGATCCCGGTGCGCTGGAAGTATTCTGACCGTCCATCCCGCGTCAGCGGGACGACGTTGGCGCAGGTTCCGATTCCGTTTCGGTCTCAGACTCGGTCTCTTGCGCCGGTTTCGATTGGCTGCCCTGGCGGCCAATGATCACCTGTTCCTGCTGTAACAAGCTTTCCAGCCATTCCATGATAAGCGCTGTGCGGTCCTGCCGCAGTAGCGCCCCAACGAATGTGACACTATTTGACTCCGAGACTGTGGCATCCGGCGGCCGACGATCTTTCACGTGGAAAAACAATCCACCATCCATTGTGGGCATGAATTCGCTGACCGCGTTGGTGGGCATGCTGAGCGCGGTCTCCTGAATCGACGGCATTGTTAGCGGCAACGCAGGTGATTCATCGGAAAGCGTGAATGGTTCTGTGGTTTTCGGATTAAGCCCAAGCGCCGCGCAAGCGTCGGCAAAACTCTTGCCGTCGGCGATTGACAGTTTAACCTTGGCGCACCTGTCTTTGCCATTTTTGCGCACGGCCTCCAGCGTCCGTTCTTTCTTGATAAAATTAACGACTTTGTCCTTCACGTCGTCGAACGGCGGGATCACGCTCTTGTTCAGCGCGATAAATTCCAACACGTAATAGCCATTGTAGCCCTCGATTGGGTCGCTCGTGGGCACATCGGTCCGTAACGCCAGCGCAAACGCTTCGCGGTTGAACGCGGTGTCAGCCTGTATGCCCGGTACCGACTCGGTCTGGTTGAAGAAACCGGTTTCGCGGACCGGCGCGCCGAATTCGGCGGCGACCTTGGCAAAATCAGGCCGTTCTGCCCCTTGTTCAGGCGTTACTTTGATTGAAAACTGTGTGGCCTTGTCGGCAGTCTGGCGCTTGGCGCGTTTGGCGATCAACTCTTCGCGCACCTGACCCTTCACGGCGTCGAACGCCAGCGGAACGCTATTGGTGGCACCGGCGTATTTCGTCTTGGTGCGCTCGTAGAAGTCGGCGACATCCTGGTCGGTGACCGTGACGGACTTCTTCGCTTCGTCGATAGGAAACAACACGTAACGGACTTTGGCGGTCGCCGGCTGTCGGAACAACTCGGCATTGGAACGGCCGCTGTGTTTGCCTTCGAAAAATGTCCTGGCATCTTCATCCGTAACGGTAACCGCACCGGCGGATGTCGTGTTCGTGGTGAACTCGACCATATCTACCGTCAACTTCTCGTGGCGCGGCGTGTAAGCCAGTTGTACTTCCAGAGGGGTTACCATGGCCGATGAGATGATCAATCCCTGCAGACGGTCGATGATCAAATCCTCGCGGATGAACTGTTCGAACTGCGCCGGCGAAATGCCGTAGTTATTCAGGAACAACATCCCCTGACAATACTGATCGAGCCGGCCTTCCGGCGTGAAACTAAAAACCGCCGGTAACCGGCCAATCCGCGCTGCTACCTCGTCGTCGCTGACGCGAATGCCAGTCTCCGCCGCTTTACGGAGCATCACGATCCGGGCAATTGCCTGTTGGACCACATAGTCTTCAAATAAATCCGAGCGCGGTACGTCGCCGCGGATGATGTAGAACTGCGTAATGGCCGCTTTCCGCGCCGCATCCCAATCTGCGGGATTAACCGGTTTGCCCTTGATTGTTGGCAGTTTGGACTCCGCGCTGGAACGATCACAGCCCGGTATTTGTGTAAACATGAGAACAAAACTCGGGACCAACAGCACCAAAATGCCCCCGAAAATCCATGCCTTGTACTTATGCACCCACGCGTGATGAGCAATTAACATTACTTATTCTCTCCCGTAACAGCCTCGCACAATAAACAGCGCAACTGCTGTCGTCAAACGCTAAAATAACTGCTATACTACTTGTCATGATGAAAATCGTCGCCGACCCCAGCATTCCTTTCGTGCGCGAGGCGTTTGCACCGCTCGGTGACGTTCACTCCATTCCCGGTCGCCAGATTACATCGGCAGCGGTGCGCGATGCCGAAGCGCTCCTCATCCGCTCCATCACGCCCGTCAATGCCGCGCTATTGAACGGCAGCAAATTGAAATTCATCGCCACCGCCACAATCGGCACCGATCACGTGGACCAAATCTGCCTTCGTGAACGCGGCATCGGTTTTGCCAGCGCGGTGGGAAGTAACGCAAATTCCGTTGCGGAATACATCATCGCGGCATTGCTGGAGTTGGCGCACCGGCGCGGGTTCCGACTCCGCAACAAAACACTTGGGGTTGTTGGCGTCGGCAACGTCGGCTCACGCGTCGTCCGATATGCAGGGGCGTTAGGAATGCGCGTCCTGCAAAACGATCCACCCCGCCAACGCGCCGAAGAAGCGAAAGAATTCGTCTCACTGAATCGCATTTGCGATGAAGCCGATATTATTACACTCCACGTCCCGCTCACTAAAAGCGGCCACAACGCCACGTTTCACATGTTCGACGCGAAAAGCATTGCGATATTTGCCCAGCCAGAGGCGGGGTTGGAGAAGCGGCGACCGATCCTCATCAACTCATCGCGCGGTCCGGTCGTTGACAACAAAGCGCTACTGGACGCCATCGCGTCTAAGAAACTGAGCGGCGCAATCCTTGACGTTTGGGAAGGCGAACCGAATATCATGGCCGATTTACTGGATGGGGGTTACCCCGGCAAATGCGTCGGGGTTGACCTCGGCACGCCACATATCGCTGGTTACAGCTTGGATGGCAAGGTCAACGGCACACGAATGATTCATCGTGCCGCGTGCGGGTTCTTCGGCATGAAACTGACGTGGGAACCGCCGCTCCCGCAGCCGCAGGTCCCGAATCTGGAAGTGACCGTAGGTGCGGGTGAAGACAACGAAGACGTGTTGCGGCGCGCGATCCGGCAAATCTACGATATCACTGCCGATGACGCCGCCCTGCGAAAGATTGTCGGCGCCACAGATGGAATCGGAGTTAACTTTGATAAATTTCGCGCCGAATATCCTATTCGCCGCGAGTTTTTTAACACGAAGCTGACGCTGCAAGGCGCAAGCGAATCGCTAAAGGAGAAGTTCGCTGCTTTGGGTTTCCGTTTGTAGCTGCAAAAACGGGAGCTTCAACCCCAAAGTTTTTGGGGTATGCACAAAACTCGAAGCAAGATGCGTGTGGGGTGAAAGCGGAATTGCTCACTTGGATTCACCGATCAGGCCACGCTACGCGGCTGTTCTTCAGCCATTTTTACTCGAATGTTTTTGCTTCGACCAAGGCAACCGCGGCTTGACATTCCACGAGGCTTTCAGTCTGCTAGCCATAACTTCAGATAACAACGTGACTGTGCAATGGCCATTGATGACCCGGGTCCGCCAGCGGTTTGTGGCGGACAAGCTGGATGATGTCGCGGGCGTGTTGCGCGCGGAATTGGCGGCGTCCGGCGTATCGGTCAAACGCGGCGCGCGCATCGCCATCGCTGTTGGCAGCCGCGGGATTGCCAATCTCCCACTCATCGTTCGTGAAACTATCGCCTGGGTGAAAGCACAAGGTGGCGAACCGTTTCTCGTGCCGGCAATGGGGAGCCACGGCGGCGCGACCGCCGACGGCCAGCGCGAGGTGCTGGAAGGTTATGGCGTCACTGAGGCCGCTGTCGGCGCGCCGATTGTGTCCTCGATGGACGTTGTCGAGTTGCCGCGCGGCGAGGTGGAGGTTCCCGTTTACTTCGACAAACAGGCCGCGGCGACCGATGGCGTGATCGTCATCAATCGCATCAAACCGCACACCTCGTTTCACGGTCCGTACGAGAGCGGGCTGATGAAGATGCTGGCTGTCGGCTTGGGCAAACACGCTGGCACGCGGGCGATCCATCAGCTTGGTGTCGCCGGGCTACGTGACACGATGCCACGCGTAGCCCGTCAAATCCTGCGACAGGGCAAGATCCTGCTTGGCGTCGGCATAGTCGAGAACGGCTACGACGAAACGATGCTTGTGCGTGCGATTCCCGGATCGCAGATCCCCGACAAGGAACCCGAACTGCTGGCACGAGCATCCGACGCGATGCCGTCATTGCCGGTTGAGGGGTTGGATATCCTGATCGTGGACGAGATCGGCAAGAACATCAGCGGCACCGGCGTGGACACCAATATCATCGGCCGTTTGAAGATCTACGGCCAGCCCGAACCTGAAACCCCGCGCATCCGGATCATCGTTGTTCGCGACCTTTCGGCGGCCTCGCATGGCAACGCGTATGGCGTCGGTCTGGCCGACATCATAACGCGACGGCTGTTTGCGAAGATAGATTTCCCGGCGACCTACGCGAACATCGTTACTACCGGATTCTTCGAGCGCGGCAAGGTGCCGCTGATTGCAGAGACCGACCGCAACGCGCTCACCATCGCGGTGCGCGGCTGCGAACCGCTCGACCCGTCGCAAGCGCGCATCATCCGTATCCGCAACACGCTGCATCTCGGCGAAATCCACGTGTCGCCCGCTGTGTTGAAGACAATAGGCGGCCACGGCAACATCGAGGTTATCGGTCCCGTCGGCGAACTGTTTCGCGGCGACGACCTCACGCCGTTCGTGGCCGTGTAAATCGCCGGAGCCGGCAGGGCGCAAGACACGCATTCCGACCGGTGCTTCGCCTCTTCAATTTCCCAGCGGCGGCTGGGTCGCAACTTGGGGACTGGGCGGCACGTCGAAACTCTCGACTGGATCAGGATGTGACGGATCGAATCCTTTGAAGTCGTTGATGATGTATTTAGCGAGGTCGAGCTTGTTGTTTTTGATTCCCTGAACGATGCACTTGGCGAGTTCGTAAGCGCCGTAGTTGTCGTGGTGCGTGTTGTCCACCTTGTCGGGATCCGGCTTGGCAAACGCCAGCTTGGATTTCTCCGGTCCCAGCGCCTCGTAGAATGGGATGCTCATCGCGTTCAGATCTATAAAAGCGGCGTTCGATTCTTTCGCGGACTGGCGCGCCGCCTCGGCATAATCGGCGAGGGACGGCTTGATTTTGCCGTTCTCGTCAAAGTTTCGGCGTTCCACGGGCGACACGACCACGGGGATTCCGCTGTGCTCACGCACAGCGTTGACGTGCTGTTTGATTTCCGTTTTGTAGTTGAGGAACGGTCCCATGCCGTCACCCTTTTGTTTTTGATCGTTGTGACCGAACTGCATGATGAGGTAATCACCGGGTTTCATGACGCTGAGGACTTTGTCCAGTCTCCGACGACCAATGGAACCGCGGTATGTCTCGCCGGACGTCCCGTGATTGGCAACTGCCACCTCGGGTTTGAAGAAGCGCGGCAGCATCTGCCCCCAACTGGCATAAGGTTCGCGCGACTGGTCGCACACGGTTGAGTCACCCAGCAAAAACACGGTAGGCACGTCAATTTTTGCGATTTCGACCGCGCAAACCGCCGGGCGCGCGTTGTCGAACTCGAGCGTCAGCAAATCGTCCCATGCCCAAGCTTCCTGGGTCGTCTCGCGCGGCGACTTCAGTTTAACCTCGCCCTTTTCAATGTCGCCTACGGCGCCGATCTTTGGCGTGCGCGTGTTTACAATGAAGCTTACTGTCGCGAATTTCCCGGGCGCCGTGTGGATTTTCTCCATCATGAGACGGCGCAACTCGGTTTTAATTGTGGTGGTGGTTTCTTCCGTCGCGTCGCCCAGGGTAACAGTCACGCGATAATTGCCTTCCTCCGGCAGTCTGGCCGAGAAAAACAGGGCGTTGGTGCAAGGCTCGAAACCGTAGCCTCTCTCCTTGTCGAACATGGTTGTCGGCAACACTTGAACGAAGCCGGGAGCGACCGGGCGTGGGCCAAATGAGAACTTGAGCAAGGCTGGCGCAGGGCCGGCCGGGGCTGCGCGCAAGTATGGTCCGACTGGATTGTTCGTTAACGCCTTCAAGCCGGTGATGACGCATTCCGCGTTCAACTGGGCGCCGGCGACGGTGGTGTGCGTATGTTCGTCCGCAAAGAGTGGATCCACTTTGTCTGGCCCCAACTCATCATAGCGTTGGGCAATGATTTCGTTCAGGTCAACAAAGGCAACGCCTTCGGCCCTGGCCACGGCTTCAGCCCAACCGCCGTAGCCGTCCTTACCGCGAACAATTTTCCCGTCTTTCCAGATTTTTCGCGGAACCAGCGAGCATATAATCGGCGTGGCGCCCCTGGCGCGGGCGTCAGTGATGAACTTGCGCAGATACCAGCCGTAGGTATGCACCACCTCGTGTTTTTTCGTCAGCAGATTGTCGATCTCCTCCGTTTCCTCGCCGATCCCTCTGATGGAACCGCGGGCGCGGGACGTGTCGTTGAGCGCCCCACCATCGTTATGGCCAAACTGAATCAACACGATGTCGCCAGATTTCGCATCGGCAAGGAGATCATCCCACAGACCTTCGGTAATGAAGGTGCGGCTGCTGCGGCCGCCGCGCGCGCGATTGACGATATTGACCTTCGTTTGGTCGAAATATTCGGCGAATGGCTCCGCCCAGCCTTGTTGGGGCTGACCGTTCGCGCGAGCGGCAGTTGAGTCGCCGGCAACGAAGATGGTCGGCAACTTCGGATTGAGCACTGGCGCGACCGACACCGGATTGCCGGACAACGTCGCGGTGGACGGATTTGTTTTCAGTCCGGCGATTTTGAGTGCGTATGCGTACTTGCAGGGCGCGGTTGCCGGCAGTTTGACTTTGAGTGCCGCGGCGTCCTGGGAGAACTGGAGTTCGCCGCTGTTGCCGAGCATGGTGACGCTGGAAATTTTCCCTTCGGGCGCCTGTCCGGTCGCCAGCGAGGTGATGATCGCCTGCTCGCCCGGCCAATCACCCAGAATGATCGCGTAAAGGACGTCGCCCTTGACGGTGAATCGGACGTTCAACCCCTGCTGCCCGGGTCCGACGCCCTCGCTAAATTTGATCCAGTTGTGCGTGCCGTAAATGGCGTCGCCATTTACGCCCAACCACTCGCCAATTTCCAGCAGCGCATCCTGTTGTTCCTGTGGAATCGTTCCATCGGCCTTGGGAGAGAGGTTCAGCAGCAGGTTGCCATTCTTGCTGGCGGTGTCGGCCAATTTGCCGATGATCAATCCTGCGCTGGAAACATTCATATTGCTGGTGTATCCCCAGGTGCTGCCGATCGGTTCGTGGACCTCCCACACTCCGGTCCGTATGCCCGACGGTGAGCGGGAACCGATTCTTTCAAAATCAACGACTGAACCAATTTGTTCCGTGTTCTTGTTACTGGGCGCGAAGGAGGCTTTCTTTGTGACGATCGAGACCTGTTTACCCCATTCCGCGGCGCGATTGTAGTAGTAGGCGGCAACCCAGAGTTTCAACGGGTCCAGGTAACGGATGTTTGAGCCGTTGTCGAACCAGACGACGTCTGGCTGAAGTTTCTCGATCAATTCGACGTTGCGTTCGACCCAGTTGACAAGAAACTTCTTGCAGGCTTCATCGCTGCGGTTAATTACGTTGTAGAAATCAGCCCACTTGGGATCATAGAGGTCGGCCTGTTTGGTTTTGAGGTCAGTTGCAAGGTCTGCGGGTGGATCAATGAATTGGAAGTTCTCCATCCCGTGATTACAGACGCCAAATTTGAGTCCCTCAGCGCGAACGGCTCTGGCTAATTCGCCCATCAGATCGCGTTTTGGCCCCATTTGCATGGCGTTGAATGGGGTAACGCGGCTGTCCCATAACGCGAAATTGTCGTGATGTTGCACCGTTGGGGCAACCCATCTGGCGCCCGATTTCCTGAACAATTCAGCCCATGCTTTTGGATCGAATTTCTCCGCGGTAAACATCGGGATGAAATCTTTGTATCCAAACCTATCCTGCGGTCCGAAATGTTCTTTGTGCCATTGGGCATCCACGCCGTACATGTGTTTTTCGTACCACTCGCTGTGGTAAGCCGGCACGGAATAGAGGCCCCAGTGCATGGACAGACCAAACTTGGCCTCAGCAAACCATTGCGGGACTTTGTAGTTTTCCTTGAGCGATTCCCATGTGGGTTTGAATGGTCCGGGCGGGAGTTCTGACGGGATGGCTGCGACCGCAGCCTCAACGATTTCAGGCCTCGTCTCGGGAGCCATGTTGTAGCCGGGGGTGTTACCACCTTCGGCAATTGTGCTGCGCACCCGTGTCGTCGCGCCCGTACCGGACACAGCACCCTGTGTCACCGGAGCAACTGGCAGTTTTAGCGCGGGTTCGTTGGTGATATCCAAGCTGCGTTGGGCCGCGGCAGGTTTGAGCATGACCGCAACCAAAACCAGAGCGAAAAGGGCAACGATCAGGCAATGACGATTCTGGGATATTCCTGGATGCATGGGGGGTTCCCAAGTTTACCGGGGTTAGTAATAGCGTCACCTCGACACAACTATCTAGCGAAGGTGATCTCGCGGTGTCAACTGATTAAGGAATTGTTCGAGGTAGTCCTTAACTCCGGTTGGTTCGGAACCCTTGTAACCCACCAAGTGAATCTTCGTTTTATCGCGGGGATCGGTGCGCAGAGTTTACACGGTCAAAGCCCTTGAACTGTGAAAAAAATGCGCGCTGAATGGCGGCAAATCTTTCATTTACAAGGGGTTTCTTCACATGGAACCGCGCTTGCTAGGTGCAACCGACTAGATCATGGGAGCGTCGTAGTTGATGGCGCTGCCCGAACACAAACCAAACAAATTGCAGGAGACAAGGCAATGAAGAGAACAGTGAGACCGTTGGTATTGACGGTTGGATTGGCCGCCCTTTTAATCGGGGCGGGAAGTGCAATGGCCCAGGGTGGCGGCGGTTTTGGCGGCGGCGGGAATGGCGGCGGAATGGGCGGTCGTGGAAATTTTGATCCCGCGCAGTTTGCCAAGATGCGTTTGGAACGTATCAAGGAAAGTCTGGAGATCACCAATGACGTTGAGTGGACTGCCATTCAGCCATTGGTTCAAAAGGTGCTCGACGCCGAGGCTGCAATTCCGCGTGCGATGCGTGGTGGTCGCCGTGGCGGCCCTGAAGGCGGTTCCGGTGGCGGGCCGACCGGTGGCCCTGGCACAGGTTCTGAAGGCGGTCCCGGTAGCGCACCCGGACAATCAGTTTCTACCAGTCGCGGCGGCCCTGAAGGCGGTTCCGGTGGCGGCCCGAGCGGCGCCGGTGGCGGCCGTTTCGGCGGCGTAACAAGCGCAGAGATACAAGCTTTGCAGGCCGCTATAGAGGCGAAGGCGTCGCCCGATGAATTGAAGGCGAAGCTCGCGAAGGTGCGCGAGGTGCGCAAGGAGAAGGAAGCTGCCTTAACGAAGGCGCAGGACGATCTCCGCAAGTTTCTCACTATTCGTCAGGAAGCCGGCGCGGTACTGATGGGACTCCTGCAATAGCTTTGATAGAGTGAGATGGCAAACGCACGGGAGAACAGCATGAAAGAGTTGCTTGATAGGATGGTGGAAGCCAGGCAGTTGTCCGCCACAGACGCCGATATCCTGATCCGGCAATGTGGAGACGGCTCCAAAACTATCCAGTCCGAGGAAGACGTTCTCCGATGGCTGGCTGGCGAGTATGGAGTGGCTTACACCGATCTGGAAAACATCGAGTTGGATCGTGAGCTCTTGTCGCTGTTCCCCGCGCGGATATTGCTGAAGGAGGAACTCCTTCCACTAAAACGAGTGAATGGTTCCGTGGAGGTGGCCACGAGCCGTTTATTCTCTTCACAAGGACTTGATACGCTCAAGGCAATGACGGGCTTGAAACTCAAGCCCGTCATTGCTCCCACCGAGGCCATCCAGCGCGAAATGAAAAAGCGGCTGGGAGTCGGCGCGGACACCATAGATACACTGGGCGAGGAAGCCCGCCTCCAGGTCGTGGATGAAGAGACAGCAGAGGAAGACACCAATCTGGACAGCGCCGCGGAAGACGCGTCGATCATCCGGTTTGTCAATCAGGTCCTGCGAGATGCCATCGAGCTTCGGGCTTCTGACATCCATCTCGAACCGTTCGAACACGAGTTTAGGATTCGCTACCGGATTGATGGCGTGCTGCAGGAGGTTCCGGTCCCGGCCCAACTCAAACAATTTCAACCGGCCATCGTTTCACGCGTCAAGATTTTGAGTCATCTGAACATTGCGGAAAAGCGTTTGCCGCAAGACGGCGCGATCAAAATCCTCATCGAGGACGCCGAAGTGGACATCCGCGTGTCGGTGATTCCGATGATCCACGGCGAGGCTGTGGTCATGCGTTTGTTGCGACAAAACGCAACACTACGCGGGATGCCCGAACTGGGAATGGACAACCGCGAACTCGATTGTTTTCGCCGCGTGCTCCAACTGCCGCATGGCATCATTTTGGTGACCGGCCCGACCGGCAGCGGCAAAACCTCGACGCTGTACACCGCGCTCAACGAGATCAACGATTCCGTCCGCAAAATCATCACGGTTGAAGACCCCGTCGAATACCGGCTGAAAGGCGTCAACCAGATACAGGTGTCGGAGAAGGCCGGACTGACTTTTGCGCGCGGGTTGCGTTCCATTTTGCGTCATGACCCCGACGTGATTCTGATCGGCGAAATCCGCGACCAGGAAACGGCGCAAATCGCCGTGCAAGCCTCGCTTACTGGTCACCTGGTTTTCTCCACGTTGCACACCAACGACGCGCCAACAGCGTTTACGCGCCTCGTGGACATGGGCGTTGAGCCGTATCTCGTGGCCTCGTCAGTGGAGGCTGTGATAGCCCAACGTCTCGTGCGCGTGCTGTGCGAGCATTGCAAAGAGGAGGACCGTTCGCCGGCAGCACAGGCGTTCAAGGGACAAGTCGGGATTCCGGCAAACACCACGGTTTATCGCTCGGTCGGCTGCCGTGAATGCCGTCAAACCGGCTTTTTCGGCCGGCGCGCCATTTTCGAGTGGATGGATACCGACAGCGCCATTCGTGAATTAGTGTTGAAGAACGCTTCGGGCGACGCGATTCGGGACACGGCCCGCCGCGCGGGCATGCGCACGCTGGCGGAAGATGGTTGGCGTCTCGTTCGCCTCGGTGTGACAACCGTCGAAGAAGTGTTGAGTGTAACAACCGCCAAGGAAGTGGCGGCTGCAACGAAGAACGGGTCGGTCGCCAGCGCCGCGGAGGGTCAGGCCGTGGCGGGAGTGGCATTGAACCGACGCTGATGGATTGAGACGATCATGCCGGTATTCCAATACAAAGCGCTGCAGGCGGACGGCACCATCACCAAGGGCAGCATCGAGGCCGAGGCCCGGCAGGAGGCCTTGCGATTGATCGAAGGCCGGGGATTTCAACCGATCAACCTGACTGCCAGCACCAGCGCGGACGGTCAATCCGTCAAAAAGACCGTTACGGCTGATCTGTCGGCGTTGCCTTGGGCGTCAAAGAAAATTTCGAGCCGCGCTCTGGAAAATTTCACGCGTCTGCTTTCGAGTTTGCTGGCCGCCGGTGTCCCGTTAAGCCGGGCGCTGGTCATTCTCCACAAGGAAGCTTCCGCGCCCGCCGCGCGCGAAAAGTGGAAAGAGGTCCACGATCTGGTTGTTGACGGCATGCCGCTGGCGGATGCGATGGCCAAATCGCCGACCGTATTTCCCCGTGTGTACGTGGCGATGGTCGAAGCCGGCGAGACTGGTGGGTTTCTGGATTTGGTGCTCGCCCAGATTGCGGATTTCCAGGCGCGAGAAAAGGAGATTCGCGGCAAAGTTATGACGGCGCTGCTTTATCCGTCGATCTTGATAACGCTCGCGGTGGCGGTCCTGATTTTTCTCCTGACTTTCTTCATTCCAAAGTTTCAAACCCTGTTCGCCGGGTATGGAGCTTCCTTGCCGCTGCTGACGCGAACCATCGTTGGGGTAAGCCACGTCCTGCGGTCGTATGGACTGATAGTTGCGCTTTGCCTTGCCTTGGGAGTTTATCTGGTTTGGAATTGGGCGAAGTCGGAACGAGGGAGGCGTGTTTGGGAGGGCGCCATTCTGCGCGTGCCGGTTATGGGAAAATTGGTTGCTCGGTTTGCAATGGCTCGTTTTTGTCGCATGCTCGGCACGTTGTTGACAGCGGGAGTGCCGCTAATCAATGGACTTAACGTCGCGCGCAAGTCAATCGACAACCAGATTCTCGTGGATGCGGTGTCCAACTCCATCGACCGCGTGAAAGAGGGTGGCGCGCTCGGGGCAAGCATGGCTGATTGTCGGGATTTGTTTCCGGGTTCTGTAATGGAGATGATCTCTGTTTCTGAAGAAAGCGGCCGTCTTGACCAGGAACTGATACGGTTGGCAAACGTCACGGAGAACGATTTGGACCGCCAACTCAAGACCGCCGTTGCCATGGCTGAACCGATCATGCTTTTCTTTATTGCGGGTTTTATCGGCACGATTTTTATAGGGATGGTTCTTCCGATTTTTACGCTTCAGGAATACATCAAATAAACACAAATGGAGATGGCGGCATGAAAAGAAATGACTCGGTCAAAAACCTATCGCGCCTTAATCAGCGAACGGGCTTCACGTTGATCGAACTGATTCTGGTGATGGTGATTCTCGCCACGCTGGCGGCGATTGTAGTTCCGAAATTCGCGAACCGGGGTGAAGACGCAAGGAAAACCGCGGTGAAAGCCCAGATCGCCAATTTCGAGACGGCCCTCGATGCGTTCGAGGTAGACAACGGTTATTACCCCAAAGGCAAGGATGGCCTGCAAGATCTCGTCACGCAGCCCAGAGACGCCCAGAGTTGGAAAGGCCCATATCTCAAGAGTATTCCATCTGATCCGTGGCAGCATGCCTATACCTACGAGTGTCCGGGAAAACACAACGAAAGCTCGTACGACATCATGTCCATGGGGCCGGATGGGCGCGTAGGAGGGGACGATGACATCACGAACTGGGAATCAAAGAAATAACGGCGCGCCACGTCGAACGTATGCATTCACGCTGATCGAGCTGATTTTGGTGTTGGCGGTGTTGTCGATTGTGATTGCCCTGGCGGCGCCAACGTTGTCGAGATTTTTTCGTGGACAGACGATTGAGGAGGAAGGGCAAAGGCTTCTGGCTCTGACGCGTTACGGGCAGAGCCGGGCGGTGTCGGAATGTTTGCCAATGGTGTTGTGGGTGAATCCTGAGGACGGGACGTATGGAGTGCGGGTACAGGACGGATACAGCACCAGCGACGCTGCGGCACAAATGAGTCAGGGAACCGTCAGTTCGTCTGGAGCCGGGAAAGACGTGCGATTCCAGTTGTCAGATCGGTTGCGGTTCGAGTTGGAACAGGGAGGACGGACGCAGAATCGAACTGCCACCATTCGTTTTGCAACGGACGGCTCGATCAGCGAGGGCAGCTTGGACAGGGTGGTAATCCGTCAGGACGACGGCGATTCGACCGCCATCGTGCAATCAGAGAATCGGTTGAATTATGTCATTGATCAGAAAACAAACGCTCGGACAACGGTCTAGCGGCGGCTGCGGATCGCAAGCCGGCTTTACGTTGGCCGAGGTGCTGGCTGCGATGCTTTTCATGGCCATTGTTATACCGGTGGCGATGGAAGGCCTCAGGATCGCCAGCCGCGCCGGTGCGGTTGCCGGACGCAAAGGCGTGGCGGTCCAGTTGGCGGACAGCAAGTTGAACGAGTTGATCGTCATGAACCAATGGCATAACACCAGTCAGGGTGGAACCTTTGGCGAGCAGTGGCCGGGTTATCGGTGGACGATGAAGAACGAACTTTGGAGCGAAGGCGCTATGCGGCTTATTACGGTCGAAGTCGCATACCCGGCCCAAAACCAGGATTATAGCGTACGATTGAGCACGTTGATGCAGGATACAATCCAATGATGCGCCGGAACAACAACGGAAAGCATTCAGGCAATCACGGTTTCACCCTGATGGAACTGCTGATCGCCACGATGATTGCCGCAGTGGTGCTGGCGGCGATGAATACCGCTTTTTATGCCGCACTGCACTTGAGATCGAGCACGACAAGCGCAGTCGACAACAGCATTCCGTTCAATCATGTCATCTCGATGATCAAGGCGGACCTGCGCGGCATCCTTATCACGGGCGGGACGATGGCCGGCCCCATCGAAAGTCCGGGGACGGAAAACGTCAACAACCAGACCACGCTGTTGGATATTTACACGACGACTGGCGTGATCCGCGACGACCTGCCATGGGGAGACGTGCAAAAGGTTTCTTATCTTTTGAAGAATCCAACGGGCGTTTTGCGACCCGTCGGTCAGGATTTGGTCCGCGCCGTCAGCCGCAACTTGCTGGCGTCAACCCAGCCGGATATTTCGGAGCAATCTATCTTGAGCGGCGTCAACTTGATGCAATTTTCGTTTTACGATGGCACGAATTGGCAAACCACGTGGGACTCAACCAACTCGATCGCGCCGTTCCCGCAGGCGATCAAGGTTGAGATTGAGTTCGCCAAAAACGATTCCGGCAAACAAAACATGCTACCCATCCAGATCGTCGTTCCGGTGATCACGCAAGAGAGCACCAACAGCGTCTCCACAAACGCGACCAGCTCTGGGAGTGAAGGATAATGACAAGCATCTTCAATCCCAAAAACCCTGATCGCGCCGGGGTTAACGTTGGCCGTCTCCAGCGCCGCTGCGGACTGGCAAGCCTTCAGGGCAAGAACGCGCCATGGCAAAGAGCGTCGGTCCTGATTATTGTGCTTTGGATTGCCTTTGGCCTGGTGAGCATCGCGCTCTATTTCGGGCAATCAATGTTGTTCAACCTTCAGGCGGCCGACAATTACGAGGCGGGCGTGGAAGCCGACCAGGCCATTGAAGGCGCCGCGCGATATATCAATTTCGCGCTGACGAATTTGTATCAGCAGGTTCAAACCGATACCACCAACATGCCCGGCATCTTGATCGCCCCGGGCAACATTCAGGCGTATCTGCCGTCAACCGGCCAAACGCCGTACACCCAAACTTACAATGGACAGGAAGTGCCGGTCGGCAACGCGCGGTTCTGGTTGATCGGAAGGGACACCGGTGGAATGTCGAACGTTGCCAGCGGTTTGCCAACTTTTGGCTTGGTTGACGAAGCGTCGAAGCTGAACATCAACACGGCCACGACAAACATGCTGGAAGCGCTCCCGTTCATGACGCCCACCGTGGCGGCCTCGATTCTCAACTGGAGAAATTCTTCCACAAACGTCGCATCTGGCGGGGCGGAATTAGAGTACGGGATGTTGGACCCGCCATACAAATGCAAGAATGCCCCGTTTGAGACGATTGATGAATTGAAACTCGTGATCGGAGTGACCACGGACATTTTGTACGGAGCCGACCTCAATTTGAATGGGATTCTGGATTCGAACGAGAACAACAAGAATATATCCCAAACCAGCGACAACCTTGATAACGGGTTGTACGCCGGGATCCTGGAATACGTCACGGTTTACAGCTGCGAACCCAACGTCCAAACCAATGGCTCGGCACGCGTTAATATCAACAGCAGCAGTGGCGCGAGTTCGTTACAGACGGTTTTGCAGGACGCCCTCGGTTCCTCGCGGGCAAGTCAAATCATGCAACAAACGGGTCTCGGGACCGGCTCAAGCGCGACTTTCGGAAGCGTTCTGGAGTTCTACATCAGCAGCGGGATGACAGCCGATGAGTTCGCCAAGGTCGCGGATGCCCTGACGACGACGAACGCCAGTTACATCGCCGGCCTGATCAACGTGAATACCGCGCCCGCTCCGGTGCTGGCCTGTGTGCCCGGTATCGGCGTTGACAACGCGCAGACGCTCGTTACCTACCGACAGACTCATTCGGACCAACTGGCAACTGTTGCGTGGGTCGCCAAGGCCCTGGAAACGTCGGCCGCCACACAAGCCGGGCCATACATCACCGCGAAAAGCTATCAGTTCTCGGCCGACGTCGCAGCCGTCGGCCATTACGGGAGGGGATACCGTCGGACCCTGTTTGTTTTCGACACGAGCAGCGGCATGCCGCAAATCATTTATCGTCGCGACCTGACCCAACGGAATTGGGCGCTTGGCAACGCGCGCAAAAGCTGGCAACTGACGAGGAGCATGTGATGACACTGGATTTCTTAAAACTCCTGAAATCGCGCGGATCATCCCTGATGGGATTGACGCTTGAAGGGCGACGACTCGAAGGCGTCGTCCTGCGGCGCGCCAAAGACGGACTTGAGATCGAGCGGTCGTTTGAAATATCACTCTCGCTGGATCCATTGACCAATGATCCGAAACTGGTTGGCCAGGAGATTCGCAACCGTCTGGATGGGGCGGGGGTGCGCACAAGTCGGTGCGCCGTTGGCGTTCCATTGAACTGGGCGATAACCTTGCAGACGAAATTACCGGAAATCCCCGAAGAGGATGTCATCAGTTTTCTTGGTATCCAGGCGGAAAAAGGGTTCCCATACGGGATTGAGGATTTGTTAATCTCGACCTCGCGATACCACATCCCGAAGGCCGGGCAATACGCCATGCAGGTCGCCATTCCAAAAAATTACCTGGCGCGCCTGGAAGAGGTTCTCGTTGCCGCCCGGCTCAACCCGCTCCATTTTTCATTGGTCGTCGCCGCGCTGCAACCGCCCAGAAACGAGGGATCGGAAGGCATCCTCGCGCTGGTGGCTGGTGAAACCAACGTTGATTTACAAGTGACGTGCGGCGGCGGCGTGGTTGCCCTGAGGGCTTTACAAGGCGCCATTGAGATTGACGGCGCGAGACGCCAGATTGACGCCGATTTGCTGAACAGGGAAATCAGACTCACCCTTGGACAATTGCCGGGGGAACTCAGCCGGACGATTACGAAAATCAGGGTGTTCGGGCGCTTGGAATGGAGACAACCGCTGGCCGATGCAATCGCGGCCTGCGCGAAACGTTTGGGCCTGCAAGTGGAAGCGCGGTCGGTTCTTCAAGCGGACGGAGTCGGCTTGCAGGTTCCCGCCCAGCAAAATGCTTTGCCGGCCTGCGCGATGGCGACGCGGTGTATAAACGGAGAGACTTTCGATTTCGAGTTCCTTCCGCCAAAAGCGGGCAAATGGATGGGTTTGACTTCAAGGTTTTCGTCGCGAAGAATTCTCTGGGCCGGGGCTTCGGCGGGAGCGGCCATTATGTTATTTGGCGGCGCGTTTCTGGCGCAGTATTTGAGGCTTGCCGTGTATGAATCGCGCTGGCGCGCTATTGGGCCGAAAGCGACCGAAGTCAAATGGATCCAGGATAACATCCGGAAGTTCCGACCGTGGTCTGTTGATTCGCGCTACGGATTGGCGATTCTGAAAAAACTAACGGAAGTGTTTCCTGAAGACGGGGCGGTCACGGCCAAGACAATCTCAATTAAAGATCTTTCCGAAGTCTCGTGTTCCGGCATCGCGGAGGACAATCAAGCCTGGCTGAAGATGCGCGAGCGGCTCCAGGTGGCGAGTCATGTCGAAAACGTCCAGTTGCAGTCAATCGTCGGCAGCAAACCGCCGATGCGATTCACATTTAACTTCCGCTGGACGGAAGGAGGCGCCCGTGAAAATTGACAACCGTCAAAGGATGTTGGCATTCGCTGCGATAGGCGCCGTGGCGCTTTTCGCCGGCGACAGGTTGCTTATCACGCCATTGACCGGCCTTTGGAAGTCGCACGCCAGCCGGATCGCCGAGTTAAGAGGCAATATCGCCCAGGGAACTTCTCTCCTGACGAGAGAGCAATCAATCCGGGACCGATGGGACGGCATACGGAAAAGCGCGCTGCCCACCGATGCCTCGGCGGCGGAAAGCAAGGTCCTCACGGCCGTGGAACGTTGGACGAAAGACAGCGGCATCACTTTCACTTCCATCAAGCCGCAATGGAAACAGAACGCCGACGATTACACGACGCTCGAATGTCGGGTGGACGCCACCGGTGACATGGAATCCATTGCGCGATTTATTTTCGAACTGGAACGCGACCCGTTGGCCCTGCGGGTGGAGGACCTCGAAATCTCGTCACGGGACGACAACGGCCAACAGCTTTCGATGGGAGTGCGTTTTACTGCTCTGGTCCTAACGGGGGAACAAGGATGAATCGCTTGGGATACAAAAATGCAACAGGCAACCGGATTGCGTGGCGTTTGTTCGCGTCAATCATGGTTTTGACATTGCTGAATTCCGTTGGGAATGCTGCGCCTGCAAATAGCCCGTCAAACACGGCGGCCATAAACAATTCCCCGAAGGCGGCGAACAGCCCAGTGTCGGCCACTTCTTTTGACGCGTTTAAAATCATCACGCAGCGGAACATTTTCAATCCCAACCGCTATGTGCGGGGGCAGGGCGCC
>Ga0153915_10000913_pt1 | contig 27395 bp, 26 predicted proteins | sample Opewatmetagenome_2_FD_107003 | JGI IMG/M metagenome (GOLD analysis project Ga0153915, IMG submission 107003) | Freshwater wetland microbial communities from Ohio, USA - Open water 3 Core 3 Depth 3 metaG | ecosystem: Environmental > Aquatic > Freshwater > Wetlands | place: USA: Ohio, Lake Erie...
ATGACACATTGCGCAGTTGGATTTATCATTCTTAGCCTTAATTCCGTGCAGTTTTTTGAATGATGCCGTTTTATGATTCTCTGGAAGAAGATTTACAGTTGAAATGTGGCAGCTTTCGCAGTATTCGGAAGCCGTTGATTTATTATTATGGCATGTATAGCACGATTCCATTGACGGTCCTGCAATTTCAGAACTGTATGCAACAGTCTGTATCCCTTTATGGCAGGCAAGGCAGTCGCTCTGTTTCTGGTCGGCAATGTGAAATTTATGATTGAAATAAACTGACGCTTCTTTTTGAATGAGAGGTTCGAACTTTTCTTCGTAATGGCAGAAAGAGCATTCTTTATCGCTTTCGACATCGTGGCATTCGGCGCAGGCGGCTTTTTCAGGAAGAAGCCGGACCGAATTTAGAGAACTGCTTTCAGGAGCGCTTTTATGGCACGTTATACAGTCTAAGTTCTCGTGCTTAAGATGCGAAAATTTGATTATGTCTTTGTTCGTTTTTGCCTGAACCGGCGGAGTAAAGGAAACAGCGGCAAGCGTAATAAAAACAAGAAGCGACAAAGACAATGCAATATAAAAATGTTTTATTTTCATAATGTCATTACAAGTTAGTGTTGAACCAATAATTTATTTTAAGCAGAAGCCGGAAATCGTTTTTATAAATCTTGTTGTCCATATATTGCCCCTGCAAATCGAGCGAAAAAACCTTCCAAGGGCGGAGATTAAAACCCGCAATAACCGAAGTGAGATTATTCTTTTCATCGTCTTCGGAAAGTTTATAGGAAGTATAGGCAATTCCGGCTGATGGAGTAATAAAGCCTCCGAATAACGGATGCCCCGCAAACAAAGAAATTGCATCAAGTTCTCCCGAATAGCCCAGGTTTTTTCTGTAAATAAAAGACCCGTAAGATGTTGAAACCCCGGCTGTAAATCTTTCGGAATTATCATCCTGATATTTAACATAGGCAAATTTGCCGAGGAGCGTAAAACCATCGAAGAATTTGTAATCGAGCCCGCCTTCAATTTCGTATGTATTTCCGTAATCGAAAACCGAGAAGATAGAATTATATCTTATAAGAGGCTCGCGGTAATTGTAGTAAATATCAATCCCGAGCCCTTCAATCTGTTCGTATCTTCCTGAAATTTCGAATTTGGATGTAGCTTCAAAATTAATGTCATAATCGTAGCGGGCGTATATATTGCAAACTTTATCGAGGAAATAAGAAGCTTCGCCGCTAAGGAATTTATACTGATTTGATTTCTGCTGAATGAGAATCTGAACCGGGTCCAGATCGCTGTTTAATCTTAAGGCTGTATAATCCACCGCCTTAAAGTTCTTATTGATGTAGCTGAGAGCAAAACGGGTATTTTGAATTATGCCTGTTTCAATTTTGCCCCCAAGTATATAATCATTTTTAAGATCGTCTGTAAATTCAAGTTTCTGGTAAGCAGGGACATTCCCGCCGAAAAATCCGCTTAAAGTAAAATCCAGTTTTTCAAGTTTCATGTCAATTCCGTCGAATAATCCGCCGGCGACATTATTGAAATTTGACTGCCGGCCTATTTTGACGGATGCTATATCGAAAACTTTCCGGGCTTCAAAATACAAGTTATAAAATCTTACCCGCGGGTCGTTATCAAGCGAATTGCCTATGTTGGCTTCTAAATTAGTTCTCGTTATAAGAGAAAAATTTCCAATGTTGAAATTCAGCCCGATGTTTTCGAAAGTCCTTATATATTTTTCGGAGGAATTTTCCGAATCGTACCTTTCGAAAGTATAAAGAGCCGAAGAAATTCTGCCATTAATATTCTGCCCGAAATTAAGAACGGGGAGCAGAATCAACAAAGCGAAAAATATTTTTCTCATTTTAATACCTGCAGAAAATTTTATGAATTAGGAACCGGATGTTTAATTTTTGCCCATGCCTCTTCATATTTAAATTCTTTATATGTCGGGCTCTGGGGGTTATGGCATGTCTGGCAGTATTTAGCGGCATCTTTATGAATAGTTAAACCTTTTTTTACTGCTTCTTCTTTGTTCTTCATAACTGCAAGGGATTTATAAGCGGAACCGGCGCCATGACAGGTTTCACACTGAATGCCTTCTTCAACTTTATATTTTGCGCCTAAAAGAGATTTATCGGCTGCGTCAAATCCCGTAGCGTGGCATTTCAAACATTCCGGCGATTCAACTGCCTTTTTGCTTGTTTTTGCTTTTGCTATTTCATCGGCTTTAGCGCTTTGCAGCGCTGTATAAGCCTGTGAATGTTTGCTTTCCTGCCAGATCTTAAACTGCTTTCCCTGTTTATCAGTCTGATGGCACATTTTGCATACTGCCGTTCCTTCATAGCTTGCTTTTTGCGCTGAAGAGATGGAAGGAATAAGCAGGCTAATACAGGCTGCGGCAATGAACGCAGATAATATTTTTTTCATTTTAACTCTCCCGATTAATGAGAAAATAAACTAAAAGCACATATTTGTCTTTTTTAAGATAAATGAAATAAAAAAAAGAAACAATACCTAATTTCTTTTTATCTTATTTTAATCTTCTTTAGGCGTAAGCTTTTCCTCAATCCAAGCGCTTAAATCGGAATCATTTTCAATTTCTTTATTGATAATTATATCCGGATCCAAGCCTTTTTTCTTAAACGCAGAAGTAAACAGTATTGTTGAATTGCTTAATTCTTTAAATTCACGCTTTCCATTTTTATATTCCTTCCATTCCAGAACTACTTTTCTGAAATGTTTTTCATGATGATGACGGTAGGTCTTAAGAGACATTTTACCGTCAATCCAGGTTACGCTCATAGGGTATTCGTGCGGGTGAAAAATTACGAAGAACCAATGCCATACAACAATTGCAAGCGTTGCAAGAATTGCTTCGTAGAAATGGATCATCTCGCTCACTTTAATAAGCCATACGGGCGCCCAGTTGCCTACAACTGTCGGGAACCATAGAATGAACCCTGTTGCGCCCATTACCACTGTACCCCAAATAAGCGCCCAGTATTCAGCCTTTTCTGCGTAATCGTATTTTTCAAACAACGGCCTGTTTTTTTTCAATTTCAGATAGTAGAAAATATTATCCCTTGCATCAAGAACATCCTGAAATTTCGGAATAATATTTTTCAGCACATCCCTTCCTCTAGGCGTAAAGATGAGATAATAAACATGGTAAATACCGGTTACAATTAATGTTACAGCGGCTGTACGGTGTATATACTGCCTTACAAGTTCAGTCATGCCGAAGAACTGAAGCATTTCAGCCCACCAGCTCTGGCTGTACTTTAATGCAAATCCCGTTATTGCAAGAGTAAGGAAGGAAGTAAGAAGCAGAAAATGCTGCGCTACCTCATTCTTTGTAAAACGGGGTATTGTAATATCGGTTAAAGTTTTTTTCCGTTTCTTTCTTACTTCGTAAATAAATATAAGGGCGTTATGAAGAATCATTCCGCCGATAACCGAAATGATAAGCCAGAAATAAATTGAACCGACAATGTTTTCAATCTTTGCCGCTTCTTTGTTCTGAGTTTTATGGGAATAACTCTGCGAGAATATAACTGAAGCATCTTTATGGCATTTCTGGCAGGTTGCGGTAACATTTTCAGGGTTGATTGAAGACTCAGGGTAATTTTTCGGAAGTATTTTATGAACGCTGTGGCAGTCGATGCACATAGCCGCTCTTGAATCTCCTTTCATTACAGCAAGGCCGTGGTAGCTGTCCTGATACAACAGCGCTTGTCCGCCTTCGGAGCCGAAGCGAGCGGCAATTCTTGGGCTCTGATGGCATATAATGCAGGTTTCCTCCTGAATTTTCTTCGCTTCCAGACGTTTGTTGGAAGTATTAACTTTCTGAATGTTATGCTCGCTGTGGCAGTCGTTGCATACTGGCGATTCTCTGAAACCTTTTTCTGCCCTAAGCCAGTGAATCGATTTTGTGTAATCCTCTGCGGCTTCTTTATGGCATGTTCCACAAAGCTGCGGAATATTAAATGCCGAAATCCGGCTGCCCGGCTGAATTTTATTTTTAATATTATGAACCCCGTGGCATACGGTGCAGGAAGGGGCGCTGCTTTTGCCTTCCGCCACAAGTTTGCCGTGTACCGAATTTATATAATTTGCCCCGGGATTCTTGATGCCGAGATCGAACTTCTGCATCATCTGGGAATTATCATGGCACTTACCGCAGGTTGAAGCAATATTAGAAGGAAAAACCATACTTTGCGGGTCTTTTACTTTTTTTATGCTGTGTGAACTGTGACAGTTCCAGCACATAGCGGCTTCATCAATCCCTTCATTAAGCGAAATTCCATGAATGCTTTCCCGGTGTTCCTTTGCAATGCCTGAATGGCATAGATAACAATCCGCTTTCTGTGTGTTTTTAATATTTTGAGGATGTCCTGAAAGATTGTTGGAAATATAGTTATGGCAGTCGGAGCATTCCAATTTTTTATGTACGGAAGATTTTAATTCGTTTTTGTGGTCAGATTCGGTATGGCATGTTAAACACTTATTTCCGCTTACCGGCTGTGAATGATACGGATTGGCCATTACCATGCTTTGATGGCATTTAGAACAGTATTCTTTTACTTTTAATTTATTATCTGCCGGGGGTTTTACAATTTCATGAGTTCCATGGCACGAAGTGCATACGGGGGGATTTTTCACTTTTCCCGCAAGCCTGCGGTGTATATCGTTGTTCATCGATTTGCCGTATTCATCGTGGCACGATTCGCATTTTACCTTCGCAGGTTTCTTTTCAATATGTTTCTCATCCTTAACATCCTGATGGCACCCCTGACAGTCCAACGCGTCTTTATGAACCGATTTTGCAATAGAAGTTTCATGACAATCGGCGCATTTGAATTCTTGTCCGTAAATGCCTGAGGCAAGAAAAGTTAAACAGAATGCAATTGTAAGATAAATAGTCTTGCTTGTATAATTATAAAACATCAAAGCTCCATAGTTATATTAAAAAGAGATGGAAACACAGATATGAAGGGAAGAGTCTTATTCAACTTTATTTTATGTTCAATATTTATCATTTTAAATTTCAATTCCAGTTCCTGCGCTATTTATTAAAGAACTCTGAAGTAATTATATGCCAGTTCTTTTCTTCCATTTTATCAAGTATTCCCCAATAGTATTCGAAATCTTTTCCGGTTTTAGCCTCATCTCCAAGAAATTCCTTTACGGTTTTAAGATAATGGTCAATTTCCTCCTGGAAATAAGAAACGGCATTGTTTCCTATTTTTAGTAAAGACAATTCAGTGTCAAGTTTTTCAGCGTCAATTGTAGCAATCCAGTTGTTATCATAGGTCGAGAAGTTCAGCTCTTCCGGGTTTTCGGCAAGTTCGGCGTTGATTTTTGATACAACTCCGCTTACCGGCGAAAGGAATTTGATTGAACGCTTATTCTGTTTTATAGAAAACAAAGGCTGTCCTTGCGCAATGTTCATTCCGAGATTAGGAAATTCTACATCGTCAATTTTACCTATAAGTTTCTTCGCAAAGTCGTCAATTCCGGTTTTAACTGCTCCGTCCAATGATACGCCTGCCCAGCAATGCCCTCCGGAAATAAATACGCCGCCGGGGATTATAAATTCACCAATCCCTATTTTTTGATTATCCTGCAGGTGTGTAATGTGAACTCTCGGTTTTAATTGCTTCTTTATTCTGTCTTCCCGTTTCACAAGCGATTTTCTTACGAAATCAAGGAGTTCATCTTCAGTAAAAGGTTTCTGCACATAATCCATTGCGCCGTATTTCATGCATTCAACGGCAGTTTCAACAGTGGCATAACCGGTAATAATAATCACGTCTATATCGGGGCGGACGCTTTTAACGCTCTTTGCCACTTCAACGCCGTCCATCACAGGCATTTTCAGATCTGTAAAAAGGAAATCGTAATGATTTGATTTAATTAACCCGAGAGCCTCGGGCCCGCTGTTAACTGTATCAACCGAATAGCCGTCCAGGACAAGTATTTTCCTGAAACTATCCAGAATTACATCTTCATCATCGACGCATAATATTTTCGCTTTCGGAGAAGGGACATCGGCTCTCTTAAGGGATTTAGCTTCGGCGCTGAAATCGATTGTAAGGCTTTCCGATAAGACAGCCTCTCTTTCTTTTTTTAATTTCGAAGCTTCGAACTTTTTCAATATCAGCCTTATGAAAATATCGGCTATGATGAATATTATTACGGCAAAAATTAGAAGCGGCATAAATATTTTCCTCCTTCTTTAAACTCTATCGGAACAGCAGGGAATTAAATTTTTTATTTCATTTTCAAAGTCGATCGGTTCTATCTGGTAAATCCATCCTTCAAAATAGGGGTCTTTTTCAAGCAGTGAAAAATCTTCCAGAAGTTTTTCATTACGGGCTATAATTTTTCCGCTGATGGGGGAATATAACTGATGAATCATATTATTCTCTGTTTCAATTTTTAAGGCGTAATTTGCCTGAGCAATATGATCTCCGGCCTCAATTAACTCAATTTTCATTATAGAGTCAATCGTTTTGTTGAATAAATCAGTCACTCCGGTCACAACGCTTTTTCTCCCCGCACAGTAAACCCAACCTGAATAACCGAGACGGTGGTATTTTGAAGGGCAGGGGACGTATGTAATCTCTTCTGCGGGGCGGGGGGTATTTTCAGGGGGATTAATTATATCGGCATATTTTAATCCCCTTTTTAAAATGGATATAATTTCTTCAACCGAAAAAGGTTTCGGAATAAAATCGATTGCTCCTCTATATAAAGAATTAAGAGCGTTTTCAAATGTTGAAAACCCGGTAGTCATAATAACCGGGGTAGGAATATTTCTAAGGGAGAGTTCTTCAAGAAGTTTGAATCCGTCCATAACCGGCATCATTAAATCGCTTATTACTAAACGGTAATCAGCGCTGTTTAATTTCTCGATCGCCGACAGGCCGTTATCGGAAGTATCCACTTCCAATCCTTCCATTCGCCCTATTTTTACAATTGAATCAAGTATTACCTGTTCATCATCAATTGCAAGAATGTCTATAATATTTTTTCCCATACTGCAATTATTCTTTCTGCCCCGCCGGGAGCCTTACTTTAAACATTGTTCCTTCCCCTAATTTGCTTATTACGGCAATTGAACCGTTATGGTTATCTATAATTCCCCAGTTAACCGAAAGGCCGAGCCCGGTTCCTTTTTGTCCCTTTGTCGAAAAGAAAGGATCAAAAATTTTGTTCACATTTTCAGGCGCAATACCGCATCCCGTATCCGCAATAGAAAGTTCAATAAATTTTTTCTTTCCCCCTTTATCAACAAAATCCCATTTCTGCCATTTGCAATTAATTTTCAAACAACCTTGAAGAAAACCCTGTCCTGGAATAATTATAGTATAAATTTCCGAACCGCATTCAGGGCACTTTGTGGTTTTGTCGGTTAAGGATACATCGCACTCGGGGCATTCGAGATGAATTGTTTTATTCTTATGCACCGGAATTCCGTAGTGATTATTGTCTTTTCCATAAACGGGATCGAGATTGATAAACCCGATATTGTTTCCGTATCTTGCTTTTAATTTTATTGAAGGAAGCCCGTCAATGCGATGGTCTTCGTCAATTAAATTATGGCCGTTGGGGCAGGACGCATTTTTAATCTGGGTAATCCCCTTCGGCGAAAGTTCAGTTTCGGATGTCTTAATTGTTATCCTGCCTCCCTTCGGGCCTATTGCATCGACTGCATTTACCAAAAAATTAATTAATACCTGCTGAATCTGGTTTGCATCAACAATAATCTGAGGCAGGCCTTGCTCAAGATCTTTTATCAGGTCAATGTGATTTATTTTAAATTGATTAAGAACAACCGATTCTGCTTTATTTACTATTTCATTTAAATCGCATGGATTTTTTTTAGGCGTCGACTGCCTTGAAAAATCGAGAAGGCTTTTTACAATTTCCCGGCTCCTTTTTGTTTCTCTTACAATTACATTCAAGTCTTCCTGAAACTCGGGATTATCCTGAGTGCGTTTAAGAAGGAAACTGCTGTAAGTTAATACTCCTGTAAGAGGATTGTTTATTTCATGCGCCACTCCGGCGGCAAGCTGCCCTATTGAAGCAAGTTTCTCCGACTGGAAAAGCTGAAGGCGCATTTCATTTAATTTCTTCGTCATATTATTAAATGACTGAGCAAGCACGCCGAGTTCGTCGTTGCCCGTCTGTTTAATTGAATAGTTCAATTCGCCTATCGCTACCTTGTTTGTCCCTTTTACTATCTCGTTTACCGGTTTATCAACCCATTTTTTTACAAATATGCTTATTATAAAACCGAGTGAAATAATTGAAATAAGCGCGAAAATCAATTCCTTAAATTCGCTCTGTTTAATCTGCCTGTCAACTTCCGAAAGGGAGATCGTTACATCAAGTACGCCGAGTATTTTTGCGCTTTCGGAATGAGCATGACAGTCCGATTTCCAGCACGATTCCTCGTTATATATGGGATTGATGATTCCGAATGTGCGGGATGAATCGGGATGTATCCGGTAAATTCTTGTCCTTTCTTTTATCGATATTCTTTCAAGCGGTTTATTTGCGGCGTGACAGGCATAACAGCTTTCTGCATTCTTATCGAGCATTTTACCTATATCTTCTTTGTCGGAAGAGTAGATAATTTCCCCCTCTTTATTGAGAATCCTGACATCATTAATATTTTCCCCTTTTCCGATAGTATTAATTATCTGATGAATCCTTTCGCGCTGGTTAAAGAGCATGTCGTACCGGGTGCCGTTCTTTACTGCGTCGCTTAACTGGTTTGCATGTCTTTCAACCTCAGCCAGAAGAACGTCTGTCTGCGATTTGATATTGAAATAAGAATAAACGCCTATGATAATTAGAGAAGTTACGCTTACTACGAAAATTAATTTCAGTCCTATTTTCTTAAACATAGTTTATGCTTTTTTCTTTACAAGTGTTCCGGGTTTTTTATCGGGGTATTTATATGCCGCCTCATGACAGTTTGTGCAAACGGGATTTTTATAATTTTTATCAATGTGGCAGTTCTCGCAGTCATTTGCCGCGTGTGTTTCATTTAAAATAAGCCCTGTAATTCCATGTTTGAAGTTTGCGCTTGTCCATTTAGCATGGCAAGCAGAGCATTCATTGTTAAGTTTTGCAAATTTCCCTTTTTCGATATGACATTTTAAGCAGGCCAGTTTTGCGTGGAACTGGTTTAACTGCCACCCGGTTCTTGTATAATGATCGAAAGGATTCTTCTTTTTATCCATGTGGCATTTAGCGCAGTTGTCCTGAACATTGTGGCAGCGGGAACATTTATTGTGCATTTCATTCAGAGTGAATTTTTTTACCGGAGTTCCATTCATTTTTTTATGGCATTGAATGCATCCCTGATCCGTATGGCAGCTTGAACATTCAAACCCGAATTTATTTGTGTGCTCGTCATGGTAAAATGTTACCAGTTTCCCTTTGGCATACTGCGTTTCATATACTTTAACAACAGGTTTATTAACCTGCGAATGAACCTGTTTGCCCGGGGTGTTCTTATCCTTTTTGTCAGATTGATTATGGCATGTATTGCATTCAATCTGGTTGCTCCAAGACCTGTGGCAGTTCATGCACTGAACATGATAAGCCCCTTTCAGGTCAATTTTTGTAAGGTCTGTTCTTTTCCGTTCAATTTCATGGCATTCTTTACAGCCTATTATCGCCCCGACCGGATTGTAGTGATGGCACATCTGGCATGAACCCGACATTGCAGACATTTCAGCATGAGTCTGATGAGAAAATTTTACCGGGGGATAATGATTCGGTTCCGATTTGAAATTATCTATTATCAATACCTTTGGAATTGATATTGGCATATGATAAACTATATTCATCAGTTCACGCGGGCATTTTTTCAAACAGGGGTTATCCTTTGTCGGTATAGCGCATTCATGGCATTTACTGCAATTTAGTATTTCTTTGTTTTTATTTTGCCCGGATAAAATCCCGGCTGTTAATAATAATATTAATATGATTTTCAGGCGTTTCATTTTGCCATACCCCTGATTGTATATTTTGCTTTTTTAGTAGAAATGCCGGGTAAACTTATTATAGGGAAAATTTTAACGAATGTCCGGTACAATAAAATTTCAATTGCAATTAATCCGATTGTAACTGAAATCTCTCCGATTGAAGGATAATATGCTTTTTCTGCAAAAGGAGGATTGTATGCAATTAAAAAATTGTTTACTCTATTCATAATAACGCCGAGTATGACCAAAGAGGATGCAATGAATAAACCGTAAGGCGTTCTGGATAAAGAACGCGAAAGGAAAATTCTTAAAGGAATTACAAACCCGATCAGAATTTCAAGAACAAACGATACGCTTTCAACGGAAAACGTATTCAGATAAACAAATGATTCTCTTATTACCATATCGCCGATTTTAAATGCAAGGTAAATTCCAAGCAGAGGGGGCATAATATTTCCCAGTCTCGAAAGAATATCCATTTCAGGTTTTAATCTGAAAGAACGGGATGCAAGGAGCGATTCGAAGATGACCATCGGAAAACCGACTGAAATCGCTGAAAGAAGAAAAAGAAGAGGCAGTACGGGAGTCTGCCAAAGGGGATGCATCTTCGGCCCGGCAATAATCATAAGAGTGCCGAGCGATGATTGATGAAGGCACGATAGAACCACTCCGGCAATAAGGAAAATGAACATCGTTTTATTCAATCCTCTGTCAAGAGCAATTAATAATCTGTCAAGAGGCCTGTTCAACCGGGCTAAAATGCCGGGCAGGTTTACCTTACCGATAAAGCGTTCGCATACAATAGGTAAAAATTCTATATATAATACCGACAGGTAAATCATTACACACATACCGACTTCGAACAAAGCAGAGTTGCCGTTCCAGTTGGGGGGAAGCATAACATGCCATATATCATAATAGCGTCCGAGATCAACCGCAACTCCCATCGCTACAAAAGTATAGCCGAGCAGCGCGGTTAACAAAGCAGGCCTTACTATTATGTGATAGCTTTCTTTATGCATAATATGCCCGAGCGCCGCAGATGTAAACCCTCCCGCCGCAAGAGCTACTCCGACTGCAACATCAACTGCAATCCAAATTCCCCATGGGTGCTGATTATCAAGATTGGTAACGGCGCCCAATCCCCAGAAAAAGCGGATAGCCAAAAACGCTAATCCGTTAAGGGCAAGAGCTATAAGAGTAATTACTCCGGGAGTAAGAAATTTATTCTGAATCTGTTTCGGATGCATAAATTCGTGCATATTAATCCTCCGTTTCGGAATGTTCTTTCCGTTTATTCAGCCACATTATACCCCCAAGCAGAGCATAAAGGGCAATCGGCGGCACAAAGTAGGCAAAAAGCCCGTGCTGAATTGATTCCGAAACACCGGGCGCAGGAGATTTGCCGAGTTTGGGGAATCCAATCTCTTCAAAGTTTCTGCCTGCAAGATAAAGCCAGCTTGTTCCTCCCACTTCCGATTCTCCGAAAACATGATGAAAGTATCTTTCAGGGTATAGTTTCAGTTTATTTCGCGCTACTCCGATTAAATCAATTCTTTTTCCGAATGTAATTGCTTCTGCCGGGCATATCTCAACGCAGGCGGGAAGTTTATCCTTTAATAAACGGTCATAGCAGAAATCGCATTTTTTTACCTCAGGTTCAACAGCTTTATTATATTCGTAAGCAGGAATCTGAAAAGGGCAGGCTACCATACAATAACGGCACCCTATACATCGGCTGCCGTTCCAGATAACAGCTCCGTTTTCTTTCTTCTTAAATGCCGATACAATGCATGCCGAAACGCATGCCGGATGATCGCAATGCATGCACTGAACTTTTACATCAATAGGTTTAGAGTTGTCTTTAAGGTTTTCGTATTCGTTTACTACTGTAAGAGCTTTTTCATCAGGTCTTCTTTTAGTCTGAAGAACCGAACGGTTATCATAAGAATGAACCGGCTGATTTTCGAGTTGATGCGCATCTTTGCAAGCCCATTCGCATCTTCTGCATCCGATGCAGACTGTCGTATCGACAAGAACTCCGAAGCGTTCTTCGGAAAGAGGCTCATTCGATGCCGCTTTTGCGGTGGAAGATGAACTTAAAGCCGCCGCCGAAATTAAGACAGAATTCTTAAAGAATGATCTTCTTGATATGTTTTTCATCTTGTTACTCCCGGTTTTTCAAGTGTTAAAAGGAATAACGGATTATTTTATCTTTTGATAAAATATGGTTTTAATTGCTTTATGTCAAATTTTGGTAGTGTCCTAATTTGAGTTTCAATACACATTGAGCTGAAATCCTGTTATTTATTTTCTTTTTTATCATTACTTTACTTGTTTTTTCTTTCCGTATTTACTACATATTTATGTTAAAAGTCCTGTTTTTTGACATAATTGCCCATTTCGGATAAAAACGCTATATGTACTTGAAGACAAATAATGGTTACGCAAATTATCTTTTTTAACAAACCTAAAAAACGAAATGCAAAGAAAAGACATTTCGGTTTAATCATTTGAGCAAAATGAACGATTTATTTATGTTATTATAAAACATTGTAAAATAATATGTTATAGATTTATAAAAAATATTTGTTGCTTTGCAAAAAAGAATTTGAGTATTTAGAATGTTCTCAAAATAACAAAGGAGAAAATCAAAATGGAAGAAATATTTCAAAAGGCACTTGAAAAGATGATTGAAGAAGTAAACGGGCTAATTGAAGAATTAAACCAAAATCCACTATTTGAGAGAATTAACCAAAAGAAAAAACTAATAAATGAATTTTCTCTCAATTACGGCGGTGGAAAGATTTACGAAGGCATAGAAAGCGGAAGCCTAATAAAATCATCTTCTATAACGATAAACCCAGGACAGTATAAAGGAATGACTTTGGCGAAAGCGGTCAGAAATTATATGAATGTACGAGGCAAAGAAAATCCCCCTACTTATGATGATATTTTGAATGCATTAAAAATGGGAGATTTTGACCAGAAAAAAATATCTGACATTAGAAGCGCTCTCCTCAAGAATAATCAAATATGCTTATTAAGAGACAATCACTTTGGGCTTGTTGAATGGTATGATAAATCTAAAAGAAAAAGCAACAAAGAGTCCGCAGAAGATCAAAAAGAAGAAATGGACAGCGGAATGAATGATGCTGAAAATACTGAGGAAGTGATTAATGTTTAAAAAATAAAAAAGGTGATCCGCCTACAAGCTAAAAGTCACCTTTTTCAGAATGTTCTTTGTTTGTTGTCATTTATAAAGATGGGGATGAAACGGTTCAGTCGGCGGGCTTATCATCCATGCCACTTGGGGTTCGATTCCCCACATCTCCACTTTTATAAATAAACCTGTTAATATATTAAAGAATCTTCTTGAAAAAATCAAGGGTAGCTCGAACTACCCTCTAATTAACTAAATAACCGAACTAAATATGGCTACAAAGGTGAAAACGTTGTTGAAACTACTATATCTGCCGGTTTGAATAAAACCGGCTTTTTATACGGGTCTAAAGATGCTACGAACACCTTTAAACCCTTAAACTAATAGCCTGTGTAAACAAGCTATCAATCCTAGACTGAAGATACAAAAACGTAGGCTGATTTTCAACCAAACGACAAAGGAGCCTACGATGAACAAGTTATCAATCGAAAAACAAACCTTAATACTTCAATCCCTTTGCGAAGGAAATTCAATCCGCTCTATTGAACGAATAACGAACACACACAGAGATACAATTGTAAGGCTTTTAGTATCTGCCGGACAAAAGGCACAAGAAACTATGGATAATACACTTATTAATTTAAAGTGTGACTAAATTTAATGCGACGAAATATGGACTTTTGTCGGCAAGAAAAGAAGTAATCAATTACAGGAAGAAAAGAAAAATACAGAAATCGGCGATCAGTGGATATTTGTTGCATTAGATGCTCAAACAAAACTTGTTCCTACTTTTTGTGTTGGCAAAAGGAATGCAGTAAACACTGATTATTTTATGGGATTGTTAAAAGAAAAAGTTATTAGTCATTTTCAATTATCAACGGATTCTTTCCATTGCTATCCGGTTGCGGTAGATAATCATTTTCCTAAAGGGGTCGATTATGCATAAATCAATAAAATCTACAAAGAAGAATATAAAGGGGAAAAAAGATATTCCCCTGCAAAGATTATAAGAATACACAAGGAATGGATTCAGGGGGAACCGATTGAAAGTAAGGTTTATACTTCGTTTGTAGAGCGTCAAAATTTAACTATGAGAATGCAAATGAGACGCTTTACAAGGCTTGCAAATGCATTTTCAAAGAAGCTTGACAATCTTAAAGCCGCTTGTTTTTTACACTTCTTTTATTACAATTTTATCAGGGTTCACCAAACATTAAGAGTTACTCACTGCATGGAAGCAAAAGTAACAAATCATATTTGGAATTGGGAAGAGTTTCTTTGTGAGAAAATAGGAATGAAAAATGTGGCTTGCTAATCAAGCCACAAACATTTTAATGCCCGAAACATACGAAATCAGAATGTGAAAGAGATAACATTTCTTTTTTAGAAACAGAAACATTCACAAAAGGAGAGATTTTTTTATCGTTGATTTTATTTACTTGAATGCCCCATTCTCTACATGTTTCCTCAAATTGTTGGGGGTCTGTATCAACAATATCTCGCAAGCTTATTAACATTCTTAGCTGTTTGAATGTATCAGAGAAATCCATGAAGGTTTTTTCGGCCACAAAAATATGATCTTCTTTAAAAGAAGTAAAGCTAAGAATCTCAATTCCCACAATTTTATCGGCTTTGCGATAAAGGATTACTCCTTCCTGAAATTCTTCGTCACCGACCATTGATTTCTCGTCACAGAATGAAATACTGGCGGTGTCTTCACTTAGGAAATATGTAATTTTAATTGTTTTCATATTTGTATGACTTTATATTGTTAATAAAATTTAGTATTGTTGCAAATCTTACAGATGTAATTAAATCAACCTCGTTTACTACAATAGCAAGATATTTAGCTGGATAGTTTCTTTCATAATTACTTTCAGTTATATATATCTTACACTCGGAATATCGCTTACTTGTTCCAGTAAAATCGGGATATTTAAGCGTTTCTTCCCAATATTTATAAAAACTTGACATCTCCGAACCGTGTTCTTCTCGAATATGCTTATCGTAATAATTATTTAAAAATATCTTATTACCCTGAAAATCAACAAAGTCAATATATATCTCTTTTCGAGTAATATAATACCTCACTCAATTATCGGAGTTTTTGACTAAAAGTTTATATTAAAACCAACCGAAGCATCATTATTCCCTCATAAACAAAATAGAATAATATGTAATGTATGTTCAAGGAATGGGAAAGTCAACATTTTTTTTAGAAGGATATCTAAAAATAATATTTTTTTTGCGTTTTTATCCCACCTAATTTTAGGCGGCAATCAGTCAAAATTTCAAAAAAAACACTTTATATCTTATTTAAAATAAATTCAAATTGGGGCACTACCCAAATGTTTGCCCTTTCAACTGATTAGTTTCATTTTTAACCGGATTTTTATACTTTTGTAATATATATCAGTTTTTTTATGTTTTTCCAGAAATTTTGCCTCTTTTTAGCGCATTTAGAGTCCAAACTCACGGAATATGAACTATTTACATAAGAATTAAACTTTTAAAGTTAAAGAATATGAAAAAGAAAACAGACAAATCGAAAAAACTTGTAAATCTGCGTTCCGGTATTAATAAAATTGATTCGGAAATTGTTCAATTATTATCCCAAAGAAGAAAACTTAGTCTGGAAGTAATTAAAGCGAAGAATAAAGAACAGAAACCGATTAGGGAAAAAGGAAGAGAGACTGAAGTATTAAACAGGATCATATCGATTGCGAAAAAGAAAAAACTGGATACTGTCTTTGCGGCAAAAATATTTCAGGAAATTATTGAAGACTCTGTAAAACTTCAGCAGAAATATGTTCAGAAGATTTCAAACGATACAATTGCAGGAAATGAAATAAAGATAGCGCTTCAGGGAATTGAAGGCTCTTTCAGCTATCTTGCCGCTAAAAAATATTTCGGGACGCCGGAATCGAATTTGATTTTGTTCAGTAAAGAAAGGTTTGATGAAGTCGTTCAATCGGTTGAAAGCGGCGAAGCCGATTTTGCAATTTTACCGATTGAAAATACAACTTCAGGGGGAATTAATGAGGTTTACGATTTGCTTCTTCATACAACTTTATCTCTTGTAGGGTAGGAAATTCAAAAAGTAAATCATTGCATTGCAGCAATTAAAGATGTGCCTCTTCATAAAATCAAGAAGATATATGCTCATTACCAGGCGGCTACGCAATGCAGTAAATTCCTTGCTTCTCTTCCTAACTGCGCGGTGGAATATTTCCCTGATACTGCAATGGCATTTAAAAAAATTAAAGAGGAAGGAAACCCTTACTTTGCAGCTATTGCAGGAGAGGATGCCGCAAAAATTTATAAGCTTAAAGTGCTTAAATACGAAATTGCAAACCAGACGGAAAATTTTACCCGCTTTTTAATTGCAGCAAGAAAACCGGTGCAGGTGGATAGCAGAATACCCGGCAAGACTTCCCTTGTTATGGCTACTTCTCATACTGCGGGTTCCCTTGTTGAAGCTCTCGCAGTCTTCAAAAAGCATAATATCAATTTGACCAAACTTGAATCAAGGCCTATAATAGGAAATCCATGGGAGGAAATGTTCTATGTCGATTTTGAAGGGAACTACAATCAGCCCGAGGTTCAGGAAGCTCTTAGCGAAGTCGGCTCTTATACGCGGTTTATGAAAATTCTCGGATGCTATCAGTCGTGCGGATTTGAAAGAGCGCATATAAGCATATTCAATGAGAAAGATGAAATGAAGAGCCGGCCGGCCGGAGAACAGATAGATGCTGATGTTTCCTCTGCAAAAGAAAAAGCGAAAGAAAAGAATCTTAGCTATAAACTGGCAAGCCGCTCTTATAAGAACGAGGATACGGTAATTAAAGTTAAAGATGTTTACATAGGAGGCGATAATTTTGTTGTCATGGCGGGGCCATGCTCGGTTGAATCGGAAGAACAGATATTTAGCTGCGCAAAAGAAGCAAAAGAATTTGGAACGGCAATACTTAGAGGAGGCTGTTTTAAACCGAGGACTTCTCCGTACAGTTTTCAGGGGCTGGGGAATGAAGGGTTGAAACTTCTCTATAATGCAGGAAAAGAATATGAACTTCCTGTAATAACCGAAGTAATGACAACGGAACAGCTTCCTGAAGTTGTTAAGTATTCGGATATAATCCAGATCGGGGCAAGAAATATGCAGAACTTTTCCCTTTTAAAAGAAGCCGGAAAAATACAGAAACCGGTTATGCTTAAAAGGGGTTTAATGGCTTCGATTGATGAGCTTCTTAATGCCGCTGAATATATCCTTTCGCATGGCAACAGACAGGTTATTTTCTGTGAAAGAGGAATAAGGACTTTTGAAACCGCCACAAGGAATACGCTGGATTTAAGCGCAGTGCTCGTCTTAAAAGAAAGGTCGCATCTTCCGGTTATTGTCGATCCTTCGCATGCGGTAGGGCAGAGAGATAAGGTAATACCTCTTGCAAAAGCGGCTAAGGTTGTGGGGGCTCACGGCATTATGGTGGAATTTCATCCAGAACCTGAAAAGGCGTTAAGCGACGGAGAACAATCCCTCAGGTTCGACCAGTTTGAACTTCTGATGAAAGAATTGAAAAGAATATAATATAATTACAGAAATATCTGAAGCTGAATAAAGAAAGAATTAAAACCGGGGTTATCGCCGTTAAATGTGATGCCCCCTTTATATCCTGTTGAGAGGAGAACCCCTGTACCGGCTGAAGACCTGAAATCGATACCTGCCGCGCCGCCGAAGCAAATGCCGTAATTTGTTCCATTATTACCGGAGAAAAAACGGTCTTTCATTAAAAGAACTCCCGCCTGTTCCTCAATAAAAAAATGCTCCTTAATTTTCTGCCTCATTATTCCGCTGAATGTTGCTCCGTAAAAGTAGGGATAATATCTACCATCGCTGTCATCAGGTAAAAAATATTCTGTTTTTTTAAGGTAAAAAATGGAAGCCTGAAAATTAAACGTATCGGTAAACCATGCAGGAAATTCATAGAATGCGCTTAATTGAATACCCGATACTGAAGTCGAGCGGGATTCGAAACTTGATATTCCGGCATTAATGCCGAAAGAGTTTCCCCACGACTGGCATCGTATGTCTTTTCCGCTTAATAAAACAATTAAAAATGCAGAGGCGGAGATAATGAAATATTTTGTTTTTGCTTTATACAATATAATTTTAATTTGGCCGTTGATAAATATTTAAGCCGAATATTGTGATAACCGCAAAGATATGTTCGAAAATCTCTTTCTGTACATTTTCATAATCCAATAAATTTGTCTTGCTGCAGAAAGCATATACTTCCAGCGGCAGGCCTTCCGAAGTTGATTGAAGAGTCCTTACAACCGACACTAAATCCTTTCTTATATCGCTTTGGCTCTTCAGGTATGCGGTCAGATATTCAATGAATAAACCGAGATTGGTTCTTTGCCCCTGACTTTTTTGTATCTTTTCAGTTAAAATTTCTTTTATAGGGTTTTCCAAATATTGGGAACTCAGAACCTGTTTCAGAAAGTCATCATCAATAAATCTAATGGTTTTCATATCGATACTGACGTTTCTTTTAATTCTGCGGCTTCCCGATTGCTCCATCCCTTTCCAGTTTTTAAAAGAATTTTCTACGAGTTTATATGTAGGAATAAGAGTATAAGTCATATCCCAATTCTGTACTTTAATAGTATGGAGAGCGATATCAACCACTGTTCCGTCTGCGTCGAATAGCGGCATTTCAATCCAGTCTCCGATTTTGAGCAATTCATAAGATGATATCTGAATGCTTGCGACAAAGGAAAGAATTGTATCTTTAAATATTAATAGGATAACGGCCGAAAGAGCGCCGAGTCCGGTAAGAATTACCCATGGTTTTTCTCCGGTGAATACTCCTATAATAAATAATGAGCCGAAAATATAAATGCTGATTTTAATAATCTGAGCGTACCCTTTAATAGGCTGTTTGGAGAATTTTTCTTTCCTTGAATAATATTCGGTTATCGATGTAATGAGATTGCCTATCGAAAGCAGCACATTCAGGGCAATTAACACAGTAGTAATAAGCTCAATAATTTTCTGCAGATCATCCCCGAGGTAGGCGAATTTTTGAATTATATACAGGGGGGCTATAAGCGAAAGATAACGTATCAGCTTATTATTGAAAATCAGATCATCAATTGAAGAATGGGTTTTCTTTGTAAGGTTCTGAATTATTCTGAAGAATATTTTTTTAGTTATCCAAAAAGATAAATAAGCAAGCAGGATGACCCCTGCATATTTCAGATTATCATATACAACAGGGTATTGGGCAAGCCAGTTCTTTATCGAATCAAAAGCATGTTTCATATCTTTTCCAGCGCCTTTTTATCAAGCCGGAAAACAGTCCATTCGTCCATCGGTTTTGCTCCGAAGGATTTGTAAAAATTAATTGCCGGAGTATTCCAGTTAAGCACGGCCCATTCAAAACGGAGGCATCCCGAATTTTTTGCAAGGCGGGCAAGGTATTCAAACAATGTTTTTCCGAATCCTTTCCCCCTCATTTCCGGAAGCACAAAAATGTCTTCAAGGTAAAGCCCCGGCCTGCCTGTAAAAGTGGAGAAATTGAAAAAGTACACCGCATACCCGACCGGCTCGCCTTTATAATAAGCCAGAATAACTTCAGCATATTTTTTTTCTCCAAAAAGGCTTTCCTGAAGAATCTCTTCAGTCGCCGTTACTTCATCAAGCAACTTCTCATATTCCGCAATTTTTTTTATAAATGACAGGATAACAGGCGCATCTTCCCTTGCGGCAGGTTTTATTATTAGTTCGTCAGACATAAATTGCCGTTTTTATTTTTAAATTATTCCAGATTGATTTTTATTCTATTTCAGCAAGCAGAGGAATGTTGTTAATTATTACGAATTTAAAATGGGAACTGATTTTCTGCGAACCGCTGATAAATTCCACAAGCAGATTTTGAAATTCAACCCCGTTCTGTTTTTCGCTTACCGGATTTCCAACGGTAAATGACGAGCTGACGGAAACAAGGGCGTTTATTCTTTTGGCGGTTCTCTTTACAAAGTTTAACTGTTCTTTATCGTTCAGGTCAGGCGCCTTAAAATCCTTTTTCTTATCGTCTGAATAGTAAGCAATCGATTTAACTGCATCTTCATATTTTTTATTTTTGCAAAGTTCAATCAGCCCGGTAAGCGAGGATTTTAAATTCAACTGAGCATGTAAAAAGGCGTTCAACCCAAAGGAAAAGAATATTACGATTAAAAGTAAAGCAGTAATTCTTATTTTCATAGCTCAATCCTGTTGTTAAAATTTTAACAATTTCCACTTAATTTTGTTCCTAAAAAGCAAAGTGCTTAATCTGCTCTCCTTTACTTCCTATATCAGTCATAGCTTCAATTCCTATTTTAAGGTGAAGATCCACAAAATTTTCTGTCACTTTCCTGTCCGATTCTTCGGTTTTGATTCCTTCGGGGAACATAGGAAGATCGGATACAAGAAGCAGCGCTCCTCTGGCAATCTGGTTTACATAACCGGCTATGAAGAGTGTCGCCGTTTCCATATCAATACCAATTGCCCCTATCTTTCTGAGGTACTCCTTAAAGTTTTCGTCCCACTCCCATAATCTGCGGTTAGTGGTGAATATAACGCCGGTGCGGTATTCCATATTATACTGCATAATCTTATCGGAAACAAATTTATGCAGTTTGAATGACGGCAGGGCGGGCACTTCCTTCGGGGCATAATCATTGCTTGTCCCTTCGCCTCTTATTGCTGCAATCGGCAAAATGTAATGCCCTATTTCAGTCGAATCTTTCAATCCGCCGCACTTTCCTAGAAATAGAGCCCCTTTCGGCGCGCGGGCTGTAAGCAAATCCATAATTGTAGCGGCATTGGCCGATCCTATACCGAAGTTTATTATAGTAAGCCCATCGGTATTAGTGGCAGTCTGCATCGGTTTGCCTATCCCCTGAATATCGCAATTAAACAGATCGGCAAATTTTTTAACGTAATTATCGAAGTTTGTAAGGAGGAGATAGTCTCCTATATCATCCACTTTGGTTCCGGTGTACCTCGGAAACCAATTCTTTGCAATGTCTAATTTTGATTTCATGAAAGTCCTTATTCAATAGATTTATTTTTAAGCGAAATCTTATCTGTTTTTTTGTTGATTATTAAAACAAGTTCAGCGAAGCCCCATCCGATTGCAGCCCCGATTACTGCTCCTCCAAGAATATCAGAAGGGTAATGTACGCCTACATAAGGGCGTGAAAGAGCAACCAGAAAGGCCGAAATAAGCAAAATCCATTTATATTTCTTGAAGACGCGCAATAAAAGTACCGCGATTGTGAAATTATTGACCGCATGTGAAGATGGGAAGGAAAATGAATCTGTACACGATACAAGCAGCCTTACATCCGAAAGAGCGTTGCATGGCCTTATTCTTCCTACAATGTCCTTTAAAAAATGGCTGCTGAATTGATCGGAAAAAGTTATAGCCGCAATAATTGCCAGTGCGGTTATTTTCCCGGCTTTTCCTCCCTTTATAAATAGTATTAGCCACAGGATAATATAGGCGAGGTACCAGTGTTTTACTTCGGTAATGAAGGGAAAAAATTTGTCAAATAATTTATTAGCCATAAAATGGTTAATAAAATAGAACACCTGAAGGTCAATGTTGTATAAAAAGTCTGTCATATTTTTTGATTATTATGTAAAAAATCCTTATTTAATAATCCAAGATTATAAAATATTTTCAATTAAAACAGTTTTTTGGAATATATTTGTTCAGTAAAAATAGTTAAATGTGTCAGTAAATACGACTACAACCTTTAAAAATAAGCAAGAATATTTAAAAGATGAGAGCAAGAAACTTCTATTAGCTCCTTTTAGAGCGCTTGCTAAATTTACAGCAACGGCTGGTATTTTTGCGCTTGCTTTTGAAGTTCAATATCTTGCCCGGCATGCCGTTGAAATTTATGTTGCCCGCCTGACTGCAATTCTTGTTGCATTTACATTACTTATTTTATCCCATTCCAAATGGGGAAAAAAGCATCCTGTATTTCTTGTGCATTTCCTTCTTATTGCCATCATTGCCTCATTCGGGGTAATAATTTTTCTTATACCGCAGACTTTTACCGTAAATTCGCATATACTAAGTTTAATTATTTTTACCGCAGCTTTATTTTTAAGCTGGGATGTAACAAACCAGATTGTTGTTGCAATCTATTATAATATTGTTTTTGCAACATCAATATTGCTTACAGACAGGTCTATCCTTCTTCTGCCGAATGTTTTTGAATCTGTTCTGCTTGTTTTATTTATAAGTATTATGGCTGTTGTTGCAAGCGCAATTAATTACAGGCTCCGTAAAGAAGCTATAAGCAAATCATACGAAGTCTCAATTTCGGAAAGAAAATTCAGAAATATTTTTGAAAATTCAGCCGAAGGTATTTTTCAGACCGACCTGAATGGAAAATTCCTGACTGTAAATCTGAGCCTTGCGAAGATGCTGGCTGTGAATACGGAAGATGATGTGCTGAATTTTAATTTATTCAAAGAGGTATTCAAGCGTCAGGGGGATGTTGAGCTGCTCCATAAACTGTTCGAAAAACAATCGAAAATAAAAAATTTCAGAGCTCTGCTGAAACGCTCGGATAATATCGATCTGTTCGCCAAAATGAATATCCGCCTGGGTTTTGATGATGATAACAATCCTATTTTATACGAGGGAAGTATTATCGATATTACTCAGCAGGTAATGGCGGAAGCCGAGAGGCAGAAAGCGCTTGACGCTTTAAGGGATGAAAAAACAAGAATTGAAATATCAGCCCAGAGAGCTAAGCAGGAAAGCCAGTATAAGACTAAATTCCTTGCCAGTATGAGTCACGAAATAAGAACCCCTATGAATTCGATTATGGGATTTCTTACTTTGGTTGAAAATGATTTGTTCGACGATAAAGAAGAAATGAAAACTTTTGCAAAAGATGTTCGCACTGCTTCTGATACTCTTTTGCAGATAATCAACAACATACTCGATATAAGCAAAATTGAAGCGGGAAAAATGGAGCTCAATGAAATCGAGTTTATTCTTATCGATGAAGTTGAAAAAGGAATTGCAATTATTAAGCAGGCCATAAAGTCGAAAGGATTAGAGCTTAAATCATATATAGATGAAACATTGCCCTCCAATTTAATAGGGGATGCAACCCGGTTCAGACAGATAATTCTCAATCTTCTGAGCAATGCAAATAAATATACCGAGAGAGGAGAAATAAATCTTACCGTTAAGAAAATGCATCAGACTGAAGAGTCTGTGCAGGTGATTGTATCTGTTCAGGATACAGGGCCCGGTATTCCAAAGGATAAAATTTCGAAATTATTTGAAGCTTATTCACAGCTCGATGTTACTCAAAGCACAAAAGGAACCGGCCTGGGGCTTGTAATCTGCAAGGAATTTGTGGAACTGATGGGCGGTTCAATTAATGTTGAAAGCAGGGAAGGGGAAGGTAGCAATTTTTATTTTACTGTTTCATTCAGGATACCTGAAAAGAGTAAACTTGAATCGGGCAGAACTGTTCATACCCCGAATGAACGTAAACCTCTGATTGAGAAAATTCCTGAAATTGCACAGGAACTGGTTGCTGAAGCTCGGGCAGAGGCTGTTGAATTAGCGCAGTCATCCAGATCGGCTCTTGAACAGATTGATGATATAATTAAAGAAGATAAGAAGACGCTGCTTTTAGTGGAAGATAATCCTATCAGCCAGAGCCTTGAGTTAAAAATACTCAGGGAGGTTGGGTATAATATCGAGGCTGTTTCAAACGGAACAGACGCTATCGATGCAATTAAAACCGGGAAATATGACCTTGTTTTAATGGATATTGAAATGGACGATATGGATGGATTGACCGCGACTAAAATTATCCGTTCTCTTCCCGACAAGGCTTCAAAAATTCCGATTATCGCCGTAACCGCCCACTCAAGCATGAAAGACAGGGAAATGTGCCTTAGCGGCGGAATGGATGATTATATTGCCAAACCGATTAATATTCATTTCTTAAAAATTACCATCGATCAATGGATTAATATCGAACGGTAATTTTCTTCTCGTATCTATCCCCATTTTTTTGTAAATTTGCGGGCATCTTTAATTTAATAGTGAGAAACGATATGTTAACAAACGATTTTATTGCTCTGGAAGAAAAATACGGAGCGCATAATTATCACCCTCTTCCGGTTGTATTAGCAAAAGGAGAAGGGATTTATTTATGGGACGTGGAAGGAAAGAGGTATTTCGATTTCCTTTCAGCATACTCTGCTGTCAATCAGGGACATTGCCATCCGAAAATCATTAACGCACTATGTGAACAGGCAAAGACATTGACGCTTACATCGAGAGCATTTTATAATAACTGCCTCGGTCCTTATGAAAAGTACATTACGGAATATTTCGGTTACCAGAAAATGCTTCCGATGAATTCCGGAGCTGAAGCCGATGAAACAGCTTTGAAGTTATGCCGCCGATGGGCATATGATAAAAAGGGAATCGCAGAGAATGAAGCTAAAATTATTGTATGCGAAGGAAACTTCCATGGAAGAACCATTACTGTGATTTCAATGTCGAATGATCCTGATTCGTTTAAGGGATTCGGGCCTTTTACCCCCGGATTTATAAAAATACCATATAATGATTTGAATGCATTGGAAAAAGCGATGCAGGATCCTACAGTAGCCGGTTTCCTCGTTGAACCAATTCAAGGCGAAGCTGGCGTTGTTGTGCCTGAAGAAGGATATCTTACAAAAGCATACCAGATGTGTAAATCGAAAAATGTGCTTTTTATTGCCGATGAAGTTCAAACCGGCCTTGCAAGAACAGGAAAAATGCTTGCTTGCGACCACGAAGGAATTAAACCTGATATTCTTATTCTTGGAAAAGCTTTATCAGGCGGAACGATGCCTATTTCGGCTGTTCTGGCTGATGATGATATTATGCTTGTTATAAAACCGGGCGAGCACGGATCTACTTTCGGCGGAAATCCTTTAGCGGCTAAAGTGGCTGTTGTTGCACTTGAAGTTTTAAAAGAGGAAAAACTTTCTGAAAATGCAGAGAAAATGGGAAAGCTTTTCCGCGAAGAAGCTTCAAAAATCAAATCGGATATGATTGAACTTGTACGCGGTAAAGGTCTGCTGAACGCAATTGTTATCAAACCTAAAAATGATAAAAAAGCATGGGATGTATGCTTGAAAATGAAAGATAACGGGCTCCTTGCAAAACCCACGCACGAACATATTATCCGTTTTGCTCCTCCTTTGGTTATTAATGAAGCGCAGGTTAAAGAAGCTGTCGCTATAATTAAAAAATCAATTCTTGAAATCAGCGGCGAATAAATGAGTATTATAAATGCAGAGACGTTTTTAAAACGTCTCTGCTTATTTATATAAATTCATCAGCTTAAAATGATTTTAAAAATGGCTGCTTATGGAAATTAAAACAGTTGCATTTGACATAAGTACACAAGGTTTTAATGATATTGTTGATATAACCGATAGAGTACAGAACATTGTTGCCGATTCGGAATTGAACGAAGGAAATGCGCTTGTTTTTGTCCCCGGTTCAACAGCCGGTATTACCACAATCGAATACGAGCCAGGCCTGCTTAAAGATTACCCCGAATTTTTCGAAAAAATCATACCTTCACACATAAATTATAAGCACGATGAGACCTGGCACGACGGGAACGGATTTTCGCATATTAGAGCGTCGCTTCAGGGCGCATCGGTTACAGTGCCTTTTATAGGAGGAGAACTTCTTTTGGGAACTTGGCAGCAGATTATTCTTGTTGACTTTGATAACAAAGCGCGAAATAGAAAAATTATTGTTCAAATTATGGGTAATAAATTATGAAAAACAAAATACTTATAACTCTTTTATTGGCCGCTTTTTCTTCTGCCGTTTTCTTCGGATGTGGGGATAAAGGACATAAACTGGTCGCTTCTTACGCAATGAAAAATTTATCTTCTGCCGTAAAAATGCCTAAGGACTGGCAGCAGTATGTAATTGAACATTCCGTCGATCCCGACTACAGGAAAGGGGAAGATAAGACCGAAGGGGCGAAACATTTTATTGATATCGATTTCTATAAAGAATTTTTAAAAGGCAATATGATCAAAAATATTGATTCCCTTAAAATGATTTATCCCGATTCGGTTATAACAAAAATGGGTTTGCTCCCCTGGGCTGTGGAAAACTCATACAATAATCTCGTTAAAGCTTTTAAAGAAAAAAACAAAAAAAATATTCTTCTGTTTATGTCCGATATTGCTCACTATGTCGGGGATGCACACCAGCCTCAGCATACGAACCTTAACTATAACGGGCAGCTTACAGGACAAAAAGGTATCCATTTCCGTTATGAAATAACGATGCTGGATTCCAATCTTGCTGAAATCAACGCGAATTTTTCCCCTCTTAAAGCCGAAAAAATAAAAGACATAAGAAAATTCATTTTCGAAATCATAACAAGAACTAATACTTTCTCCGATGTTATTACAACGGCTGATAAAATTGCGTTGCAGAATAACGGCACTGGACAGTATGATGCAATGTATTATAAACTTATGTGGTTCCGTACAAAATATATGACTTTCGACCTTCTGAACCTTGCAGGGAAAGACCTTGCTTCAATTATTTACAGCGCTTACGTAAGCGCCGGAAGCCCGAACCTCTTTGCGGTAAAATGAATAAAACCGTAACTGTTTTCGGAAGTTCAATTCCTCTGCCGGGCGAACTGGAATATGAATCCGCTTACAAACTTGGTAAAATTCTCGGAAGCAGCCGAATTAATGTTTGCACCGGCGGCTTCCTCGGCATTATGGAAGCTGTTTCAAAAGGGGCGGCGGAATCGGGAACGGAAGCTATAGGAATAACTGTGAATATTTTTAATGCCCGCCCGAATAAATATCTTACAAAAGAAATAAGATGCGCTTCATTGTTTGAGCGTCTTTCAAAACTTATTGAAAATGGGGATGCTTATATAATTCTTAACGGCGGAACAGGCACTTTGCTCGAATTATCGCTTGTATGGGAATTGATTAATAAGAATTTAATTGACGCTAAACCATGCGCCGCGCTGGGAAATATGTGGAACCTTATAATTTCGGAAATGGAAAAACAAATTATCAGGGAAAAACGTAAAAACGGACTTATTTACTGCTGTGATTCCGTTGAGGATTGCGC
>Ga0153915_10000914_pt1 | contig 27368 bp, 22 predicted proteins | sample Opewatmetagenome_2_FD_107003 | JGI IMG/M metagenome (GOLD analysis project Ga0153915, IMG submission 107003) | Freshwater wetland microbial communities from Ohio, USA - Open water 3 Core 3 Depth 3 metaG | ecosystem: Environmental > Aquatic > Freshwater > Wetlands | place: USA: Ohio, Lake Erie...
CTGGTGGACGGCCTCTACTGGGTCTTCCCGAAGACGGCCGAGCTCGGCCGGGCGACCGTCGCCGCGGTCGCGGGCGCCCGCGTCTGGCACGGGGCCGCGCCTCCGAATCTCTTCTCCGTGTACGGCTCGACCGCTCTCTTCGGTCTGGCCGCGCTGTCTCTTTCCTGCTGGCTCTTTTCGAGAAAGGACTTCTGACATGAAAAAGACGAGCGTCGTTTCGCGCGTCCGCGCCGCGGGCTTCGCGCTGGCTCTGGGCCTCCCGGCGGCGGCGCCCGCCGCGGCGGCGTCCCGCTCCGTCAACGATCTGCTCGCGCTCGTCCCCGCCGACGCCGCGTCGGTGGCGGCCGTGCGGCTGAACGATCTGCGCGAAAGCCCGATCGCCGCGAAGCTCTTCGCCAACGCCGACCGGATGACGGTGGACGGGGACGCCGGGCGATTTCTCGAGGAAGCGCAGCTGAACCCGAAGAAGGACGTGGACCTCGTCGTGATCGCGGCAAGGCCTTCCTCGGGGGGGAACGGATCGCCGGCGCTCGCGATCTTCGAGGGGCGGTTCGATCCGGACCGGCTCGCCGGAGCCGCGCAGGGCCGGGGGGCCTTTCGCAGGTCGACGCCCGCCGGGGATTACTACCTGCTTCCCGACAGGCATTCGGGCGGGAGCGAGCGCCCGGCCGCCGCCGCGTTCGTGAGCTCCAGCCTCGCCATCGTCGGGACGGAGTCGGCGGTGATCCAGGCGCTTGCCGACCGACGGGCGGGCGGGTCGGGCTTCGCCGCAGGAGCCGGCCTCGGCAGGGAATTGAAGCGAGTGGACCGTGGCGCGACCGTATGGGCGTTGGTGGATGTCGCCCGGTATCCGTCGGCCGCCCGCAGGAGCGCGCACGCCCAATCTTCCGGAGAGGCAGGCGGCGAGCCGGCCGCCGCGGTCATGGGAGCGATGAAGTCCGTTTCGCTCGTGGCCGTGCAGGCGACGGCCCATGGCGACGGCCTGGATATCTCGGCGGCCGGCGTGGCCCGGGACGCGGAGAGCCGGCAGCTTCTCGAGGACTCGCTGCGGGGCCTGATGGCGATGTGGCGGCTCGCGGTGGAAGATCAATCGCCGGAGCTCGTCTCGGTGATCCGGCAGTTCACCGTCTCGAACGACGGCGACGCGGTCTCGATCCACGGCACCCTGTCCGGCAGCGCGCTGCGCGCCCTCTCCCACAAGAAGAGCCATCGGGCGCAGGACTAGCCGACTACGCGATACCCCGGCGGGCCCATCCGCCGGGGCGCGGGTCTAGGTCAGGTCCACCCACACGCTCTTGACCTGGGTGTACTCCTCGAGCGCATAGTGGCCCCTCTCGCGGCCGAAGCCTGACTCCTTGTAGCCGCCGAAGGGGAGGCCGGGATCGTACAGGTTGTAGGCGTTGATCCACACCGTTCCGGCCTTCAGGGCCTTTGCCGCGCGCAGCGCCTTCTTGACATCGCGCGACCAGACGGCTGCCGCGAGGCCGTAGATCGTCGAATTGCCGAGGGCGACCGCCTCTTTCTCATCCTTGAAGGTCAGCGTCGCGAGCACGGGGCCGAAGATCTCTTCCTTCGCGATCGTCATGCCGGGAGTCACGCCGTCGAAGACCGTCGCCTCGAAGAAGGCGCCTTTTCCCCCGACCGACGCGCGGCTGCCGCCGGCGACGAGGACGGCCCCTTCGCGCTTTCCGCTCTCGACGTACCGTTCGACGTTCTCGCGCTGCGATTCCGAGACGAGCGACCCCAGGCGCGTCTTCGGGTCGAGCGGATCGGCGGGCACGAGCTTCTTCGCGCGCTCGACGACCTTCGCGAGGAGAGCGTCGTGCGCGGACTCCTCGACCAAGAGCCGAGAGCCGGCCGAGCAGAGCTCCCCTTTGCCGTAGAAGATGGCATTGATGGCGCCGCGGGCCGCGGCCTCCATGTCCGCGTCGGCGAAGACGATGTTGGGAGACTTGCCGCCGAGCTCCATCGAGACGCGCTTGACCGTCCCCGCCGCGGCCCGGAGGATCGCCTTGCCCGTCGCGGTCTCGCCGGTGAAGGAGACCTTGTCGATGCCCGGGTGCTCCGCCATCGCCTGGCCGACGACGGCGCCCGGCCCGGGCACGACGTTGAAGGCCCCAGGCGGCAGACCCGCCTCCGCGAGAAGGTTCGCGAAAAGGAGCGCGGTCAGCGGCGTCACCGAGGCGGGTTTCAGGACCACCGTATTGCCGAGCGCCAGCGCCGGGGCGATCTTCCACATCGCCTGCAGGAGGGGGAAGTTCCAGGGCGTGATCGCGCCGACGACCCCGATCGGCTCGCGCAGCGTCAGGAGCATGGCATCGGGTCGTCCGGGGTACGTGTCGCCGTAGAGCTTGTCGGCGGATTCTCCGAAGTAGGCGAGACAGTCGGCCGCGGCCGGCATGTCGATTCTCGCGGCTTCGAAGATCGGCTTGCCGTTGTCGAGCGTCTCGATCCGGCCGAACTCCTCGGCCCGGGAGAGCAGAAGCTCGGCCGCCTTCACGAGAATCCGGCCGCGTTGCCGCGGCCTCATGTCCGCCCAGGGCCCGCCTTCGAAGGCCGCTCTCGCCGCGGCGACCGCGCGGTCGAGGTCCTCCCGTCCGGCCTCGGCCACCTCCGCGAGCCGGTCGCCCGTCGCCGGGTTGGTCGCGGGGAACCGCCTCCCCGAGACGGAGGGGACGAACTCTCCGTTGATGAAGAGATCCGTCTGCAGTTGAACCGTGGTTTCTGTCGCCATCATCCAACGCTATCAGCTGTCAGCTTTTAGCTATCAGCCAGACAGCAATCTGGACCTCGAGCTGAAAGCCGACAGCTGAGAGCTGAAAGCTATCTTCCTTTGAACTTCGGCACCCGCTTCTCCTGGTTGGCGGCGATGCCTTCTTTGGCGTCCTCGCTCTGGAAGAGGAGCTGCTGGAGCTCTCGCTCGACGGCGAGCGCGGACTCGACGGGGAGGTCCCAGCCGGTCTGGACCGAACGCTTGATGCGGCCGACGGCCTTCGCGGCCTTGTGGGGCGGCACGAACTGGCGGGCGTAATCCAGGACCTGCTCCCACCACTCTTCGGCCGTCGCCTCGATGACCTGGTTGACGAGGCCCATCTCGAGAGCCTCCTCGAAGGAGAAGGTATTGCCGGTGACCATCAGCTCGATCGCCTTCGACTTGCCGATCAGTTTGCCCAGACGCGTCGTGCCCCCCGTGCCCGGGAGCACGCCGAGCGTCACTTCCGGAAGCCCGATCTTGCCGGCGTCCTTCCGAGCGATGCGCAGGTCGCAGGCCATCGCGATCTCGAGCCCCCCGCCGACGGTGTGCCCGTTCAAGGCTGCGATGACGAGCTTGGGAGTGTGCTCGAGGCGCAGAAGAGTCTCGTTGGCGTGCAGGCAGAAGAAGTATTTGAAGCCGGGCGTGACCGCGTTCAACATCCCGATGTTCGCGCCGGCGGAGAAGAACCGATCCCCGTGGCCGCGGAGGAGGACGACGTGCACTTCGTCGTCGAAGCGGGCCTTGAGAAAGGCGTCGTCGAGCTGCCGCATCATCGCGTAGGTGTACGTATTGGCCGGCGGGTCGTCCATCTCGATGACGGCGATTCCGCTCTCGGCGCGGTACTGGACCACCGGGTGGTCGAGCGACGGGCTCGTCCAGTCGCGGGATTTGGCAACGGTGCTCATCGAATCTCCCTCCATTGACAAACATCGATGCTACCAGAAGCCATCGGTCGATCGGGCCATCGGATCATCGGGTCAGGTGTTCCGGAAAGGACCCGTATTCGGGGCAAATGAGCCGATGGACCGATGAACCGATGGACGATGAACCGATCCTCAAAGCCCCAGGATGCTTCTCGCGATCACGAAGTAGATGAACAACCCGGTGGCGTCCACGAGCGTCGCGATCAGGGGCGCGGACATGATCGTTGGATCGATCTTGACGGCGGTGGCCAGCATGGGAATGGTGGCGCCGACGGCATTCGCCCACGTGCAGATGGCGAGGATCGAGACGCCGACGGTGACCGCGAGCGGCGTCGTCGAGCCCCAGAGGAGCGCGCGCCCGAATCCGACGACCCCGAGCAGGATCCCGAGCGTCAGGCCGCTGCCCGCCTCGCGGACGAGCACGCGCCAGAAATCACGCAGACGGATCTCGCCGACCGCCAGGCCGCGCACGATCGTCGTGACCGTCTGAGACCCGGAGTTGCCGCCGGTTCCGATCAGCAGGGGGATGAAGAAGGAGAGCGCCACGACCTTGGCGAGCTCCGACTCGAAGTGCCGGAGCACCGTTCCCGTGAGAGTCTCGGTGACGAAGAGCAGGAGGAGCCAGTTGAAGCGGGCCCGCACGTTCCTCCACGGCTTCGAGGCGAAGTAGCCCTCGGCGACCTCCTCCCTGGCGGGCATGCCGGCCAGGTGCAGCATGTCCTCCGTCTGTTCCTCGGTGAGGACGTCGATGACGTCGTCAACCGTCACGATGCCGAGCGGACGGTTCTGCTCGTCCACGACCGGGATCGAGTGGATGTCGTACTTGGAGACGAGGCGCGCGACCTCCTCCTGCGGGGTGTCGGAGCGGACGCTCTTGACGTTTCTGTTCATCAGGTCCGCGATCTTCTTCTCCGGCGGGGCGGGAAAGAGCTTGCGAAGGGAGACGGCTCCGACCAGGTGACCGCTCTCGTCCACGGCGTAGAGGCTCTGGATCGTCTCGACCTCCGGGTCAACCCTCTTCAAGTGCTCCAGAGCCTCGGCGACCGTCCAGTCGGGGCGGATCGTCGCGAATTTCTCCGTCATGAGGCGTCCGGCGGTCCTCGGCTCGAAGCGCAGGAGTCGTTTGGCCTCGGCGGCGTCCCGGGGGGACATCTTGTCGAGCAGCGCCTCGCGCTGGCGCTGGGACAGCCGCTCGAGGAGAAACGTGACCTCGTCGCCGGGCACGCGGTCGAGCTGAGGCCCGAGCTTTTCCGGAGAGGCGCGGTGGAGAACCAGGCGGAGAGTCTCGCCCTTGAGCTCCGAAAGGACGGACGCCCCCTGGTCGGGCGGGAGGGCCTCGAAGAGGATCAGGCGTTCCTCGTGAGGCAGCTCGTCTAAGAGCTCGGCGATGTCCGCCGGATGAAGGTCCGCCACCGCCGCCGGGATCTGCGCGGGGTTCTCGCGGATCAACTCTTCGATGTCCGGACCGATCACTTTGGCAAGCGACATTTATGCTTATTGTTGCATCGTGCGCTTCGATTCAGAGAGTGGATTCCGGAGAATCGGGCGATCTGCGATCGGATGATCGGGTGATTTGCCCCGGTCAATGACCCGGTGGCTCGATCACCCGATCACCCGATTCTGGGTGGGGTCTACCCAGACGCTCGAACCGTCCGGGTGGAACTCTTTTTTCCAGATCGGGACGGAGGTCTTGATCCGGTCGATGGCGGCGCGGCAGGCCGCGAAGGCCTCGGCGCGGTGGGGAGCCGTCGCGACGACGGCCACGGAGATCTCCCCGATCCCGAGGCTGCCGGCGCGGTGCTGCATCCGGAGCCGCGCTTGCGGCCATTCCTTCTCGATCTGTCGGGCGATCCTCGCCATCTCCGCCTCGGCCATCGGGCCGTAAGCCTCGTACAGGATCGAGACCGTCGGTTTCCCCTCGTTCTCGTTGCGCACCACTCCCAGGAAGAGGCAGACCCCCCCGTCGGAAGGGCGCACGTCGCTCAAGAGCGCGTTGACGTCAATGGGGTTGAAGGTGATGTACATGGCAATTGTGAATGGTGAATTGTGAATGGTGAATTACGAGCGTGAACGAGGCCTTTAATTCACAACTCACAACTCACGACTCGTCTTCTCATCCGCCCGCGACCGGGGGAAGAAACGCCACCTCGTCGCCGTCGAGAAGGACTCTGTCGCCATCGACGTATTCGTGGTTGACGGCGGCGGGGGGCATGGCGGGGTAGGCGGCCAGGCGCGGGATCTCCCGCGCCAGGGCCCGCCAGAGCTCCAGAACGCGGGTGCCTTCGGGCAGATCGCGGCTCTCCTCGGCGCGGCCGGCGGCGTCTCGAAAGGACGCGAAATAAAGGAGATTCACGCGCATCTGGAGACGAGAGTTTACTTCCGGGTTGTCTGCATCTTGACATCTGACCGACCGGTCAGATAGATTATGCTCATGCCGCGACTCGCTGCCAGAGACGAATCCGAGCGGCGCCTGATCCTGCTGAAGGCGGCTTTTCGTGAAGTCGCGGAGAAGGGGTTTTCCAACGTCACGCTGGAAGACATCGCCGCGCGCGCCGGCGTCTCCAAAGGAGTCACGCTCTATTACTTCTCTTCGAAAGAGGATCTCTTCCGGGAGCTCTTCGGCTGGTTGATCGACTCGATCCACGAGCGCATGCGCGAGGCGGTCGCGTCCGTCCAGGACCCGGTCGAAAAGGTCCGCGCCTTAGTCGCGCTGATCTTCCCGTCCGCGTCGAAGAACCGGGCCTTCTTCCGCGCCTACATCGACTTCTGCGGGCTCGCGGCCCGGCGCGAGGCGTTCCGCGTCATCGACGAGCGCTTCTACGCTGGCTGCAGGGAAGTGGACGGGGGGATCGTCGAGGAGGGGATCCGGCGCGGCGTCTTCCTGGCGCGCGACCCGGTCGAGGCGGCTTCGACGCTGCGCGCGATCTTCGACGGGCTGATGCTGCAATGGCTGGCCGAGAAGGACCCGGAGGCGAGCTTCGAAACGTACCGCGAACGCTGCGAGCGGGAACTGCTCCATTACCTGATGGGCGCCGCGAGAGGACCACGGAGGAAAGACCGATGAAGAACCCGACCGAGCAAAGAAGGATCTGCGCCAACGAGGGGTGCCGCCGGGGCGCCGAGGAGGGGAGCCGCCTCTGCGCGTCGTGCGATCTCGAGTGGACCCTCTTTCACCGAGAGAGAAGGGCCGAAGAGGCCGGCGGCGACGGCGCCGGAGTGATTCGAGCTTCCGGACTCCCGGGGACGGACCGGGCGCTTTCCCTCGGGTTTTGAGCCTCTGATTTCGACCGGCCGCCGGGGGGTGGCCGGATAGAATCCCGCTGAAATGACGGAGGACGATCGGGCGGGCGCGCGGAGCCCGGAGGGCGGTCGCGCGTGGTGGAGCGGCTGCCGGCGCCTCTCCGGAAAGGTCGCGTTCGTCACCGGCGCCTCCCGCGGCATCGGCGAAGCGATCGCCCGGCGTTTCAGCGCGGAAGGCGCGCGCGTGGCGCTCGCGGCGCGCGACGAGGTGGCCTGCGGCAAGATCGCGTCGGACATCCTCCGGCAGGGCGGGGAGGCGGTCGCGATCGGCTGCGACGTGACCCTCGCCTTTTCGGTCTCGCGGGCGATCGCGGCCGCCGTCGCGAAGTGGGGGCGGATCGATATCCTCGTCAATGGCGCCGGGTTGGGCGGTCCGACGCCGCTCGCGGATCCGGACGACTCGCGCTGGAACGCGATCCTGGCGACGAACCTGACCGCTATCTTCCGCGTGACCCGGGAGGCGGCTCCGTTCCTCCCGGCGGGAGGCCGCGTCCTGAGCATCTCGTCGGTGCTGGGGCGCTTCGGGGTCGCCGGGATGGGAGCCTACGCCGCCTCCAAGCACGGCGTGATCGGCCTGACGCGGACCTTCGCGCTGGAGCTCTCGCCGCGCCAGATCACCGTCAATGCCCTGGTGCCCGGCTGGGTCGAGACCGACATGGCGCGGGATTCCTTCCGGCGCATGGCCCGCGGCGTCGAGGAAGAGGGTCGAAAAATGGCCGCGGAGATGGCGCCGCTCGGGCGGGTGCTCGACCCGGAAGAAGTGGCGGGACTGGCCGCGTACCTGGCCTCGGAAGAGGCCCGATCCATCACGGGCCAGGCCATCACCATCGACGGCGGTCAGGTCATGCCGTGACCGAAGCGGCAAGCGGTAAGCGGTAGTCGGACCTTGCCGCACAAAGCTTCACGTTCTGTCTCCGGATTTCCGCCTCGCGGCATCAAGGCGATCTTCTTCGACGCCGGGGCGACCCTCATTCACCCCGATCCGCCGGTCGAGGAGGTGTATGCCCGGGAGTTTTCCGAATGGCGGATCCGCTTTTCGCCGCAGGAGCTCTCCGGCGCGCTGACCCGCGCCTGGGAGGAAGTCCACGCCGAGAAGATGGCGGACCGTTACGGGGGCGTTCGAGGCGAGCCGGGCTTCTGGAAGACGTTCTTGAACCGCGTGCGCGGACGGCTGGACGGGGGAACCGTGTCGCCGGAGGTCTTTGCCCGGCTCTCCGCGCACTTCGCCGACCCCTCCTCATGGGTCATCTACGAGGACGTGACGGAGACGCTCGAGAGCCTCGACAGGATGGGGTTCCTGCTCGCCGTCGTGTCGAACTGGGACTCTCAGCTCCCCCGGCTCCTCGAGCGGCTCGGTCTCTCGGCGCACTTTCGCGCGGTCTCCGTCTCCGCAATCGAGAGGATCGGAAAGCCGGACCCGGAGATCTTCCGGCGTACCTGCGCGCGGCTGGGCGTGCCGGCCCGAGAGGCCCTGCACGTGGGAGATTCCGTTCTGGAGGACTTCGAGGGGGCTCGCGGCGCGGGGCTTGCCGCGCTCCTCCTCGACAGGGAGGACCGCTTCCCCGATCGACCCCTTCGCGTCCGCAGCCTCCGCGAGCTGCCCTCCCGTCTCGGAGCGCCGGAGTGAGGTCCGGACCGGCGATCGGGGCCGGCCTGGTTGTATTCGCGGTCGCCCTCGCCGTACGGCTCGTCAGCCTGCCGACCGCCTTTCACGGAGGCCATCCGCAACTCGTGCCGCTGGACGATCTGTACCACGCCAAACGGATCATCTTCTCCGCCTCCCATTTTCCGCGGGTGCTCGACTGGGATCCGGACCGGGGCTTCCAGGGGTCGTTCTGTCCCTGGCCTCCCCTCTACGATCTGGCGCTCGGGGGAGGGGCGCGCCTTCTCGGCGCGCGGGACGCTCGGGAGGTCCTGCGAGCGGTGATCTGGTTTCCGCCCCTCTTCGCTTCGGTGTTCGCGCTCCTCGTGACCGTCGTCCTCGCTCGTCGGGCCGGCCTCGCCGCGGGCGTCACCGGCGGGCTCGGGGTGGCGTTCTCGCTGAGCATCGCCGGAGCGTCGCGCATCGGGACGATCGATCACCATTTCCTGGAGCCGGCGCTCGCGGCGGCCATCGCGACGGCAGCCGTCGGGACTCTCAAGGCGGACGCCGGCGTTCGATCCGTATGGGGGCGCGCGCTGTTGCTCGCGCTCGCCCTGGCGGCAGCCCTCTTCGTTCAGACGGCGCTGCTCTTCGTGGCCGGGCTCGCCCTCGCCGCGATCCTTCTCGTCGGCCGCGGCCGCGAGGCGCTCTCCTCGGCCGCCCTCGGCTTCGCCATGGCCGCCGCGGCGGTTTTTGCCTACCGGGCGGGAAGACCGCAGGGCTATCCCGACGACGCCTGGTATCTGGGGACGGCTCATGCCGCGGCTCTCCTCGCAGCCGCGGCGGCCTGCGGGATCGCCGCCTGGGGGAACGTTCGGAGCCCCCGGCGGGGAGCATGGGTTTCCGTCACGTGCCTGGCTCTTCTCGTGGGTGGCCTCGTCGCGGCTGCAATACCCGGAGTTCCGGCCGGAATCGCTCAGGGCGCCGGGTTTTTCGGGGGGGACCCCTGGCTGCGGGAAATCCAGGAGTTCCGACCTCTCTTCCGGGGAAACCTGACGGAGTCTCTGGAGGACTCTCTCGAGCTGGGAGGAGGCGCGCTGCTCGCGATCCCGTTTGCCATTCTCTCCTTCCGCGCCGGCTCGCCCGCCCGCCGCGCGCTGTCGGTCTTCGCCATCGGAGTCCTGGCGGCGGCGATCCTCTCCTCGCGGCTGACCGTCCCGGCCGCCGCGATTCTGGCGATCCCGGCCGCCCTCTTCGTTTCTGACGAGGTTCGGGGGAGGCGGTTCGGGCGGGCCGGGATTCTCGCGGCGCTGGGAGTCGTGCCCGGCCTCGTCGGATGCCTCCGCGCCCTGCCGGAAATGCGGTCCGTCGTTCCGGCGGCCGCGAAGCCCATGCTCGCCGCCGTCGACGCTCTGAAGGCTCGCCGGGAGCCCGGCCGGGTGCTCGCGCCATGGTGGACCGGACACGCTTTCGACGTGGTCGGCGGCCGCCCTGTCATCCTCGACAACTTCGGGGCGATGGAGGGACGCGCGCTCTTCAACGAGGCGATCGGCCTCCTCCTTTCCCCTCGCGAAGAGACGGTGGCGCGGTACTGCAGCGACCACGGAGTCCGCTTCGTCGCGGTCGAGAACCCCGTGGGCTCGGTGCTGCAGACGGCGCGCATGCTGGAGGTTCCCATCTCGCTGTACCTGTCGCGCGTCCCGACGCCGGAGGGGAGCAAGCCTTCCTACAGCGCCACACGCCTGTTCAAGGCATCTTTCTGGTGGCGCGCCTACCTGGGACCCGAACCGGGGCCCGGAAACGCACCGCCGCCCCCTCCCTTCCGGCGCTTCCGTCTGCTTTATCCCGACCCCTCGCGCTTCGGCGGCCGCCTGTCATCGGGAAGCCGCGCGTTGCAGATCTGGGAGTTTCTGCCGCCGGGGTTCTGAGCGGATCTGGTTTATTCTGCTCGCCGCTTGACCCCGATCCAGAGGCTCTTCCGGACGAAGCCGCTCGACGCTCTCGTCGCGGAGACGGAGGAGCCCGAGCATCAGTTGAAACGCGCGCTGGGGCCGTGGAACATCGTCGCCCTGGGCGTCGGCGCGATCATCGGGGCCGGCATCTTCGCGACGATCGGCACGGCTGCGGCCGGCGACTCCGCGCGGCCCGGGGCGGGCCCGGCGCTCGTCCTCTCCTTCATCCTGACGGCGGTCGCGTGCGGCTTCATCGCCCTCTGCTATGCCGAGTTCGCCTCGATGGCGCCCGTCTCCGGCTCGGCCTACACCTACGCCTACGGCACCCTCGGGGAGCTGCTCGCCTGGATCATCGGGTGGGACCTGATCATCGAGTACGCGATCGGAAACGTCGCGGTGGCGATCTCGTGGGCCAACTACTTCAACACGCTGCTCGAAGGGCTCGGCATCCACATGCCGCGCTGGCTGACGATCGATTACACGACCGCGGCCGACAAAATGCCGCAGGTCGTGGCGGCGGCGCCGCACATCCTCGGCGTCCCGGTCGTCTTCAACGTGCTCGCCATGGCCATCGTCGCGGCGATCACGGTGGTCCTCGTCTGGGGGATACGGGAATCGGCGAGCTTCAACTTCTGGATGGTGGCGATCAAGCTCGTCGTGCTGGGATTCTTCGTCTTCGTCAGCTTCCACTACGTCAAGCCGGCGCACTGGACGCCGTTCGCGCCGAACGGCTTCGGCGGCGTCGCGTCGGGGGCCGCGATCATTTTCTTCTCGTACATCGGCTTCGACGCCGTCTCGACCGTCGCCGAGGAATGCCGCAATCCCAAGCGCGACATGCCGATCGGGATCATCGGCTCCCTCATCGTCTGCACGTTCGTCTATATCGTCGTCGCGCTCGTGTTTACGGGGATGATCCCGTATCCGGCCCTGAAGCAGACGCTCTCCTCCGAGCAGGCCGAGCCGCTGACTCTCGCCATGAAATTTGCCGCGATGCCCAACTGGATGGTGGGCGTCGTCGCGTTCGGCTCGGTCGTGGCGCACACGGCGGTGCTGCTCGTCTTCCAGCTCGGCCAGCCGCGGATCTTCTTCTCGATGGCGCGCGACGGGCTCCTTCCGCCGGTGTTCGCGAAGGTCCACCCGAAGTTCCGTACCCCCCACGTGACGACGATCTTGACGGGCGTCGGGGTCGGCGTGACGGCCGCGTTCACGTCGCTCGACGAGATGGTCAACCTGACCAACATCGGCACGGCCTTCGCGTTCATCCTGATCAGCGTCGGCATCATCGTCCTGCGCTATCGCGAGCCGCATCGCGAGCGCCCTTTCCGCGTCCCCTTCGGGCCTTGGTTCCTGCCGATCGCCGGGATCGTCTGCTGCGTGGGGATCATCTACTATCTGCCGCAGCCCTCCTGGTGGCGATTCGTCGCCTGGCTCGCCGTCGGCATGGTCGTCTATTTCCTCTATGGCTACCGACACAGCAGACTGCGCGCGCGCTGAAAACGTGCGACGTTCTACGTGCGAGGTTCTACGTTAAGACGACCGACGTAGAACGTCGAACCGAGAACGTCGAACCTAGAACGTAGAACCTCCTGCGTGCTACCCTCCGATTCGGGAGGTGTGTCGATGGTCAAGAGGTTTTCCTTTCTTGCAGTGTTTCTCATCGCGGCCCCGCTCTCCGCGGGCATGGCGACGCAGAAGTACGACTGGAATCCGGTCCGGGGCGCCCAGGAGGTCCACGTCGAGTCGGACAGGGTCGTGGTCTCCTCGCTCGAGTTCGACATGGGCGACCGGGTCGTCCCGACGCAGTTCTCGACGGCCAAAGCCGTGGCGCGCGTGGACAACAACGGCTTCCTGGCCTACGAGGTCGGCGTCGCGATCGTGATCTTCGACGGCGAGGGGAACATCGTCGCGGCCGGAAGCGGAGGAGTCAAGCTCGGCTCGCTCGGCAAAGGGGAGCGCGACACCTTCACGATCAAGTTCCCCTACGTGTACCGCAACCTCGACAAGGCGAAGACGTTCACCGTGACCCTCGAGACTCAGGAGCGCGGGGGCTCCAAGACGAAAGCGAAGGCAAAGACGGACTAGCCGCGGGCGGCGCGGCCCCGAAGCCCGGGATGTCCCGGTTCGCGTACCCTGTCAGCTCGGCATAGGCGCGGCCCGTCACGGATCGGCCCTCGCGGCGCCCCTCGACGCGGCAGGCGCCCTCCCAGTAGATGACGCCGGTGGACTGTTCCGTGACGAGCTCCTGGTCCGGGAGAAGCGGCAGGATGGTGACGTCGAGGTCGAGCGGCGCCACGCGGAGCCTCCATCTCGCCGGGTAGCGGGCACCCGAGCGCGGTGACTTCCAGAACGCCTGTTCCTCGAGCGAGACGTCGCTCCATCGGACCGCCCGATGCGCGCCGTCTCTGGCCACGGAGGTGCCCGAGGAGAAGGGGGTCGCGCCGCCGTCCTTGCCCCGCATGCGGTAGAGCATCAGCTCGGAGCCGTCGTCGAGTTGCAGCCCGAACCAGTCCCAGCCGACGGCGCCGGCCGGCATTCCCCCAGGCCCCCACTCGTGGTCGAACCAGGCCGTGCCCGACAGGGAATATGTATCCGATTCGTTGCGCATCTGGCCCGATGCGGCCAGCCGCGTGATCGAGACGTAGCGCGAGAAATCGTTGGGGCCCGGGCCCTTGCGCGAGATGCCGTCATCGCCGTGGAGAACCGGAGGCTTGGCGGCGCGCAGGGAGAGCGACAGCTCCCAGCCTCGCCCTGCGGCATGCAGGCGGTGCGTCCCGCCCGACTCCTCGGCCGACCAGCTCTCGTTGGAGACGGCCAGCCGACCCGCGGCCGCTCCGGCGATGCCGGGCAGGCTCAAGTGCGCCTTTTCCTCGTAGCGGAACGCCTTTCGGGCGATGTCGGTCCAGGCAAAGTGCGCGAGCGAGAGATCCCGCACGCGGAAGAACGTGAGCTCGAACCCGTACTTTCTGCCGGCGGTGTCGCGCAGGTGCCCCGTGTAGTACCACCACTCGATTCCCGCGTCGGGATGCGAGCCGTGGTCCCGAGGGAAAGAGACTGCGCTTCGATTCGCCGAGACGGCGAGAAGGAACGACGCGGCGGTAAGAAGCAATCGGTTCATCGGTTCATTGAATCATCGGTTCATTTGACCTGGACAACGGGTTCATGACACTGGACCCGATAACCCGATGACCTGATTCTTCTTCATTCCTCGGCCAGGGCGGTGGCCGGTGTTGCGCCGGAGGCGAGGTAACCGGGGAAGACTCCGGCGAGGACCGAAGCGGCGAGCACGACGAGCGTCAGCGCGGCGAGACGGCCGGCCGGCACCGCGAGCGCCACCGTCCACCCGAAAGACTGCGGATTGATGACCTCGAGGAGGAGATAGGCGAAGGCCGCGGCCGCCCCCGCGGCGGCCACCGCGGCTGTCGCGCCGGTCAAGACAGCTTCGAGAAGAACGGCCCGGCGGATCTGCCGGCCGTCCGCGCCGACGGCCGCGAGGAGGCCGAAAACGCGGCGGCGCTCGACGGCCGACGCCGTCAGGGCGTTGGCGATGCCGAGGATGGCGACGCAGACCGCGATCGCCTCGAGGCCGCGAGTCACCGCGAAGGTCCTGTCGAAGATGGCGAGGATCTCGCGGCGCAGCTCCCGGTTCGTCGTGATGGAGAGGGCGTAGCGCCCGCTGGCCAGGCGCAGGATCCGGCGGCGCAGGTCCAGGGCGTCCGCGCCCGGCGCCGCGAGGACGGCCGCGCTCGTGACGCGCGGGTCGTCGAAGAGAGCAAGGTAGAGCTCCCGGTCGAGCAGCACCGTCCCTTTGTCGTTCGAGTAGTCGCGATACACGCCGGCGACGCGAAACGAGCGAGTCCCCTTCGGCGTCGCGAGGGTCACGGTGTTTCCTCTCCCGACGCCGAAGCGCCGCGCGTAGGGCTCGGAGATCAGGATCTCGCCCCTGGAGCGCGCCTCCCGCGCCGCCTGCCGGGGTTCGCGGCCGTCGAGGAGGGGAACGCCTCCCGCGCGCGCGACCACCCGAAAGTCCCCCGAGCCGATGGTGAATGGTCGTCCGGCGAAGTCCACCGCGTCTCGGGCGCGGAAGGGATCGATCGCCTCGACACCGGGCACGCCGGCGAGGAACGTCAGGACATCCTGCGGCAGGTCGCCGACGAGGCCGCGTCCGCGCCCCGCCTGCGCCTTGATCCAGAGATCCGACCGGAGCGTGGATTCGACCCAGACCCGCAGTGTCTCGCGCAACGACGCGACGGTCACAGCCATCGCGAGGGTCATCCCGAGAGCCATCGCAAGCGCGGCCACCGCGATCGCGTTGCGGGCGAGCGAGCCGCCGAAAAACCCGGCCGCCAGCCGGCCGGGAGCGCCGAAAACGCGGGCGAGGAGGGCGGAAGAGAGCCGCGAGACCGCGCGCACGAGGACAGGCGCGGCGAACGCCAGCGCCGCGACGACCAGCGTGACGGCGGCAAAGCCCGGGAAAGGAAATCCCGCGATCGGCCCGGCGAAGGAAAGCGCCGCCGCGGCGGCGAGGGCGATTACGGCGGCGAGGCCGCGGCCGGCCAGGCGGCTCGCCCGCACCGCCTCGACCGAGCCCGGGCGCATCGCCGGCGAAGGGGACACGCGCGAAGCCTCGGCGGCGGGAAGAACCGTTGCGCCGAGCGCGGCGGCCATCCCGGCGACCGCTGCGAGGCCCGCGGCGCCGGCATAGCCCGCCGCGGAGATCTTCGCCGTGGGAAGGTAGATGTCCGACACGGTCCCCGCGACCGCGCGCAGGGCGGCGCGCGCAGCGAACCACCCTCCCGCCTCTCCGAGGGCTGTTCCCGCGAGCCCGATGGCGAGCCCCTCGAGGACGAACGCTGTAAAGATCGCTTTGCGCGAGGCGCCCAGGGCGCGCAGCGTCGCGATCTCCGGTCGTCGCCGCACGACCGAGATCGACACGGCATTCGCGATGAGGAAGAAGCCGACGAGGATCGTCAGCGATCCGAGAGCGTTCAGGTTGAAGCGAAACGCGCGGACCATCCGGTCAGCCGTCGCGGCCGAGCGGCCGGGCGGCTCGATCGAGAGGCCGGGCGGGAGGCGGGCGGCGAGCTCGGACCGAACGGCTTCCTTCGAGACCCCTCGAGCGAGCACGACGTCCACGCGATCGGCATAGCCCTCCTTGCCGAGGAGCTTCTGCGCGGTGAAGAGGTCGGCGACGAGCAGATCGCCGCCGGACGCCCGCGCGACTCCCGAAAGCTCGAGGAGTCCCGCGATCGTCACGGTCTGAGCAACGCCGCCGGCCACGATCGGGAACGTCTCTCCGGGCGCTAGGCGATGCCTGCGGGCGAACGAGACGGGCGCGAAGACCGACCGCGGTCCGAGGAGCTCGAAGCGCGAGCGGCGCTCGCCAGGTTTCTCCAGAAGGCGCATTTCCCGCACGGCGCCGTCCCCGCCGGGATCCACGCCGAGCACCTGCACGATCTCGCCCGAGCCGTCTCCCGCTACGGCGGTTCCGGTGACCGCGGGCGCGAAGGCGCCGTACTTCCAGAGAAACGAGAAGGAGGAGAGGGCCTCGATCGGCACGCCGCGGGCGCCGGTGACGACGAAGTCGCTTCTGCCGGAGATCGCATCGGCCGCCTCGCGGAACGACTCGGTGACGCTCCGGTTGGCGTGATGAATCGCCGCCATCGCCGCTACCCCGATCGCCACGCCCACGACCGGCAACGCGGCGCGCAGGGGCCGGCGCCGGGCCGGACCCGTGACGAGCGCTTCGAAGAGCAGAACGAATCCCCTCATCGGGCTAACACTATGATGCGGACGTTGCTCGAAGCGACACAGGGTGGGCGGGGCGCCGGCCTGGCGCGGGGGATGCTGGTCACGGCCTCGCTCGCGGCGATCGCTCTCCTTCTCTGGTTCGCCCTCGGGATGGACCGGGGGGCCATTCTGTCCAACGACATCAAGGCCGTTCTCTATCCCTGGGCGCCCACCTACCCGGAGAAGCCCGTCTCCGGAAACGCGGTCTACGATCCGGTCTTTCAGTTCGTTCCCTGGGTCCGCTTTGCCCGGGGCGAGATTCTCTCCGGAAGGCTTCCGCTCTGGAATCCGCACCAGGACGGCGGCGTGCCGCTCCTGGGGAACATGATTTCGGCGCTGGCGTCTCCGCTGGTGTGGCCGGCGCTTCTGCTTGGGATCTTTCCCGGCTGGAACCTATCGCTTCTCGCTCGCATCCTCCTCGCGCTTGCCGGGGCGTACGCCTGGCTGAAGGATCTTGGCCGCTCGCGGGCGGCCGCGAGCCTCGGCGCGGTCGCCTTCGCGCTGTCGGGCCCCTTCATCGCCTGGATCGGACATCCCCACACCGCGGCGGCCGCGCCGGTCCCGCTGCTCCTGCTGTTTGCCCGCCGCGTCGCTCGTGGCGGCGGGCGCCGCGACCGGCAGGCCCTCGCCGTGACGACGCTTCTCGTGCTCGCGGGCGGGCATCCCGAGACACAGATGATGGCCGCCGTGCTCGCTCTGGCGGTGGTCCTCGTCGAAACCCGGCAGACCTCGCAACTGGCGGCTGTCGCCGCCTCGGCGTTCACGGGAGCGGGCCTCGCGGCGCCGCTTCTTTTCCCGTTCTTCGAGTACTTCCGGCTCTCGCAGGCGCGCCTTGGCACCGACCGGATGCCTTTCACGCTCGAGCCGAAGTATCTCCTGCGATTTCTCTCGTACCAGATCGAGGGTTTGAACCCGATCGAAGGCGCGGCGAGCGTGTCGGCGGCCGTCCTGGTCCTCGTCCCGTTCGGTCTCTGGGCTGTAAGGCGCGACCGCTGGGCCCTCTTCTGGGCGGTCGTGGCGGGGTGCCTGCTGGCGATCGTCTACAGCACGCCGCTCTCCCGATGGCTCGTCGCGCACACGACAATCTACTGGACTCGTTTCCTGCTTTTCGTGCCGCTGGCGCTCGGCTATCTCGCGGCGGCCGGGATGGACGTTCTCCTGGAGCGTTTCCGCCGCACGAGCCCCGGGCTGGCGAGGGCCATTCCGATCCTGCTCGTCGTGACGGCGGCGGGGGAGCTTGTCCTGGGAGCGCGGGGACTCCAGGCACGCACGTCTGTGCGGACGCTCTCTCCCGTCACCCCTCTCGTCGCGAGGCTCGCCGCGGACCGCGATGTCTTCAGGATCCTGCCGCTTCATTCGTTTCTCGCGGCGAACTCGGCCACCGACTACCGTTTCGACGACGTGCGGGGCTACGACGCCCTTGCGCCCGCCGGCTGGCGCCGCCGTCGCGCGGCGATCGGCCGCTTCACTTCCGCGCGGGACATTCTCGAGCCCTGGAACCTCGCGCCGGGGGGCAATGGGCTCGACTTCTGGAATGTGAAATACCTGATCCTGCATCCGGGTGTGCCCTATGGCCCCGAGACTTTCCGCGAGAGGTGGGGACTCGACCTCGAAGAAGTCTACCGGGGGCCGGACGGAAGGATCCTCGAGAACCGGCGCGTGCTGCCGCGCGCGCGAATCGTGGGTGCCCGCGGGACGGTCCGCATCCGGGAGAGACTGCCCATGCGTTGGAGGTTCGAGGCGAACCTCCCGGCTCCCGGCGCTCTCGAGGTCGCCAATCCCGCCTTTCCGGGCTGGAAGGCGAGCGTGGACGGGCGGCCCGTGGCGATCGCGACGGCGCCCGGCGATCCGATCGAGGTGCCGCTCGGCGCCGGCAGACACGAGGTGGTGATCTCCTACAGGCCCGTCTCCTTCTGGATCGGCCTCGCCGTCGCCGCGGTCTCTCTGGCCGCGCTGATCTTCCGGCTCCCGTGGGGCGCCGGCGCCAGCAACATTCCCCGCTGACGGTATCCGCCGAATCACACTTCGGGCGCACCGCCCTGCCCTGTCTTCCCGAAGTCATCGACGCGCCATAGCCTTTGTGGCGACGGCGCGACCGAAGCGGCGAGGGGGACTGCTGCGGAGCGAAGGGCTCGAGCTTTCCCTGAGCAGGAGGATCGCATTGAAGCGCCCCCGGAGCAGATCCTTCGCTGCGCTCAGGATGACAGAGAGGAAGCGAAGGGATGACGGGGAAGGAGCTCAGGATGACAGGGAAGGAGCTCGGGATGACAGGCGAGGAGCGGAGGGAGGACAGCGGAGGAGCTAAGGGATGACCGAGCGGATTTGTTTACGAACTTGCGATCCAGAACACTAGCTTCCCGAGGCAGCCACGAAGGCGCTGGGGAAACGGGCCATCAACGCCACCGCGGCGACCATCTCGCGCATGTCCACGCACTCGCCGATCGTGTGAGCGTTCTGCTCGATGCCGGGGCCGATGCCGATCATGGCCGGATGCTTGACGGCGCCCGAGACGACCCACGACTTCCCCTCGGGCACCGGGATCGACGCGTCGTCCTTCTTTACCGGGAACCCGACGCCGTCCGTCGAGAAGATCCATCGGTCCACGCGCGGCTCCTTGCGCAGCGCGCCCCGCTCCCCGCCTCGGGCGACGTGCGGCGTGACGACGCCCCTGTAGGCGGAGACGGCTGCGCGCACGGCCGGATGGTCCTCGGGCGTCACCCATCCCATGTAGACCTGCGGGTTGCCGAGGACGAAGCCGTTCCAGGTGGGCTGATCGTATGTGGGAATCGTCACCTCGACCTTGAGGCCCGCGGCGCGCGCGGCCGCGACCGCCGGGAGATTCGCCACGTCGGCCACGGCCTGCTCCGGAGTCTCGCCGATCGTCAGGCGCCGGTCGAAGCGGAAGACGAAGCGTTCCGGCACCGCGCAGTCGCTCGGCGTGTCCAGGCGCGCCCAGGAGGCCGTGCGCGTGCCGTGCCCGAGGAACGGATGATCGAGAAACCCTTCCCTGGCGTCGTAGCGCCCGGCGGCCTCGACGACGATCGGCGCCCCGAACTCCAACGGGTTCCTCCCCTCCCAGGGCATCGAGCCGTGGCAGGACTTGCCGGTCACGGCGACCTCGATCTGCATGCGGCCGCGCTGCCCTCGATAAATGCCGAGCGCCCCTTTGGCCGAGTCGCCGGTCCCCTCCGTCAGGATCACGGCGTCGGGGATGAGCTCCGGCGGCGCTCCGGGCAGGATCTTCCGCATCAGGTACTGAGGCCCCCCGCCGTCGTTGTCCTCCTCGGCCACGGTGCCGTAGGAACGGACGATGGCGCCGGCGAGCGCGCCGTGCGGAGCCAGCTCCAGCAGGATCTTCGAGGCCAGGATCTGCGACACGACTCCCGAGAGCTGGTCGGTCGAGCCGCGCCCGAAGACGAGGTTGCCCCATTCCGCCTCGGGCGGCATGTACCCCAGTTCGCGCTTCAGGAACTCGCGATCGAGCATCCTCGCGTCGAAGAGGCCGTCGTAGGGATCGATGCCGCCGGTCTTCTGCCGCCAGGCCGGGCGCAGCGCGTTGACCGTATCGGTGTGCCCGTCCCAGTAGATGACGCGTTTCTCGCTCGCGGGGACGCCGTCGCTCTCGTCCTGGAGCGTCCAGACCAGGTTTCCGAAGCCGTCGTAGCCCACATCCTCGGGGCGGCGCACGGCGCCGATCTCCACGATCGCGCGTTTCATGTACTCCAGGCGCGGCTTCTCGTGGTTCGACAGCCCGCACGAGGGGTCGCCGCCGTCGTCGGCCGGCCGATCCACGTAGTCCGCCGGAATGCGGATGGCCTCCTTCAAGATTCTCTCCGCCAGCGGCCGGTACCGCGCCGCCAGCTCCGCCACCCGCGAATCGAGATCGTTCATTCAGTCCTCCAGCTCAAGACTAGCTCATACATCCATTTGTCATCCTGACGTCGCCGACGCTCCAGAGCCGCTCTGGCGATGGCGCGAGCGAAGCGACGAGGGACCTGCCATGCGACCCGATGAGAACGAGAGCAGATCCTTTGCTTCGATCAGGATGACACAGGGCGCGAGATCGACGCGAGGCGCTCGGGCAGGTCCTTGACCTTGGCCGTCGCCAGGGCGGCCATCACGACGTAGACCTTCCAGTTGGCTTCGCGCGCCACGTTGACGGCGTGGCGGGCCATGACGCCGGGAGAGACCTCGGCGCCGATGTCGGCGGGAAGGCAATGCATGTAGAGCGCGTCGCCTCCGCGGGTCAATCCCATGCGCCGCTCGTCGCCGATCCAGTCGCGGTGCCGCGCGTTCTGCGCGAGGGCTTCTTTTTCGATTTCGGCCATGCGCCGGGCATCCCGCGCCCGGTTCGCCTCGACCCGCGAGAGCATGAGGCCGTAGGGCCCCCAGCTCTTTGGATAAACCGCGTCGGCCTTTTCGAAGGCAACGTCCATGGACTCGACAACCCGGAAGGAGCCGCCGGACTCCGCGGCGTGCGCGGCCGCGGAATCGAGGCATTTCTGCATGAGCGGATAGCCTTCGGGGTGCGCGAGCGTCACGTTCGCCCCGAATCGGGTCAGGAGCATCACGAGTCCCTGCGGAACCGAGAGGGGCTTGGCGTAACTGGGCGAATAGGCCCAGGAGACCGCGATCTTCTTTCCGGCGAGCCCTTCCGGAAATCTCTCGCGCAGCCAGCAGAGGTCGGCGAGCGTCTGCGTCGGGTGGTCGACGTCGCACTGGAGGTTGACGACCGGGACCTTCCGCGGGTCCCCGGTGGCCTCGAGGTACTCGTCGATACCCCGCTTGACATCCCGCATGAAGGCGTTCCCCTCGCCGAGGATCAGGTCGTGCCGGACCCCGAGCGCGTGCGCGTTCATCCCGAGCATCGCGCCCGTCTCGGCGGCGGTCTCCCCGTGCGAGACCTGGGTCGAGGAGCCGTCCACGATGACCGGCTGCATCCCGAGGCGCGCCGCCGCCCCCGCCCAGGCCGATTTGGTTCGCGTCGAGTTGTCGAAGAAGAGCGCGTAAGCCAGCTCGTTGGCGAGAAGCGGCGTCTTCCTCCCCGCCCGGTCGACCGCCGCGAACCGCTCGGCGGCGGACACGAGCGCTTCGAGCTCGACGGCCGAGTAGTCGTCCGTCAGAAGCAGGCTCCTGCCGTAGAGACGATTGAGCGCGTTTGGATCGGCGCTTGAGTGCATGTCGATTCTCCGAAGTGGGCGGAGATCCTTAGTCTACGAAATACGGGCTCGAGCCGCCGCTTCGCTTCATTCCTGGCCGCTCGCGGAAGCGGTGTCGGGGGACATCGCGGTGACCCAGGAGACGGCGCCCGGGGCGAAGAGGCCGCTGACCAGGGAGCGGAGGGCATGGTAGTGCCCGACGGGGACGACGTGGCCTTCCGGGGCGGGGATCGCGAAGACGCGCGCCTCGGAGGGTTCCGACGCCTCGGCGGAGTCGAAGCGCAACTCGGCAGCGCCGTCCCAGAAGTCGGCCGAGCCGCCGGGGGAGACTAGGAGCTCCACTTCGCGTCCGCCCCAGCGCCCGCGCGCCGCGACCGCGCCCGCAGTATCGCGCCGGACGAAGAAGCCGGGGCGGGGGGCGTCATCGAGGTAGGCGCCGAGCGACTCGAAGAGGCGGGGCTTCTCGATGTAGGGCCCTCCGTCCTCGGGACAGAAGACGTCGCAGTTGCCGCAGTCGTTGCAGGCGTCGGCCCAGTTGGCGATCTGGTGCGGCGAAGAGTCGGGGCCGCCGAGCGAGAGTGTCCTGGGCTCTCCCGCTTCGAGCCGTCCCGCGCGAATGATCAGGTCGCGGTAGAGGATCCGGCGGGGCGGCGTCTCGTAGACGAAGTTCGCGTCGTTGGGGCAGACGGGAACGCACTTGTCGCAGTTGATGCAGTCGAAGAGCGTTAAGTGGCTTCCGATCTTGCGGGGCGGCTTGCCGGTCTTCGCGGCGGTGTAGCGCTGCGCTCCCGAGACCTCGGCGAGGGCGCGGCGGTGGTTCGTGAGGGGAGCGTCCGCGACGCTCGACGCCGGCTCTCCGGCGCGTCGCCGTGTGAAGTCGGCAACCGTTGTCGCACCGCTCTCGCGCATCGCGCGGGCCAGAGCCTCGGCCTGCCAGTGGAGGCGCTGGTATCCGCCGGGCCGCAGGAGATCCGTGCAGCTCGTCACCGGCACGAACCCGCAGGCGACCGACGCGGCCACGTTGGCGGCGTCGATACCTGCCGAGAAGGAGATCGGCAGACCCGTCCCCAGCGCCTCCCGAAGGCGCAGTCCCAGCGTCAGCGAGAGGACGTGGAGCGGCTCGCCCGAGAGGTATTGCTCGCGGCCGGGGAGGGGATCTCCCGGGTTCTCGACGACGAGCGTGTTCGTCAGCTTGACGCCGAAGTTCAACCCCCGCCGCGCGGCCTCCGCCGAGAGGTCGCCGGCCAGGGAGAGCGCGTCGTCCCACTGGAGGTCCTTGTCGAAGGCCGCGCGAGTCAGGCCGATCTCGCGGTAGCCGAGCTTGCCGTGCAGGATCTCTCCGACCTGCTCGTAGCCCAGGAGCGTCGGGTTCAACTTCACGATCGTATGGAGGCCGACTTCCTCGAGGAGAAACCGACAGATGCCGGCGATCTCCCCGGCCGGGCAGCCATGGAAGGTCGAGAGCGTCGCGGAGTCGGAGAGGCGCGCCGGGCAGGGGACGTCGGCCAAATGGAGCAGCCCCGCCGGCAGCTCCCGGGCCAGCTCACGGCGTTCGGCGTCGAGGAGCGCCGTCGCGTCGCGCACGCCTTCGAAGAAACCGGCCATCTTGCGCGAGCGGATGCCCTCCAGGTCGTAGCCGACGGATATATCGAAAATGACATCGCGCTCGGCCGGAGGAATGCCGCAGAGCTCGTCTAAGATGGCCACGAGGAGCCGCGCCTTCGCGTACTCGCGCAGGGAGTCGGCGACTAAGAGCTCCTGCGACCATTCGATGTTGTAGCCGACCGTGCGGATGTCGATGCAGGGGCGGCCGATGACGAGCCTGTCGTTGACCTGGACGGTCTTCAGCTCCAGGATGCGCCCGCCCGCAAGATAGGAGAGCGCGATGTTCTGGGCGAGCTGCGTATGGGGCCCGGCGGCCGGCCCGACGGGCGTCGCCGCGCGGTGCCCGTGGAAGGAGACCGAGAGGTCGAGGCCGGGAAACCCCTTGTAGATCCGCCGCGCCGGCAGGTCGAAGACCGAGCCCCCGGGCAGCTCCCGGGCGGCCCGCCGCACGAGGACGGAGAGCGGGAGAGGGCGCAGGACGCTCATCGCATCCGCTCCCAGAGCCGCGCCGCTTCCTCGCGCCAGCGAGCGCGGACTTCGGCCTCGTCCACGCGCGTGGAGCTGCGCTTTTCGACGATGAGCTCTCCTCCGGCCACGACGTCGCGGACGTGCCGGGCGCCGAGGCCGAAGAGGAAATGCCCCGCGAGGTTCTCGGCCGAGAGCGGCGTCGGCGGGTCGTAGTCGAGAACGACCCAGTCCTCACCGCGCCGCCCGAGCGCTTCCCCGGCGAGGCGCCCGGTCGCGGCGACGAGTCCCACAGCGTCGATCCCGCGCTCCGGGCCGTAGGCGTCGCGGGCGCAAAGATGCGCGGCGCGCGCCTCGGCGAAGATGTCGCCGTCCATGCCGTCTGTGCCCAGCGCCACGCGCGGGCCGAGCGTCGCGACGTCGGCGTAGCCGACGGCGTTTTGCATGTTGCTCCTGGGATTGTGGACGACCCACGCTCCAGCCGCGGCGGCGCGCTCCCGCTCCGCGGCGGTCAGGTGGACCCCGTGGGCCAGAATCGTCTTCGCGCCGACGGCGCCCGCCCGTTCCAGCCGCTCGAAGGAGCCGGCATCGCAGCCGTCCTCGGCGACATGAACGTGGAGCCACGCTCCGCTCCGCCGCGCCAGATCCGCCGCGGCCTCGATCGTCTCGTCGGAGGCCGTGAACCCCGCGTGCAGGCCAACGATCGCCGGGAGTCCAGCCGCGATCGCCCGCTCGCATTCAGCCAGACCCGCCCTCGCGCCTTCGCTTCCGTGGCGGTCCGTGGCCCCGTAGCAGAGGGCGGCCCGGACGCCGAAGGCCCTCGCCGCCTCCGCGAGCACGTCGAGAGAGCCTTCTATGAAAGAGGGGGACTCGTGGTGGTCGAGGACGGCCGTCGCGCCCGAGAGCGCGGCGTCTAAGAGCGCCGCCTCGGCGCCGGCTCTGAGCGAACGCGCGTCGAGCGCGGCGTCGAGCCGCCACCAGATCCGCTCGAGGATCTCCCGGAAAGAGCGCGTCGGCCCGGAGGGACCCGGCATCCCGCGCGCGAGCCCCGCGTAGAGGTGGGTGTGGCCGATCGCGAGGCCGGGCATCACGAGGCAGCCTGAGGCGTCGAGCCCTCGCCGCGGCTCGGAGCCGGCCAGGACGTCCCGCTTTTCGACCGACGGCGGGTCGAGGATGACGACGGTGCCGCCGGTGATCGCGATACCGCCCACGCTCAGCCCGGATTATTCATGGTCACCTGACCGGTACGTAAGCAACTGTATGACCCCCGTTTTGAAACTCTCGGCCTCCTTTCGCGGAGAGAACGCCCGTGGCCGAAAGTCGCCTACCATCCGCGGGCCTCGCGCAGGCGCCGGTCCACGTCGTGGGCCTTCGCGGCCTCGTCGCTCCACCAGGAATCCGCGCGCTGCGCGTCCAGCTCCTCGACGGTCTTGCCCTGCTGCTCGACCCAGGTGAAGTACTTGAGGTTGTGCCACCGCTCGCGGTTTTCGCGCGTGCCTTCGGCTATCCAGTCGAGCTTCTGGCCGTGGAAGATCCGGGCGAGATTCTCCCGCGCCCGCTCGCGGGTCAGGGTACCGGTCCGTTGCGCGAGCCGGCGCATCACCGAGGGATAGCGGTCGAAGCCGTCGGTCGCCACGGTCACGACCGCCTCGCCCTTCGTGAGCCTGAGCCACCGCGCCGTCTTGATCGCGCCGAGAATGTTGCAGATCCCGCTCACGCCGAGAAGGCTTGCGAGCCGATGCGCGGCTTCTCCGAGCCCGCCTCCGTCCGCGAGAAAATCGCTCCCCTCGGGGTCGGTGACGAGCTGGAGCCCGAGCAGGCACTCCTCGTCGTCGACGCACATCATGGCGTCCAGGTTGCCGACATGGTGGATCCACGTGACGTGCTTGTCGCCGATTCCTTCGATCGCGTGCCCGCCGTAGCCGTTCAAGGACAGGGTCGGGCACTGCACCGGCTCGAGGCCCACGATTCTCGCGCCGAAGCTCGCCTTCAATGCGTCCCCGGCCGCGATCGTGCCGGCCGATCCCATGGCCGAGACGAAGGCCGCGGGCCGGCCGGCACCGAGCTCTTCGACCGCCGCCGCCGCGGCCGAGCCCGTGACGTGGTAGTGCCAGCGGTAATTCGCCATCTCGGCGAACTGGTTCATGATCCGGGCTTTCGGGTCCGCCGACAGGCGCCGGCACTCGTCGTAGATCTCCTTGACGTTGGATTCGCTGCCGGGCGTCTTGACGACCGTCGCGCCATAGGCCTCGATCTTCTCGAAGCGCTCGGCGCTCATCCCCTCGGGCAGGATCACGACGGACTCGTAGCCCATGCGCGGCCCGACCCACGCGCCGCCGATCCCGTAGTTGCCGGTCGAGGGCCACACGAGCGTCGAGGCCCCGGGCGAGACGTCGCCGGCCAGCTGGTGTTCCATCAGGACCGAGTAGGTCGCGCCGACCTTGTGCGAGCCGGTCGGAAAGTCCCTCGCGCAGAGCAGGACGATCGGCGCGGAGACTCCGGTCAGCGCTTCCGGCAGGAGGAGCGCGCGGACGCGGCCGTCCGAGTCCCGCCACGTGACGTTGAAGAGGTTGGCCGGATCGAGCGGCGCTTCCTGCCCCGCGGCGAGCGCCCGCGCGCGGACCTTCGGGGGCAGATGCGAGGGGTCCTGCATCTCGGCGTAGGTGGGCCCCTGGATCATGTGACCTCCAGCGCTCTGCGGACGGCGTCGAGCGAAGGTGTGATGCGGGAAGGCGGGGCGACCGACCGCATGGCGCCACGGATGTCCTTTAGCCCGTTGCCGGTCGCCACGTGGAGGACGCTCTCACCGCGGGCGACGAGACCCCTCGCGATCGCGGTCTCGAGGCCGGCGAGCGCGGCGACTCCCGTCGGCTCGGCGAAGACGCCGGTCCCGCGCGCCAGGCGCGGGATCCAGGAGAGGATGGCGTCGTCCGAAGCCGTGACGACGGCGCCGCCCGAGGCGCGAACCGCCCGCAGCGCCTTGACGCCGTTTCGGGGAGCGCCTACGGCGATCGAGTCCGCGACGGTCCGCGCGGCGACCGGCTCGATCTTCTCGCCGCCGCGCTCGAAGGTCCTGGCGAGCGGCGCCGCGCCCTCGGCCTGGACGGCGAGGATCCGCGGAAGCCGGTCGATCAGGCCGTGCCGTTTCATCTCGGTCAAGCCCTTCCAGATTCCCGCGGTCGTGCAGCCGTCGCCCAGGGCGACGGTCACGACGTCGGGCATCCGGCCGCGCATCTGCTCCGCGATCTCCAGCCCGCAGGTCTTCTTCCCTTCGACCAGGTAGGGGTTGATGGCGCAGTTCCTGTTGTACCAGCCGAAGGCCTCGACCGACTCCTGGCAGACGCGGAAGGCGTCCTCGTAGGTCCCTTCCACCAGGAGCACCTTCGCGCCGTAGACCAGGAGCTGCGCCACTTTCGCCTCGGGCGCGGAGGCGGGCACGAAGATGTAGGCCTTCAGTCCCGCTTCCGCCGCGAAGCCGGCGAGGGAGGAAGCCGCGTTGCCGGTCGAGGAGCAGGTGACTTCGCGGCGGCCGAGCCAGCGAGCCCGCGTGACGCCGACCGCACTCGCCCGGTCCTTGAAGGAGCCCGTCGGGTTGCGGCCGTCGTCCTTGACGAAGAAGTCGCCTAGGGACAGCTCGCGCGCGAGCGCGGGCGCTTCGATGACCGGCGTTCCCCCGGCCGGGAGCCGCGGCGCGGCGACGTCGTCGGGCACGGGAAGGAGCGCCCGGTAGCGCCAGAGGGAGCCGTCGCGGGAGGCCGCGAGCGCCTCCTTGAAGAGCCGGCCGGCCGCGTCGTGGTCGTACTCCACGTCCAGGATGCCTTCGAGGCCGCAGCGCGGGCA
>Ga0153915_10000915_pt1 | contig 27363 bp, 28 predicted proteins | sample Opewatmetagenome_2_FD_107003 | JGI IMG/M metagenome (GOLD analysis project Ga0153915, IMG submission 107003) | Freshwater wetland microbial communities from Ohio, USA - Open water 3 Core 3 Depth 3 metaG | ecosystem: Environmental > Aquatic > Freshwater > Wetlands | place: USA: Ohio, Lake Erie...
CGCTGCGATGACGAGCATCGCCAGGCCGACGATCGCACAAATTGCCTGGACCTTGATGTAGACCTTGAGGCCAAGCGCCAGCATCACGCTCGAGAGGATGACAACAAGTGATGTTATCATCAGCGTTACTGGGTGGTCCGGGTGGCTCAGGTCATCCGCCCAGGACAGAAGGCCAGCATCGTTGTTCACAACCGCCATGATGCCAAGAAGATCCCTAACGCCCCACGTGACCACCCATGTTCCGAGCACGCCGCACCAAACCACGTTCCATATGACCCATGTCCAGTTCGCCATGAACCCCAAAGATGGGTGTAGTGCTCTGCTGACGAAGACATAGTCTCCGCCACTACGTGGCATAGACGCCGTCAGCGTGGCAAAGCAGAACATGCCAAACATGCAGAAGATCATCGCGAGGATGAGGCCGAACCCGACGTTCGCCCCCGGGTAAATTCCGGGACCCCAAAATATCACCCACGCAACTCCCAACCCGATGCTCATGTTCAGGAAGTTCAGAAAGAGCGCATCGCGCGGTTTCATTTCTCTAACAAGCCCAGTCGCTTCTCTCAGGAAGACTCTCTTTTCTCCCATCTGTTGAGTTATTCCGCTCACACAGATCCCCTCCGAACCCTGTTCCTACCCAGGATTCTCAACTTTCCCCGGTGACGAATCGTATTACGAGTATTATATACATAACTCGAAGAGGACCAGAGATTCATCATACTCGGCGTATGTCGAACTTCGTCAGTTCCTAACTTCAGGCTCCAGGCCAAGGACGCTCATGTCGATGTTGCCGCCGGTTATCACGATTGCCACCCTGTCCCCCTTTCGGAACGCGATCTTCTTCTGAAGAATCAGGGCGGGTCCGACCGCGCCGCTTCCTTCGATCACCTGACGCTCGTTGGAGAGGACCCAACTGATTGCGCTCTTCAGGCCGTCCTCATCTGCGAGAAGTATCTCGTCGACATATCGTGACACGTGATCCAGGGCGAACTGGGATATCTGACCTGCTAGTCCGTCCGCCAGCGTCGGGACAACGGGGATCTCCACCACCTTCCGGGCATGCAGCGATTCCTTCATCGCCCTTGCAGCGGTCGATTGGGCTCCCACGAGCCTCAGTTTCGGGTTGATCGTCTTCGCCCACGCTCCGAGGCCTGATATCAGTCCGCCTCCTCCGACTGGTGCGACAATCACGTCGACGTCCGGCATGTCCTCCATTATCTCGCACGCAATCGTGCCCTGTCCGGCCATGATCTTGTGGTCCTCGGTTCCGGGAACATATATCGCCCCCGTCTTCTCGGCGAGGTCCATGCAGTGCACAAGCGATTCGTCAAAATTCGCCCCCATGATGACGAGGTTTGCCCCAAGCTCGCGGCATCGCTGGATCTTGATGCTCGGGGCGCTAGTTGGCACCACGACAGTTGCTTTCACTTCGAGAAGCTTCGACGCTAGCGAGACCGCCAGCGCGTGGTTCCCCGAGGACGCGGTTATGACCCCCAGGTCCCTCTCCTCGTGTGCCAGGGAACATATCTTGTTGTACGCTCCCCTGAATTTGTAGGCCCCGGTCTTCTGCTGGTTCTCCCACTTCAGGAACACATCCGCCCCTGAGAGATCGCTCAGACCGCCGGATCTCGTGAGCGGGGTACGGTTGGCAACCCCCGCCAAGTTCGCCTTCGCTTTCAGTACCTCGACCGCCGACAAGACCATTCGATATCACCGGGGCGATGCTCTGAGCGCCGTGACCGTACTCGGTCGGCGGCGATTTCAATCTATCTCCGTCGCGGTGCCGCCATGCGAATCCCAAATTGGCCGCGAAGGTTATCACTACTAGAATCGATTAGCCGTCGTGCTCGCCGAGGAGGGCATCCTCATGGGAGAGGAAACCAAGAAGATACTCGCGGAGACCAGGAAGGGACTCAAGCCTCCGACGAAGGAAGAGGTCGATCACGCGATGGCCAAGTGGCTGTTCGGCTCGAACGCGGACAAGATGATGGCCCATGCACCCTGGAGCTTCGTGCTGCTCAGGGTGATGTGGAAGAAGGGGGAAGAGCATTGGGAGGAATAGCCGATGCGATGGCAGCGCTCGACAAGGACAAACTGCTGGCCGAGGTGAAGGCGGAGATCGCGGCCAGCCGGGACCCTATCGAGATCGTGGAGGAAGCCCGGAAGGGTCTGGAGCACGTGGGCTCCGAGTTCGAGAAGGGGAAGTACTTCCTGATGGAGCTCATGTGGGCCTCGCAGATCTTCAAGGATGCGATGGAGCTCATCGGGCCGGAGCTGAAGAAGAAGCACGGGTCCGCCCAGGCAAAGGGTCGGATACTCATGGGCACCGTCAAGGGGGACATACACGACCTCGGGAAGTCCATCGTTCGGGACCTTCTGACCGCGGCAGGGTATGACGTAGTGGACCTGGGGGTCGATGTCGCTCCCGAGGCCTTCGTTGAGAAGATCAAGAGCTTTGGGCCGCAAGTGCTCGGGTTGTCCGCGCTGCTGACCGCGGCCGTGAGCCAGGCGTCGGTCACGGTGGAGGACCTGAAGAAGGCGGGCCTCCGTGATAAGTTGAAGGTGATCATGGGCGGGGGAGTCGTCGGCGAGATCAAGGTGAGCGAGTTCGGTGTGGATTTCGCGACCACGAACGCCAACGAGGGGATCCGGGTCATCGAGAAGTGGATCGCTGAGGCGAAGGGGTGATCACGCATGGCTGAGAACATGAACAGCTATGAGCGGCTCGAGCTCGCGTGGAATCTGAAAGAGGCCGACCGCGTGCCGGTCGCGCCAGTGAACTGCTACATCCTCCCGTGGCTCGGCGGGATAAACATGCGCGAGATGTTCCTCGAGCCCGACAAGCTTATCGAGGCCACCGTCAAGGCGCGGGAGATGCTTGGCGGGGGGGACAATGTCGACCCCAACATCACGACCCTCAACCATCTGGGGATGTTCGGACGTGCCGGCTGGGACCAGGCCACCTTGGACTGGCGGATATGGGACGACTTTCCGCCCAAGGGCAACCTGCCGAGCCTGTACGAGAAGCAGATGATCACCGACTACGACGACGTGATGAATCGCGGCTTCGGGCCGATTCTGTACAGCAAGAACGTTAGCAACCAGCTCTTTAAGCGGAGCATCGATGACTTCCTCTACTACGAGTACGAGTATCCGAAGATATACGCAGCGGCCTGGAAGAAGTATGTCGAGCAGTACGAGGTCCCCCTCCTCATGGGTGGCCGGGCGTGCCATCCGCTCGACATGCTGCAGTACTACAGAGGCATTTCCACCCTTACTCGCGACGTCTTCGAACGCCCGGACAAGGTCATCGAGATCTCTGAGTGGTGGATCGAGTACGAGACGACCCTCGCCATGAGGGACGCGATGATCATGGGCGCGGGGGAGGTCCCCGGTGCCGAGATAATATTCTTCATCAACGGGGGCCCGCCAGGCATGTCGCCACGGATATTCGACAAGATATTCTGGCCGGTCGCGAAGAAGATGATCGACATATTCGTCAAGCGCGGGTTCAAGGTCCACTGCCATTGGGACAACGACCTCACGCCGCACCTCGACACGATGAGCCACATGGCCGACGGTCTCCCGAAGGGGAAGATCATGCTCGACCTCGAGAAGACTGACATGAAGAAGGCCAAGGAGAAGCTCGGTGATAAGGTCGCGATATTCGGCAATGTGCCATCGTCAATCCTCGTATATGGGACTCCTAACGAGGTCGACAAGTACTGCAAGAAGCTGATCGACGACTGCGCCCCCGGAGGCGGGTACGTTCTGTCGACCGAATGCGAGACCCCTTGGGACTCGAAGCCGGAGAATGTCAAGGCAATATGTGACGCCGCGAAGAAGTACGGACAATACCGGCGCTAGGACAAACAAGAGGTAAGTGTAAGAGGTTTGAGTCGACCACTCAGCTGACAGGCCTAGGCCCAACATGAGCCGCCGCATCCGCCGTAGTCGTGGTCCCACGAGTTGTTGTAGTTGTTGTCGTAGTCGTGGCCCATAGGGCACCCGCCTGAGGATTGGTTGTACTGGTACCCGTCCTGGTGCATCCAGCCGTGCATGTTCCCCATTCCACCCATGCCCCCGCCTGCCGAGTTGGTCCCAGCTTGTGTTGACGCCCCCGCGGCCAGCACAGTGCCCGCGAGTGCAACTACCCCGACGACTCCGATCAAGGCTATGATCATCGATGTCTTCATCTTCCGTGTCACCTCCCTTCAGGCTCCATGCGCTTCTGCGCCTTCGGGAGACGATTGGTACAGATTTCGGTGAAATGGTACTTGGAGGTATCCTGAAAAGTGGCTCTCACCTTTTCACGTCGCTGAAAAGTGCCTGAAAAACCAACTCACGAGTCCATCTTGATTCGGATCTTGTTCGTCGAGCCGTGCCTATCCTTCGATATGATTCCCTTGGCCTGCAGCCGGTCAAGAAGTCTCGAGACCTTGGCGTTCGACATGCGCGTCTGGGTTATGAGGTCCTTCTGCAGGGCCTCGCCGCCCGAATCCATTATCGCCTTGAACATGGTCCTCTCATCGCCCGTCAACAGCCTGAGCGCGAGGTACTCCTTTGCGACAAGGTCCTCTTTCTCGTGCTGAGGAGAGGGCGGAGGCGCTGGGGGAGCTGCCACCGCCTGCATTGTCTGCGGCGGGGCGGGGAGGGGTTCGTACTCCTCGCGCAGGAAGATGACCATCAGTCCAGCGACAACTGCAATCACCCCGACCGCGACCACAAGGACGTTCACCGAACTGTAAGTCGAGTGAGGGCCATACATGCCCATGTGGTCTGTCTGATCGTCAGCAGGCTGGGGCGCTAGTAGTGCGTAGACTATGATGGCGACTCCAATGGCACTGACTGCCCCAGCCAAGATCTTCAGCCACTTCGACAAGACGAGTCCCTCGGACAGGCGCACTTACTCCTCTCGGCACTTTTAGCCTTTCTCCCCTACTGCGTGCTGTCCGAATCCTCCACCAGATAGAAAGATAGAAGAGGGGCGAGCAGGTTGCCAGAGCCGATGCCGAAAGCGGCAAGGCACGGTCATTCCAGGATCTCGAAGGATCACTACTTCATGAACATCGCGATCGAGGTCGCCCGCCGGAGCACGTGCACCCGGAGGCAGATCGGGGCGATTGTAGTCAGCGATGTCGGGGAGATCAAGAGCACTGGGTACAACGGGAACCCGAGGGGCCTGCCTCACTGTGAAGAGATAGGGTGCATAAGGGACAAGCTTGGGATACCGTCGGGGACACGCCTCGAGACATGCACCGCGGTGCACGCGGAGCAAAACGCGCTCATTCAGGCGGGAACGAACTCAAGGGGGTCGACCTTGTACTCCACGATAGTCCCGTGCCCGATATGCGCGCGCATGATACTCAACGCGCAGGTCGCGCGCGTGGTGTACATCGACGACTACTCGGACCTTGCTGGAATCGAGCTCCTGAAGCAGGCGGGCATCAAGCTCATCAGGCTCGACAAGAAGGATTTCGAGGACAAGTTGAAGAAGTGACGATTGTCGCCACTGACATTTCGTTTTGCGCCGAAGGTCTCGGCCTCCCTCTGCCCTCACCTTTTTATATGTTTACCTTAATCAGCGAAGGGAGCGACTGGCATGGGCAAGGCGGAGATTCTTCAACGGATCAAAGATGCCGAGGCGAAGGTCCGAGCCATGACCAAGGAGGCCGAGGAGAGGAGGAAGCAGCTGCAGGCCGAGGGAAAGAGGAAGGCCCTCGAGATGGCCGCGGCTGCTGAGGCCGACCTCAAGCGACGACTCGACGCCCAGACCGCTGCCGTGAAATCGTCGGTCGCGAATCGAAAGGCCGCGGTTATGGAGGAAGGCCAGAAGAGGGCCGACGCGATGGCGTCTCAGGCGAGGAAGAAGATGGCGTCGGTCAAGGAGTTCGTTCTTTCGGAGTTCGAGAGGGCGGTGGATGCTTAGGCCGGAGGAAATGACCCGGACCGTCATTGTCGGGTCGATGGACGGCCTCGACCCCACGGTCGAGTGCCTCTACGAGCTGGGAATACTGCACCTCATAGATTTCACAAACCCAGGCGAGGACTTCAAGCTGGGCCAGCCGCTTCCGAGCGCATCGGATGCGTCTCAGAAGCTGCTCAAGCTTAGGTCGATGATCCGCGCGCTCGAGCTGGAGGGCCACAAGCCCGAGGCGAAACTGCCCACCGACGAGATCGAGAGTAAATTGCAGCAGGCGCTCGTAACACTTGATCTGAACACTGCCGCGAAGGTGGAGACGAAGCAGAAGATAGTCGCCCTCATCCGGGAGAGGGAGTCGGAGATTCGCGCGCTCGAACCGTTCCAAACCCTCGAAATACCAGTCGAGGAGTTCGAGGGGTACGAGAGCATATCCGTGTTCTCAGGGACGACCAAGGTCGACCCCACGGAAAGCGCCCAGGAGCGGCTCAAGGGATACGAGTTGTTCGTCGACCGGCTCAAGGGGACGTTCGCGGTCATTCTGTTCGTAAGCAACGATGAGAAGGCGGAGGCCACGAAGGTCCTCTCGGACGCTGGGTTTCAGGAGATCAAGGTGCCGAAGCGCACCGGACATCCGGCGACAATCATCTCGAAGGACAGGACTGAGATATCCGAGTTTGAGAAGGACCTCGCACGAATAGAGGATGATATCGAAGCGATCCGCAAGAAGTTCGCGGACTTCATCGTCGCCTCCGAGGAGAACCTTTCCATCGAGGTTCTGAAGGCCGAGACTCCCCTGAGGTTCGCTGCATCGGCCAATTCCTTTGTGGTCGACGGATGGATTCCAGCGGCAAAGTTCGGTGAGCTCCAGGCCGCCCTCGAATCCGTGTGTGGAGGCCGGTCCTTCGTGGAAGTGATTCAGCCCGAGGAGGACGAGACGCCTCCGACGAAGCTCAAGAACCCCAAACCGGTGGGTCCGTTCGAGCTCTTCATCAGCATGGTGTCCTCACCGAAGTACGATGAGATTGACCCGACCCTGATGCTATTCATCACATTCCCTCTCTTCTTCGGATTCATGATCGGGGACCTCGGCTTCGGCGCCGGCCTGACAGCCGGCGGACTGCTCATCGTGTGGAAGGTCAAGGGCTCGCCGGACTTGCGTAGGCTGGGCATGATTATCTTCGCGGGCGGGCTCGTCGCAAGCATATTCGGGCTGTTCGTGTTCGCGGAGGCCTTCGGCATCCCGTTCCATCCACCGGTCGAGACACCAGACGAGCCCTCGTGGGAATCGGTCGGTTACATACCCATCCATCCGGCGATCGACAAGATGCACGACGTGAACGAGCTGCTGGCGCTCTCGATGCTCGCGGGCTGGGCGCACCTGTCCGTTGGTCTGTTCTTCGGCTTCGCGAACGCGTACCACCATAGCAAGAAGCACGCCTTTGCCAAGGTGGGCTGGCTGCTGATCCTGCTTGGGCTTTTCGAGGAGACGATGGCGATCGCTGGCGACGCGACTGCGACGAGCGGATTCATCAACTCCACTCTGTTCTCCATCTTCCCCGCGAACGCGATCGAGGTCGCAGGAATCTCTCTCGCGATCCCTGCGATCGTGCTCATCTTGATAGGCATCGCGATACTTCCGATCACTGAGGGGCCGTTCGCCCTGACTGAGGTCACGGGCATATTCACGAACCTCATCTCATACGCCAGACTGGCCGCGCTCGCGGTCGGCAAGGGGGGCATGGCGCTGGCGTTCAACACGATGCTGTTCCCTCTCATCTTCGAGAGCGGCAACATCGCGGTTGCGATCCTGGGCCTGATCGTGCTCGTCGTCGCTCAACTGTTCTTCGTGTTCTTCCTGGGAGCTCTCTCTACGGGGATCCAGGCTATCAGATTGAACTATGTGGAGTTCTTCCTCAAGTTCTTCGAGGGGGGAGGCACGGAGTTCTCGCCCCTCAGGTACCAGAGGAAGTACTCAATGGTGAGTGAGTAGGAGGCAGGGAAAATGGCAATGGACATAGGAACCGGACTTGCGCTCGTGGGCGCAGGCATCGCGATAGGCGTCGCGGGCCTTGGCACGGGCGTGGCTCAGGGGCAGGTAGGTGCCGCAGCGGTCGGCGCGACAGCGGAAGACCCGAAGATGTTCGTCAGGGGCATGATCTTCATGGTGCTCCCGGAGACGATCGTCATCCTGGGCTTCGTCATCGCGTTCTTCCTGTTCGGCAAGGCCTAGACGCACCAGGGCAGTGAGCGGGGCAGACGATGCCATCAACGAGAGGAGCGAGGAAGCTATGAGCTTGGACAAGGTCGTCGAGGACATCCTCCGGAAGGGCGAGATGAAGAAGGGCGAGATCATCCGCGTGGGGGAGAAGGAGAGGGACGAGCAGGTCACGCTCGCCGCGAAGAGAATCACCGAAACCATGGAGAAGGCGGAGCGGGGCCACAAATCCGCCATCGCCCAGATGGAACAACAGGAGGTGTCCAGCGCGGAGCTTGAGTCGAAGCGAATCGTCCTGGAGACCCAGAAGAAAGTGATGGATGAGCTGAAAGGGCAGGTCCTCGCGGACCTGTCGAGGATGACCCCTGACAAGCGCAGGAGGGTCTATTCGAAGCTCATCGCGAGAGCGAGGTCCGAGCTCGGCGACTGCTTCGTGTACTCCAGCGACAAGGACAAGGCCCTGCTCCAGCTGCCGTCCGGGATACAGAATGGCGGAACGATAGATACGCGCGGAGGACTCGTGTTCGAGAGCAAGGACAGGACGGTCAGGCTGGATTACCGGTTCGAGACCATCCTCGAGGACATCTGGGCCTCCGAGATGAAGGAGATCTACTCGAGACTCTTTGGGTGAAGTATCGATGAGCTTGGTGGCCGGGAGAAAGGGGAATTTCGCGTACGCGTGTGCGCGCGTCAAAGCGAGGAAGCGATTCCTGCTCGGGCGCGACACATACTCGAGACTCATGGTCATGGACATCCACGAGATAGGCAGGTTCCTGGGGGAGACCCAGTACCGCGAGGAGATGACGAGGTATGCCTCGAGGTACACTGGAGCGAGCCTAGTCGAAGTGGCGGTGACCAGTAACCTCGGCAGCACCTACAGCGCGATCCTCTCGTTCACGACCGGCCACCTCAGAGAGATGGTCAGGGACTATCTGAAGCGATGGGACATGTACAACGTGAAGACGATCCTGAGGGGAAAAACCACCAAGGTGAAGGATGAGGACATCATCGACACGATCGTTCCCGCTGGAGCGTTCTCGGACGAGTACTTGAGGTCTTTCGTGGCTATGACGACCGTTCAGGAGATCATGGATGCATTTTCTCTGGAGCCGTCTTTGCGCCTAACCCCGGACCTGGTGAGGGAGGTCGTCGACACAGGAAGGCTGGCGACGCTCGAGGACCACCTAGACAAGGTGTTCTACTCCGACCTGCTCAAGGTCGTCAGGAGGACGGACAAGGCGGACGTGCTCCTCAACCAGTTCATCAGGCGCGAAGTGGACGTCACGAACCTGAAGGTGCTCCTGAAGCTTAAGGCGGAGAAGATCCCCGAGGATCAGATCGCGAAGTACCTGATTCCAGGAGGGATGGAGTACAGCATCGAGAGACTGAGGGCGCTCGCGGGGATGGAGGGCACGACGCCGATCCTCGACGACCTCGAGCGCTCGTCGATGTACCAGGATCTCAAGAGTGCGGTCGAGAAGTACAGGTCGGACAAGAAGCTCTCGGACATGACGATCGCGCTCGACAAGGCGCTCATAGGCACATCCGAGAAGTTCGCGCACTTCTACCCGCTCTCGGTCCTTCCCATAGTCAACTACATGATCCGCAAGAAGGCCGAGGTCGACAACATCAGGATAATCGCGAGGGGCAAGCAGGCGAACCTGACGACCAAGGTCATGGAGGAGCTGCTGGTGGTGTGACATGGAGATAGCGGTCGTAGGCTCAGAGGAGTTCGTGACGGGCTTCAGGCTCGCCGGGATCAGGAGGGTGCTCGTGACCGACGAGCAGCAGCTCCTGAGCACGATCGTGAAGGTGATGGACGAGCCTGACGTGGGCATACTCGCCGTGCACACCAAGGACCTCGAGAGGCTCCCGCCCCAGCTCCGCGCCAAGATGATGGAGAGCGTCGACCCAGTCGTGATTCCGGTCGGCGAGGAAGAGAGCGACATCAGGGATAAGGTTCGAAGGGCGATAGGGATCGACCTTTACAGATCCGAATGAGTGGAGGGTTTCCGTATGGCAGAACGCAGGAAGGGGAAGATAAGCAGGGTCGCAGGTCCGGTCGTGACGGCGGAAGGCATCTCGCCGAGGATGTACGACGTCATCCAGGTCGGCCAGCTCAAGCTCATGGGGGAGGTCATCAAGCTCGTCAGGGACAAGACGGTCATCCAGGTCTACGAGGACACCTCGGGCATCAAGCCCGGGGAGGAGGTCGTCGACACGGGCGCCCCGCTCGTGATGGAGCTGGGGCCAGGTCTGCTGACGAGCGTCTATGACGGCGTGCAGAGGCCGTTGCCTGTTCTGCGGGAACTCCAGGGCGACTTCGTCTCGAGAGGCGCCCAGGCGACGGGGCTCGACAGGAAGAAGAAGTGGAAGTTCGATCCGAAGGTGAAGAAAGGAGACGAGCTGAGCCCTGGAGCTATCATCGGGGAGGTCCCCGAGGGGAATGTCATCCACCGGATCATGCTCCCGCCTAACGTCGGAGGGAAGGTCAAGTCGATAGCGGGCGGCGAGTTCGTGGTCGAGGACGTCATCGGCCAGCTGGAAGGTGGCGCGGAGATCAGGATGATGCAGCGCTGGCCGGTCCGACAGGCGAGGCCATTCCAAGACAAACTGATGCCGGATATCCCGCTCGTCACAGGACAAAGGGTCCTGGACATGCTCTTCCCGCTCGCGAAGGGGGGTACGGGCGCCATCCCAGGAGGCTTCGGGACGGGAAAGACGGTGACGTCGCAGCAGCTGTCGAAGTGGAGCGACACGCAAATCGTGGTCTACGTCGGCTGCGGCGAACGCGGCAACGAGATGACCGAGGTCCTGACGACCTTCCCGGAACTGGAGGATCCGCAGACCGGGAAGCCGCTCATGGGCAGAACGGTCCTGGTCGCTAACACGTCGAACATGCCTGTGGCCGCGAGAGAGGCCTCGATATACACGGGCATCACAGTCGCAGAGTACTACAGGGACATGGGATACGACGTCTCACTGATGGCCGATTCCACATCTAGATGGGCGGAGGCTCTGAGGGAGATATCGTCCAGGCTCGAGGAGATGCCCGGCGAGGAGGGCTACCCCGCCTACCTTGCGGCCAGGCTTTCGGAGTTCTACGAGAGGTGCGGGCGCGTGAGGACTCTCGCAGGAGGGACCGGATCGATTTCGGTCATCGGGGCTGTTTCGCCGTCAGGCGGGGACTTCAGCGAGCCCGTCACTCAGAGCACGCTCAGGATAGTGAAAGTCTTCTGGGCCCTGGACTCGAAGCTCAGGGAGAGGCGGCACTTCCCCGCGATTGATTGGCTCACATCCTATAGCCTCTACACGTCCGTCCTCGAGGACTGGTACGTCAAGAACGTTGCCGATGACTGGAACAAGCTCAGGCTGTGGGCGATGGAGACTCTCCAGAAGGAGGCGGAACTGCAGGATATCGTGCAGCTGGTTGGCTCGGACGCTCTGCCCGAGGAGCAGAGGCTCACGCTCGAGGTCGCCAGGATGATCCGCGAGTTCTTCCTTCAGCAGAACGCGTACCATCCGGTAGACACGTACAGCCCCTTGAAGCGGCAGCACGCGTACATGGGGATGATAAGGAAGTACTCGGAGCTTGCCAAGAAAGCGATCTCGCTCGAGGTCCCTCTCGAGCGGGTGGTCGCACTTCCATGCAGGGCGGATCTGGGGAAGTTGAAGTTCGAGGAGACGATCGACGCGGATCTCCAGAAGTTCGGGGCGGTCATGGAGAAGCAGTTCTCGGGACTGGGGGTGTGAGCGATGGCGAAGGAGTACCGCACAATAACGCAAATCGCGGGTCCGCTCGTGTTCGTCGAGAAGACGGAGCCCGTCGGATACGGCGAGCTCGTGACGATATCGATGCCGGACGGCTCGACCAAGCGCGGCCAAGTCCTGGACACGTCCACGGACATTGTCGTCATCCAGGTCTTCGAGGGCACCGGCGGGATCGACAGGTCATCCGGCGTGAGGTTCCTAGGGGAGACCTTCAAGATGCCCGTCTCGAGGGACATCCTCGGGAGGATACTCTCTGGTTCCGGGGAGCCGCTCGACAAGGGCCCTCCCATAGTCCCTGAGAAGAGGTTGGAGATCATAGGGTCGGCCATAAATCCATGGGCGCGCGACAACCCGAGGGAGTTCATCCAGACAGGCATCTCGTCCATCGACGGGATGAACACCTTGGTCAGGGGCCAGAAGTTGCCCATCTTCTCAGGGTCCGGGCTTCCGCACAACGAGATCGCCCTACAGATTGCGAGACAGTCGAAGGTCCTCGGGCAGAAGGAGGAGTTCGCGGTCGTGTTCGCCGCTATGGGGATAACGAGCGAGGAGGCGCAGCACTTCATGCGGGACTTCGAGAGGACCGGAGCCCTCAGGAGAGCAGTCGTGTTCCTCAACCTCGCCGACGACCCCGCCATTGAGCGCCTCCTGACGCCCAAGCTCGCGCTGACGACTGCTGAGTATCTCGCATTCGAGCTGGGGATGCACGTTCTGGTGATTCTGACGGACATCACGAACTACGCTGAGGCGTTGAGGCAGATCGGTGCGGCGAGAGAGGAGGTGCCTGCCAGGCGCGGATATCCGGGGTACATGTACACCGACCTGGCCAGCATGTATGAAAGGGCAGGAAGGATCAAGGGCAAGAAGGGGTCCATAACACAGTTCCCAATACTGTCGATGCCGGGCGACGATATCACACATCCGATACCGGACCTGACGGGCTACATCACCGAGGGGCAGATCGTCGCCTCGAGAGAACTCCACAGGAAGGGAATATTCCCTCCGGTCGCGGTCGAGCGCTCGCTGTCACGTCTCATGGGCCAGGGCATCGGCGCGGGGCACACACGCGAGGACCACAGGGCCGTCTCCGACCAGCTGTACGCTGCGTACGCGGAGGGAAGGGACCTGAGGGGTCTCGTGGCGATAGTCGGGAAGGAGGCTCTGTCAGAGAGGGACATGAAGTTCCTTAATTTCGCCGACGCGTTCGAGGACAGGTTCATCCGCCAGGACAGGAACGAGGACAGGACGATCGAGCAGACGCTGGACCTGGGCTGGGAGCTCCTGTTCATGCTCCCGATCGACTCGCTCACGAAGATCGACAGGAAGCTAATTGAGAAGTACCACCCACAGATGAAAGGAAAGAAGTGATGCGCGAATGGCGATAAGGGAGATCCAGCCGACTCGTTCGGAACTGCTCGAGGTGAAGAAGAAGATCGTCCTCACCAAGAACGGGCACAAGATCCTGAAGCTCAAGCGGGACGGGCTCATCCTCGAGTTCTTCAAGATACTGGACCAGGCCAAGGATCTGAGAACGGAGATCGCTGCGAGGTACAGGGAAGCCCAGGAGCGGATAGCTATCGCGAACGCGGTGGACGGCGCTATCGCGGTGCGCTCGGCCTCCTATGCCCTCACCGGGCATCCTGAGATACAGCTCAGAAGCAGGAACCTGATGGGTGTCGTCGTCCCCGACATCAAGTCGAGCAAGATCGTGGCTCCGCTGCCCGAACGCGGCTACGGCATCATTGGGACCTCGCCAAGAATCGACGAGGCGACCGATGCATACGAGAAGCTCGTCGAGACGATCGTCAAGGCCGCAGAACTGGAGACCACGATGAAGAAGCTCCTCGACGAGATAGAAAGGACGAAGAGGCGCGTCAACGCGCTGGAGTTCAGGGTGCTTCCTGAGCTGGAGGACATAGAGCGGTTCATCAGGTTCAGTCTGGATGAGATGGAGCGCGACAACACTTTCAGGCTCAAGAGGGTCAAGAACAAGGCAGCCAAGGCGCAAGGTGCTTGAGTTTGAGCCTCGAAGATCTCCTCCGGAACCGCCAATTCCTCATGAGAATGATTTGGATCGGGTTCTTCACGAGCCTCGTGTTCATCGGAATCGGCATGTACATTATTGTGATGAACATTCTCGGCTGAGCAATCGTCAGACTAGAGGAGCCCCTTCTTCTTCAGATACTTGCCCCTCACAGATAGGGCATGCAGCGCGGTCACAGCCCGCTCCGGCACCGGCATAACAGGAATCCCCTTCGAATCGAGGAACGCCTCCGATTCTGGATCGTCTATTCCCGCGAAGCAAGCGACTGTCGGCTTCCCGCTGAGCTTCGCAGTGATGGAAATCCACTTGGCTATCTGGAAGAGATTCGTCGCGGCTTGCCTCGCGGCGATTACCAGGATCCCCTTCACCTCCGGCGCATTTCCGACGATCATGAGCACGTTGGCGTATCTAGCAGTGTCCGCGTCACCGATTATGTCAATCGGGTTCCCCAGGCTCCATGTAGGAGGGACCGCCTTGGCGATCTCGTCAAGCGTCTCCTTGGAGAGATCCGCAAGTTCGAGGCCGAGGTCGTTTGCATAATCGGTCGCGATGACCCCCATGCCTCCGGCGTTCGTTACGATCGCCACCCCATCGCCGTTCAGAGGAGGCTGGTTCGCGAGCGCTTCGGAGGCATCGAAGAGCTCCGACATCGTCCTCGCTCGGTACACCCCTGTCTGCTTGAAGACCGCATCGAATGCGGCGTCCGATCCGGCGAGCGCGCCCGTGTGCGAGGTGGCCGCCTTGGCCCCCCTCTCGGACCTGCCCGCCTTGAGTATCACGATTGGCTTCTTGAGCGAGGCCTTCGAGAGTGCCTTGAAGAGCTCCTTCCCCTTCCTGGTGGACTCCATGTATGCTGCGATGCACTTGCTCTTTGGGTCATTCGCGAAGTATGTGACCATATCTGCGTCATCGACGTCCGCCTTGTTCCCCGAGCTGATGAACGCGGAGAAGCCGAGCAGCTCCCTGACGGAATACTCGATCGCCGCGGTACAGAATGCTCCGCTCTGTGAGAAGAACGCAATCGACCCCTTCAGCGGAGAGGTCCTCGCGAATGAGGCGTTGAGATCCCGGTGAGGGGCGATGACGCCTAGGGAGTTCGGGCCGATGATCCTGAATCCGCGCGTTCTCGCGGTCTCCACGACCTGCGCCTCTCGAGCCTTCCCCTCCTCGGTCCCCTCCGAGAAACCAGCCGAGATTACGACGACACCGCGTACGCCCTTCTCGCCTATCTCCTCGACGATGTCGGGCACGATCTTCGCCGGTACAACGACCACTGCCATGTCCACAGGGCCCGGGCAATCCTTGATTGACGGATAGCAGGTCATGCCTAGGATCTCTTTGTAGTTCGGGTTGACGAAGTACAACTGTCCCGCGTATCCGTCGCTGAGAATGTTTTCGATGATGATGTTCCCAATCTTGCCTGGTGTCGGTGTCGCGCCGATCACGGCGACGGACTTCGGCTTGAAGAACGGATCGAGGTCGTGATGGTTCACGGCCAGGCAAACCAGATGAACAGATAAGAAACCTTTGACGGCGGACTCAAGAAGAGAAGTCCTCGGTCCAGACCTCGCCGGACCCGAGGTGCAGCATCGGGACCTTCGCTGGATCGGGGATCTGGTTGTGCATTCTCTGGTACGCGGTCTGGGACTGCCACGCGGAGGCGTTTATCAGCCTTATCCCGCGGTACTCCGCGACTCTGCACGTGTGCACGTGCCCGGTGACGAACACGTTGGGGACCTTGTCGATGACGAGGTAGTCCTTCTGCTCAGGTGCGAGCGCGGTGAAACCGCCGTACACGGGCGCGAGGTGTCTCCTCCTGAGCATCTCCTTCATCACCTCGTCGGGCCGATCGTGCGTGAGCGAATGGATGTTCCCGATGAAGTCGTCCATGCTGCGCCCGTGATACGCGAGTATGGTCCTCCCCTCGATCTCCAGATAGCAAGGGTTCCCCGCGAACATGACCCGCGAATCGAATATCGAAGTGACCTGCCTCGGCAGCGCCGGCTGCGGTTCGGCCAACCTCACGGCGTCGTGGTTCCCGGGCATCATGACAATCCTTATCCTCTGCGGGATCATCGCCACGAGCCGCGCCAATTCCGTGTACTGTTCGTACACGTCCTCGATCAGCAGCTCGTCCTCCTGACCTGGATATATGCCTATGCCGTCCACGAGGTCACCGGGCATCACGATGTACTTCACGTCATCAGCCGCCGGGTTCTCCTTGAGCCACGCCATGAACCTCATCCATGCATCTTGTAGGAACTCCGTGCTCCCAACGTGGATGTCAGAGACGAACGCCACGACCGAACTCGATCCGTTGGACGACATGCCGCTGTTGATCGGGACGTCGGGCCGTATGATATCCTTGGCCACGACTACCTCTCGGTCCCTGCTCAACGATCCGATCACCCCGATGACCTCGTCCTTGACGAATGAGTCGAGGCCCTTCCTCGCCCCCTTCATGATCAGCACATGGGTCTTGTCGTCCTCGTCCTCCACCTCCAGCATGGAGTGCCCATTCTTCGTCGAGCGGATGTCGTTCACCATCGCTACGAACTTCACGTCGCGCTCGACCTTCATTGCCCTCGATATCGGCATGAGACCAGAGAGCTCCCGCCGCTTCGAAAGCATCCTCTTGATCGCAGAGAAGCGGTCGTTGAATAGCTTGACGAAGTCGATGATATTCCCGACGCAGGTCGAGTCCCCTGTGATGTCCTTGATGATCCTTATCCCGGGAACGGGCGTCCCCACTGGACCGGTGCGTGCCGAGACTTCCGCTGCCGAGGCGTCCTTTCGGGCAGCCGGAGCGCATTGCATGAAGCGTTCCACATCCCCCCTCGTCAGGACCAGCGGTCTGTCATCCGGGTTCTGAAGGATGGCCTCGATGCACCTCATCGCATCCCGAGAGCTCGCGAGCGCGTCAATCGCCTCCGGCTCGGCCAGAATCCCTTTCTCAGAGAGGATGCTCAGAATACGTTTGTTCATCCCGCGAAATCAAACGCGGACGTCTTTAAATAGCTTTTCTAACATGGCTGGCGCATGGTGGAGGTTCGACTTGATGCGCGGTGCTACAAGACGGAGAATCGCGAGAGGGTTGTCGCTGCGATGAGGCTCCTCTTCCCCGATGTCAGGGTCGACGGGGACGATCCCATAGTCGGTTCTTCGGACTCAGTCGACCGCTTCGGCGAGCTGCTGCGCCAGCAGCGTATCAGAGATGCCGCGCGAGCAGTGATTCGAAAGGGCCTGTCAGGGAACACCACCCGTTTCAAGTTGAACAAGCAGGTCGCTGCCGTGGGAAAGATCTCGTTCTCGCAGGAGAGTCATCCTTTGGGAGACATCGAGGTGACCATCACTGATCCAGACATAGAAACGCTCATCGATCGAATCGCTCCTCGCACACGACGGAAGGAGGGACCCGGCACTTGATAGGCATCGGGTCACCCACATTCTGCCTTATGCCCTTCGACGGAACACTCGAGAGAATCTCGAAGCATTTCGAGCTCTGGGAGATTCTCTCCGAGGGCGAGAACCGAATCGAATTCATCGAGCGAGGTGTGAGATACGGCATGGAGTCGCTTGGGATGAGGTTCCAGGTACATGCGCCTCTGAGCGACGTCAACATCGGCAGCGCCCACGAGCCAATGCGCTCCGCCGCGCTCGAGGAGATCAGGAAGACGATGTCTTGGTGCAGGCAACTCGACTTGAAGCTCATGACGCTGCACCCAGGGTTCGTCCAGGGGATCGCGTTCCTCGACCGCTCCAAAGCGGTCGAGAGGACACGCTTGTCTGTCGCCGAACTGGAAAGGACCGCAAGGGAAAACTCTGTCTTGATTGCACTGGAGAACATGCCCGCGAACATCAATGCGACATGCACGACCCCTGAGGAGCTGCTTCAGGTCTTGGAGGGGACAGAGGTTGGAGTCTGCTTCGACGTCGGGCACGCAAACACGACAGGCAACGTGGACGCTTTCCTTCCATTGGTCGGTCGATTCATCAACGTCCATCTCCACAACAACGGCGGCCAGTGGGATGAGCACAATGTGATTGACGACGGCTCGGCCGAGATGGCGAAAGTCATCTCCCAATTGAAAGGGTCCTACCAGGGCAACATGGTGATAGAGTCGACCGACCTTGAGACGGGGATCAGGAGCAAGGAGAAGCTCGAGGCTCTTCTACGATAGATGTCCGCACCTTAGGCACTGGAATCTCCCGTCCTTCCATCTCGCCTCGAGACTGCCACAGACGGGACAGACGTAGCCCCCGCTCGGGTTCTGGTAGACCGAAGGAGGAGAGTAGCCTGGACCATAGTAGACGTCTCCATATGGCGCAGGCGACGAACCCTGCTGATATCGCCATGGCTGGTATGGCCACGCGTAGAGTGCTGGCTGTGGTCGTCCCTCCCAGTACTTCCTACCGGTGAGAGACTCCACGATTCTCACGATGTAGTAGACGGTGAAAGCAGCACCGACGGCCAACCACGCGAACGCTAGGAGTCCAACTAGTAGATTCAGATCCTCGCTGAAGACCTCTGCCGGCATGCCGAGGTAGTCAAAGGTGAAGTGAAGCGTAATTGCGGCGGCGATGCCGTACCTGAGGAATAGGTATCCGAATGCGAGACCGGCGATTCCTGCGGCCGGTATCTTCCACTCTCCCCATCCGCCGAGGTAGTGTGCGACCCCGAACATCGACGCGGAGAAGATGATGAGCACGGCTTCCGGGAGGCCGATGACGAACCTACCACCCAGAAGGTACGCATGCCAGTCCTTCCTCATCTTCCGACGGATGAGATCAATGACCACCAGAGGGATTCCGACAAGGAGCACGCGGACGACGATCTCCTCCCACACCGACGCGTTCGCCAACGAGAGCAGCAGCTCCCCCGTCGTCTGCGAGGTCCCGGGCGCGTTGTCATTCGCAGCTCCCGTGACTATGACTATGATGAAGTTCAGGAACAATGTGGCGAAAAACACGGCGCAGACCGCGAACACGGCGCTATGATCTCGCGGCTTTGCCTTCATCGAGAGCTCCTTGAGGTAGCCCTTTGCGCTCGAAATGAGCACCCATGTGACGCTTGCGACGATGGCCGCTACAAGGAAGAAATAGTAGAGCAGGAGCCCGGTCCCTGAGAGGGACGCGAACGTGACGAGATACGGGACGGCGACGAACAGCGGAAAAGCCTCCAGTGTGCCGTCCTGGATCTCAGGGGAGACGATGCCGACCCCGTAGATCAGTGTCACGAAGGCGAAGAGCACCCATGCGATCAGCGTGAGCATCGCGAACGATGCGAGCATCTTGAAGACCGCGCGGGCGGAAACGGGAGCGCGCTGCGCAGGTTGCATCCATCCCGTGCGCATCCAAGAGGGCGCATAGGGCACAGGTTTGCCCTGCATCGAGGGCTTCGTGGCCCCGCAGTTCGGGCAATAGACTCCGAGCTCCGGTATCTCTGCACCGCAGACAACGCATCTTTCCTTCTGTTGCAGGGCTGCTGGCTGCGGTTCACTCGTCACGGTTCGCACTAACCTGTTCCTTTGTATATTACACTAACGAAGTATATGCTAGCTAGTCCGAACCCCGGATGAGAGGCTTTACTGATATCATTTTTGATAACCTAGTCTCGACTCCAATGTCCCTCCGGAGTCGCTCTTGACAGCGATGACCAGACTGGTTCATTGAGGCGAGACTGTGTTGGACTACCACAACGAAGTTTTATATTAATCCAAAATAGTAGAGACTTGCCTACATCACGGAGGCAACCGAATGGACGACGAAAAGGAAACGAAGGTCCGGTTTGAAACGTTGAGCGCGGAGAAGATACCTTTTGGCAAGAACAACTTCCTGGAAGTCGCCAGGAAGAAGGCTATCACGGATGACGGAGACAGCGAGTTCATCTCGGTGTCCAGGGGTTACTTCCTTCCCGATGGGAGCGAGAAGTACAAGAAGTCCATAACGATCCCGGATGACCCGAACATCAAGGCGTTCGTGACCGAGAAGATAAACAAGCTGTGATCACGGAGCCAAACGGGTTCTAGGCGACCGGATCGGCCGGTCCGGTCCTTCATCTTCCCTTCTTCTCGATCAGCAGCTCCAGATAGGTCTTGGGTTCGAGCTTGCTGAGACCGAGCTCGGCACGGGCCATCTGCAGCAGAGTGGCAGTTGTCTCCGGCGACTCGGTGAGCACCTCCAGCTCCACGAACTCCCCGAGGCCGTCCACGATGTCGACCTCGACCCGCAGCTTGTCCAACTGGTATGTCGTGCGCTTCTTGGAGACCGCATAGGACTCCTTGAAACCAAGCCGTTCCAGTATCCGTTGGGCGGCCAACGGGTCGTCGATCTTGAGAGTTATTTCCTCCCTCGCCTTCATCGAGCTCGCCTTCATCCTCGGTCCCTTGTATGTCAGCTCTGCGCCGTCCTCCTTCTTCCTGAGCCGGATCGCCTCATCCGTCTTGCCGAATTCTCGGGAGGGATGCGCGAAGTAGACGTCCTCCATCGTGAGATCGGAGAGTTTCCTCGCGCCCAGCCGGACGAGCGCCGCAATCACCTCCGAGTTGCCTGGGGACCAATACTTGGCCTCTACTTCGATCACGACACTGCGAATAGTCAGGGGGTAGATTAACCTGCGCGCCCCCCTGCCAGTCAGTTCGAGAACAACACCAAAAGTTATAAGACGCGCAGTACTGATAGTATCTCCCCCCAGGGATTAGGTGTATCACATGGAGCAACCAGACCGCGCCATAAGGCTCCGTCGGGAAGAGCTCGTTGAGATCAAGAGACTGTACGAAACCGTGATGACGTTCGCGTCGCACGGAATGTTCTACCGGAGCGGACGGATTATCGGGGATCGGCTCATCCGGAACTCTGGGACGGACCTAGTCAAGATGAGGGAGGCGCTACTGCGCGAGGGGTGGGTGACGGACATCGCGTTCGAGGGGGACACGGTCTCAGTCACAGGTTCGATAGAGGCTTCGAACTCTGACACTCCGACATGTCACATGCTCCGGGGCATACTCGCGAAGGTCTATGAGGAGCGCACGGGCAAGGACGTCTACTGTCACGAGCGGAAGTGCGTCTCCAAGGGCGACGACAAGTGCGTGTTCGTGATAGACACGGAGGTGCTCTGAAATGACCAGGAAGACGACCGGGATACCGGGCCTCGATGGCATGCTCCAAGGAGGGTTCCCGTTCCCATCCGCGATCCTAGTCGCCGGCGAGCCGGGCACTGGGAAGACCACGCTCGCGGTCCAGAGCCTGTTCCATGGCGCCCGCCAGGGGGAGAAGGGACTGTACATCACCGCGATCTCGGAGCCGCAGTGGCTCGTCCAGAAATTCCTTTCGTCGTTCTCCTTCTATAGTCAGGAGCTGGTCGAGAAGAGCTTGGTGAACTTCATCGATATCGGCCCGACGCTGCTCAAGAACCCGAGCGAGATGCTGAACATCATCAAGAGAAAGATCGAGCAGTACCAGCCGCTCAGGATCGCCATCGACCCGATAACACCGATGACTGACATGCTGCAGTGGAAAGGCGAGACGAGGGAGTTCATGCACGAGCTCTTCGCCTACCTGAAGGCCTTCAACTGCATCACAATCGTGACCGCGGAGATGTCCTACGACGATATCTCCCACAGCCAGGAATCCTACATGGTGGACGGTGTTGTGATGCTGTCCTACCCTGAGGAGGAGAAGGTGAGGCGGAAGTTCCTCGAGGTGCTGAAGATGCGAGGGACCAAGCACACGACCGGCAGGCAACTGATAGACATCACGGACGAGGGGCTCGCAGTCCAGGCGGGCCTGAGGTAGAATCATCACATGACGGAAGAAGGGGGCCGCGCCCTCAAAAGCGGCAACTCGTATCTCTTCACGGATGCCGGAGTGCCAAGGGCGTTCGGGGCTTTCAAGAGGCTGCTTTCCGAGGGCAGGCGCGGGCTTGTCATCACGCGGGCGCACCCGAGTCGGGTGCAACAGCTGTACGGCCTTGACTGCCCGATCATGTGGATCGCGAAGACGACGACCCCGTCTGGCGTCATGACTCTGGAGCCCACGCGGCTGATGAAGATCCACGGGACGATATCCGACTTCATGAAGGCGAATCCCGGTTCGGTCGTCCTCCTGGACGGACTTGAGTACCTCGTGACTGAGAACGGGTTCGCGCCGGTCATGAAGGCGCTGCAGCTCACGAACGAGGAGGTCGCCATGAGCGGCTCCTATTTGATTATCCCGCTGGACCCGCGCACGATGGAGTCGCAGCAGCTAGGATTCCTCGAACGCGAGTTCACGCTTCCCGAGGAGAGGGACAAGAAGCTGTACGGCCCATCCTCCGAGGATTGACATCGGTTTTTCTACGTGGAAGACGCTCCAGGTCGCGATCACGATGGAGGGACTTGGAAAGGTGCATGTCATCACCGGCCCGGGCAAGGGCAAGACCACTGCCGCGTTCGGACTCGCGATGCGTGCTGCCGGTCACGGCCTCAAGGTCTGCATCATCCAATTCATGAAGACGGGCGAGACGACCGGCGAGGTATTGGCGGTGAAGAAGATCCGCGCGATTCACGTGGCGCAGTTCGGCACTGGTCGGTTCACCGATTTCAGGAATGTCGCGGCCGATGATCGGGCTGCGGCCGAGGCGGGGATGGCCCGGGCGAAGGAGGCCCTGACCAGCGAGGATTGCGACCTCGTCGTGCTGGATGAGATCAACGTCGCAGTGGCCTTTGGCCTAGTGAATGTGAAGGACCTGATGGCTGCCTTGAAATCGAGGCGGAGGGGCGTCGAGGTCGTTCTCACCGGAAGGAACGCCCCGAGGGAGCTGGTCGACTTCGCCGACTACGTCTCCGTCATCGAGAGCATGAAGAACCCGTACGACCAGGGCGCGACCGCCAGAAAGGGCATCGAATGGTAGTGGGGCTACTCCGTCTTCTTCCTCAGAAACATCAGGTAGCCTATCTCTTCTGCAGTCAAGACCGTGTCCTTCTTGAGGCCCTCGAGGTCGCCATCCCTCAGCAGCCTGAGGACCAGTGGCTGCCCCCTGGTCAACATCATGATCCTCTTGAGTGCGTCCTTTTCCAACTTGGGATTCCCGAGGAGCCTCTTCGCCGACGCATCGTCCAGGCCCTTGACCCTGAGCTCTCTGACTCGCCCCGAGTCGACGTGCCCCTTCTGGTAGAACCAGTTGTACGCAGGGGTCTCGTGTCTCGCCGCCACGACGATCTTCGCGTCACCGTCGCCCTCCACGATGCCCGAGAAGAACTCAACGACCTCCTCTGCGACGTCGAAGTAATCGTCGAACACGATGACAGCGTCACCTATGGCGAGCACGTCTCGGACGGACGACGCCTGCTTCGAGACTCGCTTCCCGAAGTCCAGAAGCTTCGCCTCGATCCCCTTCGCGGTCGATGAGGCTCCCAGGGTTATCCAGAGCGCGTCCGCCTCCTCTTGGTCGTCCAGGAACTTGCGGCAGAGAGCGCTCGTGCCGTACCCACGATTGCCCAGCACGACCAGGACCCTCGACTCCGACTCCATGAACTGCTCCATGGACTTCAGTTCGCTATCCCTGTCGTAGAACTCGTGGACATCTGGGGCCCCGTCCAGGAACCTGATCGGCGCTCTGCGGCTCCGCTCCAGCTCGACGATTCCGTCCCGCATCTGGGAGACTGCAAGGATGGCCCGCTTCCGGCCCATGAGCTCTTCGATCTGCGTGCCCGTCATGCCGGTCACCTCGCCCTCTTTCATGACGGAGAAGGCCCTGTCGAGCGCCTCCTTCCATATCGCCTCGGCTCGTCTGAGCCCTTCGGAGGTGATCGAGTACACGCTCATCCGCCGCTCATGCCCCTTCACCCTCGCGGTCAGCTCCTCCGCGAGGCCCTCTTTCATGAGCGCCTTTACGGCGCGCGGGACGTGCGTGCGCGAGATGCCCGCGGCATGGGCTATGCCCGCCTGCGTCGTTTCCGCGGGATACTCCTCGGGGGGCATGTCGGTGGCGAACCGGGAGAGATGAAGCAATACCCTGTCGTTCACGTTCAGCTGGCCGGGCTCGACCATCGCCTATTCCGATTACGCTGTCCTTATTTAACGGTGGTGGTCTCCGGCTCGGCATCTGGCCGTGCGGGATTTCCTCGGCTGGTAGTTGGTAATGACCTCAACACGTTTATATACGCTCCAACGCGTTGAATCGCACAATAGTAGAGTCTTCTCCCCCCGGAGGACAGAGACCATGAAATTCGATTCTCGAAAGAGGAAGCGTTGGGCCGACGAGAGCGGTGTTTCCGAAATAATCGGAAACATACTCATTCTGATGATCACGGTTGTTCTGTTCAGCACGATTATAGGGTTCGTGCAGCAGATGCCCGTGCCGACGCAGCAGACGAAGGCCGATTTCTCGGCGAGCATCATATTCTCGAGCGACGGGACGAACGCGACTATCGCGCTTGAGCACGCAGGGGGAGACAGGCTTCTAGCAAAGGACATCCTGGTGATCATCAAGGTCGACTCCGTCAACTACGCGTACTACCTCGTCAACGATACAGACTGGGACGGAACCTACTGGAACACGGGGGCGAGATGGACCAAGTACCTGAGCCCCACTCAGTACTCGAGCATCATCGAAGCGTCGGTCGTGGACATGATGAAGCACGAGACCATCTGGACGAGCCAGGTCGCAGGCGGCTCGGGAAACAACCCGCCAATGATCCTAGAGCGGTATGTCGATTCGCACCCGGAGACCCCCACTCCAGACCCTGTTCTTGAGAATGACAGCTTCACTCTGTTCGTCAGGATTTCGGATCCCGACAACGACCTCAACCGCGACCAGATATGGATAGACTCGTCGCAGATAGAGGGGGCCGCGGCTCAGGTGAGGTACAAGGAGGCCGAGCCCAGCCCAGGCATCTTCACGTGGTACTTCAACGTGCACGTGAACGCCTTCACTCATGGGTACATAGGCTCCGCGCTGCTCGATGGGGCAGTGATCATGATCCACGCTAGGGACATGGCCAATCATCAGTCGAACTCGCCTTTCATAATGGAGGTCACGGTCCTGCCAGTCAGGGACATCATAACACCTGGCGGTGAGGAGCCGGCAGGCGAGGGCGGTCTCCCCGGATGGCTTACAAACCCAGGCGGAAGGCAGGGGTTCGGTATCTACGGTGAGAACAAGAGCGGCGGGGTGCCCCACGGTGTAGCGAACGTCAAGGACAACAGGACGGTCTTCACCAAGGATGAGATGGTGTTCATTCGGTTCGCGAGCCTCGACATGAACAACATCGAGGGGCAGAACGTGGTCACTCTCATGGACATGAGGACTAAGGTCTACTACATCCCAGCATATGTTCTCTCCAGTTGGACGGGCTCCCCGTTCTATCGATACACATCGGGAGGTAACGTCTTCATCTACGAGTGCAAGTTCAACACATCAGGACTTCCTCCGGGCCTCTATTCCATTGGGATGCTCCTGAAGAACAATCCCTCTCTCAGCGGAGGCCAGACGTTCTCCTTCAACGCCAGCTCCCCCATCAGCATCAGGCAGAGTGGGTCGCCGATCACCTTCGAGCCCAGCGTCTGGCTATTCAAGGACTCCGGTAGAACCCAGATCTGGGGCGCGAAGAGCAGACCTTACGAGGTCTCTGGAGGGACCTACAAGATATTCGGCAGCGTCCGTGTGATGGATGCCCAGGCGTCTCCGGCTCCGACGGTTGAGGACATCAGGATCCAGGACCTTAGCGGCGCCGCCCAGATATTCGGGAGGCCGGTCGCCGGGTACATGCTGCCAGCATGGACCGCCTCAGGGAACATGACGGCCTACAACTTCGAGATAGATCTGAGGTATGCGAACGGCAACCAGTGGATGGGAGGCACGAACTCCTACACCCTGATCATAACCAAGATGGCCGACGCGAACGAGGGCCTCTATTCGCTCACAGCGCAGGTTTTCGTCAAGGCGTTCTCGGCGCATGCGGACTTCTTCGTCGGGACTACGGGCATCGCGGTTGGCCACGCCAACTTCGACGCGAAGGAGTACGTCCTGTTCATAGAGAACAACAACTTCTTCACGGTCAATTCGATGTGGGGCTACATCAACACCCCGAGCGACAAGAACACCTTCGCCACCACAGCGATGGCGGCGGGGGACCTGAGCGGCGATGGGTTCAAGGACATACTCGCAGCTCAGGACAACAGCAAGAGCCTCCTGTACTTCAAGAACAGCCTCGACACCTACGGAAGATGGCAGGACGGGAGCGTCCTTCCCAGACCAGCATCCGACATCGCGAACAACATCAAGTGGATAGCGTTCGGGGATATCAACGGGGACGGCGCGCTGGACTTCGCATACGTATCCACTGCCAACAAGATTGTGATTTACAACAACACCTACGGGATGACCCCGAGGGTGTTCCTCGACCTCGGAACCACCGTTGTCCGGAAGATCGACCTCAAGGACATGAACGGTGACGGGAAGGCCGACCTGATTGTCCTCGCGGGAGGGAAGATACTCATCCACAACCTCGCTCTGTGGGGCATCAGTACAACGCTCATGGTCAGGATGCCGGACAGCGCCAGCGGGTGGTCCGGCGGTTCGGGCATACTTGACTTCGACATCGCGGACATGAACGGGGACGGCAAGCTCGACATACTGACTGCAGGGGACGCGGGGACCATCGCCGGGATGCCGGACTTCAGAGGCGTTTGGATAAACAACTACACGACCAACGCTATTCCCACAACGCGTTTCCTCGACAGGGATGCGACCTACTACAACATACGGATCGCGGCGGGCACAAAGGTCAGCGGAGTAGACGTGCAGGACACCTGGTCGATTGGCGGCGCGGCCTTGCAGTTTGCGGAGAACATGACGGATTTGCCAAAGGGCCAGGTCAAGGTCACGATGAAGTTCCAGACCCTCGACACGACGGACCTTGTCCAGACCCTCGTCGTGAGGGCGAGGCTCGTGGCCGGGTCCGAAGAGAGCTTCTACGCATGGTTCTCCCAGGACACCGATGGCAACTCCGACAAGTTCGTGCCCATATTCCAGATAGTGAGCACGGTCTATCAGAACTACACCTTCCAGCTGCCGTCGAGCGTGGCCGGAAAGCCCATCTACCTGAGATTCACGGATGGCACCAGCGCGACCGGCTCGTATCCGGACTCGATCTTGATCGACTACGTCGTGGTGCTGTCGCACCAGTTCGGTAGCTACATATCCCAGCGGACGAACGTGGTGGTGGGAGCAGGCTCGGGCTGGTCCTGCGTCAGGGCGGCTGAGATCGACGGTCCTTCGGACATGTATCCGGACGTGGTCGCCGCCAAGAACGGCGCGTGGGCGGCGTTCCAGCCGCGATACAATGTCGGAGGGTCGCCTATTGCTGGATGGTCGGCTTCAGATCCGAACATGTATGTGTATAGCACTGACACGCTGATGGCCAACAC
>Ga0153915_10000916_pt1 | contig 27349 bp, 25 predicted proteins | sample Opewatmetagenome_2_FD_107003 | JGI IMG/M metagenome (GOLD analysis project Ga0153915, IMG submission 107003) | Freshwater wetland microbial communities from Ohio, USA - Open water 3 Core 3 Depth 3 metaG | ecosystem: Environmental > Aquatic > Freshwater > Wetlands | place: USA: Ohio, Lake Erie...
CTACTCGTTCGCGCATGGAGAGTTCGCGAACGTCCGCGGGACGATCTCCCGCACCGGCTACACCGGAGAAGACGGCTTCGAGATCTTCGTCCCGCCGCAGCAGGCCGATCGCGTATGGCAGGCGATTCTGGCGTCCGGGCAACCGGCGGGCCTCATTCCCTGCGGCCTCGGCGCACGCGATACGCTGCGGCTCGAAGCGGGCATGCGCCTGTATGGCAACGATATCGACGAGACGACCACCGTCCTCGAAGCCGGCCTCGGCTGGATCGTGGCCGGCCCGCGTCGAGCGCAGATGACGGCGGCTCTTGCACGCAAGCTCGTCGGCTTCGAGCTGATCGACCCCGGCATCGCGCGACACGGCTACGATGTCTATGTGGACGACGTCCCCGTAGGGAAGGTCACCAGCGGCACGCAGACGCCGACGGTCAAAAAGTCGATCGGCATGGCGTACCTGCCGATCGCGCATACTTCGCCGGGCAGCGAATTTGCAGTGGACATCCGCGGTCGCCGCGCCAGGGGGCGAGTCGTGGCCCTCCCGTTCTACAAGAGAGCGAAATGACATACCCGACGACGTTCAAGTACACGAAAGACCACGAGTGGATCGAGAGCTCCGGCGATCGCCGAAAGGTCGGCATCACCGACTACGCGCAGAAGCAGCTTGGCGATGTCGTGTATATGGACCTGCCGGCGCTCGGGACGACACTGACGCAAGGGCAGCCGTTTGGCACGATCGAATCCGTGAAGGCCGTCTCTGAGCTGTATTCACCCGTATCCGGCGAAGTCGTCGAAGTGAACGAGGCGCTCAAGAGCAAACCGGAACAGGTGAACGCCGATCCGCATGGAAGCTGGCTGATTGTGGTGAAGTTGGGTAAAGCCGGTGAGCCTGCCGACCTGCTCGACGCGTCGCAGTACGCCGATCTCGTGAAATGAGCTTCCCGGCGCGCCACATCGGCCCAGGCGCCGCTGAGCGCCAGGCGATGCTCGATGTCACCGGCGTGTCGTCACTTGACGCGCTGATTGACGAAGCCATCCCGCCGGCCATCCGGCTGAAATCGCCGCTTCCGCTCCCTGACGGACTCTCCGAACATCGGTATCTGCGCGAACTGCGCGAGACTGCGGCGCGCAATCAACTCTTCAAGTCGTACATCGGTCTGGGCTACTACGGCTGCGTCACCCCCAGCGTCATCGTCCGCAACGTCCTCGAAAATCCAGGGTGGTACACGCCGTATACGCCGTATCAGGCGGAGATCGCGCAGGGGCGGCTCGAGGCGCTGCTCAATTTCCAGACGATGGTGGCGGACCTGACGGGGATGGAGATCGCGAACGCGTCGTTGCTGGACGAAGCGACGGCGGCGGCCGAGGCGATGACCATGCTGCATCGGGTGCAGAGCAAGCGCGCCTCGGCAGAAGCAGGAGCGCCGAAGTTCTTCGTGGCAAGCTCCTGCTTTCCACAGACCATCGACGTCCTGCGGACGCGCGCCGAGCCGATGGGCTTCGAGCTCGTCGTCGGCGATCCGGCGACCGTTCAATTCACGCCGCGGATGTTCGGCGCGCTCGTGCAGACGCCGGACGAAGCTGGCCGCGTTCACGATCTGCGGCCATTCATCGGCCGAGCCCACGACGCAGGCGTGCTCGTTGCCGTCGCCACCGACCTGCTTGCGCTGACGCTGCTGACGCCGCCGGGCGACGCCGGCGCGGACGTCGTCGTCGGCAGCGCGCAGCGGTTCGGCGTCCCCATGGGGTACGGCGGCCCGCACGCCGCGTTCTTCGCCACGCGTAATACGCACGCGCGCCAGATGCCCGGGCGTCTCGTGGGCGTGTCTGTCGACGCGCATGGCAGGACGGCGTACCGCATGGCGCTGCAGACGCGCGAGCAGCACATCCGCCGCGAGAAGGCGACGTCGAACATCTGCACGGCCGAAGCGCTGCTGGCGAACATCGCTGGGCTCTACGCGGTGTACCACGGCCCGCATGGGCTGGCGTTGATTGCGAAGCGCATCCACGAGAGCGCGAAGGCGCTTGCCGGCGGGTTGCTCTACATCGGCGTCTCTCAGGTGAACGACGTGTTCTTCGACACGATCAGGGTCGAAGTGCCTGGCGGAACACCGGCCGTCGAGCGGATTCGACGGGAAGCGCTCGCGGCGCGATTGAACTTCAGATATCGCGCGGACGGCACAATCAATATCGCGATCGACGAGACGACCGAGCCGGAGGATCTCGCGGCGATCGCGGGCGTGTTTGCGGCGGCGCTGGGCACGAAGACGCCTCCGATCGGGCCGGTGACGTGCGTGTTCGATCCGCCCTTCACGCGGACGTCGCCGTTCCTCACGCATCCGGTGTTCAACTCGCACTGCTCCGAAACGCAGATGATGCGCTACGTCCGCGGCCTCGAGCGCAAGGACATCGGCCTGGACACGTCGATGATCCCGCTCGGCTCGTGCACGATGAAGCTGAATGCCGCGTCTGAGATGCTGCCGCTGACGTGGGCGGAGTTCAGCGCCATGCATCCGTTCGCTCCGGCGGAGCAGGCCGGAGGCTATCAGCAGATTCTGCGGGAGCTCGAGTCGGCGCTCTGCGCCGTGACCGGGCTCGCCGCGGTTTCGCTGCAGCCCAACTCGGGCGCGCAGGGCGAGTTCACCGGGCTGATGGTGATTCGCGCCTTCCATCGCGACCGTGGCCATGGCGGTCGCGACGTCGTGCTGATTCCGGATTCCGCGCATGGAACGAACCCCGCGAGCTCGGCGATGGCCGGCATGCGCGTCGTGGTGGTCGCCGGGCGGCCGAACGGCAGCATCGACGTCGACGATCTTCGCGCGAAGGCGACGCAGCATGCCGATCGTCTCGCGGCGCTGATGGTGACGTATCCGTCGACGCACGGCGTCTTCGAAGACGAGATTCAGGAGATCTGCGCGATCGTCCACGAGCACGGCGGCCAGGTGTACATGGACGGCGCGAACATGAACGCGCAGGTCGGCCTGACGAGTCCGGCGGTCATCGGCGCGGATGTAGTGCACTTGAACCTGCACAAGACATTCGGCATTCCGCACGGCGGAGGCGGACCGGGCGTGGGACCGATCGCGGTCGCGTCGCATCTGGCGCCGTATCTGCCGGGTCACATCGTCGTGAAGACGGGCGGCGACCACGCGATCTCGGCGGTCTCGGCGGCGCCGTGGGGCAGCGCGAGCATCCTGCTGATTTCGTACGGCTACATCCGGATGCTCGGCGGCCCCGGCATGACCGAGGCGACGCGCTGCGCGATTCTCAACGCGAACTACGTCAAGTGCCGCCTCGAAGCGCACTTCCCGGTGCTCTATACGCGCGCGAAGGGCCGCGTCGCGCACGAGCTGATCTTCGACCTGCGCCCGCTGAAACAGCAGAGCGGCCCTGGGAACATTGACGAGACCGACGTCGCCAAGCGGCTCATGGATTACGGCTTCCACGCGCCGACGGTCTCATTTCCCGTCGCCGGGACGCTGATGGTCGAACCGACCGAGAGCGAAGCGAAAGACGAGCTCGACAGGTTCTGCGACGCGATGATTGCGATCCGGCAGGAAATTCAGGCGGTCATCGACGGCACGACGGATCCGAAGGACAACGTGCTGAAGAACGCGCCGCACACGGCATCAGCCATTGCGTCCGCGGACTGGAGCCATCCGTACTCACGCGAGCAGGCCGTGTTTCCGCTCCCGTTCGTCCGGGAGCGGAAGTTCTGGCCGAGCGTCAGCCGCATCGACAACCCGTACGGCGACCGGAATCTATTCTGTAGTTGCCCGCCGGTTGTACGCCGCGCCTAACGCGCGGGTGACGGGGCCCGGAACCCCGTCGCCGATGACGTGGTCGTCCACGCGTGTCGCGGGCATGACGCCGCGCGTCGTGCTCGTGAAGAACACCTCGTCTGCTCCGAGCAGGTCTTCATCGTGGAGGACCGCTTCGCGCACGGTGATGCCGATCTCGTGTCCGACTTCAAACAGGAACGCTCTCGTGATGCCGGGCAGAAGGCCCGCATCGAGCGGGGGAGTCAGCGCCGTCCCGCCTTTCACGACGAACAGATTCGACGTCGTGCACTCCGCCAGTTCGCCCCGGAAATTGCGCATCACCCCTTCGTCGGCGCCGCGGCGAAACGCCTCCTGCATGGCCAGCGCGTTGTTGAGGAGGTTGTTCGACTTGATGAGGGGGTTCACCGTCCCCGGATGGTTGCGCACGATGTTGACGATCGAGAGCTTCATGCCCTGTTCGTAGGCCGTGGCGGGCGGATCGACCAGCGGTTTGATGATGATGACGATCGATGGCACCGGGCAGGCCGCCGGATCGTAGGAGAGCTCGCCGACGCCGCGCGTGAGCAGGATGCGGAGATACGCTTCGTTGTGCGGGCCATCACCCAGACCGGCCGCCGTCATCGTCTCGCGGCAGCGCGCCGCGATGTCGGCGTCGGTGACCGGCACGGGCAGCATCAGCATGCCCGCCGAATTCCGCAGCCGCTGCATGTGGCGATCGAAGAGAAACGGCCGGCCGTTGAAGGTGCGGAGCGTCTCGTAGACGCCCTCGCCGTAGAGGAAGCCGTGATCGAAGACCGAGATGACCGCGTGGTCCTGGTCGCACACACGGCCGTTGACGTTGACCGTCGCCGACACGGCTTCAAGAGTACCACGTTGCAAAAGCCCGCAGGGCGGTCCTTTCAGGGGCCGCCCTACGTTAGTATCTCTAGACAGATGCGAGTGCTCACCGCCGCGCAGATGCGCGAAGCCGACCGCCGGACGACCGAGGACATCGGCATCCCGTCCCTGGTCCTGATGGAGAACGCCGGCCGCCAGGTGGTGGCCGCGCTCGAAGCCATTTACAGCGACATCCTCGAACGGCAAATCGCGATTCTCTGCGGACGCGGCAACAACGGCGGCGACGGCTTCGTCGCAGCGCGGACGCTCCTGCAGCGCGGGGCCGATGTCTCGGTCTTCCTGATCGGCCAGGTCTCCGACGTCCGCGGCGACGCGCGCGTCAACCTGGACATCCTCGGGCGGCTCGGCGTCACGGTCGTCGAGATTGCGGACGGCCAGGCATGGGAGCTGCACCTCTCCGAGGTCCGCGACTGCAACCTGATTGTCGACGCGATCTTCGGCACGGGCCTCAATGCGCCGGTGCGCGGGCTGATCGAGAGCGTGATCGCCGACGTGAACGCGTCCGGCATTCCGGTGGTGTCGATCGATCTGCCGTCGGGACTGTCCGCCGACTCCTGCGATCTGATCGGCGAGTCGATCGAAGCGGGGACGACCGTCACGCTCGCCGCGCCCAAGCTGCCGCTCGTCCTTCCGCCGGCCGAGAATCGCGCCGGCGACATCGTCATCGCCGATATCGGCATCCCGGCGGACGTCATCGACGCGCTCGCCGGCCCGCGCGTGGAACTCATGACACGATCGGGCATCCGCGAACTGATCACGCCTCGAACGCCCGAAAGTCATAAGGGCGACTACGGTCATGTGCTGCTGGTCGCCGGGTCGAGAGGGAAGACGGGCGCGGCGCACCTGTCGGCGATGGGCGCGCTTCGCTCGGGCGCGGGGCTCGTGACGGTCGGGACGCCGGCCACGTGTCAGGCCATCGTCGCCGGCATGGCGCCGGAATACATGACCGTCGCGCTCGCGGAGGGCGATGAAGGGTTGGACGCGGACGGCGTCGACGCCGTGATCGAGATGGCGCGCGACGTCATCGCCATCGGGCCCGGGCTCGGCCAGGCGCCGGGCACGAAGCAGTTCGTGAAGGCGCTGGTCGATCGCGCCACCATGCCGCTTGTCATCGATGCGGACGGCTTGAACGCGTTCAGCGACGATCCCGACCGCCTGGCAGGCCGCGAGGGGCGCGACGTCATCATCACGCCGCATCCGGGCGAAATGGCGCGACTCGTCGGCATGTCCACGGACGAAGTGCAGGCGAGCCGGCTCGAGATCGCGCGCAACTTCGCCGTCGCGCATCACGTGTACGTCGTCCTGAAAGGCCACCGTACTCTGATCGCCACGCCGGACGAGAAAGTCTTCATCAACCCGACGGGGAACCCCGGCATGGCCACCGGCGGCACCGGCGACGTGCTCACCGGGATGATTGCCGCGTGGCTCGCCCAGCTGCTCGATGCCGAAGCCGCGTGCAGGCTCGCGGTCTATCTCCACGGCATGGCCGGCGATCTCGCGGACGCCGACGAAGGCGGCGTCGCGCTCCTCGCCAGCGATCTCGTCGCGCACATCGGCGACGCCATTCAGGAAATCACCGCCCGCCGCAGAGTGGTGAATCAAGGGAGCAGTACGTAGGGTCCGCCTTCGGGCGGACGATGTCGTGACGATCACCACGCACTCACAATCAGAAACAGCGGACGTCGGCCAGCGGTTGGCGTCCACGCTCGTGCCCGGCTCAGTACTGCTGCTGATCGGCGACCTGGGAGCGGGGAAGACCGCGTTCGTACGCGGGCTCGCCGAAGGCCTCGGCGTGCCTCCCGGGGACGTCAGCAGCCCGACGTTCACGCTGATGCAGGAGTATCGGGGCGGACGAATTCCGCTGATCCACGTCGACCTCTATCGACTGAACGACGCGCGCGAGATCGATGAGCTGGGTCTGGAAGAACTCGGCTTGGACAGCGTGCTGGCGATTGAGTGGGCAGAGAAGCTGCCAAGGCCGATTGCGGGTGCTGTCGAAGTCCGCATCGACCACGGCGATGGCGACGAGCGACAGCTCACGATCACACCGTCGTCCCTGGTGCTTGGTCCTTAGTCCTTCGTCCGTTCCTTGTGCTAAGTCCGTCGAAAAAAAGGCGGCCTCGGAGAAGGCCGCCCTACGAAGAATCGGCAGGCCTGAAGGCCTGCACTGCATCTGCAGCCGCAAGCTACTCGGACCGATAGTTCGGAGCCTCTTTCGTAATCGCCACGTCGTGGACATGGCTCTCGCGGAACCCGGCCGCGGTAATCCGAATCATCTTCGCGTCGCGCTGCAGGTGCGGGATGTCTTCGCAGCCGCAGTAGCCCATGCCGGCGCGCAGGCCGCCGACGAGCTGGTGAATCATCGCGGCGACGCTGCCTTTGTGGGCGACGCGCCCCTCGATGCCTTCCGGAACCAGCTTCTGATGCGAACCGGACAGCACGGCCGAGCTCTCGAGGTCGAACTCGTCCTGGAAGTACCGGTCGGCGCTGCCGCGCCGCATCGCGCCGATCGATCCCATGCCGCGGTACTCCTTGAAGCTGCGGCCCTGGAACAGGATCATCTCGCCCGGGCTTTCGTCCGTCCCCGCGAAGAGATTCCCGATCATCGTCGTGCTCGCGCCAACCGCCAATGCCTTGACGATGTCGCCGGAGAAGCGGATGCCGCCGTCGGCGATGACGGGGATGTCGTGACGTTCGGCCGCCTTCGCGCAGTCCATCACGGCGGAAATCATCGGCACGCCGATACCCGCGATGATGCGCGTCGTGCAGATCGACCCTGCGCCGATGCCGACTTTCACGGCGTCCACGCCTTCGCTGATCAGCGCCAGCGTGCCTTCAGCCGTTGCCACGTTGCCGGCGATCAGATCGACATTCGGGAACCTGGTCCGGATGCGCCGCACCATGTCCAGCACGCCCTGCTGATGCCCGTGGGCCGTGTCAACGACGAGGACGTCGACATTGGCGGCGACGAGTGCTTCCGCGCGATCGACGGTGTCTTTCGCGACGCCAATCGCCGCGCCGCAACGCAGGCGTCCGAGCGAATCCTTCGACGCGTTCGGATACTTGACGGCCTTCTGGATGTCTTTGACGGTGATCAGGCCCTTCAGGCGGAATTCCCTGTCCACGACGAGGAGCTTTTCGACCTTGTGCTGGTGCAGGATGTCGCGCGCGGCGTCGAGCGTCGTCCCGACCGGGACGGTGATCAGCCGCTCGCGCGTCATGATGTCGGCGATCGGCCGGTTGACGTTCGTCTCGAAGCGCAAATCGCGGTTCGTCAGGATGCCGACCAGCCTGCCTTCCTTGCTCCCGTCGTCGGTAATCGGCACGCCGGAGATGCTGTATTTCTTCATCAGCTCCAGCGCTTCGTAGATCTTGTTGGTGGGGGAGAGCGTGATCGGGTTGACGATCATCCCGCTCTCCGACCGCTTCACGCGATCGACTTCCGACGCCTGCTCCTCGATCGACAGGTTCTTGTGAATCACGCCGAGTCCGCCGTGCTGCGCCATTGCGATGGCGAGCCGCGATTCGGTGACGGTGTCCATGGCCGCGCTGACGAGCGGCACGTTCAGCCGGATATGCCGTGTGAGGTTGGTGCTGATGTCGACTTCGCGGGGCACCACCAGGGAATGCTGCGGCACCAGAAGGACGTCGTCGAAGGTGAGGGCCGTTGCGAGGTCGGCGCCGATGGCGAGCTCAGTCCTGGTCTTCACATCCATGCGTCACGTCCCTTGTCCATGGCACTTCTTGTATTTTTTGCCGCTGCCGCACGGGCATGGATCGTTGCGGCCGACTTTCGGCTCGTCGCGGCGCACCGTCTTCACGGCGGCGTCGTCGCCGCCGACGCGAGGAGGCTGACGATTCGGCGCCGGGGCGGTGGCGACGGCGGATCGCGTCGCGCCGGCAAACGCCGATACAGGCTCTTCGGCGGGGCCGCTCAGGATCAGCGGCTGTCTCGGCCGGGCAGGGGCGCGGCGAGGCGCCGGCATGTCGCCTTCGTCGCCGAGCACCGGACGCAGCCGCCACAGCAGCTTGACGGTTTCCTCGTCGACGCGCGTCTTCATGTCCTGAAACAGCTCGAAGCTTTCCCTCTTGTACTCGACGAGCGGATCGCGCTGGCCGTAGCCGCGAAGGCCGATGCCTTCCTTCAGGTGGTCGAGGCTGTAGAGATGGTCTTTCCACTGCGTGTCGACGATCTGCAGCATCACGTCGCGCTCGACGCGCTGCAGGACTTCGCGGCCGACCAGCGCCTCTTTCTCCTCGTATGACTTGAGGACCATCGCCCAGAGCTGGTCGCGAATCTCGTCCGAGGTCCGATCGCTGAAGTCGAGGTCTGCCGTGTCGATCGCGAACGTGTTGCTGACTTCGCGCTTGAGCGCCTCGAGGTCCCAGGCTTCGTAGTCGGCTTCGCGGGCGGCGTACGTTTCCATGAACCCGTCGAGGATGACCTCGGCGAGCTCGATCAGATACTCGCGCGTGCCGACGATCTCTTCCTGATCGTTCTCGTCCTGGAACCTGATCTTCCCTTCGAGAATCTGACGGCGCAGCGCGTAGATGTTCTCGCGCTGCTTGTTCATCACGTCGTCGTATTCGAGGAGATGCTTGCGGACGGAGAAGTTCTGCGCTTCGACCTGCTTCTGGGCGCGCTCGATGGCTTTGTTGACCATCCCGGCCTCGATGGGGACGCCTTCCTCCATGCCGAGACGCTGCATCAGGCCCGAGATCCGATCGGAGCCGAAGATGCGCATCAGGTCGTCCTGAAGCGACAGATAGAAGCGTGACGAGCCAGGATCGCCCTGACGGCCGGCGCGGCCGCGCAGCTGATTGTCGACGCGCCGCGCCTCATGACGCTCGGTGCCGAGGATGTGCAGCCCGCCGGCGGCGATCACCTCGTCGTGCTCGGCGTCGCACTGCTGCTTGAAATGCTCGAAGATGGCCCGGTAGCGCGCCGTCGGCACGCGGTAGAAGCTGTCGAGATGAAAGAAGTAGACGAACTGCTCGTCGTCGACGAACCGTTCTTCGCCCTTCGGCAGCCGCTCGGCGATTCCTTCGGCGAGGCTCTGCTGCCGCGCCATGAACTCGGGGTTGCCGCCGAGCAGGATGTCGGTGCCGCGGCCGGCCATGTTCGTGGCGATCGTCACCGAGCCTTTGCGTCCCGCCTGCGAGACGATTTCGGCTTCCTGCGCGTGATATTTCGCGTTGAGGACGACGTGCCTGTCCGAGCCGCCGCCCGTCATGTTGCCGCGTTTCAGGCCGCGGCGGTCGAGCATCGTCGAGATGCGTTCTGACTTCTCGATGGACACCGTGCCGACAAGGACCGGCCGCCCCTTGGCGTGCTCGTCGATGATTTCCTTGACGATGGCGTCCCATTTCTCGCCTTCGGTGCGGAAGACGAGATCGGGGTTCTCGATACGCGTGAGCTTCCGGTTCGGCGGAATCACCATCACGTCGAGGTTGTAGATCTTGGCGAACTCCTCGGCTTCGGTGTCGGCCGTGCCGGTCATGCCCGACAGCTTCTTGTACTTGCGGAAGTAATTCTGGAAGGTGACGGTCGCGAGCGTCTGGTTCTCGCGCTCGATCTTCACCTCGGGATGTGCGCCGTTGTGTTCTTTCGCTTCGACGGCCTGGTGCAGGCCGTCGCTCCAGCGCCTTCCCGGCATCAGGCGTCCGGTGAACTCGTCCACGATGACGACTTCGCCGTCCTTGACCATGTACTCGACGTCGTAGTTGAACAACGTGTGGGCGCGCAGCGCCTGATCGACGTGGTGCTTGATGTGCGCGTTCTCGAGGTCGTAGATGTGCCCGCCGTTCAGATGCTTGAGCAGCATCTGCTCGGCCTTCTGCGTGCCGCTCTCGGTCAGCGTGACGGTCTTGTGCTTCTCGTCGACGATGTAGTCGCCGGTGGCTTCGAGCGCCTCGCGCTCTTCAGCCTTCGTGTCGCCGCGGACGACGGCGCCGGCCTTGAGCCGCGGGATGATGCGATCGACTTCGTAGTAGAGGTCCGTCGACTGCTCGGCGGGACCGGAGATGATCAGCGGCGTGCGCGCTTCGTCGATCAGGATGCTGTCGACCTCGTCCACGATCGCGAAGTGATGCCCGCGCTGGACGTAATGCGCGAGCTCGAACTTCATGTTGTCGCGGAGATAGTCGAAGCCGAACTCGTTGTTGGTGCCGTACGTGATGTCCGCGCCGTACGCGATCTGGCGCTCGTCGTCTTTCAGGTCGTGCTGGATGACGCCGACGGTCATTCCGAGGAACCGATAGATCCGGCCCATCCACTCGGAGTCGCGGCGGGCGAGGTAGTCGTTGACGGTGACGACGTGGACGCCCTTGCCTTCGAGCGCGTTGAGATACGCGGGGAGCGTCGCGACGAGCGTCTTGCCTTCGCCCGTCTTCATTTCCGCAATCTTGCCGGCGTGGAGGACGGCGCCGCCGATGAGCTGCACGTCGAAGTGCCGCATGTTGAGCACGCGGCGGCCGACCTCGCGGACGACGGCAAACGCTTCGGGCAGCAGATCGCCGAGCGTCTCGCCGTTCGCCAGGCGCTCTTTGAACTCGGCGGTTTTCCCGCGCAGGGCATCGTCGCTGAGCGGCTGGATCGACGGCTCGAGCGCGTTGATGTGCGCGACGAGCGGGCGCAGCTTTTTCAGTTCTCGATCGTTCTGGGTGCCGACGACCTTGGCAAGAATGTTCTGGATCATCTACAGCGGATAATCCCGCGTGGATATTCCGACAATTGTAGCAGATGTAGTGTCCGCCTTCCGGCGGACCCGTCCTTATCGTGCCTGGGAGGTGAGGAGCTGCAACGGGTTCATGAGCTGCCCGTTGACGAGGATCTCGTAGTGCAGGTGCGCGCCCGTCGAGCGGCCGGTCGAGCCGATGTAGCCGATGACGTCGCCGCGCGTGACGCTGTCGCCGACCTTCACGTGGTAGGCGCTCAGGTGGCCGTACCGCGTCGCCAGGCCGAAGGCGTGCTTGAGGACGATCAGGTTGCCGTAATCGCCGGTATAGCTCGCCGACTGCACGATGCCGTCGGCGGTGGCGTACACCGGCTGGCCCTTTTCCGCCGAGATGTCGATGCCGGAGTGATACGCGGGCTCGCCCGTGAAGGGATCGCTTCGGCCGCCGAAGAATCCGGTGAGGCCGCCGTGCGTGGGCCAGATCGACGGCGTCGCGTTGGCAAGCTGCTCGCGGCGTTCGACGTCGCGGCGCACGAAGTTCAGGCGGCTCTCGAGACCCTGGAGCAGATCGCGCAGCGCCCCGAAGGTGTCTTCCGGAGACGTGATCGACGTCGAAAAGACGCTCGACGCGCTCGAGATCGGATTGGTGGCCACGGGGCCGCCCGATGCGCGCTGACGCACGGTGGCCGGCAGCTTCGCCATCGCGCGCGCGGCGACGGGATCGAGATTCGCGCGCGCGCCGAGATCGTCGATGACGCCTTCAAGCGACTGAATCTGCGATGTGAGCTCGCCGGTGGCCGTGCGATAGCTGGCGTTTTCGATTTGGAGCGCGGAGTTCACGACGCGGAGCTGTTCGATCTCGTACCGCGCGCTCCATTTCGCCCCAAGGCCCATGAGGATCGGAAGGGCGGCGAGCACCGCCAGCGTGATGAGCGCGGGGCGCAGGCTGAGCGTGAAACGGCGCACCAGACCGCTGGCGCGGTCTGCCAGAATCACCGTGTAATGACGCTCGAAACGTCCGCTCACAGTCGAATATCCAAAACGGCCAGTAAGTTTGGCTCTATCACGTGAAAACCAAAGGGTTTGGAGCCGCACGGACTTTATCACAGGGCAAGTGGCGTACCAACCCGAAACTGTAAGAGCGAATGTCGGGCGAAAACGTCAGCGGCGCTGCAAGAACATCGCGGCGAGCTGCTGTCGGAAGTGCTGCGTCGATATTTGCCGCAGCATTCGGTCGTCCTGGCGCGATGATGTCGTGATGAGCAGTGTCATGCTGCCCATTTCGTCAAGAGTGCCGAGCCCCCACTTGACGCGTTTCGGCGGCGAATTCGGATTGCGCATGTTCAATTCTGAATTGTCGTACACAATTTCGGTATCGATGCGCGTGCCTTTCGGCAGCGTGAGCGGCGTCTTGAAGAAGTACGAATCCTGCCAGCCGAAATCCCAATCAGAGATCCACAGCAGTCCTCTGGTCGACCCATCGGGAAGCGTCGCGGTCATCTTCATGTCGTGCGCGAGATAGTGCGCGTGGCCGCGCGCGCCGTACGCTTCGACGTCGACGGGCAGCACGAAGGAATCCCTGATCGTGTACCGCTTCTCGGACGGCGGGATGTCGATGCCCATCGCGAAGCCGAACATCGGCGGCACCTGCAGCGAATTGAGGCGCTTGGCCGGTGGCTGCTTCGCGAGATAGATCGCCAACCTGCCGCGCTCGTGTTCGGGCCTGCCGGACGGATGCAGGTGCAGTTGCACGATCAGGTTCGAGTGCGCCGGCAATGGCTGCGCGATCCCGTCGGGGAAGAACCGCGGCGTCATGCCCGGCACCCAGCCGCCGAGGCTCGGCATCGCGCCGCCGCGAAGACCGGGAAACGCGTTGTCGCCGCCGCCGGGCGTGAAGGCATCCGCCGGCCCGGCGAAGAAGAGCGCGTGATGCACCACCTTGCGGGCGCCTGGCTCGAAATCGACGGCGGTCACCCACGCATCGTCGGGACGATCGAGCGGCAGCACGACATTGCGATAGAGATCGGGGCCATCGGCCGGAACATCGATCGTCACGGGATAGGTGAGCTCGATGTCCGGTGTGCCGAGCGCCCAGCCGTCGGGAAACGCCGGCGGCTTCGGCGCCGTCGTCAGATCGCCGGCCGGCATTCCCGCGTCGACCCACGTTTTGATCGTGGCGATGTCCGGATCGGCAAGCCGCCGATCGTCGCGGAACTCGGGAAATCCCGGCGCGGGCGTCGCATGCCACGGCGGCATGTACCGGCGGCCGGTTGCGGCGACGATGAGGGTCGCCCGTCGCTTCACGTCTTCGTACGACAGCAGCGAAAACGGCGCCGCCTGCGCCGGGCGATGACACGTGGAGCAGTGGGTGTAGATGATCGGCGCGACGTCGGCGGCGAATGTGGGCGCCGCGCGATCGGCCGCCGTGGGCCGGGCCACGGCGGCGAGCAGCAACAACGCGAAGAGGCGGCGTGCGCGCACGCCTTATCTTACGCCGCGGCTGCGCTCTCGACGATTTCGGCCTCGACGCGCACGGGCGTCACCAGCGACGCGGAGACGAGACACGCTTTCTCGGTCTTTGCGAGCGCGAATGCGAGCTTCTCGCGATCGGTCCCGCGGCGTACGATCACCCGCGGGCGCAGGACGATGTCCGTGAAACGCGTCACGCCGGCCTGATGATCGACGGTTCCCTCCGCGTGCACGTTGAGATCGACGAACTCGATCTTCGACGCACGGGCGACGGCACGGAACGTAAAGAGGAAGCACGACTCGACCGACGCCAGCAGCAGGTGCTCGGGGCTCCAGGCGTCGCCGGGACCGCCGAATTCTCTCGGCGGCGCGGTCGCGATCGCCGGACGCCCCACGCTCGACAGATACGCGTGGCCCGTCGGCCCGCCTTTCAGCTGAACGTCATAGCGATGGGGAAGAGGTTTCATAGAGACCTCATGGTTGTGCGCGACGGCCCCGGCCGGACCAGAGCGGGAAGCCGTTCGCATCACGCAGCGTGATTTTCGACTCGCCCTTGGTGATTTCCCGCGCAATCAGCGCCTTCTCACCGCCGATGGTGAGCGACGAACCGACGATCTCCAGCCGGTCGCCTTTGGCGAACTCGAACTTCTTCTCCGCGAGCCAGTTCGTCGGACCGACGTGCACGTCGAACTGTTCGCTGTCTGTCTTGAACGTCAGGTGCGTCCCCCCCATGCCCGGCATCCCCATGCGGGCCTGATGAGGAAGCACGGCTTCAACCGTGCCTGTGACGGTCACTTCCGTGGACTTGTCGTAGTGGGCCATGCCCATTCCACGGCCGTGATAGGGCGGCTGGGCGGAGGCGAGCGAAGCCGTCAGCGCGAGGGCCAGGCCAGCGGTGATCAGGGACTTCGTGAGAATGCCGGCAGACATAATCCTGCTCCTTCCGATCACTCACTCTGAATCCACAAATCATGCCACCGCAGTAAGGATAAGAATGCCGGAGCCCCGGCATTCAGTGCGCATGTGATGTCACGTCGGGGCGATCAGGAACACCCAGCCGTCGAATAATCGCCATCATCGGACACCAGCCGGTGAATGCCGACTGCAGCAGATTCAGGCCGACGAACAACGTGAACCAGAGGAAATACGGATGCACGAACATCCCCAGCAGTACGCTGGCCGCGACGAAGGCGCCGCCGATCAGACGAATCATGGGCTCGACAGTCATGTCAGTTCTCCTTCCGAGATCTGGGTGCTCGCATGGCGATGGGTCAGGTAGTAGGTGATGGGCACGGTCATCCGCGACAGCAGCAGCGACGCGACCTCGCCGGCCATCAGCGAGATGGCGAGGCCCTGAAAGATCGGATCGAACAGAATGACGGCCGATCCGGCGATGACGGCGGCGGCGGTGAGCGCCATCGGCCTGAACCGCACCGCGCCGGCGTCCACGACGGCCGCTTCGAGCGTCATGCCCGTGCGCAGACGCAGCTCGACGAAGTCGACGAGGATGATCGAGTTACGCACCACGATGCCCGCGCCGGCGATGAAGCCAATCATCGACGTGGCCGTAAAAAAGGCGCCGAGGAGCGCGTGCGCCGGCAGAATGCCCACGAGAGAAAACGGGATCGCCAGCATGATCGTCGCGGGCGTGACGAACGACTGGAACCAGCCGACGACGAGGATGTAGATGAGCACGAGCACGGCGGCGAACGCGATCCCGAGATCCCGGAAGACCTCGTAGGTGATGTGCCACTCGCCGTCCCATTTCATCGCGTACTTCGTGCTGTCGAACGGCTGCCGCGTGTTGTAGATCTCGAGCCCGTACCCCTCGGGGAAGCGGATGGAGGCGAGTGAGCGGTTCATGTCCAGGATCGCGTAAACAGGGCTCTCGACTTCTCCGGCGACATCCCCGGTCACGTACGTCACCGGCAGAAGGTTCTTGTGGTAGAGCGCCTGCTCTTCGGTCACGCGCGTCGCCTGCGTGAGCTCGCCAACCGCCACCTGCTGACGTCCTGAAAGGCGAAGCGCGCGGATGGCATCGAGGGATCCGCGGCGCTCGCGCGGCAGCCGCAGGATGATCGGGACGGCTTCGCGCGATTGCGGATCGTGGAGCAGGCCCGCGGGCGCTCCGGCGCCTGCCATCTGCACGACGGCCGTCACGCCGGCGGCGCTCAGTCCGGCGGCCGCCGCTTTTTCATCATCCACATCGAGCCGCCAGGCCTCATGCGCCGCATCCACATACCAGTCGACGTCGACCACGCCCTTTGTCCGCGCGAGCGTGTCACGCACCTGCGCTGCGAGCGCGATCCGGCGCGCGGTGTCAGGGCCATAAATCTCCGCGACGATCGTCTGCAGCACGGGCGGGCCCGGAGGCACTTCGACGACTTGAATGCGCGCGCCCAGCCGCGCGGCCACGGGATCGAGCGCGATCCGGATTCGTTTCGCGACCGTGTGGCTCTGATCGCGGCGCTCGTCCTTGCCGACGAGCATCAATTGCAGATCGGCCTGGTTCGGATCGCGCCGGAGGAAGTAGTGCCGCACCAGCCCGTTGAACGTATAGGGCGCGGGAACGCCCGTGAACGTCTCGACGCTCGTCACCGCATCGTCTCGCAGCGCCTCGTCGGCGAGCGCGGACGCCGCGGCCGCGGTCGTCTCGAGCGGCGTGCCCTCCGGCAACCTGACCACGACCTGCAATTCGCTCTTGTTGTCGAAGGGCAGCATCTTGACGGTGACAGCCTTGAGCGGCACCAGGGCGACGGCGGCGGCCAGCAGCAGCGCGACGCCCGCGAGGAAGCCCCATCGAGCCGCGGCCTTGGTGATCAGCGTGTGCATGACCCGCCGGTACAGCCGCGTCAGCCGGTCTTCGCCCTCGTGATGATGCGCATCGTGTTTCCTGAGCAGGCGGACCGCCGCCCACGGCGTCACGATGAACGCGACGACGAGCGAGAAGAGCATCGCGGCCGTGGCGCCGATCGGGATCGGCCGCATGTAAGGCCCCATGAGGCCGCCGACGAATGCCATCGGCAGAATTGCCGCCACCACGGTCAGCGTCGCGAGAATCGTCGGGTTGCCGACTTCGTCCACGGCGCGCACCGCAACGGCCTCGAGGCTTCGGCCCTCGCGCGGCATCCGCGCGTGCCGCACGATGTTCTCGACGACGACGATCGCGTCGTCCACGAGGATGCCAATCGAGAAGATCAGCGCGAAGAGCGTGATGCGATTGAGCGTGTAGCCGTAAAAGTAGAAGACGAACAGCGTGAGTGCCAGCGTGACGGGAATCGCCGTCAGCACGACGGCCGACTCGCGGTAGCCGAGTGTCAGCCAGACCAGCACCGATACCGAGACGATCGCGAGCAGCATGTGCCACAGCAGCTCGTTTGATTTCTGCGCGGCCGTCTCGCCGTAGTTCCGCGTGATCGAGAGCTGAACGTCGGCCGGCAGGAGGTAGCCGTGCACGGTGGCGAGCTTCCGCTCGATGGCCTGCGCGAGGGCCGTGGCGTTGACGCCCTTGCGTTTCGCAATCTGCAAGGTGACAGCCGGGAACGACTGGCCCCGCCGCGGGTGGTATTCGACGTAATCGGACGGCTCGCCCCCGCCGTCCGTCACCGCCGCGACGTCGGAAAGATGAATCGGCGCCCCGCCGGCCTGTCCGACGATGGTCTGTTGCAGGGCGCTCGGGCTTGCCGGCCACGAACCCGACTCGACGCGCGTTCCCATTCCCGCGGAGACGACGTCGCCGGCTGACGATCGGACGTTGGCGCCCGACAGCGCGCGCTGGACGTGCAGCGGATCGAGCGCGCGCGACGCGAGCGCTTCCGGATCGAGCGTGACGGTGACCTGCCGCGGCCGGCCACCGAGAATGCTGACTTCTGAAATGTCCGGAACTTCCTTGATGGCTTCCTGAAGCTGCGCGGCCATCCGGCGCAACTCGACGTCGTCATAGCGCGCGCCCCACAGCGTGATCGCCATCACCGGCACGTCGTCTATCGAGCGGAGCTTGACGAGCGGAGGCGTTGCGCCCGGGGCGAACTGATCGGCGTTGGCGGTGAGCTTCTGATTGAGCCGGACCAGCGCCGCGTCCTCGTTCTCGCCGACGAGGAAGCGGACGACGACCATCGCGCGGCCCTCGCTCGAGGTGGAGTAGAGGTACTCGACGCCGGGCACCTCCCAGATCAGCTTTTCGACGGGGCGCGTGACGCGTTGCTCGACCTCCGTCGGCGACGCGCCGGGCATCTCGACGAAGACGTCGACCATCGGCACGATGATCTGCGGCTCTTCTTCGCGCGGCAGCGCGACCACGGCGTAGACGCCGAGCAGCATCGACGCGACGATCGCGAGCGGCGTCAGCTTCGAGTGAATGAACGCGCCCGCCAGCCGTCCCGCAACGCCAGCCGGGCGGCTCATCGTCCGGCTCCAGGCACGACACGCGTGCCGTCGGTCAGACCGGGCGGCGGCTGGTCAACGATCTGTTCGGCGTCAGCGACGCCCGCGAGGATCTCGACCCGATCGCCGGCGGACACACCGGTCGTGACTGGACGCAGATGCGCCAGCCCGTCGCGATCGACGGCAAACACGAACGTCATCTGTCCACGGCGAATGACCGCAGACGCCGGCGCGGTGGTCGCCGCACGTGCGCCGGCCGTGAAGCGCGCGCGGCCGAACGCACCCGGGCGCGCCGCGACAGACGGCGGGAGGTCGATCTTGGCGAGAAAGCTGTGGCGCGCCGGATCGAGGCGCGATATCTCCGACACGCGGCCCTCGTGCCACGTCTCGCCTGGTGCACTATCGAGCGAGAAGCCGGCGCGCTGCCCGGCGACGATGCCGCCCGCGCGAACTTCGTCGACACTGACTTCGAGCCGGTGCAGCGACGTGTCTTCCACCGTGAGGAGTGGAGCACCCGGCGCGGCCATCGATCCGGGATCGACGAATCGCTCCGTGACCTGGCCGGCAAACGGCGCGGCGACCACGGCGTACGACGCGGAGATCGCCGCGGCGTTGGACGCCGCTTCGGCCGCGGTCAGCGACGCCGCCGCTTCGGCGGCGCGCGCCTCCGCGCCGGTCGCACGCGCACGGGCGGTCTGGAGGGCCGCCGTGGCTTCGTCGAGTTCGGACCTGGTGGCGGAGCGTCTGGCGTACAGGCCGTTGATGCGGTCAAAGGATGTCGTCGCGAGCGTCAGATCGGCATCGGCGGCGAGCTTTTCGGACTCGGCGGCGCGGACACTCTGACGCGCGGCCGCGAGCGCGGCAGAGGCGCGGCCGGCCTGCGCCTGCATCTCGCGTCCGTCGAGCGTCACGAGGATCTGCCCGGCGCTCACGCGATCGCCGGGCCGGACACGCACGTCCATGACGGGCGCCAGCACCCGGCTCGCGACCGTCGCGGTCAGCCGGGCGCGCACGACGCCGCCGGCTTCAAACTGCGTGGGAAGCTGCGACGTCTCGACGCGCGCGAGCGTCACGCTGGCCTGCGAAGGCGCCGTGCGCGGCGGCGAGGGGGGCGCGGAGCACGCCGCGGTGAGAGTGGCAATTGAGAAGGCGATGAGAAAGCGCTTCACGGTATGGGCCTCACAGTCATCAAGGGTTGCGGCCGATGGCCCGATCGAGCCTCGCGCGGCTGACGATGCCGTCCACCAGCGCTGAAACGCGTTGCGTTTCCGCATCGAAGACAGCCGCGGCCGTCCGGAGAACATCGCTCGTGCTCGCGAGGCCCGCGTCAAAGCGATCGCGGACAATCCGCTGGCTTTCTCGCGCCTGCTCGACGGTCGCCCGGCCGACGGCCTGGCGCGCGCGGGCGGACTCGAGCTGTTGAAGGGCGGTGACGATCTCAACCTGGGCGGCGGCCCGCGCGTCCTCGCGTTCGATGCGCGCGCGCGTGGCCGCTTCAGCCGCGGCGGTCCGCTGCGCGATCTCGGCGCCACCGGTGGAAAAACTCCACCGGAATTCTCCGCCGACGATCCATGACGATGCGCGCTCGGTCAGGGTGGTGCCGTTCGCCTCGAGACCGGCCTGGGCCGCGATCTGCGGATACCACGCGCCGCGAGCCTGACGGCGCCCGGCGTCAGCCAGCTGTTCCGCAGCGGCGGCACGCTTGAGGTCGGGGCGGGCAGTGTCGGCTTCAGCAAAGAGCGTCGTGAGCGACTGCGCTTCACGGGGCGCGGCCGCCGCCGCGACCGGTTCCTGCACGTCGTACTCGCGATCGATTGAAGATCCCATGAGCCGATTGAGCTCGGCTTTCGCGACGGCCGCGTCTCCGGCGGCCTGAATGCGCCGTTGCCGGGTTTCCGCAAGATGGACGGCGACGGCGAGTACATCGGCGTCATTCAAAGTGCCGGCGTCACGCCGCAGCGTTGCGCGCGTCAGATCCTCTTGCGCGGCGCTGATGGCGGCGTCAGCGGCCTGCGCCGCCGCGGTGGCCGCGAGTACGCGGCCGTACACCTCCGTCGCAGTCACCGCCAATCCGGCGGCGGCTTCGTCGGCCGACAGGCGCGCCATGTCACGCTGCAGACCGGCTGACGTCACCGACGCACCCGTGCGGCCGCCGTCGAAGATCAGTTGCGAGATGGCCACGGCCCCGTGGAAGAAGCCGGTGGGATCAGGCGAGTTCAGGGAGTCGATCGCGAAGTTCGCGGCAGTGAACTGGCGGGACGCCAGCAGGGAGCTGAATACGTACACCGGCTGATCGCCGCGTTGCCACGACTCGACGAATGAGATGCGGGGGAAATAGGCGGCGCGCGCCTGTGTGACCTGCGCGTCAGCTTCTCTCGCTCCCGACTGCGCGCCCTGCAGCGACCGGTTGTGAGCCAGGGTCTCCTGGATGGCCTGACGGAGCGTCAGCGGCTCCTGGGCGAACAGCAGCGCCGGCCACACGAGGGCGAGGAAGATCGTGATCTGTCGAATCATCGGAGCTGCCACTCTCCAGAGATGCAAGCTCGGCGGGATTGGTGACACTTGTGCCGCTACAATGCCCTCATTCAAGCCACGTACCGTGACAAACACCCGGAAACGGCATCTCTTGTCTGGCGACGGCGACGACGATAGGCGGGCGGCTGAGTACGCCGGGCTGGTGCGGGCCGCGGCTGGCGGCGATCGCGAGGCGCTGGAGGACCTGCTCGTGCGAGCCCAGGAAGTTGCGTTTCGCTTCAGCTTTCTCGTCTGCGGCCACACCGAGGACGCCGAGGACGTCATGCAGGACGCGCTCCTGAAGACTTACCGCCATGTCGCGCGCATCAGGCAGCCGGAAGCGTTCCGGACGTGGTTGTACAGGACCGTCCGCAACGCGTGCCTGATGAAGCGCCGCCGGCGCGTGGGCGAACCGTCGCATCTGGTGTCGCTCGAGCAGGGACTGCCGGACGGCGATGGGGGATTTGCGGCCATCGACGCCGAAGATGCCGGGATGAGGCCGGACGACGCCGCGATCAACGGGTGGCTCGGCAAGCGGTTGCGCGCCGCGCTGAACTCGCTGCCGCCGTCGCATCGCGTCATCGTGTTTCTGCGCGAGATGGAAGGACTGTCGACGCGAGAAGTGGCTCGGGTGACCGGCATTTCCGAAGCCAACGTCAAGACGCGACTGCACCGCGCCCGCGCGATGCTCCGCGAGCAACTGGAGGGACGATGACGACCCGGACGTGTCGGTCACGAGCCGCGATACTCGCCAGGCTGTCCGCGTATCTGGATGGAGAGATTCCGGCCGCGGAGTGCGCGACGCTCAAACGCCATTGTCGCGAGTGTTCGCGCTGCCGCACCCTGGTCGGCGGACTCTGCCGCGCGGTGGGTATGTGTCGCAGAGCGGGCGCGGCGCCGCTGCCGGCCGTCGTACGGAAACGGGCGCGGCAGAGCGTCCGTCGACTGCTCAGCGCTTAGATCGACGTACGGGCGCGGGCCTGGGCCCCGTATCGGGCCGCGTGTCCATGACGAAGCCGTTCCGGTTCGGCATCTTCACTTGCGGCAGCGTTGTCTGATCGAGGACGTCGCGCTCGCCGACGATGCCGTTGAGGTAGAGCAGGTACGCTGTGGCGGCGTACACGTCGTTGGGCGGCAGCGTGCCGGGATGATCGAACGGCATCGCTCGATTCACGTAATCCCAGAGCGTCGTTGCATAGGGCCAGTAGCTGCCGATCGTCTTGAGCGGCTTTGGCGACACCAGCGTCCCCTGACCGCCGACCAGCACGTCCTGCGGGCCCTCTCGCGCCGTCGCGCCGTGACACGTCACGCAACGGCTGTCGAACACCTGCTTGCCGGCTTGCGCCGTGCCGCTGCCGGGCGGGAGTCCGGCGCCGTCCGGCGTCACGCCGATGTCGATGGCTTTGATCTCGTCCGCGTTCGGCGCGCGGCCGAGGCCGAAAACAGGCGACTGGGCCACGGTTCGCGATGTTGTGGCGACGAGCGTCACGGCGGCGACCACGATGCCCGCGAGCGTGCGCCGGTTACGCGTTGCCATTTGTGATCGCGCCGTCAGCAGCGACGTTCCACTGTTGAATCGCGTTGTTGTGATAGTTGGAATTCAGGCCGCGCACGGCGACGAGATCGGCTCGCGCCGGCTGCACGTAGCCTGTGTCATCCACGGCGCGGGACGCAAGCATCGTCGCGCGGCCGTCCCAGCGCCACGACCAGGTGAAGCGCGTGTGCGCGCGCGGCAGCACCGGCTCCTGCAGCGTTGCGCGATTCCAGGTGACGCCGCCGTCCGTGCTGACGTCGACACGCGTGATGGCGCCGCGGCCCGACCAGGCGAGGCCTGTCAGTTCGTACACGCCCGCGCCCGCCAGCGTGTCGCCGCCGGAGGGGCGTGTGATGAGCGACTTGGCGTCCATGTCGAACGTGAACTGGCGCGCCGTCCCGTCGGCCAGCAGGTCCGTGTACTTGGACGTCTCCCACCGTGTCATCGCCGGCTGATCCATGATTTTCAGCCGGTGCAGCCACTTGACGTTCATGTTGCCTTCGAAGCCGGGGAGCAGCAGCCGCAACGGGTAGCCCTGCTCGGGCCGAATCGCTTCGCCGTTTTGTCCGTACACGACGAGCGCGTCCTGCATTGCCTTCGCCATCGGGATGCTGCGCGCCAGCCGGCACGCATCGGCGCCCTCGGCGAGCAGCCACGTCCCCTTCGGCTGGACGCCGCACTCGCGCAGCAGCGTCGAGAGCGGCACGCCCGTCCATTCGCTGCAGCTCGTCAGCCCGTGCGCGCGCTGCACCGTGGGCTCGCCGCCGCCCTTCCACTCGCTCGCGCTGTTGCCTGAACACTCGAGGAAGTGGATGCGAGAGACGGATGGCAGCCGCTTCAGCTCGTCCACGGTGAAGACGAGCGGCCGATCCACAAGTCCGTGGATGGTCAGCGTGTGCGTTGCCGGATCCAGGTCGGGCACGCCGGCGTGATGGCGCTCGAAGTGCAGGGACGAGGGCGTGATGATGCCGTACGTGTCGTGGAGCGGCGTCCGGCTCGAGGTCGCCTCGGGCGGAGGCGCGACCGCGTTCCGCAGAAAGCGTTCGGTCTTCTCGAAATGCGAGCGCGCGCCGTACCCGCTGACGGGAGCGCCGATCGCGCTCGGCGGGGCCGCCGGAGCCGCCTTCCGGCACGCGACGAGCGCGGCGCTGACAACGGACCCGAGTCCGAGGAACCAGCGGCGAGAGTGGTTCACCGCTTCTGGGCTTGTTCGATCGCGAACGCTTTGAGCGTCGGATTCGTGAGGCCGAGCGCCGCCGCTTCCGTGGACGCCTGCTCGACGCTCCACTTGTCCACGACAATGCGCTTCACCATCCAGAGCGCCGCCGCACGATTCGCGCTCGCGCAATGGATGAACGCCGGCTGGTTCGCCTTGTCCGTCACGGCCTTCAGGAAGTTGTCCACGAGCATCGGATCCGGCGCCGACGCGTTGAACGGCAGATGGATGAAATTGATGCCGGCGGCCTTGGCTGCCGCGGCTTCAGCGTCGATCTCGGCGCCCGGTTCGTTCGCGAGGCGCAGGTTGATGACCGACGCGTAGCCCATCTTCTTGACTTCAGCCAGCGCCGCGGGCGTTGTCGCGCCGGCGCAGGCGACCGTCGTCTCGACTTTCGAGAAGTTGACGATGCCCGGGACCGACGCTTTCGTGACCGGTGTCTGGGCGCCGGCGACCGCGGCGCTGAGTGCCAGGACGACTGCGATGAGTGTTTTGCGCATTGGTCGACTCCTAAATCGCGGTAGCCAGCGTGAACCCGTGCTCCTGCGCGCGGTTCACCGCGAGGATGCCGGCCGACACCATGTGCGCGTTGCCGACGAGGTTCGAGGTGAGCTCAGCGTAGACGCTGTCCGCCGTGCCGCCGACGGCCTGCGCCAGCATGCCGGCGAAGAAGCGCGTCGCCATCTGGCAGACGGCGAAGTGCACGCCTTTCTTGAGGACCGTATCGAGCGTCGTGCCGAGATTCGCGCCGTCGGTGTACGACGCCACGCCGTACATGTTGACCGTCGCCCGCTGTTTCGTTCTGGGATCATCCAGCGTCGCCGGTGGCGGCATCGCCTTGCCGTACTTCGCCCACATCGCGTCGTTGTAGGCGAATGGCGTCGAGAAGTGACGTGCGACGATGATGACGGCCCCGTCCTGGTCGTTCAGGCCGTAGTCCTTGCTCGCGATCAGGAAGTTGTTCGCGTACCCGATCGCGGCGCCGATCCCTGCCGGCGTCGTCGAGTCGAACACCAGACGGTGTTTGCCGGGAAGCGTGTCCATCCAGTCGTCCTGCGCATGGCGGGCGGGACTGAAGCTGCCGGACGCCGACTGTGCATTCGCGAGCGACGTGCCGGACACGAGCGCGGTGCCGGCCACAGTGACGCCGGCGCCGAGATGGGTCAGAAACGAGCGACGGGCAACAATCGAAGTGTCTGTGGACATATGTGAGCCTCGCGCCAGCATGGTATCACTCGCGTTAGACTACGCAACGATGAACCGCGCCTGGACCTGCCTGACGATTTTAGCCGTCCTTGCCGCGACGGCGTCCTGCAACAGGACGCCGCGCCGGACGACGGTAAACGGGGTGCCGTTGCTGGCAGGGATGTTGATTCCGGCGTCCACCACGATGGTGACGGCCTGGGATATCCCGGAAAATCCGCTGACGGATTCGTCGCTGGACGATTCGCGGCTGTCGAAGGACATCCGCTGGGGGTACAAGCTCTTCACGAACACGCCCGTCGAGGCAAAGGCGTTCGCGCCGGGCCGGATGGCGTGCGCCAACTGCCATCTCAACGCGGGTCAGCGCGAGCGATCGCTGCCGCTGGTCGCCGTCGCGGCGATGTTTCCGGAATACAACCGCCGATCGGGACGTCTGTACAGCCTGAACGACCGCATCGTGGACTGCTTCTGGCGCAGCGAGAATGCGACGGGCGCGTTGAGCGAGGCCGGCCAGAGCTCTGCGAGCGCCGAGGCGCTCCCATCGGCGACGTCAAAAGAGGTCCTGGCCATCGCGGCATACATCACGTGGCTCGCGCGCGGCGCAACCGTCGGCACCAGTCCGGCGTGGCGCGGCCAGAACACCATCGCCGCGAAGGCGCTGATTCCCGTCGCGAAGCTGGATCGGCAGAAGGGCGAAGCGATCTTTCTCGAGCGCTGCACGTCGTGTCACGGCGTCGACGGGCAGGGCGTCGCGGTCGGCGACAAGAAACCCGGGCCGCTGTGGGGACCCGATTCGTGGAATGACGGCGCGGGCGCCGCGCGCGTCTACACGCTCGCCGGCATCGTCCGGTATGCGATGCCGTACCTCAATCCCGGAAGCCTGACCGACGAAGAGGCGCAGCAGGTGGCGGCGTTCATCAACAGCAAGCCGCGGCCGTCGTTTCCGTACAAACAGACCGACTACCTGACCGACAAGCTTCCGGGCGACGCCGTTTACTACGCCAAGCGCTAATGAGGGCTAAGGGCTACAGGCTAAGGGCTGAGGGCTAAGGGCTGAGGGCTAAGGGCTGAGGGCTTAGTGTCCGCGCACGGCGGCGGCGATGCTGGCGATGAGCTCGGTGAGGACGACGAGCGTCAGGACGACAAACAGCCAGTCGCGCCGGCGCGCATAACCAATCGACGACACCACGACGCGTGTGATCGGCGTCGCCAAGAGCACCAGCACTCCGGCGCTCAGCAGGAAGGTCGCAATGGCGCCTGTGCCGAGCGTCACCGCGGCGACAAGCCCCGCGCCCAGGCTGATCGAGCTCGCCGTCACGCCGATGCCGAGCAACCGTCCGAGCGTCAGCTCGAGGTCGTCGATCGTGTCACGCTCATCACTCATCACGCGCTCCGCAGGAACATCAGCGCCGCCACCGCCAGCAGGACGACGACGAGCAGTATCTTGAGCCACTTCGCCGGCACGCGATGCGCGAGCCGGATGCCGGCCCACGATCCCAGCTGCACGCCGAGGACGGCAGGCGCCGCCGCGAGCGCCGGGAGATCGCCGCGTCCGTAATAGATGATGGCGCCCCCTGTGGCGGTGACGCCGATCATGAAGGCGCTCGTGGCCGCCGCGGCGCGCATCGGAATCCCGCACCACGCGTTGAGCGCGGGAACCTTGATGACGCCGCCGCCGATGCCAAGCAGCGATGAAACGTTTCCGGCGACAAACGACGTCAGCAACCCGAGCGGCAGCCGCTTGACCTGGTACGTCACGACGCCGCCGCTTTCGGCTTCGTGAAACCGTCCGCCCAGCGCTCCCGGATGGGCCGCTGGGTGGAGGAGCACGTTGCGGCGGTTGACGCGTCCCATGACTGACGCCGCCGCCAGCAGAGTGACGATGGCGAACAGTCGCTGGAGCGTCGTCTCGCTGAAGAGATGCGCGGTCAGGCCTCCGAGCAGACTGCCGGCCACCGTCGCGACCTCGAGGACCATCCCGAGCCGAAGATTGATCAGTTGTTCGCCGGATCGGCCGGCAGACACCGAGCTCGACGTCGCAATCACCGTCGTCAGGCTGATCGCGGCCGCGGTCCGAAGAGGAAATCCAAGCGCGACGTGGAGGAGCGGGACGAAGAACACGCCGCCGCCGATGCCGAGGAGCGCGCCGACACCGCCCGCCGCGATGCCCGATCCGAAAATAATCAGGGCCAGGGCGTAGGTCACGGCGGGCATTGCGAGCACCGAGTATATCCGCAGAGTTGTCTTCGCTTTTTGAGACAGCCAGCGCAGACTGCTGGCTGTGCGCGGCGTCGAGTGCGCTCGGCGCCTTCGGCAACCGCGCGAACCTCACGAACGATCGGGCGGGTTTTTCGCGTATCTGTTTCTGATTTCCGGCCTGCTCCTGCTGGATGATTCACCGTTTGCCAATCCCGCGCCGGCGCAGTTACGTCAGGCTCGCCGGATTTCTCTCGCTCCTCAGCTTCGTCATCAGTTACCAGCCGCGCTTCTTCAACACGCTCATCGTCTGGGCGTTTCAGCGAATTCAGGCACGGGAGGGGCAGGACGACGAGCACGGGAAGACCAGCACGGACACCGTCCATGCGGTACGGACGGTCGAAGTGACGGCGACGCACTCGTCACACAGCGGCTCTGACACGCCCAAACACGACTAAGTGAACGGCCGGAACTGGAGCGCCTC
>Ga0153915_10000919_pt1 | contig 27302 bp, 22 predicted proteins | sample Opewatmetagenome_2_FD_107003 | JGI IMG/M metagenome (GOLD analysis project Ga0153915, IMG submission 107003) | Freshwater wetland microbial communities from Ohio, USA - Open water 3 Core 3 Depth 3 metaG | ecosystem: Environmental > Aquatic > Freshwater > Wetlands | place: USA: Ohio, Lake Erie...
AGGTGGTTTAATTATGGGGAGTATTAAACTTGCTCCAAATTAGTTCTTGGAATTTCAAAAACATCTTGAAATTCAGGCGATTTCAACACTTCTTTGAAAATTTCTTCGGCTGTCATTTTTTTTATTATTGGTTTATACTCAAAATCAGTTCGGATAATACCAAATCATAAAATCGTGCGACTTCGTCAAGAGACTGAAGAGCACCAGTATAATTATTGGTTGCTAAATTGGCAAAATAAGCGACACGAGTTAATTCACCTTTCACTAGATTGCGTTCCATTTGCCAAAATTCCTTAGAGTAATATTGAGATTGAAAATTTGGGACGACAACCATATCATAGATATGGGCAAATGTTTTTTCTTTATGTTTACGTAGTAAACGACCACGTCTTTGAATAAACTGTCGGGGATTTCCTGTGCTTGAAGCAAAAATACCATACTCTGCTCTTGGCACATCAACCCCTTCATCCAAACATTTCATTGCGAACAATACATTTATTTGTCCATTTTCAAAACCTTGTAAAATCGCTTTTCTTTCTGTTTTGTTGTTCTTCCCCGTGTATGTATTACAAGTTGTGTTAGGAAAAATCTCTTTTGTTAAATCAAGCATTTTTTTCAATATGCTTTCTTCGTATAGTTCTTGATCTGAATCAATATCTGTGTTTGAATATAACAAAGCCTCATCTGAATCAAATACTTTATTCCCCTCAGGAACATATACAAAACAATATTTCAGTTTATCGCAACCGATTTCATTGATTATCTCTTTAAATACACGCATTTTATCATCGGCTTTATGCAAAATGCGTTTGCGCAACATCAATAGTTTCTTTGCTTTTTGACTATCACTGAATTGCCCTGTTGAACTATCAAATAACCGCATAAGCTGCTCTGTAACTGAAGCATATTCTTGCATCTCATCATCATTCAGAAAAACCATTTTTGGATAATAGCAATATTCCATTAACCGTCCTTCTTCTATGGCTTGACTCATAGGGAAATTGTAAACATAAGGAGGTTTGTCGTTAAAGAAACTTTCTAATTCTGCCGTTCCCTCTTCATCGTATATTCTACTTGGCGTTGCGGATAATGCTATTCTCCTTTTGATATGTAATGACCGAAAAATAGCCCTAACAGATTCAGATCCGATATTGTGAGCTTCGTCGGCAATAGCAATCAAACTATCCGGCAATTGAGGCAAAATCTGTTGAAAATCTTTGTTAGTGAAAGATTGATACGTCGATATTATTACAAAGTTGACTTTCTTACATCTACTAACTTTATCTTCTAATTTTACAATTTGTTGTCTCCATCTGGGGTTTTCTGAAAACACTGTAATTACATTCTTGAAATCAAACTGAGCAATTTCTTCAATCCACTGCTCTACTAATGCAATCGTTGGCACTAATATCAATAGCTGGTAAACGCCATCGTTTTTGTATTCTTGAAGAGCACAATTTAACGAAGTAATAGTTTTACCTGTTCCAGTAGCCATCGCAAATATTCCTTGTTTACCATTTTTTAGCCACGCTTCATATGCCTGAATTTGATATGGTCTTACACCATCAGGATATTTATCGGGAAAATGAGGCTCTTTTATTATTTGAGAGGTTGGCAATATTTCGCTTACTATTGTTGTTTTATTAGATAGTTTCTTGATTATTTCTTCCTCTTGTATTAGCAATTCGTCCAAATCAACAGTAGGATAAGTTTTTACTATTTCTTGGCAGAATTTCTTTGCAGGGAAGACCAACACATTGTTATTCTTTCCGTCCCAAATTTCCGAGAAATCTTGTTCGCTTAATTTAATTCTTTCTTTGCTATCTTCACTTTTCCAAGAGCATGTGCATTCTATTGTTTCAATATTTTTTACCAAGGCAGCCGCTGTTAAGTTTAAGGAACCAGTAAAAGCAACTTTATCATTGTTCTCGTCTGTAAAAATGCCAAATTTTTCATGGGCTAATCCACCGTCCTTAGGAATAACAATCTTTATTTCAATCCTATTAATCTGAACAAGGTATGAAAGACATTTGAAAAAATGTTCATTTCGCTGGGACAATGCTTTCTTAAGGGCATAAAATGACTGCAATATATAATCCTCAAAATCTACTTTTTCATTGCTTTGTAAAAGTTTATAATCCTCTTCGGTAAGATATTGATTTATGTAAAGACGCATAATACCACCGTTGCTTATAAAATGAGCAATTCCGACAGAGAGTATATTGAACGAAGCACTACTGAAATATCCTAACCCCATATCAAAACTTATGCTGTTTGATAACGCCATTTCGAAGAAGTCGAAAGGTAAATCCTTTCTTCCTGTAGAATATCTATATTTAAAATCTCTGCCTTTTAACATATCAGATTAATTTTGCAAGGTCAATATATTTTTGTCGCTGTTCTTCGGTTAACTTATAATTCTGAAAATCCTCTTTTGCACGTCTAAGCCATCCATGAAGAACTTTTTCATTTCCACGAGCAGATGGTAAGCATCGATTTTCAAGTAAAAAGCATTTTAATTTATTATAATTGATATTCCACTCATAATGACTTTTATCTGCCTCATAACCAGTGTATTGCTCCATAATTCTATCGACAACGTTTTTCTGTTCGTTGGTTATATAGGTTGTACCATTAATTATTAAACGCCACCAGCGGTTGAGAGACTCCTCATTTCTGTTTTTGGATGAAGAGAAAGGGAAATGATCGTTTTCAATTATAAATTTTTCTAAATCAAATACACGCTGTGAAAATGATTTTCTTTGCGTTTCTATTTGCTCTACTTCTTCATATTCAAGCGGATAATCCTTAATAACTAACCCAAATAAATTGTCTTTATATAAAGAAAAACGTTTTTGAGTATCAATTAACATACTTGATCTTACACTTGAAATATTTGTCTCAGGAAAATATTGTAATACATATTCCGTAATATCATCGGCATTTTGAGGCAAGTCATTTTGTAATAAAAATTCTATGATAGCATCACGAATAGTTCCAGTACGTATATGCTCCCATTCCTTGAGTGTGTAAACACTATTTCTATTTCTGTATGATATGGCTTCGTGTTTTTGTAAATAAGGTCTTAATTGCGCTACTTCTGTATATTTATGTTTCGGTAAAACGATTTTGAATTCGTCAAAGATTTCATTTAGGTGCATAGGTCTACCTGCTTGTTGTAATATCTCATATACTACATCTATTGTTTTTCTTTCTTTATTTGCCGGTATTTTAATACGACCATCAATATCCTCAGAATACAAATGAAACTCATAAAGTAAAAAGTCTCTTGCTATACTTGTAAGGCTTTCTGTTTTATTATAATCATATTTTATCCAACATTGAGAATTTGCAATATAATCTTCAATATCTAATAGATAATCGGCCTCATTTAATAGTAATATATTGTTAAAATCGGCTCTCATTTTCACAAAATCGAAGATGTCGGTGTATTCTCTTTTAATAAGAAAAGTATTATCCTGTGTTTTTGATTTATTTGAGACATCAAGACCTCCCAAAAGAAAATAAATGTCCCGAAAAATATATGCAATAATTTGTAAGAAGAATTCGGCTGAGAAATTACATTTTTCCTCTTTCAAGTAGTTCTGAACCTCAAATGATTCTTGACAAACAATATTCATCCCTTCAAAAACATCAAGAAAATATGACCAATCATCCTTATTGCTCTGATTAAGCATGCCATATTTTACTAAATCACTTTTATTATACTCAATGATTTCATCAGTAATTTCAAATGTTTTATGAAATACGTTTTTTCGAATTTGTCGAACACGTTCATGTGTCAAATTGTGGTTTATCGACAATTCATCTAAACTACGCAACTGTTGATTTTTGAATAGGTTAAATGATTCTATTAAAATTCTAATTTCTCTGGATTGGTCGTTCATTAAGTGTTGTTCCAAAATCCAAAGCATTGGTAAATGGCAATGCTTTTCATAAAAATCAACAACAAAAATATCCTCGCAAATATTACCATATATGTTTTTTGTTTTCAACCTTATGATCGGTAAAGGGTAATCCTTGGTTTCTTTTAATCCATCAATGAATGTCTTGATGTATTCCCTTAGTTCGATAATTTCATTTACTGATTTTTCACCAATGTTCTTAATCTTAAATAGTTCGTCACTCTGGCATAGTAGATAGTCTTTAATGAAATCATCAACTGAAATTTTGCTTAATCCATTACTTGTTCTAACAGAGCAACACTTGAGTAGTTCTGAATATTTTTGTTCTATTAAAAGCTTTTGAGCAGTACTTAAAGATTCATATAATTGTTCTCCTTCAGATATCGTATTATAAATAATATCTTCATCAATTATATCAATATTTGGTAAAGAAATAAAATTTATATTTTTACATAAATTTTCTAGCTCTTCACATGTACGTCTTCCTGCATTTCTTATTATTGAAAAAGAATTTCCCTGCTCGTAATATGAAATAACATCGTAAAGCGAATTCATTTCTGCATGATGGCAACAATGATAGGTACGGATAGAAATACATCCAGCCTTGAGCAACATGCTAATGGAGATACTATGAAAGTTTTCTCTTATCATATTTCTTTTAAACCATTTTCAATTCTATCAAATAAATAATCGTAACCGACTAAATTAGGATTGTCCGTAATGTCATCGTAAATAAGCTGCAATCCGTGGTCAAGGTGTAATTTAAAATAGCGAGGTAAATCTTTGTTGTTCTCACTAATTTGATAGTGCGTACAAACCATAGCTAAATATATTGGATAGTAATTTCCGAAAAGTACGCTCTTACTATATTCTTTGCCCCCTGAATCTTTGACATCAGTTGGCTCAAATTTTTGTCCTGATTGCAAAGAATAGCCAATGGCAATTCGAGCAATTACATTCTCAGCACCCAGATTAAATTTGCGTGTCAATTCAATAACTATTTCCCTATTTCTACTACTTGTTCTTATCTGTGAAAATACCATATCTATTCTTTCATTAAATCGTTAATGTCAACCTCTTGAATAAATGAACATGTGTTTTCATTTCTCAAAATAAAGGCAGAATTTACAAACGGTTTCATTATTTCTAGTTCATTTTTTGTCAACTCTTTATGCAGCAGTGGAAATAAAACAACCTGCTTTGAGATAGTTGGGTAGAATTCCGTAATAATTTTATTTGCGTGGCTTTTGTCAAATTTTTGCAATGGGCTATCAATAAATACCGGGAACTGTATGCCGGATTCTTCTACAAGAGCTTTAAGAAGCGAAGTTGCATAAAGTTGCTGTTCTCCCTTGGAAAGAGATTCTTTTTTGATAATATTGCCATCATTCGCATACAGGTTTATATCAATAATATCATCAAAAATAGAGACTTCAACTTTGCTGATAAAATTAGATTTGTGCATTAACTTATTCATTGTGCCTTTAATACGTCTTTCCAACGAGAATTTTTTCTCGTTTTTTAATGAAACAAGAAATGTATTTAGCTCTACAATTAGATTTTCTGCAACTTTATCTTTCAATGAGTCGCTATCATCAAGACTAACCTTTTTGCTTAACTCCGAAATTTGACGGCTTACAACCGCTAATTCTTTATTGATTCCACCTCGCATTTCATGTTGTTGATGTATTTGCGCCTCTACTTCTGTAATTGTTTTCTCCATCTCGTTTTTGCTTCTACGAATATTCTTGATGATAGAATCTTTTTCATTATTCTGCATATTTGAGACTTTGCGGACAGCATTGTTAAGAATTTGTTTGTTCTTACGATAATCATCTGTCAAGTGCTCAAATTCAATTTTGTAAGTGGTTGCAATATTATTATAAACAGATATAAATTCATCATATATTTCTTTGGTAACATTCAGCAAAGGGGCTCCATCAGTTGGCTGATTTTGATATTTGGAAACAATTTTCTGAATGGAATTATCCAACTCTTTCTTGTTTTTTTTAGCAATAGATAATTGCTCAATAGCTACCAATAATTCTTTCGAGATATTTTGAAGTAAAAGATTCTGGTTATGTATATCATTTTGAGATTGTAGAGCATTAGAATCATGTTCTAATTGATTTTTTGCTTGCTGTAACAATTTGCCTGAAATAGCAAATGGGGCATATTCGAGAAATGTTTTGAGCCTTTGTTTATATTCTTCGTCTCGTTTTTTTGTTGTTGTAACAACATCTTCCTGTCGTTTCAGTTCTTCGATAGTCATTCCATTTCCCTCACGCATAAGTTGCATTTGCAATCTCTCATTATCATTGCGAAGGGATAAAAGTTTGTCATCAAGTTTAGTCGTTTCCTTTTCATTTTCTGTTATGCTTTCATACAAAGACTTTTGTTTGGAAAGCATAGAAGTCAATTTGTTACGACTTTCAATATCATCGGACTTTCGGCGGAAACGCAAACGTAAATTCTCAAGGTTCCTCTTTAAATCTTCGTATTTTTTTACCCCCAGAACCTCGTTGTAAGCAGAGCAAAGTTTTCGTTTCTCATCTATTGTATTTGTTTCAGCAAGTGATACAATTTTTTCAGAATCAAAAAAGAAAAAACGAGCAATGTCTTTATTTAATACAAAATCATTAATAAAAACTTCATGTCCGATTTCGGAGGTAAGCTCATTTTTTATTCCGTCAATTAGAATCTCAACATTTTCCTCATCACTTATAATATCATATGAACGAGTTATCTTCAATGAGCGACAAGGTATAGACGGAATGAAAACTTCTGAAAATTCTAATGAAACAGCATATTGAGACCACTGCTTTAAGTATTCATTTTCAATGGTATACCCTCGTTTTTTCAAAGCCTTCAACATGTTTTGGGAAACTTCAACATTGAGTTCTTGCCTGCAAAATTCATTCAGACTATTTCTTTGCATTTGATTATAACCACCACCGGCATTCTGTATTTCTTTACGATAAGATTCTTCAATATCTGCCATTTGACGACCATACATGCACCAAAGTAGCGAATGTAAAAAAGTAGATTTTCCAAACCCATTTTCGCCAGAAATTAAAAAAAGATTCTTATCATTTTCGAGCGAAAATGATATTTTATTCACTCCCTTATAAAGTCGGTAGTTATTTAATTCTATACTCTTTATAATCATACCGTCTCCTTTATGAATGTATCTAATCTTGCTTCAAGATCGTTCTGAAGTCCATACTTTTTCATTAATAGTATTTTGTTTTTTTGCAACGCAAGTAATTCTTGAATAAGTGAATAATGAGCTGAATTAGTGCATGCTTTTTCAAGCAATAATCTTTCTTGTAACCCTATTTTGTCATTAGGAATATCGTATCCATAAACTTCATTATAAATATCATTCACAGTTGTTTTGAAATATCCATCACGATACCAAATCACTTGAATTGCAATTAATTCTTGGCTGGTGATAAGGTCAATACTTGATCTGTAGTTCTGAGTTCCTTTTTGAATGGTTAGTAATTCTTTCAACAACTGTATCCGGTATTCAATCGTGTAGTTACCCATATTATGCCCTGTTTCATCTACGGCAATCTGACCATTTCTTCGGGTTGAATATCTATATTCAGAGACATTCCTGTTGACAACTAATCTATTCCTAAAATCAAGAAGTGGACGCATCCATTCTGTTCCGTTTTTTATTAATGCGGTCATAGATTTGTCTTCTTTTACTACAGTACACACCCAACATCCAAAACGACTCTGACCACATGATTTGTGAGATTCATCAGTTACAACAGTAGGGCACTCATAATCATCTGCACTTGCATCCAGATATATTTTAAATAGGATTTGATTATCAAACCCCCAAGGAGAAGGTATTGCATTTATGATATACCAAATCTCCTCCAGCATCAACTCCTTGATTGGGGCATAAGTATATGTATTCGGATTTAGAGGGTGTTTGGAAAGCCTGTGGCCTTTAATGTCGTGTTTTTTTATAGACTTTGCTCGCTGTTGACTTTCGGATAGACGTGTTCCGATTAAAATAATGGCTTCCCCATCAGCAGCGACCTGATCTACGATAAATTGTGAGGTAGGTTTAATTTTCATTTTCTCAGTACAGAAACGGAAAGAATTATTAGGAACGGGATAGCCCTTCCCAATTACACAACTCCAAAATGTATCCTCTAATTTGGGGGTTGTTGATTTTACCATAACAGGCAAGTTTTGCTCTTTAGCTGCTTTTTGAATAGTGTCTAAAACCGTTTGGACATATTCTTCTATTATTGGATTCTCGACCATAGTATCATTGCACACGACATATATGGGACGTTTATATTTGAAGTTTAAGTCATTTTCCCGTATCTTTTGTAAGGCTAACCAAACTAATGTAAGTAAAACTGTAGAGTCTTTTCCCCCACTAAATCCAATTATCCAAGGACGGTTATATCGGTCATCTTCCAAATATTGGTCGATTAATTCATCTACAATGTCTGTTATTCTATTAGAGAGTTGTTTCATTTCTTTTTGTATATATTTTCTTTTGCGAAATCAAATGCCTTATCAGCAATCTTTTTTTCATTTTCCACCACTTCAATTAGTTTATCTGCAAGCCATAGCGTTAATAGTTCATTTTCATTCGTAGATAGAAGTTTCGCAATGGCAACAACCTGTGTTCGCTTTGCTGGACGGTCACCACGCTCAATCTTACTATACATCGGGGTGTCTATCTCTAATGCCGCGGCCAGGTGCCGTTGAAGCAGCTTTCTATCCACCCTTAATTGTCTGATTTTGTTTGCGAATAGCATGATAATTCTGATTTTGACTTTCAGATATTTGAATTGTCATAATTTGAACAAAAATATGCAAATTATTCACAAATAAAGCAGAAATATTCGAAAAAGACATTTTTTAAGGTAATTATTGCCAATAATTAAAATAATGTTCCTATACTAAAAGCCACCTATTCTCAACGAAGGAATAGGTGGCTGCTCAATGGCTTAATCTTGATAACGTTCTTATTTGACAAGAATGTCATCTATTTTAAACTCAAATACATATTCATTTCTAATATTTTCAATAACAATAGGAAGTAAAATCCGGACGGTTTTACCAATGTATGGGGCTTTAGATATTTCGATATTGCTTTTGTCAATCGGAAAATTGAATAATCTGCCCTCTCGCCAACCGCCATATTGTCCACTAACATAGTAAATATTATCGGTTGGAATAATCACATCGCTTAACGATGCATTTTTAGGTACGATGCTTGGTGGTTGTGAGTTGTTACGATCAATGTACTTGACACCACTGTGCATCACTCTCCCTGTTTGTCCCGAGGAATTAATATAGGTTACTTCATCCCATGGAATTTTAATAGAGTAAGTCCCTTTGTTTTTGAGTACAAAGTTGAATTGCGTTGATGATACAATCCAAGAGATATCAACATAGTCATCTGTATAGTTGTAGTTTGTCTTTCCCTCTATATCTAACTTTACGATTTTTGTCTCTCCATACTGCTTCTTAACATCTGCTGGAACTTCTACATTTGACAATCCTACATTGTAAAATAAACTCGGTCCAACAGCACAGGAAAAAAGGAGAGGTAGAATTGCGAGTAATACAATAATCTTTTTCATCATGTGTCCTTTTATTAAATGGTTAGTGACAAAACAACAATCGACAAACGCCACAACTCGGCGTTGAAAAACTTATTTGTATTTTTCTTCTGCTTTTTTCAGTCTATCAGATACTTGGGCACGAAGTTCAGGCGGAGAAATCACTTCGACAAGCTCTCCATAACCAAGTATTTCCATCACAAAATCAAAGGTGATTGACAGGTATAGTTTTACGACAAAGGCTTCGGTACTGTCTTCTACCACTTGCTGAGAGTGGTGTAATACCGCATCTTTAACATACCGTCCCGCGTCGGGTGAGAATTTCAATACGACTTCTTGTGGATTGGGGTCTGTTTCCACGTAAATGCCAAAGGAATAGTAAAAATAGTTTCCAAAATTGGCCGGAGGTGTGGCTTGCTGTTCTTGTATGATGAACCCGACAACACGGTCAAGGGAATAAATTCGGATGGCATCCGTATCCATCCGTTTGGCCACGACATACCAACGTCCACGAAACTCTTTCAGCAACAGAGGAAGGAGGGTGCGTTCGGTAAACTGATTTTCCCAGTTCTTGTTATAGGTGAGCATGATGATTCTTTTGTTTTTGATGGCGAAAATTATCCGGCTTAAGTGTTCGGTTCCGAGAGGTGGTCGTGCTTCAAAATGGAATATGCTGCTCAAGTTATTCATCATCTTGAGTGAATGGAATACCTCCAATGATTCTATCAGCCTTTCGCTTAACACTTCATCGGAAAACTCATCATTGATAGCATACAAACCTTCGGTTCGGGAGTACCGGATATCAATCAGAAACAGCTCGCGAATGGTATCCACATCTCGCTGAAAAGTACGGATGGAGATTGTATAATCTTCTCCGGTCAAAGCCGACATTTCATTCAGATAGCGTTGAATCTCTGTGAAAGAAGCTTTCTGGCCACGCTTTAATCTTCTGATAATGTGCAGGCATCGGGAAATGCAATCTTTAGTTCTCATGGTTGGAGATTTAAAAGAGGGTAAAGTAAACAAACCAAAACGACATAACTTGACGTTTTGTAAAATATTTTATCTGGTCTGGATTTATTTGCGACTATGTTCCCGTTCATCATCTAATTGCATCCGGTGGTTCAGGCGTTCCCGCATTTTGTCAAGATAATAGGTGCGACTGTCGTTCTTACGCCGTTTCATATCCACGTAAGCACTGTAACAGTCCTTAATTTCTATACCAAATTGAGTGCTGATAAAACTGGCCAATTCGGTGATCGCAGTTTCCCCGTTATTGATGCACCGCATTTCAACAAGGCCATAGATGAGTTCCACCAACTCGACGGCACTGCCCGTCCACCGGCAGTTGGAAAGAGGGGAGACGTGGCTTTTGTTGTTTGATGCGGATAATGGTGGCATTTGATGGAGTTGAATATTTGCCAGTGTGCGGTGGATAAACAAAAGGGCTTTGCGGGTATAAAGAAAACAAGGATCGGATTCTTTATTTTTATCAGTATTCGGACGGACACATTCACATAGACTTTGCAGCTCTGTCTCCGTGTAGGTCATCGCAAAAAGGAGTTCGTAACTGCTGGCACATCCAGTACATAAATCGAAAACAGTATTTATAAAATCACTGTAAGCAGTTGTTAACTGGCATCCATTTTTATCATCGGTTATTTGTCGGAAAAACTCCGTCTTTGTCAATATGAAATAGTCCATACTCTGTTCTTTTAGGATTAAACACTTCATTTTAGCAGTGTGCGCACCTAAGTATTATGGCAAAAGATGTTCCAAATGGGGGCGATATAAGTAGAGATTATTTGAATGATGCTGATAATCAGAGATGTAATTTGTCAAATAAACATCTGTTCCAAATTACAGAAAAGTAAAAAGTGTAAGATTGCCTTACATCTTGTAAAGTCATCTTACATTTTTTTAGGCTTGGAACAAACTATCCTTATGTAGCTTAAGGATGGCACGTTCTTGTAAAGCCCTTAAAGTACATTTACCGGAACCTATACCGGATCTTGTCTTATATTCCGGTCTTAACAACAGATAACCGTCACTGAATATAGAATCGCATTTTCTATCCGATCCCATATTTCTTCATTTTATCGTAAAGCGTCGGACGGCTTATTTTTAACAGGTTCGCAGCGAGAGCTTTGTTGTTCCGGGCAGCATCCAACACCTTGATAATTTGTTCCCGTTCTTCGTTTTCTGCTTTCAGGGCATAACCGTCTGCTGTTGCATGTAAGTCAATATCCAGCACATTGGTGGCGATGATATCGGAGTCCGTTAGTAATACGGCACTACGGATGCAATGCCGCAGTTCACGCACATTACCCGGCCAGCCGTAGGCTTGCAGCAGTTTTTGCGCTTCAGCATTAAAACGGGTGACCTTTTTACTGAACTCGGTACAACTCTGTTCCCGGAAGAACTCAGCTAACGGCAAAATGTCCTCCCTACATTCCGTGAGTGGGGGAACGGTGATGATGAATTCGCGGAGACGATGGTACAGGTCTTCCCTGAATCGTCCCGCTTCAATTGCTTTTTCGATGGGTTCGTTTGTGGCTGCAATAATCCGCACATTGGTTTTCCTTTCCTGTTTCCCTCCGACAGGACGATAACTATGTTCCTGCAAAGCCCTAAGCAGCATGGCTTGTATCTCGTACGGAAGATTACCGATTTCATCTAAAAACAGAGTTCCGCCACTGGCAGCATGTAACAACCCCGACTTGTCATCCGTAGCTCCGGTGAAAGAACCTTTTGTATATCCAAAGAATTCCGATGCCGCTAACTCCTTCGGGATGGCTCCACAGTCAATGGTTACAAAAGGTTTGTCTGCCCGTGGACTTGCTGCATGGATATTGCGTGCAACGTGTTCTTTGCCAGTGCCATTGTTTCCACGGATCAGCACGGACATATCGGTATCAGCTACCAACCGTGCCCTCCGCTCCATCTCACGGATAGCTTTACTTTTCCGCTGGAAAAGAAGGGTCTGTTCCGGCTTGTTCTTCCGTTGCAAAAGTTCCTGAACAAGGGTGTATAGTTTTTCCGGATTCACAGGTTTGGGCAGATAATCCTCTGCCCCCAACTTCATGGCCTGTACGGCAGATGAGACCCCGGCGTATTCTGTCATCACGATAAATGGAATATGAATTTGTTCTTTGTTCATCCACTTCAGTACCTCTTCCACACCGTCACCATCCGGTAAACGGATATCCGAGAGGATAATATCGGCATTCGTGGAAGCGATCAGTTTGCGAGCCTGAAGGGCAGAGCCGGTATGTTCGGTTTGCAGCCCTTTCCGTTCCAGCCAGTTGCACAACATCCGGCAGAGGACGGCATTATCTTCAATAATTAGGATCTTACACATACCCTTCTTTGATCTTTTCGGCAGCCTGTTTTATAAGCTGTTTACCGGTATTTATGACTTTATCCACGGCATCCCGTGCTTTTCCATCTTTCATGTCGGTTCCTTCTTCAATCACTTGACATAGTTCTTTCAGCGGAACATCCGTTCGCACGATTTCCCATAATGGGAGCAGGTGGTGTACCAGCTGAGAGATGGCTTGGCGGTCTTCCTTTTCCATGCTCTTCGTGAGCGATTTTATATCCTTCTTCGTCTCACGAATCAGTAGTTCGAGCATTTCTTTACCGTTTTGCTCACCGGAGAGCAATTCGGAGAAGTCCACCCTCAATGCGGGTTGCTCTTGTTGTTCACCGATACAACGTTGTACAGCAGATAAAAGTTCCGTGATGGAAAAAGGTTTGTAAAGGCAGCCGGCAAACCCCACAGCAGTAAAATTTTCCTCCCGACTGTCGGCTCTGGCGGTTACGGCAAGTACTGGTATGGTTCTTGAAGTCCCAATATCGGATGCCCGTAGTAGCTCCAGTAAATCGAATCCGTTTATTTTCGGCATCCGTATATCCGTGATAAGCAGGTCGTATTCCTGCTCCCGCATTTTCATTGTCAAATCCTGTACGTCCTGACAGGTATCACATCGTACCCGGTAGCGGGTCAGCATATCCTGTGTCATTCTTAGTAATACGGCATCATCGTCAATAGCCAGTATCCTCAATCCGGGAGCCAGTTTACAGTTCAACGTGGTTTTTTGCTCGAGTTTTTGCTCTTCCGCAAGAGCCATAGGTATCAGAACAGTAAAAGTGCTACCCTTGTCGGGTTCACTTTTTATATCAATTGTACCATTGAGCAATCCAATAAGTCTCTGTGTGATGGAAAGTCCCAATCCGAAACCATCCAGAGTCTCTGCGTTTTCCAATCGTTCAAAGGGTTGGAATATAAGTCCTATCTGTTTTTGTGACATCCCTGTTCCTGTGTCTGAAACTTCAATTGTCAATGTTCCTTCCTGATAACACAACTGCAACCGAACTTCACCTGCCGGTGTGAATTTCAAGGCGTTTGAAAGCAGATTACTCGCGATTTGAATAAGTCGTTCCCGATCGCCCGTCACTACAATGTCCTCGCCACAGTATTCGGTGCTGAATATTAATCCCGCTTTATGGGCTACGGTGGTAAACTCAGACTCCAGTGTATCAAAAAGACTTTTCAGTCGGAAAGGGATACTGTTGGGTTGTTCTTTGCCTGTATCCAATCGGTAAAAATTCAACAACGCATTTAGCAGAGCCGTCATGTTGTCTGAGGATTGCAGAATGGTTTCGCACAGTCGGGCGCGTTTTTCCTTGTAACGTTCATCCATCAACAATTCTGCACACCCCCTAATGGAAGTGAGTGGTGCTCGTAAATCGTGGCTCACGGTTAGCATCATATTTTTACGAACATGGAGCAATTCTTCATTGCTTTGGTTCAATTTTTCCAGTTTTATCCTGTCTTGAAACCTTCTTTTCAGGTCAAGATGTAATATTAGATAAAATACGATAGCAAGTAAAGCAGCACCAATGCCCAGATAGGAAACAAGCCGTAAAGCGTTATCCTGTCCAACGAGATAAGCATCCGCTTTATCTTTCATATTTTCCTGTGCTGTAATGCTGAGTTCTGTTATCAGTCGACTGATTTCATGGTTCAAATAAGCATTCTGAGTGTTCAGACTGTCCATGTGCGCCAATAGTCGTTCGCTTTTTATTTCATGAGTATGCTCCAATTCCTTCGCCAATGAACGAAGCAGGGTACCGGAACGGGATTGATTATTCCGTAAAATTTCTTCATTTTCTTTTTCCGTCTTGTAGCGGGATTTTTTCTTGCTGTGGAACAAACCGAGAAGCCCGCCGTTCTTCTTTTCGTTTTTCCCGTAATTTTCCCCAATCTGTTGCGCAAGGCGTTGTTTGTCCTGTTTTGTTTGCCGGATAATGTCAGGCATCCGTTCGTTCAAAAGCCCATAGGTGGTTCGTAGTTCTCTCAAATCATTCACAATGGAGAGTGTCTGGGCTTCTTTGTCAGAGAGTAAGGTGAGGATAGAGGTGATGCGGCTACGCTGGTTGCCTTCAGGTAACTGTTTTTGTAATTCCTGTAAAAGAACAGTGACCTTATTACGTTTTTCTTGGTAAGCGGCGACATCTTCTTCGTCCCAGGTTATGACCTGCTCGCTCAACAATGCAATATCAAGTATTTGTACTGTGATTGCCTCAGCTTGTTCACGCTGAGCTACTGCGATTTCAGAGCGTTTGTCTATGGCCGACAGGCGGCGATGTTCTTGATAGATAAGTGTTAAAAGAACAAGGAAGAGCAATACAAGAGCCACGTAACCCGTGATGATCTTTAACTTTAAAGGATGTAATGAAGCAGCCATAGGTAGATGTTTAGAATTCCCCCGGGTGTAAAGCATCTACCATATCCGGTTAAGACAAGCGGGTGCAGCTCATTGGCTCTCGTTGGTACACCCAATCCATCAGCGTAACAATATTCCAAAGTTAGTCATTTAATTCTGCGACGAAATATTTTCATCATTATTTGACGTAAAATATATTTATTTCGGGCTAAAGCTGGAACTTTAATGCGATCAACCGATATGTACACGAAAAGTCCTGCCATCCAGTACATCCATGTTTCTTCCCATCATCATTTCCGTTGGGGCTAACGTTTGCTTTTCCTGTTCATCCTCCTGCTGTTTTTCCTGTTTGGGAGTTAGCGTTAGTTGTATCTTGCGTTCCAAGGCTGATACTTCGCTTTTCAGCTTTTTCAATTCTTCTTCTTTTTTCCAGGTACTGTTTACTACTTCATGCAAAGTAGGAATATCTCTTTCCAGTGTTACATTTTGGGTGCTGTATTGCTCAATGAGCTTTGGGATTCGCTCCAGTGCATTCAGAAAGTTCAAGGCTGCCGCTTTGTGGTCGGCCATTGCAATCTGACCATTATTATAGGTGTATTTGTAGGCTCCTTCGATAAAGAAACGGTTCTGCTTCACCTCTTGTCCTTCTTTTACCGTCGTTTCCGACTTGACAAGAATAGGGAATCCATACAGTTCACCGATAGGCATATATTCACCACCGGTAGTGGCGTTTTTGGAAATCTCCTGCAACTTTGCCCCGACACTTTTCACATCGGTTGCCTGCAGTCCATCCAATATCAGGGGATTGAGGGTGTATCCGTCTTTATCTGTTTTCGCACGGGATTGGAACGCCTCGTAATCGGAAGTCATGCGAGCAATGCACTCGTTATTGTGACCGAGCGTCCGGGTCTGTTCCTGCAACTTCCATGTCGAGCCGCTTTTGGCTTTGTTGAACGACTTGCGTTCACTCTCCAGTGCCGCCACCTTCTTTTCCAAACGGGCTTTATCAAGCAGATCGGTATTACCTGAAAGAATAGCCATATACTCCGAAAAATTCATGCCGCTTTTCTCATCCATTGCCCCATCGTCAATGGTACGTGCACCCATCGCACCGCTTTTCAGTTGCGAGATGAAAGTCTGTTTGCAATGTAGCAGATTAAATTTATAGCTGTCAAGAGACTTTTCGACGGCATATATAATGACATCTACCTGATTCCCTGCAAATTTTTTGGCAATCTCATTCCCTTTTCTTACTGCCCGTCCGTCCCGTTGCTGCAAATCGGATGGCCGCCATGGTGTATCCAGATGATGCACCGTAACTGCACGTTTTTGGGCGTTCACACCGGTGCCAAGCATGGAGGTGGAGCCGAAGATAACACGTATCCTTCCCTCATTCACCGCATCTATAACAGATTTACGGGCTTTTTCCGTTTTACACTCCTGAATAAACCGAACTTCTGATGGAGGAAGGCCGTAGTCTTCAACGAGCTTGCGCTTAATTTCCGAATATACACTCCATCCTCCGGGTTTATAGGTACCCAGATCGGAAAAGACAAACTGCGTTCCTTTCTGCAAATCATACTTGTGGTAATAGGCTGCAATCATTTTGGCACAGTGGCTGGCTTTGTTGTCGGGGTGGTCACTGTATTTTTCGGGGTCAATCATACGCAAATCAAGAGCCATCTTACGGGCATAGTCGGTGGCGATAAGCATTTTTGCTTTTTCCTCCGATTCCGATAATGGAGCGCGTCCTAAAATCTCCGCATTACCTGTTTGAGCGAACTCCATCAGTTTTTGTATAAACTCTTCCTGCTGGGGCGTAGGGGGTATGTTATGGAGAATCTCATTCTTCTCCGGACGGTCTATCCCCACATCTTCTGATGTCCGGTAGTCGGTGATCTCATTATAAAAAGCGGCCAATTCCGGCACTTTAATAAAATATCGGAAACGCTCTTTTTGGATTATCTGATTGGTGACAGAGAACTCAAAATCTGTGGTTTTCTTTGCAAAGATCGCTGCCCACGCATCGAAACAATTGATGTTCTGCCGCGCCAGTTCCTTCGGTCGAAGGTATTTGAAGAGCAAATAAAGTTCAGTGAGTGAATTGGAGATGGTTGTACCTGAAAGGAATGTTGCCCCCAAATCCTTTCCCGTGCGTTCCTGAATAGTTCGTATGGCATAAAGCATGTTTAAGGCTTTTTGGCTACCGTCCTGATTACCCAATCCGGCTACACGGTCGTGACGGGTATTGAACATCAGGTTTTTAAACTGGTGACTTTCATCCACGAAAAGATGATCTATTCCCATTTGTTTGAAATCTACCACGTCATCCGTGCGCGAGGCAATGGAATGCGCTATGGTCTCCAGCTTGACGGAGAGGTTTATCTTCCGCTTTTCCAATCCTTTGAGCATCGTCCGGGAAACATCTTTTCCCCCTTGGCGCAATACATCCAGATTTTCTTCTACCGTATCCAGCTCTGTTTGCAAGATTCGTTGCTGCAGTTCGGGTGATTGTGGTATTTTTCCGAACTGGTCGTGCGACATGATCACACAATCCCAATCGTTGTTTCTGATATTATTGAAGAACTTTACCCGGTTTTGGACTGAAAAATCTTTTTCCGTGGCGTAAAGAATCTTGGCATTCGGATAGGCGGTACGGTAACTTTCCGCTATTTCTCCGATGTTAGCTTTCAATCCTATGATCATCGGCTTGTGAGCCAGCCCCAGTCGGTGCATCTCGTGCGCTGCCATGCACATGATGAGTGTCTTTCCCGTTCCGACCTCATGGTCACAAATACCTCCACCGTTCTGTTTCAGCATCCAGACACAATCCTTCTGACTCTTGTACACTTCAGAAATATTATATTGTTTTTCGAGGGCTTTTAAATCAATGTCGGGAAACCTCTGGTGAGAGCCGTCGTAGGAAGGACGCACAAAGCAGTTGAACTTACGGTTATACATATCCACCAACCGCCCTTGAAACTCCGGCGATTGTTCCTGCAGCCAGTCGGTGAAGCCGTTGCGTATCTCGTCAATCTTGCTGTTGGCCAACTGTATGGCTTCACTGTCTCTTACCTTAATATCGTTGCCGTTTTCGTCCTTACCCATGCTTTTGGAAATATCGGGGACGGTATTGAGCAGCGCATTTTTCAAAAGATTGATGCCATCATAAATACGGTAGTATCCTTTTATGGCATATTGGTCATAAATTTTGGCATTCTTCATCCTGCACTTGATTGAATATTCGTCCATGCTCTCCGAATAACTAATACTAACATCTGCATCAAACAAGTAACGGGCATAAGCCGTATATACCCCTGTCGGTATCCACCGTTCCCCGAAGTTGAAATCCAGTTCGTCAAAGGAAATCGGAAGGGGTGCGGCATCCTTAAGTACATCAAGGGCTTCTTTCTCCCGTTCCCCATGCGGATGTTCTTTCATCCATTCCTCAATATATTCCGCTTTTTCAACCACATTACCGGCGACAAAACGATCCTGTATTTCGTAGTTGGCAATCAGCGGATTGAAGAATATACGTCCTTTCAGTTCGTTGACCAGTTCTTCCTTACTAAAATCACAGAGCGTTTCCATGTTGTCAAGGTTGACTTCACCATATTTGTTTAACGATGCGGACAACGCTTCTTCCGGCGTATCAACATGCGTAAGCTCATTCATTGAGAAGGCTACGGGATGATTGAAGATATCCGCCTTTAAAAACTGCCCATTCTCGACCCGCTCCAGCGAAAGAATGTCACGTCCTGAAGCATCCATCATGATCAGCTTGACGTTCGCTTTGGCGTTCAGGAATCCGTAACGTTGTATAAACTCATCATAATGCGTGTTCAAGTGTTCACGTTGCTGCTTGTTCTCCTCGTGTACTTCGGCTTCGTGGGTGTACAGACGTTGATAACTGTCACGGATGGAAATGTAGAGTTGTGCTTTTTCTTTTTGTCCGTTCTGTAAATCCAACGGGTGGAATGTTGCCCCGTAACGGGTCATACCTTTTAGATAACCCACCTGAAGATTTGTTTCCTGAACAAGCGATCCTTCCCGATGGTGCGGTTCCAGCTTTTGGGTGTAGCTCCGGGGTTGCATATCCTCTACTTTCTTACGCTGTTCGTCTTCCTGCCTCTTTTGCAGTTCAATTTCTGCAACTTGTCTTTTATGGTCTTCTTCCCGTGCATTAAATACAGGGTACAAGGGCTTTGGTGTTTTGGTCGTAGCTTGCTTATCAGTCTTGGCTTCGGAAGGGGTATCGAACAAGGAGTGCTGAGGCGACCTGTCCGAAGTTGAAGGACGCTTACCACGACGTGGTTTACTTCCCGTCCGTGCTATTTGTTTCTCCTCCTCCGAAAGACCAAACAGGTCATACAAACTGATCACTGGTGCTTCAATCTCCGGTCTTTCATCAGTCACCGGTTTTTCGTTGGCTGTTCGCTCGGCATTGACAGTCTTATTATTGGCATTGACAGACGACTTTTTTACTACTTCATCTTTTGTCACGATGATATTCTCCGCAACCGATGATTGAGTGGTAAAACCCTGATACCGTGTCCGATCCAATCGTAGAGCAAAGTCCTCAGTAAGCATGCGCCTCAGATCAGCGGCCATACCCTGCACACCTCCTTCGTGGAGGTAAATCATAGCAGGTTTACCATAGGGGTCGGTACTTAAAGATCGTTTGGTATAGACGATGTGCCTCCCATCCTGAAAATACTCGTTGGTGGTAGTCCCGGATGAGGTCACATACCCTTTCAAAAAAGCCTGTTCCACCGTGCTGATCTGTTCCTTTTCCGAATGTTTCTGTAAAACAATCAGGTCACTGCCCACTTCTGTGTTGGCAATCTCCGTAAACAGGTTGTTGGGTAGCCGGATGGCTGACACAAGGTCTGCGTTTTCCATCAGGAGCCGTCGTTGTGCTTCGTGTTGCGGGGCGTTCATTACGCCTTGTGAGGTGATGAAAGCAACGACACCTCCTTCACGAACCGCATCCAGCCCTTTTACAAAGAAATAGTTATGAATAGCCCTTGCGGATTGGCGGCGTGTGTTATCCTTACTGCCGCTGAATACCGGATCGAATACCGCTATATCTCCGAATGGGATATTGGAGGACACAACATCAAAATAGCCGTTAAACAGTTGTTCTATTTTCTCAAACCCTTCTATGCGTATTTTGTGTTCGGGATAGAGGTGGGAAAGGAGCTTGCCCGTAAGCAGGTCTTTCTCAAATGCCATGACCTCAGCATGGGGGACATGCTGCCCGAAGGAAGCGATAAACGCTCCATGTCCTGCAGATGGGTCAAGCCATCTTTGAGGATCAATACCACTTTCGTGCATTGTATCGGCAAGTACTGAAACAATTTCAGGTGGAGTATAGAATGCTGTGAGGACAGAGCTTTTAAGGCTATCCACATAACGTTTGTACTCGGTCTCATTAGCGGCATTGGCACGGATAATCCGGTGCAGCTCCGCCGTCATCGGAAACAATTCGAGGTCTGATTTCGCCCAACGGGCAGTATCGAAAAGGTCGGTTGCAGGGTTGAGAATACATTTCAATCCCCCAAAACCGCAGTAACGGCTCAGCAGTTCCTTTTCTTTCAGGGTGGCCTGCCGCTTTGTCTTGTCCAATTCAAATACCGTCCGTATCGCCTCAATGTTGTCCCGTAACTTTGCTTTACGGTTAAATGCCATACGCTTCGATATGGATCATGATGGTCCCGGTCAGCTCCGTGTAGAGCACATCGTATTCGGGCGTGTAGGCGAAATCGTCCGAGAGAGGGTATTTGGCAAATATTTCTTCTATGGAAGGTAGCAGTTTAACGGCAAGATCAGCAGCATCACCTTGCGGCACTTCCTCTGCGAACTCGTTCCAAAGCACCTCTATTAAGGTGTTGTATCTGGAAAAATGAAGCCCTTGCAACAGGGCAACCATTGCTAACTCCTGTGCACCTTCGGGCGTATACCCTTCTTTTCGGGCTTGTTCGTATATGTCGGCGGCTATGGTTGAACGGGTCTCGATGAAAGCCCTGTCGGCTACTATGTCGGGATGATTTTCCTTGAGATAGGATAGCAGGTACAGCCCGTAATAAGACAGTTCTTCCTGTTCGTTTTTTATATTCATATTCCTGTGGATTTTAGCGGTTTATTGAATGAGGGAAAAGGATAGATGCGAAAAGCACTCCGGGTATCCCTCCCGAAGTGCCACCACTAAAATCCACAGTAAAATCAGTGTCAACTTTTTGCGGTATGAACGATTCAGGACTGTGAACTCAGTGGCAAAGATAACCATTATTTTTTTCTTTTATTTTTAGCGTTGGTCTTCAGATCGGGGAAAATAAATTTGGTGTTATACTCCTCATCAAAGGTGATGGCGGCACTGAACGCTTTGCCCTGTCTGCTGTTAAAGCCCTTGATTACTCCGGTTTTTCCTTTAGTCAGCAATTCCATAAGCTCCTGATCCGTCAGCGTTTTGCCGGCTATCTGCCGAAAGACTGGAAATTCGCAGGAAGGGTTGTTGCAACGTACCACCTTACCGAAGAACTGCATGTTTCCCGTTTGGCATTTGGGACAAAGACACTCCGTTTCCTTATGGGTGAACAGTTTGTCGCAAGTCAGCAACTCCGACGTGATTTGGGTGGCATATTCTTCAATTCCCTTACGGAAGGTTTCGGCCTTAATTTCGCCACTTTCAATATTGGCAAGTGACAATTCCCATTCGCCCGTCATCTCCACGTTCGCAATACGCATGTCTTTAACAACCGAGAAAAGAGCAAGCCCTTTTTCCGTGGGAACAAGTGTTTTTTTCTGTCGTGCCATATATTCCCGATGGAAAAGTGTCTCGATGATGGAAGCACGGGTGGCGGGTGTACCGATACCACATGCTTTCAGTGATTGGCGCAGCTCCTCGTCTTCCGTTTCTTTGCCTGCCGTTTCCATTGCAGCAAGTAAGGTGGCCTCTGTGTGCAAGGGTTTGGGCTTTGTTTTACCTTCCGTGAGTGAGCAGGCTTTAATGGGCAAAATATTGCCTTCCGCCCAATCGGGTAGGACGGTTTCTTCTGTTCCTTCACTATAAATGGTACGCCAACCTTTTTGTTTCAAGATAGAGCCTTTCAAGGAGAAAGTTACGTCAGAACAGACTGCCGACACGGTGGTCACATCTTTCACGCACTTGTCCGAAAAAGCTTCGAGCATACGCCCGATGATCATGTGATATATGACGGCTTCATCAGATGAGAGGTTTTTTGCTTTCACACCCGTTATCAGTAAGGCGTGGTGATCGGTGATTTTCATGTTGTCCACACTGCGGCGTGTTGGCTGGCCCATTCGGCTTACGTAACTGTCCCATGTCGAACTGCTTTTGAGCGTTAGCAACAGAGTCGGAATTTCAGCGAACACATCTTCGGGAATATAACGGCTACCAGTACGGGGGTATGTGATGAGCTTTGCTTCGTATAGCTTTTGAGCAATGCCCAAGGTTTTTTCGGCTGAAAAGCCATGCTTGGTGTTCGCTTCTTTCTGGAGAGTGGTCAAATCGTAGAGCAATGGCGGTTCCTCAGTGGTTTCCTTGCATTCCACGTTCGTGACAGTGATTGTACTGCTGCTCCTGACTGCTTGGTAAGAGTCTTCAGCAGGTTGTCTCTCTTTCCATTTATCGACGGAGGAGAATTTCACAACCTCGTCATTGTCGCTGCCATCCGTTGAAACATGCAGTTGCCAGAAAGCCTCGGACACAAAGTGCTTATTCTCCCAATAGCGGGAGCATACCATTGCCAAGGTGGGTGTCTGCACCCGTCCGAGCGAATAGGTACCCCGTCCGGCAGCAATGGTTATCGCCTGTGTGGCATTGATGCCAACCAGCCAGTCTGCCTCACTGCGGGCTTTGGCCGCATAATACAGACGGTCATACTGATTTCCGCTTTTGATATTTTCCAACCCCTCGCGGATCGCCTTATCGGTGAGCGAATTGATCCAGAGGCGGTCGAAGGGTGTGGCACAGCCGATGTATTCGTAGAGGTAGCGAAAGATCAACTCTCCCTCACGTCCGGCATCTGTCGCCACAATAATCTTTTCGCTTTCACGGAACAGCCCGGCAATGATTTTAATTTGTGCCACCACATCGCTGTCGGGACCATAACCTTTTTCAGTTTTCACCTGACGGGGGATAAGGGTGAAGACAGGCGGAAGTATCGGCAGGTTGTCACGGTGAAAGCCTTTGATGCCGTATCCGTCAGGCAAGGCAGGTGTCACCAGATGCCCGAAAGCCCATGTTACATGGTAGCCGTTACCGGTCAGATAACCAATCTCTCTTTTGGTTGCACCCACGATCTGGGCTATTTCACGGGCTACGCTCGGTTTTTCTGCAATAATTGTTTTCATACTGATTTTATATTACTTTGGATTTTAGTGGTTTGTTTTTTCTGTGCCTCAGAGACCTATGCCTTTCGGTTTTTTTTGTGTCCCTTGACTTTGTTGTTGCTGTTGTTGCCTATTGGCAGGAGTGGTTTGTTCCTGTCGTAGCGGTTCACCGATATGTTTTGTTGCTTCGTTGGTTCTGCCCTCTGAATTGACTGCCACCTGTGTCTGGCTTCCCGATGCGGGAGTAACTTGTTGTGCCTGGGAAACGTCGGGGTTCGAGCGATAATATTTCGGTCTGCCTTCCTCGTGGTTGAATTTGATATAGGCGGTGTAAGGCTTGCCTTGTTTGTCCCGCACCATGTCCTTCACCAAAATGGTTTTCCCTGCGGTGTAATCGGATTGTTGTTCCGCTGCCAGCGTAACGCCTCCGAAGGTTTTGGGTGCATGGATATTGCCATTGGCATCCAGCCATTGGAAGTGAGAGGCTGTCTGCGGTTGTTGACCTTCCTGCTTGCCTGCTTGCTGCGGCCTGTCTTGTTTTAGTTGCAAATTGCGTGGGACAAACTCCACACCCCTTTGTTCTACATTCACTTGCAACGTGGCAGTAAATTTCTTTCCGTTTGCCAGTGTAATCTCTTTATTCGAAACGGGATGCCCGGCACGAAGCTCCTGTTTATCCTGTTCGGTAAGCGGAGTATTGCCTATCTTTTCGGGAATACGGACTTTATTCACGGGAATGGCCATGATGTTATTGGTCAGGCGATCAATGCTAATATAGGCAGACGTACATTCTCCCGTGCTTTTATCCACCAGCTGCGCGACACGCCCCATATTCCCTGTCTTTTTCAAGTTGTCCTTATCTTCGGCAGAGAAAGTGTATCCCTCAAACTCTTTGTTCAACTGAGGCTCTTTGCGGATCAAATGCGGCACGAGCCGAACGCTGCCGTCAAGCAACGAATGGAAATACAGACGGGCTTCAGTTTCAAAACGTTCATCCCCGAATTTCGGGGCAACTGTTACAAGACCGGATTTCCCGTAATTAAGCATCCTTTTAAGATCACCGGATGCTTCTAAAGATTGGCGGCTCACACCCCATTTTTCTTCCAACTCCGGCCAGTTGATTTGGTTCTCATCGAAGGGTTGGTAGTCTTTCTTCGGTTTTTCTCCCTGTTGTGCCTCCTGTTGTTGTGGAATATCCTGCTGAGACTTTTGAACTTCTTCTGACTGCTCCTGAACGTGTTCTTGTGAATCTTTTTCTTTCAACGGAGATTCAGGCTGTATCTGTTCTTCTTTGGCCTGCTGTTCGTACTTTTCCGTATCAATACGGTGCGGAGCAAGCAGTTCCTTGTTCGCTTCGGGATTTTTGAGCAAGTCTTTAAGGACTTCCATCACATTCTCCACTCCGTCAGCCGCCACGCGGTAAAATCCAAAGCGTTTGGGTTCTTTGCACTGGCGGAAGAAGTTGGTCAAGAAGTTGTCCAGCACATCTCCGTTACGGTCAAACCTCAGGAAAGCCTGTCTGTTTTCAGGTTTGGCACCCGTTATTTTCGGTGTTCCGTCGTCTTTCTGTCCGGAGACCACACCAATCTCTCCGGTTTTCTCATCCTTGACGATGAGAACGTCTTTTTCTTTCTCGTTCTGTTCCATACATGATTTTATTTGATGATTTATCTAATTTGGAAGTCTGCGAATGTATGCATCGTGAATCTCAAGGCAATGAATCATTAATCCGCTGACTGCTTGTGGCTTTCATTTGGCAGCTTGTGGCGTTGGAGCTGTTTTAAACAATCACTTCGTCGTCCTTTTTCCTGAACTCCTTGAAATATTTTTTAATAAACAGTTGCACGTCCGAGTCCTTGTAATAAACTTTATGCCAGAGCATGTGATAGGACAATGCACCGGAACTACGGTAGCGTTGTAAGGAACGTTTACTTGTTTGCAGAAGCTGGCACAGATCCTGATTGTCCAACAGGCGTTCACCGTCCAGATGTTTCACCGGCTTTACCTCTTTGCACGTCAGGGCAGCCAACATCTTTTCGTTACGGTCAAAACGCTCCATGATGCGCTTCATCCACATCTCGAAAGTATCGGTATCCAATAAGCTCATACTGGAATACTTTTATGGGTGAGTAAATAATTTTTTCTGAACTCATCCAACGTTTGTGGTTTACAGGAAACAACTCTCTGACGTATGCACTTCTCGATATCGGATAACCGGTACAGGCATTTGCTGCGTATCATGCTATAAGAAATCGTACGATCTTTGCGCATACGCTGAAGGGTACGTGTGCTTATTTTAAGAAGGTCGGCCAGCTCCTCACTGGTGAGCCATATTTCAAGTTCTTGCACAGGCACATTTTCTTTCTTGAAAACATATTCCGCAATCCGGTCGATTTTATTGGCCAGATTCTTGTAAACCTCATGGTCTAATGTTATGATTTCCATTTTTTGCTGTTTAATTACAGTGCAAAAATGTGGATTGTGGATAGGGGGGATTCACAGGTGGTTACCTACCTGTGGAAGATTTTCTGTAAATGAGGAGAAATAATATGCAAAAAGCCGAAGGGTCATACTGTTAGAGCCAGTAATGACCTTTCGGCTTTCAATTCCTTCGAAACCGGAGTATCAATTCATCGTTGTTGCTGTTCCCAACTGAACAATTATTTGAGAGTGTTTTTTAAAAGATGTAGAAACTTGTTTTGCTACCCATTGTCGAAAAAGAGTGCAGATAGGACTGTCCATCCGGTAACATAAAGCAAGGATCACTTCCAGATTGAAATATTCAACTATGCACTTTTGACCGTTCTCCAAGGTGTGAGGGCATTCTTTTTTCACCTCATTTTCCAAAAGTCCACCGGATTTAAAGAGCGATTTCAGGTTAGTGGCCACAGAAGAATGATAAACATTGAACAAAGAGGCGATCTCGTTCTTTGTCATCCAGACAGTTCCATCTTCAGACAATTCAATGGAAACTTGAATACTCTTTGAATTGGTATTCCTGATTGTTATTGTCCCGCGTTTCATAAATTCTGTTTATTTAATGCAACTTTTTCTATCTCTTCCAGTTTACTGGAAAGCAACTGCATATCCCTGCTAATTTTTTCATTGGTAATGCGGGCATATATTTGGGTGGTTCGGATATTCGTATGCCCTAACATTTTAGATACGGTTTCGATAGGTACACCTTTGGACAGAGTGGTTGTCGTGGCGAAAGTGTGGCGTGCAAGATGGAAGGTTACATTCTTTTGGATGCCGCACAAGTCGGCAATTTCCTTCAGATAAGAGTTGAGCTTTTGATTGCTTAACACCGGAAGCAATTGCCCTTTGGGAAGTTTCCCTTCGTATTTTTTCAGAATAGTTAATGGAATATTCAGCAAAGGCACATTGACAGGGGTATCGGTTTTCTGACGGTGCGTCATGATCCACTGCTTCCCGTCAAAAGAAGTACAAATATTATTTGCGGTCAGTTGTTTTACATCAATATAAGCCAGCCCCGTGTAGCAAGAAAAGATAAAGACATCACGAACCTGTTCCAAACGTTTGGAATCAAAATCCTTATCCAATACTTTCTGTATTTCCTGATCAGTCAGATAGCCCCTGTCCACACGTTTTAAACGTATTTTATAATTGGAAAACGGATCATTGAATATCCAACCATTATTTTTAGCAAGAAGGATAATCAT
>Ga0153915_10000920_pt1 | contig 27271 bp, 24 predicted proteins | sample Opewatmetagenome_2_FD_107003 | JGI IMG/M metagenome (GOLD analysis project Ga0153915, IMG submission 107003) | Freshwater wetland microbial communities from Ohio, USA - Open water 3 Core 3 Depth 3 metaG | ecosystem: Environmental > Aquatic > Freshwater > Wetlands | place: USA: Ohio, Lake Erie...
CTTGCTAAAGATTTGGCAAAACGACCCGCCTCCCCTCTCAGCCGTTTTTGCCAGAACCAGCGTGCTCAGGAGCCTGAACTATCCGAAAATAGATATTTCTGAGCAATGGAACGAATATAACATCCTTTGCAGGATCACACAAAACAAAAGGGCCGCCTTCCATAATGCCTTTCTAATCGCTTTGCCGCTCTTGCCAGGTGATCTCCTGTTGATGAGAACTCAGGAAATCGATCAAGGGTTACGGGTCAGCCGAAAGTATTGGGAGGGTAAACGCGGCGCGGTAAATTGGCTGATGAGGCTCTCGCTTCTTTTTTATAAGCTAAACTTTCGGGGACGAGTGCTGACATTACTACATGAAGCAGAGTATTATTCTAAGCAAAGAAAACACTTCTCTGCAAGTCTCCATTTCCTGGCGGCGAGTTTCCTGTCACCTAAGATCGTTTTCATCACATCTATTTTTCCATTTTTCAGGGACCATTTCCTACGAAAGATTTTTAAGCTGTTTCCGAGCAAACCCCCAGATAAGCTTTCTATTTTGTGAAAACGCTTTCTGTAATTTGCTACGGTATAATTCAAACACACATCCCATGGGTTGTTATTGAGGAACCTTGTTCATGATCATCCTGGCTGGTGCTTTGCTGATTGCATTCGCCCTCTGCTTGACTTCTTGCTTGGGCATCAAGCATAAATTTGCTTACCTGGTCAGTATCTTTTTGTTAGCTTATGCCAACCTGGTTCTGGTAAGCGAAATTGCGAGTCTTGTGCATCAGATGAACCAGACATTCTTTCTACTTGCACACAGCGTATTAGCATTGATTGCCTGGTTAGTCTGGAGAGGCGCAGGGAAAACAAATCTCTTGGGACCGTTCAAAGATCTCCCAAATCTAAAAGGTATCCTTTCTCAATTTGGCAAGAACTCTGATCTCACAGTTTTATTCATCGTCGTATGTCTGGCTTACCTGGTGGGGGCACTGCTGATTTTGTTTACGCCACAAAACAATTTTGACAGCATGACCTATCACCTCTCTCGGGTAGGCTATTGGCTGCAGCACAATTCCCTTTTCCCCTGGAACACACCCAACCCCCGGCAGACCTCATTCCCCATCAATGCTGAACTTGGCGTCCTTTGGACGGTCATTTTTTGGGGTTCGGACCGTTTGAGCGGTTTTGTCCAGTGGATCACTGTGCCCGTTATTGGTGCGGTTATTATCGGATTAGCCAGGCTTTTTGGTGCATCTCGAAAACAAGGCTTGTTTGCGGCATTGATCTGGGCGAGTTTCCCAGAGATCTTCTTGCAATCCATAACAACCATGAACGACCTGGTCGTGACAGCTTTCTTTTCATGCGCTGTCTATCTGGGGTTCCTGGGATTGAGAGAGAACAGTCGCAATTATTTGCTCCTGGCTGGTTTGGGGATTGGACTGGCTTTGGGAACCAAATCTACAGCAATTATCCTCATGCCTGGCTTTATTTTGGGAATCGGCCTTATCCTGCTGAACAAGTGGAAGGTGAATTTCAGGAATTGCCTGACCTGGGGGCTTGCGAGCCTGGCTGCCTTCTGCCTGGTCGGAAGCATGGGTTATATTCAAAATTACATCTACTATCACAACCCAATCTCTGTCCCACGATGGACGGAGGCTTTGGTTAATTCCAAGGTCTCAAGGGCAGAACTTTTTTTTGAAAATTTCCTCCTCTATTCTAATCAAGCGATTGACTGGACAGGATTACCAGTTAAGGTTTATGAACCCCTGTCTCAATTTCAAGCGAAAGTTATCCAGAAACTCATTCCTTTTTTACCTTTTACAAAAGAAACCTGGTTTATCAATAGCCGACAAAACCTAAACTTTATATTATATTCCCCCAAATCCATCCATGAAGACCTGGCCTGGTTTGGTCCACTTTTTCTGCTTCTCTATATCCCAACTTGCCTCTACCATCTGGTTATTGGAATCAAGAGAAAGGATACACAGCGGTTAGCGCTCCTCCTCCTGACAGGTGGGTTCATTTTGACCATGTGCCTGATTATGGGCTGGTCACCTTACAAGGGACGCTATTTCCCACTTGCGATTACCTTCAGTGCTCCCTTTGTAGCAGTGTTATTCCAGCCAGCCAGAAAATGGTTGATTCTCCGTTGGGTGATCACCGTGGCAGCCGTGACCATCATCAGCCGCACAGTCCTCTTGAATCAGTCGAAACTTCTCCTGGGCGAGGCCTCAATCTGGGGAAAGGATACCCTGGCAATTCGAACGGCGAATAACCGTGGGATGGAGCCTGTCCTCAGGATGGTGGAGAAGGATGTACCGGCTGAAAGCCGCCTGGCAACGAGGTTAAGCCTTAACAGTTGGGATTATCCTTTGTTCGGCAAATATTTTCAGCGCACCATCATCCAGGTCGATCCGTTTTCTACAATGATTAATCCTGAATGGTTTCATGAACAAGCCATCGATTATTTGTTGGTCGAACCCAAAGCAAGATTTAGCCTTCAAGTACCTCCAGGTCTTAAGTTGGTTGATGAAGCCAATGGCTGGACATTGTACACATCCTGTCCGGGTGCTCAATGCCAACCTGATGCGGAGTCAGCCAAGCAACTTCTTGGAGCTGGCGATAAAAAAAACCTGATGACCATTGCACCTGACCTGGTCGGTGAAGTCGGGATATTAGAATTACTTCCTAACGCCTGGGGTATCGAACAGCTAAATGGGAGAGCGATCCTTTGGCTGGGTGAAGGACCTCTGCATGGCTTGACCGGCTATTTATGGGCCGAAACAGCCAAATCTGTCCGGATTCAGGTTGAGCTTGAGCCGGGACCTTCTAAATCCAATCCCGAATCAATCCTGCTGTTCTCACTTTTTTGGGCCAGAGGCTATGAATATTTGCCGCAAGGAAGTATTCAAGAGGAAAGCCAATTCAATAAACCCACAATACTTAGTTACTCTGTTAATCTACACCAGGGATTGAATGAATTTCGACTGAGCTCAAGAGATATCGCCGAATTCAGGAATTTCGTTAATGGAGATACCAGACCTTTATTAATCCTGATCAAACATATTACTGTGGAATAAAAACTACCCGCAGATTCTATAATCATGTTACCCAGCCATCCAGAAAGTCTACCCACCATCACGATCATCACCCCTTCGCTAAATCAAGGGGACTTTATCAAGAACACCATCGATTCAATCCTGGATCAAGATTATCCTGCCGTGGAATATCAGGTCAGGGATGGCGGATCAACCGACAAAACGCTGGCGATCCTGAAATCATACCGCGAGAAGCTGCGCTGGTTTTCAGAACCTGATACCGGGCAGGCGAATGCAATTAACAGAGGCTGGACACAATCCCAGGGGGAAATCGTGGCGTGGCTAAATGCGGATGACTACTTCGACCCAGGGGCATTGAGAAGGGTTGGCACTTATTTCAAAGATCATCCTGAAGTAGATGTGCTCTACGGGGATTGCGATATCGTTGACTACTCTGGTAAAGTTTTACAATCTTACCCAACCCAACCCTTTGATTACACAAAACTGATCCTATTCACAGTGAATTTCCTTCCGCAACCAGCTACTTTTCTCCGTAGAAGTGTCCTTCAACATATCGGCTACCTGGATGAATCTTTACATTACGTGATGGACTTTGATTACTGGTTGCGCGCTGGAAAAGCTCATCGATTTGCTTTTCTTCCTGAGCGACTGGCTTGCCTTAGGACACATGACCAGGCAAAATCGATTGCCAACCTGGGAAGATTCGGTAAAGAATTGGTACGCACTTATGAGCGTTTCTTTTCCTCTCCAGATTTGCCGGAAAAAATCGGCAGCTTAAAATCACGCGCCATGTCAAATATTTACTACCGTGCCGCAGATTGTTCATTTTGGGCGGGTCAGCTGGCAGAGTCGCGCGGACATGCCTTGAAATCATGGATGTTTTACCCTTTGAGATTAAGGAGATTGTGGTTTTATCTTGCGCTGGGGCAGTTTGGTCGGGATCTGGCGGAAAGAAGAACCCGCAACCCTTACCTATTTCAAGTCTGAATGATGTGTAGGTAAGTAATGAAGAAAATTGCATTCGTCTATGATGGGGAATTGGATTTTGGAGGGGTTGAAACCCATCTCCTATCCATGTTTCGACATCTTGACAGGAGCCGCTATTCTCCGATCCTTTTTTCACCAATATCCGAGAGGTATCGCGAAAATGTTGCCTCCACGGGTGTACAGGTTGTCCCCACCCTCCCGATAAAACCGCTCAGTGTAAAAGCAATCTGGAGATTGGTTAAAGGTTTTCGTCAGGAAAAAATTGACTTAGTCCATATTCACAGTCCCATCGCAGCTATATCTGGCAGAATTGCAGCAAAGATCACCGGATTGCCTGCCATCGTCACAGTTCACATGCCATCAACGCGATTTTACGGAGACCGGCAGACCATTCGAGCAATTACAGGGCGAATGCTCTACATCTCAATCGACCGCCTCTTGAATTATGTCATGACCAAACGGTTGGTGTACGTCTCAAGAACCATCTACAAAGAATCGATAAATATCAGACTTTCACCTCGCCGCCTCTCAACCGTCATCCCGAACGGCATCGATCTTTCGAAATTCGCTTCAGTCAGGAATTCTTTAGCGTTGAGGAAAGAATTTTGCACAGATGAAAAAGCAATTGTGATTTGTTTTGCGGGGAGATTATCGGAGGAAAAAGGTATCGACATATTGCTCGAAGCAATGGTTGAGATCCAAAAAACTCATCGGCAGGAAAATATAAAGTTATGGCTCATCGGAGATGGTGCATTAAAGGTCGATTTAATGGAAAGGACGAAATCATTGGATTTAGAGGGGATCGTCCAATTCATTGGGTTTCAAAATAACCTCTCGGAGTTCCTGCACGCTGGCGACATTTTTGTGCTACCTTCACGCCACGAGGCTATGTCGGTCGTTCTGCTGGAAGCTATAGCGAGCGGCTTGCCCTGTATCGTAACAAATGTAGGCGAAAATGCCGATGTGATTGAAAACGGAGTTCAAGGATTTGTAATTCCTCCCAATCAAGCATCGGCAATAACAAAAAGCCTGGAAGTCCTGCTACGCGACCCATCTTTGCGCCAGAAAATGGGCGCTAAAGCCCTCGAAAGAGCAAATAATTATAGTGATCTAAGAATGGTTGAATTGCTCCAAGGAATTTACAAAGAAATTCTGACCGAGTAAGTTACCCTAAAAATGTTCTTTGGAGATCATTTTTTCAGCAGGCTTTCATACAAAACGGTCAATCGTTTTTCCATCTTATCCCAACTGTAATAGGACTCATAAGCCAGCCTGGCATTGCGTCCCAATTTTGAGCGCAGCTCAGCATCATTTGCCAACTGACTGAGAACAGCTTCTAACTCATCCACATTTCCATACGTGACAATCAATCCGCACTGGTAGCTGTCAACCATAAGATCCATGTTGGTGCCACGCGCTACGACAACAGGTTTTCCCAGCATCATAGCTTCAAAGATCTTGTTTGCGCTGCCATGCTGATAATTTGGAACAACCGGATCACAAGTTGAAAAAAGCACGTCAGCGGACCCAGATAGGGCAATGGTTTGATCATAGGGGATACGCCCATGCCAGGTCACATTGGATAACTCAAGCGCAGGCGTGACAATCGCTTGCTGATCGCCTCCAAAACCCGCCAGGTCAAAATGCCAATCAGGATGTTTGCGCATTACGGTAATCATTTCAAGCAAGCCGCGCTCAAGCTGCAAGATACCAATGTAAGCGACGCGGAGGTTTACCGCAGGATCACGATGAGCTACAATTGAAGAGGGAGTATCAACCGGAGTGTTGTAAATAATGACCAGTCTGGAGGGTAACAATCCATTTAACTGGCTAAGTTGTGCCTCGGTTACCAGGATTACAGCATCAACACTTTGGATAACCTTATAATCCAGCCAACGAATGATGCGCTTCAACCATTGCGGAGTATTCCGGATATGATCGGCATAAAAATCAAAAATATCGTAGATGACTTTGCATCCGAAGAGCAGCTTCCCTAACAAAGCCGGGAGCACTGTATCAAAATCGCAGGCATGGATCGCCTGGTAGGATCGACCTGAGCGCAATACCCATATAACTAGAAAAACCTGCCAGCGAAATAGCTGGAACAGGTTTTTTAAACCCGTACCAAAAGGCGATGCGTGCGAGTACAGTTCTAATGTAAAGTAAGGATATTTTTGACTGGTTTTAAGGGCACCTGTGCGGTCCCAGCCTACGACATGAACGGCATACGATTTAGAAAGAGCAAAAGCAATTTTTTCAACACGCGGGTCCGGTGCGATAGGGTTCGAACGGAATATAACCACTCGAGGCAAGCGGGTGGAACTTTCCTGGTTCTTCAGCATGCCAAATGCCTCACTGTACAAGCTCCTGGTAGAGCGTAAGAAGCCGGTTTTTCATAATAGTCCAATTATAGGTATTATCATATGCTTTACGGGCTTGCTTTCCATACTTCTGCCGGATGGCAGGATCACGCTGTAATACCGAAAGGGCAGCCTCTAACGCCGACGAGTCTCCGTACTCAACTACGATCCCGCAATTTTCATGCTCTACAATGCGATCCATATTTGTTCCGCGGGCAACAATGACTGGTTTTCCCAACATCATGGCTTCGAACAATTTGTTTGGGCTAGAAAAGCGGTGGTTGGGTATCTGTGGACTATAGGTGCCAACGATTACATCCGCATGGAATTCCAGCTCAAGCGCCTTTTGATACGGAACTTTTCCATGCCAGGTAACATTGGGTAACGTTGAGGCTGCAGCTAAGATCCTGCCTTCATCGCCCCCAAAGCCAGCTAAATCCAGCCTCCACTCGGGGTGTAAACGGATTACCTCGATAAGCTCCAAGAGACCTCGCTCAACTTGTAAGTTGCCAACATAGGCTATACAAAAGGTCTCTTCTTCATGCAGCTGATTTGAGTTTGCTTCCAAAGTTACGATTTTATCCTCTGGGCTGTTGTAGATTATTTCCAACCTGCGAGGGTGCGAGCCTGAAATCTGTTCGTGGCGAGAATCGTCAGCAATGATCACTGCATCCGCCCGATCCACGGCGTGTAAATCGATCTTCCGGATCATGCTTTTTAGCCCGAGCGGAGTGGCGCGAAGCATGTCCGCGTAAAAATCGAAGATATCATAGACAACCTTTTTCCTCCATAAATAATTACATATCAGAGCAGGTAAAATGGTATCAAAATCACAGGCGTGAATGATGTCATATGTGTTTCTATGACGGATCAGCCAACCCAGCAGAACGACTTGCCAGCGCAGCTCATACCAAAGATTCCACAAACCCTTGACCCTTTTCAAGGTTATCCGGCAACGTTGATAGGGAATACCATCCATCTCTCCGAGCAAAGGCAACTGACCGGTGATATCCCAGCAAAGCAACTGAACTGAATAACCCCCGCCATACAATGCATGTGCAATTTTTTCCACCCGGGGATCCGGGAAAATCGGGTTAGATCGGCAAATCAGAACACGCTTGGACATTAGCCTTTCGACTATGGCGCAGGTGTCTGTGTGACCGGCTCTATGGTTTCCAGACCGGTGGTGCGCTTCGTAACCAGATACCAATCATTGATCGTAGCAAACCGATCGCTGGAGTCGAACAACGAGCCCATGCGTACTCCCTGTACAGCCTCGTTGATTGCGTATCGATACACAGAATAGAACAAGGGTAAAGAAGGCAGTTCTTGAGCAAAGCGTACCTGAAAGTTTCGGTAAAGACGGGCGCGCTCGTCCAAATCGACCGTAACACGCGCCTGTTCTAAAAATTCGCTGGCCTGCCTGTCATCCCAATTTGAATAATTCTGCCCGCCAGATATCTGAGCCTGGTGCCAAAAAGGATAGGGATCAGGATCTGGAGAACGCACAAGGTTCAAATCTACCAGTGCAGCCTGATAGATACGCTGATCCAGGTCGGCAATCAACCCGTCATAAGATTGGGGCTTAAGAGTGACCTCCAGACCAATCTTTGCCCAATCACGGGATATCGCTTCAGCCAGGGCTTTGTATACTGCATCATCTGGATAAGCCAATTCCAGAGACAAGGCTACACCATCAGCATTTTTACGGACGCTGCCACCTTCAGCCGGAATAGTATAACCAGCCTGTTTAAGAAGATTTATCGCTTCGTCTGAGTCGTAGCCCAAATGCTCGATTCCATCATAATAAGCCCAGGTACCTGGAAAGATCGGGCCATCAGCAATGATCGCCTGACTGCCCAGTATCCGGTCAATCAACCATTGACGGTTGATTCCGGTAAGCAAAGCCCGGCGTACCAAGGCATCTTTAAGGAACTCCACCTGGGGATTGTTCAAATTAAGGAACACGAGCGTAAGCTCAGGAAGCCTGCTGGTGTGAATATTTAGATCCGGCATTTGAAGCGCTTCCTGCAATATATCTTCCGGAACCGTATTGATACCCTGGATCACACCCTGTTTATAAGCAGCCAAAGCAGATTGACCGTCCGGATAATAACGGAAAGCGATTTGTTCAATAAATGGGATTTTTCCATAAAAATCTTTATTGACCGAAAGAACCAATCCAACAACCTTTCCCTCTTCAACCATCAATTGATTGAAGCGGTAAGGACCGCTGCCCACAGGTTGTAAGTTATATGGAGAGTTAATGATCTCCGAAAGGGACAATTCCCCTAGAAGATGCTCGGGGACAATCCCAAAGGTCAGGTAATCCAGGAAGGGAGAAAACGACTCGGGAAGACGGAACTGCAAAGATTTATCGTCCAGACGTTTGACTTCAACCTGTTTCCAGAACGCCCTCAAATCATCAGGCAAGGGGGAGCCATCTTCTCGCATCCGCTCAATCGTAAAGATTACATCATCGCTGGTGACTGGGGCGCCATCATGCCATTTGGCGGTTTGGCGAATCGAGAAGTTGTAAACCATACCATCCCGTGAAATTCCCCATGAATCAGCTAAATCTCCCTGGGGTAGGCCGCGGTCATCAAAACGCACTAGCCCAGAAAAAAGCAAGCGGTCCACGTCCCGATCGACATTATTGTAATAATCCAGCAAGGGATTTAACCGCAGCATTGAGCCAATCAACCCTTCGGCATAAACCCCGCCGGTCGCTGGTTCAACCACTGGCTCAACCGGCTTTAACTCAGATTGCCGGCTGGTCAACAGGAAGCCAATTGCTACCAGGGCAAGTAGGACAATCAGAAGGGGCCAGCGTAACTTGCGCAACATAAGAAATAAAAAAGGGCGCTCTGGCTTGAACCTCCGGGAAGCTTTTTAGGCAACCCAGACGGTTCCACCTGCCAGGTGGCGCCCCAAAAGTACTTAGATATTTACAAGGTAGGTGGCTACTGTCAGTATGAAGAAAAGAGCACTTAAACCGACGGTGACCCAGAAAAGAATCTTTTCAATTCCTCTTCGGGCAGTGAAAATACCCCCAGTATCAGCTCCAGTCAGCCCTCCCAACCCAGCGCCTTTGCTCTGTAAGATTACGGCAACAATCAGAGCAATTGACGTTATAATCAAAGCGATATTAAAGAATACTTCCACAATGAACCTCCGATTGGATGAATCACTCCAGGGAGTGACGTTTTACTTCTTTAAAGAAGCCGTTCCCCAGGCTTGCGGATTATACCTTTCGTTTCGGAAAACGTCAAATGGAACTGCACGAACTGCTGGTAAACCTGCACATGCACACGCGGTACTCCGACGGTTATGGAAACCATAAGGATATTGCACAGGCTGCCCTGCAATGCGGGTTGGATGCCGTGATCGTCACGGATCATAATGTATGGGTGGAAGGGTTCGAAGGTTATTATAAGGAAGATGGTAAGCAAGTTCTATTAATGGTGGGAGAGGAAATCCATGATCAAGCGCGGGAGCCTCAAAAAAACCACTTGCTTGTATTCGGCGCGCGCAAAGAGCTGGCTCATCTGGCATACAGCCCTCAGGTTTTATTGGATGGGGTCCTCAGTGCAGGAGGTTTGGGTTTTATCGCCCACCCGGTTGACCCGGCTGCTCCGGCGGTTGGCGAAGGAGATATTTCATGGGTTGATTGGGATGTGCAAGGTTATACGGGGATTGAGCTTTGGAACGGGTTCTCTGAGTATAAGACCCTGCTCAAAAGCAGGTTGCACGCGCTTTATTATGCTTATAATCCGCGCCAGATCGCCCGTGGACCACTGCCAGAAACGCTCAAGAAATGGAATGAGCTGCTTTCCAGCGGGCGGCGGATCGTGGCGATTGGTGGCTCCGATGCTCATGCCTTGCCCGCCCGCCTGGGTCCCTTACGCAGGATACTTTTCCCCTATCCATATCACTTCAGAGCTGTCAATACGCATGTGCTGGTGCCTAAACCTTTGAGCGGGGAGGCTATTGAAGACAGCCGGTTGATCCTGGAAGCAATTGCACAGGGGCATGTCTTTGTGGGATACGATCTACCTGCTCCGTCGCGCGGTTTCCGCTTTACGGCCCAGGGTATGGAGAAAACAGCTTGTATGGGAGATGAGATTGTTTCACAAACAGGTGTGACATTTCAGATCAAGCTCCCCTTTAAGACGGTATGTGTGCTCCTGAAAGATGGTAAAATCGTTCGCACCTGGCGCAACCGGGAAACTTGCACCTATATTGCTACCGAAACTGGAGTCTACAGAGCAGAGGTCTATATCCAATTTGCTGGACGCCAGAGAGGATGGATCTTTAGTAACCCAATCTACTTTAGATGTGAAAAAAAGTGAGAATTTATGGACTTTAAACTCAATGCCCCCTTTCAGCCGACCGGTGACCAGCCGGAAGCCATCCGGCAGCTTGTGGAAGGTATTCAGAATAATTGCAAGCACCAGGTTCTGCTGGGCGCCACAGCCACTGGCAAAACATACACCATCGCAAACATCATTGCCCAGCTGAACAAGCCTGCCCTGGTGATGGCACATAACAAGACTCTGGCTGCACAGCTTTATGCTGAGTTCCGGGATTTCTTTCCCGATAATGCCGTTGAGTATTTCGTTTCTTATTACGATTACTATCAGCCTGAAGCTTATGTACCACGGCATGACCTTTACATCGAGAAAGAGACCGACATCAACGAAGAAATCGAACGGTTGAGGCTGTCTGCCACTACTGCGCTGATGTCTCGAAGAGATGTGATCATCGTTGCCTCGGTGTCTTGCATTTATGGATTGGGCAGCCCTGAAGCTTACGGTCGGGTGGTGATTAACCTGGAAGTTGGCGGCTTGTTTCGGCGCAATGCGCTGCTGCGCCAGCTTGTGGAGAGCCAATATGAGCGCAACGATATGGAGCTCCGCCCGGGGACTTTCAGAGTAAGGGGAGATACGCTGGAGATTATCCCGGCTTACCAGGACCGCTTCGGATACCGAATCACATTCTTTGGCGATGAGGTAGAGCGGATCGTTGAGTTCGACGCGGTGACGGGGGAGCTGCGTCACGAATTGAACGACGTGGCAATCTACCCGGCTAAGCACTTCATCGCTGACGAAGACAAATTAAAACAAGCGATTTCAAACATCGAAACCGAGTTAACGGACCGAATTGCGACCTTCAAAGCGGAAAATAAGCTCCTGGAAGCTCAGCGCATTGAGCAGCGGACGATGTACGACCTGGAAATGCTGCGCGAGATCGGTTACTGCTCAGGGATCGAGAACTACTCGCGCCACCTGGATTTAAGAGCGGCAGGCACACCACCCTGGACTCTGATCGATTACCTGCCCAGTGATTATTTACTGGTCATCGACGAATCGCACATGACAATTCCTCAGGTCAGGGGCATGTATAACGGAGACCGCTCACGTAAAGAGACCTTGGTAAATTATGGGTTCCGTTTACCATCTGCATTGGATAACCGGCCACTGACCTTTAAAGAATTTGAAGAGCACATGGGCTTTACAATCTATACTTCCGCTACTCCCGGACCTTACGAGATGAAGCTCGCCAACCAGGTGGTAGAGCAGATCATCCGCCCGACCGGGCTGGTTGATCCTGAGGTCGAAGTCCGCCCGGTTGAAGGACAGGTAGATGACCTGATCAAAGAAATTCGCAAGCGGACCGAGGTGGGGCAGCGTGTATTGGTGACTACTTTAACCAAGCGCATGGCAGAGAAGCTCGCTGACTATCTAATGGAGTTAGGCATCAAAGTTCATTATCTGCACTCAGAAGTGGAAACGCTTGAACGGATCGGCATCCTGCGTGATTTACGCCTGGGCGTGTTCGATGTGATCGTAGGTATTAACTTACTGCGTGAAGGTCTGGACTTGCCCGAGGTATCCCTGGTAGCAATCCTGGACGCGGATAAAGAAGGCTTCCTGCGTTCTGATACAGCTCTGATCCAGACGATCGGCCGCGCCGCTCGCCACGCAGAAGGTAAGGTCATCATGTACGCCGATAAGATGACCGATTCGATGAAGCGAGCCATTGACGAAACCAACCGCCGCAGAGCCAAGCAAATCGCATTCAACCAGGAACATAACATCCAGCCGGTGAGCATCTTCAAGGCTGTGCGCGATCTGACAGACCAGCTCTCTGTCCACGCCGTAGCTGAAACACGTGGCGAATACAGCACTTCCAAAGGTACTACCGGGTTGGCAAAGTCGGAGGTCCAGCGCGTGATCGGTGAGCTGGAGAAGCAAATGAAAGATGCAGCCAAGAACCTGGAATTCGAAAAAGCGGCTATTCTGAGAGACCAGATTTTCGAGCTGCGCAGCATCCTGGCTGAGGACTCAAAATTACCCCCGTGGGAAAAAGTACGCCTCCTGGCAGGGGAAGAGTGATTTGACTTTCCTGTTGGAAGGCACATCGAAACATACACGCCGATGAGAGGCAGAAATTCACAATACCTGTGAAGGATCTTCACAACTTCTACACATGTCAACGGTATGCTTAAGATCAGAACGGTGGCAAGAATAAAGCAGCCACCCAAACATTTTACAGGAGAAAATAGAAATGAAGAAAACCTTACTTGTAGTCGGATTATTGATCGCCATCCTGGCAGCCCTGGCTGTCGCGGGCTTTGCCTTAGCTCAAAAACCTACCCCAAATGCACCTTACGGTCCCGGAATGATGGGCGGTCGAGGCGGCGGGATGATGGGTGGCTGGAATAGTGAAGATGGATATGGTCCGATGCACGAGGTTATGCAGGATGCCATCGCCGAGGCGCTGGGGATTACCCCTGAAGAGCTGGAAGCACGCTACTCAGCCGGCGATACCGCCTGGACCATTGCCCAGGAAAAGGGCTTGACCCAGGATGAGTTCACTCAGTTGATGAGCGATGCGCGCAGCAAGGCTTTAGCTAAGCTGGTTGAGGACGGTGTCCTTACTCAGGAGCAGGCTGACTGGATGCAGGATCACATGGGGACGATGATGAAGAATGGGGTTGGTTACGGGACAGGCGGCTGCATGGGCGGCGGGTACGGAGGCGGACGCCGCGGACCCGGACGCTGGAATACCCAACCGTAGATATAAGCCTATAATTTGATCTAGCTTCAACAGCAGTGGGTGGTGATGAGCTGCCCACTGTTGCTGTATAATCATTTGATAAAAGATGCTGTCATAGCTTGTAATATGGACCAAAAACGATCTGAAAGCACAGCACATCAGGCAAAATCTATATGCAATCCATCCTGATCATCGAAGATGAACCGGAGCTTGTCAAAGTACTGCGCTCTTACCTGGAGCAGGCTGGTTTCAGCGTTATCACAGCTTACCGCGGGGATACAGGCTTGACCACCTGGGAAACCCGTCAGCCCGACCTGGTGGTCCTGGATTTAAACCTACCTGGCATGGATGGGCTGGATGTAGCGCGTGCCATCCGGCGCAGCAAAACTGGTAACCCAAATACCCCGATCCTCATGCTCACTGCTCGCGTCGAAGAAATTGACCAGCTCATCGGCTTAGAGGTTGGCGCAGATGATTATGTGACCAAACCTTTTTCGCCGCGTGTTGTCGTAGCCCGGGTGCGGGCTCTGCTGCGCCGTGGTGAGACAGCTACGCCTCCCGCGGATATTTTACGCGCATCCGACCTGGAGATTGACACACAAGCTCACACGGTGAAGCGTTCTGGGCAGACCATCGACCTGACGCCGACCGAGTTCAACCTGCTGGCAATTCTGGCTTCCCAGCCCGGGCGAGTGTTTAACCGCCTGCAGCTTTTAGAGCAGGCTCAAGGCGCAGCATTCGAAGGCTATGAGCGCACCATTGACGCCCATATCAAGAACTTGCGCCTCAAGATTGAGAAAAACCCCAAAAAACCGCATTATATTGAAACGGTTTTTGGAGTGGGTTACCGATTAAGAAAAGAATAAATGCGCATCAAACTACTTTTCTCCTTTGCCTTAGTTGTCTTAGTCTCCGTCAGCGTGGTAGTGCTGTTGACCTACCAGGGCGCAGCCAGCGAGGTGCGTTCTTTTATGTTTCAGGGAAGCATGGTACGGGCGCAAGAGATTGCCAAAAACTTAGAAGCTTATTACCAGGCTCATCAAACCTGGCAGGGAGCCGAGATGTTGATCAGCTTGACCGGTTCTGGGGCAGGGATGATGGGACACGGCCGAGGCCCCGGCGGCGGACAAGGGGCAATGGCAAGTATGATGAACCAGCGCCTGCGCCTGGCAGATGCTAAGGGGCGGGTGATCAGCGATACCTCGACAGATCAGGCAGAAGGCAGCTTGACTGCTGAAGAGCTTACGAAAGCGATCCAGCTCAATAACGGCAGCCAGGTGGTGGGTTATCTGCTTCCAGAATCAGCAATGATCTTCAGTGTCTCTGATGAGCAGTTTTTACTTTCCCGGCTCACGCGTGCCGCGCTGATCGCTGGTCTGGTGGGCGCTGGGTTGTCGTTGCTCCTGGCGTTCTTTCTGGCATACAGGCTGATGCGCCCGGTGCGCGAATTGAGAGGTGCTGCAAAGATGGTGGAAGCAGGTGATTTTTCACGGCGCGTACCGGTGCACGGCAGCGACGAACTGGCTCAATTGAGCCACACCTTCAACCAGATGGCTGGATCACTGCAAAAAGCCCGGGAAAGTCGCCAGGCTATGACAGCCGATATCGCGCACGAGCTGCGCACGCCATTGGCCGTGCAGTTGGCGCACCTGGAAGCGCTGCAAGATGGTATCTACCCGCTTACACCTGAAAACCTGGAGCCAATTCTGGAACAAAACCGCCTGTTAAACCGGCTGGTCGAAGATCTGCGCACATTGACCTTAGCGGAAACCGGGCAGTTGAAACTGGAACCCATCAAAACCGACTTGCAGGTTCTCGTGGAGCGTGTGGCGGATCGTTTCCGAGCGCAAGCCGCTTCAAAACAGGTTGACATCCGACTCAATATCTCCCCTGACTGTCCTGCAATCAGAGTCGATCCAGGTCGTATCGAGCAAATTTTGAACAATCTGCTCTCTAATGCTCTGAGATATGCGCCTGTCGGAGGGCAGATCGGCATCAATCTGAAGAAAGAAGCATCAACTGTCATTATGACTGTTCACGATAACGGGTCTGGAATCGCCGATGAGGCTCTACCGCATATCTTTGAGCGTTTTTACCGGGCAGACCGATCCCGCAGTCGTTCGGAGGGCGGCAGTGGCCTGGGGTTGGCCATCGCTTTGCAAATCGCAGAGCTGCATGGCGGCGCTCTGACAGCCCGGAACGACCCGCAGGGAGGAGCGATTTTCACTTTATCCTTGCCTTATATGCCTTGATGAAAGTGCCTGAGAGGGTTAATGGTCAGGAATAATATTACCCGCCTGTTAGATTCGCGAAAAATCCGCTACACTGCCTTCGAGGTGCCCGCAGAGAAATTGGGAGCATTGGAAACAGCACGGATTTTGGGCGCGCCCCCAGAGCAGGTTTTTAAGACCATCGTTGTTGTCCGAGAAGGCAAGGGAAAACCCATCCTGGCAATTATTCCCGGCACGAGCGAGGTGGACTTGAAAGCTCTGGCGCGCCTCGTGGGTGAGAAAAAAGTTCGTCTCCCTACAGAACGTGAAGCCGAATCACTCACAGGCATGCAGGCAGGGGGCATTTCTCCTCTGGCGCTGCTTAACCGCGGCTTTCAAATGGTACTGGACAGCTCGGCAGAAAGTCACGAGAGTATTCACATCTCAGGTGGACAGCGTGGGTTGAACATCCGACTGCCTGTCGCTGCGCTGGTGGACCTGATCCACCCACGCATAGAGCCCATCTGCCAGGCATAGATTTATATTGAAAATTCCCCTAGGTATTCTCCATTAACATATACTGTATATTTGCCGCTATTAAAGCTACCTAAGGAAACCTGGGCCTCAAAGGGCTCTATGACCTGGGTGCAAATCATATCCGGATCGACAACGGAATATACTTCCACTTGTATTCGGTTTTCAGAATCAGGCTGCGACACCTTCACCCTCAACTGGTTACATGGAGTAGGCAGATTGCCATGCAAAGACAATTTCACCTGTACCGGGTTGGTTTCCATTGAAAGTATATCGTTTGCCGCGATATCCAGAAATACATTCCCCACAGTCAGTTTCTCATCTCCTGGCTTGGGAGAATAGTCTGGTTCAGAAGCAGACGGTTCATTACCTCCCGGTGGGTATGGGTAGGCAGTTTCCTGTATAACCGTCATATCTCCAGGGGCAGGATAAGCAGTTTCTTGCGTCACAGGACCTTCTCCAGCAGCAGGATAGGGATAAACGCCAGGCGACACCGACGGTTCAGGAACCTGATTAGGTTGGCAAGCTGCAAAAAGAAGAGGCAGAATCACAAACAGAACGAATCGTTTTTTCATTAGCATCAATTACACCACCTCACAAAAGATTAGATCGATCATAGTTAGGTGAAACACCTTTATTATTATACGATATGCAGTGTCTTTTTGTTCCCAACTGCGATCAGCCTTTAATTACGGCTACAGGGACCAATCGGGCAACTTTCCGGGCAATCCCTGCCCCACTCACCGTCTGAACCACACTGTCAACATCTTTATAGGCTTTCGGCGCTTCTTCAGCTAATCCGGATAACGAGCCAGCTCGAATCTGAATCCCCTGGTTTTCCAGCTCTCTCTTGAGTGTTGCTCCTTGCACCTGCCGCTTGGCTTCATGGCGGCTCATCATCCGACCAGCACCGTGGCAAGTAGATCCAAAGGATTGGGACATACTCGCCTGCGTGCCAACCAGCACCCAGGAGCAGGTGCCCATGCTGCCAGGCACCAGTACCGGTTGACCAATCGATTGATACTCGGGAGGTAGTTCAGGCGAGCCGGGTCCAAATGCACGCGTGGCACCTTTGCGATGAACGCATACTTTGATCATTTTGCCATCGACCAGGTGGGTTTCAATCTTACCCATATTATGGGCAATATCATAAACCTGGTGAAGCTGCCAGTTTAATCCTTTGCCGGCGAAAACCTCTTCGAAGGCACCGCGGATATTATGGGCCAGCACCTGGCGGTTTGCGAAGGCATAATTGGCTGCACAACGCATGGCTGCCAGGTAATTGATTCCCTCTGGGGAATTGAGCGGTGCACAAACCAGCTCCCGGTCGGGTAATTCAATGTGGTAGCGTCGCACAGCAGCTTGAAAATCATCGACATAATCGGTGCATACCTGGTGACCGAAGCCGCGCGAGCCGCAGTGCACCTGCACGACAAGGTTACCCATTACCAGACCCATCCTCTGAGCAGCGTCTGGATCAAACACCTGGTCGATCCTATCTACCTCGATGAAATGATTCCCGGCGCCAAGTGATCCCAATTGAGGCCGGCCGCGTTCCTTAGCGCGCTTACTTACTTTGGATGGATCTGCGCCTTCCAAACGTCCCCCTTCCTCTGTGCGGCGTAAGTCCTCCTCTGTGGCATACCCTTTCTTGAGTGCCCAACGCGCTCCCTCCCGGCATACCTGATCCAGCTCAGCCTCGGAAACCTTCAAAGCGCCTGCCTCGCCCACGCCGCTGGGACAGCAGCGGTTGAGAACAGAAGCCAGAGTGTCCAGAAAGGGTTCAGCCTGGTCATAGGAGATTTGTGAAGCTAATAACCGCACGCCGCAGTTAATGTCATAACCAATCACGCCCGGCGAAATGACGCCGTCCGGGTAGCGTGTGGCAGCCACACCACCGATGGGAAAACCATAACCCTGGTGCATATCGGGCATCACCATCACATACCCCACCAATCCGGGCAAGGTAGCGGCATTCACAGCCTGCTCCAAGGATTTGTCTTTCATCACCTCCTCGAGCAGCTTTTGGGTGGCAAACAGGCGGACCGGTACGCGCATATCCTGGCGATAAGTGCTGGGAATTTCCCATACGTATTCGCTGATTCGCTTCAAATCCTTGAGGTTAATCATCCTGACACCTCCAGCTAAACGTCAAAAACGATATTGACTTGCAGACCTGTTTTTGTCTCTCGAATAGAAAGGTTGTGATAGGTGACAGCTTTGATTTCCTTATCCAGCGATCGGATAGGTGCCCCTTCTATAGAAGCATTCAGATGGTTGCCATCCAAAACGAAGTTGAAATGGTCAAACCCCAGATGTTTTTGCTCACTAAGCAACAGTAGTTCGTTGAGAAATTTTACCAACAAGCTTTCCGGGTCATCAGCATTCAAGTGCAAAATTTGGCTTTCACGTGGTCCTTCCTCCAGGCGCGTGCCCGATATTGCAAACATTCCACGAGCAGCCTGCTCCAATAATCCGGCAAAGTCAGGCGCCCAAACCTCTAATTCCCAATCTGCGGTGTGTGCACGTTCGGAAAAACCCGCTTTAAGTTTCATTAAATTGAGTATAACCCAAATTTGCACTTCGAGGAAAAGCGCCAAACAGGCGTTATAATGTGATTTGCTGAAAATGATCCGATTTTTCATGTGCCCCAAACAGCCAAGCACCAAAGCAAACCGGTCGAAAAGTGTTCATCCTATTTTATTAGCGGTTTGCCAATAACCCAAAAGATTGTGAAGAAATGGCAAACATCCTCCACCAAACCCTGCAGAAATTGGAAAGACGCTTGCAAGCTTTAATCGAAGGCAACACTGCGCGTCTGTTCCCATCCTATTCCTTTCGAGATGATCTGGGACAGCGACTGGTGGAAGCTATGCAGGTTGAAATCCACCCGGATTCCGAAGGGACCTTAACTGCGCCAAACTTGTTCACGATCTTCTTACCCGAAGAACAAGCTCAGATGTTCCTAAACGAACAAGAACTTTTAGATGAATTGGCTGACTGCCTGTGCCGGGCTTGCCAGGACACACAGGTGCATTTTGTTTCAGATCCGGTGGTAAAAGTGATTCCCATTTCGGAGCCGAGTACAACAGAAATACAAATCATCGCCCAATTTAGCATGCCACCAGAGGAGTCCACTTCCGTCTTGGAGCCTTTGCCTGTCGTGAATCCTGCCGAGCAAGCCCTGAGAGCCTTTTTGATCGTTGATGGAACACAGGTTTTTCCTTTATCTGGTAAATTAGTTTGCATCGGGCAAAGCGAAGAGAACGAACTGATCGTCGACCATCCACAGGTCAGTCCAGTACATGCTCAATTACGCCTGGTAAATGGGCAGTATACGATCTTTGACTTAAACTCAGCAAGTGGAACTTTCGTAAACGGCGTTAAAGTATCCCAATATCCCCTTTTACCTGGCGATGTAATCTCACTGGGGGGACTTCCACTGGTCTTTGGCATGGATCAAAGCTCTACCCAGGACCGCACCCAAGAGATGTCTCTCGTTTGAAGTTTTAGTATGAGCGCCATCATCCTGCTTATCTTGCGCATTGCCCTGGCAGCCGCCTTGTATGCTTTCCTAGGCTGGATTCTGATCACAATTTGGCGAGACATTAAAAGCCAGGAGTCTCGCCTGGCTTCCAACCAGACCAATCCAATCCGCTTATCTTATCAAGAAGCAGAAGAGGTAAAGGAACTCCGCTTGACCAAAACAGAGATCATCCTGGGGCGTGATCCGGGCTGTGACTGCCTGCTGAATGATATAACTGTCTCTAACCGGCACGCCTGCCTGTCATTTCACCACCAACAGTGGTGGCTTGAGGATCTTGGCTCTACAAATGGAACCTTACTAAATCAGGAACCGATATCAACTCCGATGGTGGTGGTTTCCGGAGATCAGATCACCTGTGGCAAGATATCTGTCACAATACACTTAGAAAACCAGCCATAATGAATACGTGTCACGAAAATGGGAGTTAAATGATGGATAAAAAACCTTTACTGGCTGTCATCGGCGGGTCTGGATTATACAGTATGGCCGGGTTGGAAAATGTTCGTGAATATGATCTTGATACACCTTTTGGCAAACCCAGCGCACCGATCGTGGCTGGTGAATTGGCTGGAGAAAGTGTAACTTTTCTGGCTCGTCACGGCTTTGGTAATCATATCTCACCGAGTGAGATCAATTACCGGGCAAATATTTATGCCTTGAAGATGCTAGGAGTTGAGCGGATTGTCAGCATCAGCGCATGTGGCTCTCTCCGGGATGATTATGCGCCGGGGGATATCGTCATTCCCAATCAGATCTTCGATTTCACACGCGGTCGCGAGCGAACCTTCTTTGGTCATGGCCTGGTAGCCCATTTAGGCGCAGCCGACCCGTATTGCCCTGACCTTTCAGAACAGCTTTACGGAGCAGTGCAGCTCACAGGCACTCGACTACACCAGGGTGGAACCTTGATCGTCATCGAGGGACCACGCTTTTCTACAAAAGCCGAGTCGAATACCTTCCGCGGGTGGGGAATGTCCATCATCGGTATGACAGCCTGTCCGGAGGCTTTCCTGGCACGCGAAGCAGAAATGTGCTACGCTACAATGGCGCATGTCACAGACTATGATGTCTGGCATACAAGTGAGGAGCCAGTCAGTTTGGAAGCGGTCATCGCTGTGCTGAACCGCAATACCCAGATAGCACAACAAGCTATTGCCAACCTGGCAAAAATTATCAAACCTGACCGTCCCTGTGATTGCCCAACGGCCCTGGCTAACGCGATTATTACAAACCCGGCAGTCATTCCTCCAGAAACCCGCCAGCAATTAGATTTGTTTGTGGGGAAGTATCTCAAATAACGGAATTGGTCTCCCCTAACCTTACCACTAACAATAAATTGCAGAGCCGCCTGTTTATCCTGGCAGCAGTCTTTTTGGGTCTTTACAGCCTTGCGATCACCTTTGCTCCAGCTGCACGTTTTCGCACCTGGCAGACCACCTACCCTTGGACCCATTGGATTGGATACCTGATCTGGTTGGGATTATTCACTCTGGTCCATCGCCGGTCTGCATCTAATCTGCCGGAACGTGACCCATATTTGCTGCCCATTGCAAGTCTGCTCAGCGGGTGGGGCATGCTCACCATCAGCCGCCTGTCACCCTCTTTGGGTTTGAGACAGAGCGCCTGGCTGCTCGTGGCTTTGATTTTATTGCTGCTTGGCTTGCGACTGCCCGGTGATTTAGGATTTCTGCGACGGTTCAAATACCTGTGGTTGACCAGCGGCTTGTTGCTGACCGCGCTTACACTCGTATTCGGGACCAACCCAATGGGTGTGGGACCTCGTCTCTGGTTGGGATGCTGCGGGATCTATATGCAGCCCTCCGAGCCTCTGAAAATGCTCCTGGTTATCTATCTTTCTGCCTACTTGGCGGACCAGCAGCTTGATTTGCTGTCATTAAAAAGAGATCGGCACAATTCGTCGAAGGCAAACCCATCAGTTCTCTTTCCCTTACTGGTACCCACCCTGGTAATGACGGGTATTGCGATCTTACTACTCTTTGTACAGCGTGATCTTGGAACCGCATCGGTCTTTATCTTCTTGTACGCAGTGATCGTATACCTGGCTTCAGGGATGAACCGTGTTTTGTGGGCCAGCCTGTCCATGCTGCTCCTATCTGGGATTGTTGGCTATCTCTTGTTCGATGTTGTCAAGCTGCGTGTGGATGCCTGGGTGAATCCCTGGGTCGATCCAAGCGGGCGTTCTTATCAGATCGTTCAATCGCTATTGGCAATAGCCAACGGTGGGCTAATCGGGCGCGGACCGGGAATAGGAAATCCCGGGTTGGTTCCAGTCCCTCATTCTGACTTTATTTTTGTGGCGATCACTGAGGAGACTGGGTTGATCGGTGCCCTGGCGTTGATCAGTCTGCTGGCTGTACTGGTCGAGCGAGGCATCATCATTGCACTGAAAGCACCTGGCACTTTCCACCGTCTACTGGCAGCCGGTCTGACCGCTTATCTTGCCGGGCAGAGCATCTTGATCATCGGGGGAAATCTGCGTCTGCTGCCCTTGACGGGCGTGACCCTACCCTTTGTTTCTTACGGGGGTTCCTCCCTGGTCACCTCTTTTCTGTCAATGCTGCTCTTAATACAAATCAGCAACCAATCCGGAAAACGAGCAGGATCTCAATTCCAGACATTTCCTTACATCCAATTGGGCACCTGGTTACTTTCAGGGCTGGTAGCCGCAGCCGTGTTAGCTGGCTGGTGGGGAATTTACCGCGGTCCTAACCTCTTGAATCGCACCGACAATGCCAGGCGCTCAATCGCTGATCGGTACGTACGGCGAGGTACCATTTTCGATCGCAGTGACCAGGTGCTGGTAGAAACGACTGGTCAGCCAGGCAGTCTGGTTCGGCATGTACAATATCCAGAGCTTGGACCTGTTCTAGGCTACACGCACCCTATTTATGGGCAGTCTGGTCTCGAAGCCAGCCTGGATCCCTACCTGCGTGGCACGCTGGGTAATCCAGGTCTGCGTGTCTGGTGGAATCATTTGCTTTACGGGCAGCCTCCTCCAGGCTTAAATATCCGCCTGAGCCTGGACCTGGACCTCCAGCGCAAAGCCGATCAGCTTCTGGAAAACCATCCTGGAGGATTGGCACTCCTCGATGCCAAAAGCGGAGAAATCCTGGCGATGGCATCCCATCCAAATTTTGACCCAAACCAGCTGGACCAGAACTGGTCAAGCCTGATCAATGACCCACAGGCGCCCTTGCTCAACCGTGCAACGCAAGGGCTTTACCCTACCGGCACTGCCCTCGGTCCCTTGCTCCTGGCTCGAGTCGAAGACAAGGGCATGCAGTTGTCTTTGCCTGAGGATCTGGGATATTCTTCTAAGAGCCTGATTTGGGGATGCTCCAGTCTGCCAGATCACCCCGATCCACTCTCAAGTTGGGGCGAGGCGATTTCATCCGGATGTCCGGGAGCAGTAGTGTTTCTAGGCAAATCACTTGGCATCCAGGAACTGAATCATTTATTTCCGGATCTGGGGTTCTTCACAGCTCCGAAACTCGACTTACCTGCACTATCCGAGAATGCTCCAGACTCAATTTCAGATGCTGGTCTGGCAGCATTAGGCATTTTGGGAGCTGATCTTGACGAAGGAAAAAGTCTAAGGATCAGCCCCTTACAGCTGAGCCTGGCAGTATCAGCACTCAGCAACCAGGGCGTTCTCCCCGCTCCCCGGCTGGCATTAGCAGTCGATACACCTCAAGCCGGCTGGGTGATCTTGCCCACTCAAGGTGAGCCAGTCAGTCTTTTCTCAATTGCAATCGCCCGTTCGATCACTGAACAACTGGCTGTCAAAGGCAAGCCGTTTTGGGCGAGCGTGGCGAGGGTTCCCACAGGGACAAATCAATCAACTCCTGTCTACACCTGGTTCATTGGCGGAACGACCTCTGCCTGGCCGGGATCGCCACTGGCGTTGGCTTTCATCCTGGAGGAGGATAATCCCCTTCTCGCCTACAATATTGGGATACAGCTACTCGAAGAGACACTTATTCCCTGACATCCTGCGACGCGACTTTCAAACTCCAGCAGCGTATATTGTGTATATCACACCCCACCTTTCGAAGAGGATTATCCGAAATTATATAACCCCCTTCGAGAGGTGAAGTGGAAGACATTCACAATTCTTGGAGGAAAAAATGAATAAAAAATCCTTACTCACTGTGTTTATCATATTGGCACTGGTCAGCATGGCATGCGGAGTGCGCTTTAACCTTCCAGCTGCCGACATCAAAACCGGTCCTACTCAGACCGATGAAATTTCTGTGCCTGTACCAGACACAAAACAAACCGTCGACTTGAATTTATCCTTTGGGGCAGGTGAAATAAAGCTCTCTCCCGCTGCTCAGGATGCTCTGGTTTCGGGAACAGCCACCTATAATGTGGAAGATTTCAAACCCGTGATTGATACAACCGGCAGTCAGGTAGAGGTCAAGCAAGGCAACCTGGAGATAAATGGCATCCCAGATTTTCAGAAAAGTATCAAGAACGAATGGAATTTGAAGATTAATCAGGATACCCCGCTAAACCTGAAAGTCAGCGCTGGAGCATATTCTGGTCGCTACGAATTCGGCGGTCTTTCGCTCGAAAATCTTGAAGTTACCGACGGCGCTTCTGATGTGGATGTGAGCTTTAGTGAGCCTAACCAGACGGAGATGACCACATTTCGTTATAACACAGGTGCTTCGACTGTTACCTTAGAAGGTCTGGGAAATGCCAATTTTGCCACGATGATCTTCAAAGGTGGCGCGGGCAGCTACAAGCTGAGTTTTGATGGTGATATCAAACAAAATGCTGTGGTCAGCATCGAATCTGGGGTCAGCACGGTGACCATCGTCGTCCCTGAAGGTGTGTCTGCTCAGGTCTCTTTTGAGGGAGGCCTCTCGAATGTACAGACCTTTGGAAAATGGACACAATCTGGAAGTTCCTACTCCCTGGAAGGAACAGGGGCTGAATTGACCTTCGTTGTGAAAATGGGTGCAGGGACACTGGAGCTTCGCAACAAGTAAGCATCCATGGGAAAAATCAGCCTTTAAAACATAAGTCGCCCTGAAAGGTTAAATTCAGGGTGACTTATGTTTTTTAAGTCTTATCCAAGGGCTTTATAGCCAGGACCTGATTTGTAATAATCATAGTTAGGTTTAATGTCTTCCGTCAAGTCCACTACTTCTCCAGCAGCTAACTTCTTGACACAATCCAAGACAACCTCCTCACCATGGTTATTAACGCCTTCGTAGTGACCTTTCAAACCGAGCCTGCTAAGGAACTCACCGCCTTTGGCGGTGTAGACTGAAGGGACTTCATCTTCAGGAAAGATCGCTTCATATGGACATTCAGGGATACAGGCACCACAATCGATGCATGTATCTGGATCGATATAGTACCAGGGCCATTCCTCAATTGGTTTTCCGGGGACGATGCATTCCACCGGGCAGACATCCACACAACCCGAGTCTCGTAAACAAAGGCTGGTAATGATATGCGTCATCTTATATTCCTCCTGAAATGTATGGGTAAGAATAGACTTTACAATTCGCTTGTGTCAGAAAACAAGCATTGAAAAGATTGTAGCCTCGCCAGCATACTTTGTCAAGAAAACAATCGCATGGCCCACCATGATCGCTGATAAGGTTCCCAAAACAGGCTTAGAAAGGTATCGGCATTGCAGCTGCTATAAAAAAGCATGAGTGTTTCCTGAAAGGCTACGCATAAAATCTTGACAATAACAGTCTTTATTATTATGATCAATCAAAGAAAATAAGTGTCTAATAATCTAATTCACAAGCGAAATCAGGAGGATATGATGATTTACGAAGTTTTCGAAACTCTGGATAAAGTTTTTGGGATCGAAGAAGTCAAAGCCCATTGCGACATCCCTTGCGGTATCTACGATCCCATCACTGCACAGATTGCAGCATTGACCGTTGTACGCATGATTGACCTGGCTACCGACCTCGAGAAGAACACAGCTGAGAAGGGGCTTGCATACCTGAATACCATCAGCCGTTACGTGGCGGTTAAGGAAGAGCATGCTGAGAAGGTGAAACAGGATGTCCGTGTGATCTGGGGAGATTATCTAAAAGCCCAGCATCTGGAAAAATATCCGAATACGCACGCCCTGGTGCATAAAATCATGGGTCTTGGCTCAAAATCTCGGCAGACCATGGACCGCGAGAGTGCCTTGCAACTCGTTGAAGCGGTGAACGAATTTGCACAAATCTTCTGGGAAACAAAGGGAATTGCTACCAAGCGAGCCAAAGCTCCTTACAATCCCCAACTAGAGCTGGTTTATCCCAACCTCTAACTCATTTTTAACGCAAATCCCTCCCGCAGGTTAAAATGATCTGCGGGAGGTTTCACAATGATGGCACGCCTTTTTAAGGTAACCGAGAACAGCCTTGCCCCTGATTATCAGCAGGGGGATTTTGTGTTAACCATTAAAATCCCCTCCTTTTTTTATCATTATAAAACTGACGACATAGTTGTCTTTGACCATCCCTCTTATGGAAGGATGATTAAACGTGTGCAAGCCATTTCCACTGAGAATGATACGCTTTTCGTTATCGGTTCTCATCCCGATAGCATTGACAGCCGGCGGTTTGGGCCAATCCAGATCCAGGCAGTTCTTGGAAAAGTGGTTTGGCACATTAAAAAGACAAAATCCCAATGACCACTCTGCACGAGCGACCGCGCCTGAACCCTTTCCTGGCGATCATTTTTGGAATATTGGCTGTCTCTACAGCTTCGATATTTATTCGATATGCACAGGCATATGCCCCCTCACTGGTCATTGCCGCCTGGAGGCTCTCCCTGGCATCCCTTGTGCTTGCACCTGCAGCCCTCACGCGCTTCAAGCCTGAGCTGAAGCGGATCACCCGAAAAGAACTGGCTCTTGGCCTGTTGTCGGGGGTTTTCCTGGCAATTCATTTTGCCACGTGGATCTCGTCCCTTGAATACACCACTGTCGCCAGCTCGGTTGTTTTGGTCAGCATCAGCCCGTTATTTGTATCTTTGCTTGCGCCAGTGTTTCTAAAGGAGAGCATCTCTCGGCAGGTAGGGGCCGGTTTAGGTCTGGCTTTAGCAGGAATTATCCTCGTGGCAATCAACGATGGGTGTGTCTGGCAAAATGCCGGACTGGTCTGTCCATCTGTTAATGAATTCACTCAAGGAAGAGCATTTCTAGGCGACTTGCTGGCCTTAGCAGGGGCTTTTGCAGGAGCATGTTACATCATTATTGGGCGCAGGCTGCGAGGCGGAATCTCAGTGGGCAGCTACATTTTTATCGTGTATGGCATGGCAGCTATTATTCTGGTAGCGGTGATGCTAACAGCCAGGCAAAGCCCTTGGGGATATCCCCCAATCACATTTGTCTGGTTTGCACTGCTTGCACTGGTGCCACAGCTTCTGGGTCATTCAACCTTCAATTGGGCACTGGGATATCTTTCAGCAGCATTTGTCTCTCTGACTCTATTGGGAGAACCGATTGGTTCGACAATCCTGGCGTATTTCTTGCTGCACGAA